>Ga0182095_1499470_pt1 | contig 29794 bp, 32 predicted proteins | sample 041ome_19_FD_127784 | JGI IMG/M metagenome (GOLD analysis project Ga0182095, IMG submission 127784) | Metatranscriptome of coastal salt marsh microbial communities from the Groves Creek Marsh, Georgia, USA - 041412BS metaT (Metagenome... | ecosystem: Environmental > Aquatic > Marine > Intertidal...
AATGTGGTCAGCCTGACAGCAGAAGTTGATATTCAGGGTACGTTGACGGTTCGCGATATTCTCATAAACACGCAAAATGGCGAGCTTGAAGAAATATCGCGCGAACAACTTGGCTGGCAGTCATGTTTTAACAAAAAGCCCGCAAATGTGATGCGGGCTTTTTCATTTCGTTTTTATTCGGCCGCTTGGGCATAATCCGTCATTGGCGGACACACACAAACCAAGTTGCGATCCCCATACGCATTATCCACGCGATTGACGGGTGGCCAATACTTGTCAACGCGAAATGCGCCGGGCGGGAAACATCCCTGTTCACGCGAATAGGGTCGATCCCAGTCGCCCACCAAATCCTCGACTGTGTGTGGTGCGTTTTTCAATGGGTTGTTGTTGGGATCAATTTGCCCTGTTTCAATTGCGCGAATTTCCTCGCGGATTGCCAACATAGCATCACAAAAACGATCCAACTCTGCTTTTGTCTCAGACTCGGTTGGTTCGATCATCAATGTGCCTGCGACCGGCCAGCTCATGGTTGGGGCGTGAAAACCTGCATCAACCAGACGCTTTGCGATGTCATCAACTGTGACATGCGCGCTTTGTGCGAAGGGGCGCACATCAAGAATACATTCATGCGCAACGCGGCCCTGTTTGCCTTTATAAAGCACTTCAAACGCGCCCTCCAATCGCTTGGCGATGTAATTTGCGTTTAAAATAGCAACACGGGTCGCTTGGGTCAGACCCGCACCGCCCATCATCTAACAATACGCCCATGAGATTGGCAAAACAGACGCAGACCCAAATGGCGCAGCCGACACCGCCCCAGACTGTTCCGGCAAGAACGGAATAAGATGCGCCTTGACCCCAATCGGCCCCATGCCTGGCCCACCGCCACCATGTGGGATGGCAAATGTTTTGTGTAGGTTCAAATGGCTGACATCACCGCCCAGATCACCCGGACGCGACAGACCGACCATCGCATTCAAATTTGCACCATCGATATAGACCTGTCCGCCGTTATCATGAGTGATCTGACAGATTTCATGGACAGTTTCTTCGAAAACACCGTGGGTCGACGGATATGTGATCATACACGCGGCTAAATGATCTGCGTATTGTTCTGCTTTTGCACGGAAATCATCGACGTCAATGTCACCGTTTTCGGCGGTTTCGACAGGGATCACTTTCCATCCCACCATTTGTGCGCTTGCCGGGTTGGTGCCATGAGCGGACATTGGAATAAGGCAGACGTTGCGATGCCCCTGACCGTTGGCCGCATGATATTCAGCAATCGTCAAAAGGCCCGCATATTCGCCCTGAGCACCCGAGTTCGGTTGCACCGACATGCCATCGTAACCGGTGATTTTGCAAAGCTTGTCGCACAAATCCTCGATCAATTCGGCGTATCCTTGTGCCTGATCTTTTGGAACAAACGGGTGCATCAACGAAAATTCACGCCAACTGACGGGCATCATTTCAGCGGCAGAGTTAAGCTTCATTGTACATGATCCAAGCGGGATCATTGCCCGATCAAGTGCCAGATCACGGTCCGCCAAACGGCGCATATACCGCATCATTTCCGTTTCAGCGCGGTTCATATGAAACACGTCATGTTCCAAATAGGCTGTTTGTCGCTGCATAGTATCGGGAATACGATATTCTGGGGTATAGTCGTCGTCATTACGATCAATCCCAAACGCACGCCAAACCGCTTCAGTCGTGGCGCGACCACTGCGTTCATCAAGCGATATTCCGATCTTTGTTTTACCAACACGGCGCAGGTTGACGCCTTCGTTCACTGCGGCTTGTAAAACTCCGCGTTGCAACAATCCTACGTCAATGATGATTGTGTCGAAAAATGCCGATGGCTCAACGGTAAAGCCTGCGGCCTCTAGCCCTTTGGCAAGACGCACGGTCTTGCGGTGAATGCGTTGTGCAATGGCTTTAAGCCCCTCAGGGCCATGAAAAACCGCATAAAATGATGCCATAACGGCCAACAAGGCCTGCGCAGTACAGACATTCGAGGTGGCTTTTTCACGGCGAATATGTTGTTCGCGGGTTTGTAACGCCAAACGATAGGCTTTGTTTCCATGTGCGTCGATGGAAATACCCACAATGCGTCCCGGCATTGATCGCTTATAGGCGTCTTTGGTTGCCATATACGCCGCATGTGGACCGCCGTAGCCTTCTGGTACGCCAAACCGTTGGGTTGACCCAACAGCGATATCAACACCCATCGCACCCGGTTCCTTTAACAAGGTAAGCGCCAATGGATCCGCCGCAACAACAGCAATGGCCTTTGCCTCATGCAAGGCTGCCACGTGATCGGTAAAATCACGAATATGACCATGCGTTCCGGGATACTGAAAGATCGCTCCAAATACCTGTTGTGCATCCAAATCATCTGGATCGCCAACAATCACTTGAATACCCAAAGGCTTGGCACGCGTTTTGATCACCTCGATATTTTGTGGGTGGCAGCTTTCATCCACAAAAAACGCCCCTGCTTTAGATTTCGCAACCCGCTGCGCCATTGTCATCGCCTCAGCGCAGGCGGTCGCTTCGTCCAAGAGCGACGCGTTCGCAACCTCTAGCCCTGTCAGATCTGAAACCATGGTTTGGAAATTCAATAACGCCTCTAAACGTCCTTGGGAAATCTCGGGTTGATATGGCGTGTAGGCTGTGTACCATGCCGGATTTTCCAAGATGTTACGGGTAATCACAGGTGGTGTGACGGTGCCATAATAGCCTTGGCCAATCAAACTGGTCAGCACTTTGTTTTTGGACGCCGTGACACGCATGTGGTTCAACAGCTTGCGTTCGGACAACGGTTTGCCGAAATCCAGAGGTTCTTTTTGACGAATAGATTTTGGAATTGTTTCATCGATCAACGCATCCAAACTTTTCGCGCCGACCACCTTTAACATGTCATCCATTTCTGCGGGGGATGGCCCAATATGGCGGCGATTGGCAAAATCATAGGGCAAATAATGAGTGGGTGTATACGGCATACCGTTTCCTTTTAGACACAAGGGGTTTCACTTTTGCAAAATACTCCCGCCGGTGGCACCCGACGGAAGTGATGCATCAGCCGATCAATTTCATGTATTGTTCTTCGGACATGTAATCATCCATTTGTGACGGATCGGATGGCTTGATCTTGAAAAACCACCCATCCCCGATGGGATCGTCATTTACTTTGCTAGGCTCATCGACCAAGGCTTCGTTTACTTCGACAATTTCGCCGTCAATCGGCGCCAAGATATCCGAGGCAGCTTTTACACTTTCGATCACAACAATTTCGTCATCCTTTGAAACGGTTGTGCCCTCTTCTGGCAGCTCAATAAAAACAATATCTCCAAGTTGTGCGCTTGCGTGTTCCGTAATGCCAACCACGATCAAGTCATCCTCGACGCGTAACCATTCGTGTTCCTCTGTGAACTTCATTGCTGATCTCTCCTTGCTCAGCGTTTAAAACGGGCGGGTACATGGGGCAGACGGCTAACTTGCACCGGCATTCTTTTTCCACGGACCTCACCAAATAATACGGTGTTCGGCTTACTCATTTCAGTAGGCACGTACCCCATAGCGACAGGCGACCCAACGCTGGGCCCAAACCCACCCGAGGTGACATACCCAATGGGGGCAGTGTCAGTTTCGGTTTCGAATAATTCCACGCCTTCGCGCATCGGCGCACGGGTTTGCGGGATCAGACCGACACGGGTATTGGCAACACCTGATGCCATCTGACCCAAAATTACGTTAGCCCCGGGGAACCCCCCCACGCGCGTGCCATTTTCGCGGCGGGCTTTTTGAATTGCCCAAGTTAACCCCGCTTGAATTGGCGTAGTGGTCTCATCAATGTCATGACCATAGAGGCACAATCCCCCTTCTAGCCGCAAGCTGTCGCGCGCACCAAGGCCAATCCATTCCACATCTGGATGATCCGCCAATGCTATTGCGACATCCAACGCGGCTGCCAACGGAATCGAAAGTTCAAACCCATCTTCACCCGTGTACCCGGACCGCGAAACCCAACATTCCGCGCCGGCAATCGGGATCGTTTCGACATCCATAAATTGCATATCGGTGATAGGCGGATAATGTTCGGCCAATACTGATTCTGAACTGGGCCCTTGCAACGCCAATAGCGCCCTATTCTCTAGGACTTTGACGTGGATATCAGGTTCTAAATTATCGCGCAGATGATCAATGTCTGCCTCTTTGCATGCCGCGTTGACGACCATAAAAATATGATCACCACGATTCGCAAACATAAGATCATCAAGAATTCCACCTTGGTCATTCGTGAAAAACCCATACCGCTGGCGCCCTTCAGCAAGACCTTGGACATCCATCGGGATCAAGCGTTCCAGCGCAACGGCCGCATCTTGATAAGATTGACCGCGTAATATCGCTTGCCCCATATGGCTCACGTCAAACAAGCCAGCCTTTTCGCGTGTTTGCAAATGCTCTTTCATGACGCCGCTTGGATATTGAACAGGCATATCATATCCTGCGAATGGTACCATTTTCGCACCATTGGCCACGTGCATATTATAAAAGGGGGTGCGTTTTAATTCGTCTGTCATCCGGTCCTCGTTGTCTTACCGGATGTTCCGGCATCACGTTTACATAGGGTATTGCCCTTGTTGCGATGCCCCCTCTGTCCCTTTGCCTGAGATCGTTATCCCTTCGGCGGATGGCGTACCGCCATCACTCTCCAGATTTTATTTATGAAACGGTCCTTTCGCCTGAGAGTTTCCGGGGCGGTTGCTCCTTCGGCACTGGTGACCAGTTCTCCCGTTTCATAAGTTTCTTATAGGAAATATATTCTTACAGTGCAAGTAAAAAGCACAACCAGCACGACTATTTCACGACCAAAACCGACTATTTGACAATTTCATTTGCTTGGAACAAATATCACCGCATGATGGATCCCTATTTCTTTGGCTATGGCAGCCTTGTGAATGCCAAGACACATATTTACCAAGACACACGCCCCGCGACCCTGCGGGGGTGGCGACGCGTTTGGCGTAGAATAGACATTCGCGATCAATCGTTTTTAACGATTGTACCCGACGCGTCGACGCATTTGCTGGGTCTTATTGCACAAGTGCCAAATGGAGATTGGGTTGCTTTGGATGATCGCGAAGTGGGCTATGCCCGACTTGCCGCATCCCACCAGGTTGATCATGACCATCACCCTGATTTACAAGTGGCAATTTATTCGATTCCTGAACACACCAGTGAAAAGCCAACGGCCCAAAATCCGATTCTGTTGTCATATCTAGACGTGGTTCTTCAGGGCTATCTTAGGGTTTTTGGGACCGCAGGTGTGTCGCATTTCATGGAAACAACAGATGGCTGGGACACGCCTATTTTTAATGATCGCGCTGCGCCGCTCTATCCGCGCGCGCAATCCTTGAGCGTTGACGAAATCGCTTTGGTTGATGAACAGTTGCGCGCCGTTGGCGCAACTGTTGTGGATCAACGTTAGATGCGCCCAAAGACCGATCGCAAAATTGCAGCAATTTCGTCGGCGTCAGCTTGATCAAAAGCGGCGGGAAAATCGCTATCGATGTCAAAGACGCCGATCAGCGCACCCGCACCGTTCCAAACAGGAATAACCAATTCCGATTGGGTTGTCGTTGAACAGGCAATGTGATCGGCAAACGCGTTCACATCATCCACCAATTGGGTTTCGCCCGTCCGTGCGGCTGCGCCACAGACACCACGTGCAAACGGAATGGTTAAACAGCCATGCCCCCCCTGATATGGACCAATCTTTAATAGCTCTGGGGCAACAACCCGATAAAACCCGGTCCAATGGAACCGATCATCGGCATGATGGACTTCACAAGCGAGAGTTGCCATCAAGGTAATTACGTCGTCTTCGCCATCACACAGTGCCGCGATATTGGCTGCCAGTTCGCGATAATTCACCTGCACCATCATGGACGCTCAATCGCAATGGCGGTCCCTTCACCGCCACCGATACAAATGGCGGCAACGCCACGTTTCAGATCATACCGCTCCATCGCATTTAACAATGTAACAATAATGCGCGCGCCCGATGCCCCGATAGGATGCCCTAGGGCACAGGCCCCACCATGGACATTCATCTTATCCCGCGCGATCCCCATGTCTCGCATAAATGCCATGGGGACGATGGCAAAGGCTTCGTTCACTTCCCATAAATCAACATCTTGAACAGACCAGCCGAGGCGATCCAATAATTTTCGCGCCGCAGGGATAGGGGCGGTTGCGAACCAACCCGGTTCATGCGCGTGGCTTGCGTGACCCCGAATGATGGCACGCACTGGCAGCCTATGCGCATCAGCATAAACCTGCGATGCCAAAATCAATGCCGCTGCACCATCTGATATAGACGAAGAATTTGCAGGCGTTACAGTTCCATCTTTGCGAAACGCGGGCTTAAGATGCGGAATTTTTTCAGGGCGCGCTTTGGCCGGTTGTTCGTCAGCAGAAATCGTTAGATCGCCGTTGCGACCTTTGACCGTAAAAGCAGCTATTTCATTTGCAAACGCGCCCGTTTCTTGAGCCTTAAGTGCATTGTTCAGCGATGCAATTGCATATTCGTCCTGTGCTTCGCGGGTAAATTGATATTTCTCGGCGCAATCTTCGGCAAAGGTTCCCATCAAGCGACCTTTGTCATAGGCATCCTCTAGACCATCCAAAAACATATGATCAATGACTTGGCCATGCCCCAGTCGCGCACCCCCACGCATCTTTGGTAAAAGGTAGGGCGCGTTGGACATGCTTTCCATTCCACCTACAGCCATGACATTCGCAGACCCCAACGCGATTTGGTCGTATCCGATCATAGTCGTTTTCATTCCCGATCCACACATTTTATTCAAGGTCGTCGCAGGGACATCATCACCGAGTCCTGCCGCAAATCCGGCTTGTCGTGCGGGCGCTTGGCCTTGGCCTGCAGGTAACACATTTCCCATCAATACCTCGTCGACTGCGGACACACCTGCACCTTCCATCGCTGCACGTATTGCTGCGCCACCAAGTTCCGCGGCGGGCACACCGTTTAGATCCCCTTGGAACCCCCCCATCGGTGTGCGGGCCGCACCCGAGATAACAACTGTGTGCATGACATGACTCCTTGAAAAATTTTTCGCAGCATACCGAATGGTAATAATTGTCGTCTAGTCTGCCGCTACGTCGTAATGAAAGGAAAGTGAATGGATTTAACGTTACTTAACCAAAATGACCGCTTAGGCATCACTGTCGAAGCCAATCGCATAGACGCCCAAGCGGCGTTGAAGTTCAAAGATGCTGTCCATACAGCCTGCAACGGTGCACATTCTTGGGTTATTTTAGACCTGTCCAAAGTTGATTTTGTTGATTCAAGCGGACTGGGTGCGATTGTCAGCATCAAAAAACATTTAGGCAAGGATCGCCGCATCGATCTTGCCTCGTTAGAGCCAGCAGTGGAAAAAGTGTTTCGCCTTACAAGAATGGACAGTGTATTTCGTATTTACCCCTCGCTAGCGCATGCGATGGCAGATGACATCACGGCCTAAACATAACGCCATAGATTTTGAACTTGTCGATTTTTCGGCCGTCGAAACCTGTGTTGCGACCGTATTTCAACACGTGCCACAGAAGTGTTGGTCAAGTATTGAACGCGATTCAGTAGAAATTGCTCTGACCGAAATATTGAACAATATTGTCGAGCACGGTGGCCACTCGGCACGGTCAGCACCAGTCCGCATTTCGTGGAACCTAAGCGCGGTGTTAGAATTTGAAATTCTCGACTATGGCAAAGCATTTCCTGCGGACGAATGCCCACAAGGCGCGATGCCTGATCCCATGAATCTGCCCGAGGGCGGTTTCGGCTGGGGTTTAATTCATTTGTTGACTGATGACCTTTCGTATGAACGGGTGAACCAGAAAAATATTTTGCGCTTTACATTCAAAGCGCATGAAAAATGATCACAAATTCACCTTATTTTGTCCGAAATTCAGACCAAGTTGCCCGCTAACCATGGCCTAAGCGTCCTAACGTTTAGACGCTCTCTGATATGGGCTGCTGCCCACACACGCCCCATATCAGAGATTTTTCTGTTGATCCCAATTTGTTTACGCCTAAAGTTGCAACACAAACGAGGGTTTATCAACATGCGTGATTTTCATCTACCTGGACGTTCGGCGGTTTTTGCGGACAACGGTGCAGTGGCGACAAGCCATCCCTTGGCCGCTCAAGTTGCTGTAGAGACATTGAAAAGCGGCGGCAACGCAATGGACGCAGCCATTGCGGGAGGCATCCTGCTTGGGATTTGTGAACCTCAAATGACAGGGATCGGTGGCGATTGCTTTGTGTTGTTTTCACCTGCCGGACACGATGATATCCTTGCTATGAACGGATCAGGATGCGCGCCTGCCGCGCTGAATGCGCAATTGCTGAGGGATCAAGGACATAGCACCGTTCCACTGCGCGATGTCAGCGCAGTGACGATCCCGGGGGCTGTGGATGCCTTTTGCCAGCTCAGTGCAGATTGGGGCAAATTGGGCATCGATCGCATTCTGGCGCCATCGATTCACTATGCAAAAACAGGGGTTCCTGTTGCACCGCGGGTTGCCGCAGATTGGACGGGATTGATCGGCGATCTTCATGAAACAGCGCACCCTTATTTTATAAACAATGGCAAAGCGCCCCGCATCGGCGACCGCCATGCGCATCCAAAACTTGCCGATGTTCTTACAGAGATTGCAAAACAGGGTCGCGATGGGTTCTATCGCGGTAAAGTTGCCGAAGACATGGTGAACAGCCTGCGTGCGTTAGGGGGCGTTCACACGCTTGACGACTTTGATCGTCAGATCGCGTTTTATACGACCCCAATAAAAGGGTCATACCACGGCTTTGATCTTGTCGAGCATCCACCAAACGGCCAAGGTGCAACCGCCCTTTTGATGGCGAACATACTGTCGCATTTTGACATGGCTTCGATGGAACCGTTTGGCGCGCTGCGCACCCATATCGAGGCAGAGGCCGCAAAGCTGGCATATGATGCACGAAACCGCTTTATCGCTGACAATGATCATGGAATCGTTCAAGAACGCATGTTGGCCCCTGAAACGGCAAAAACGCTGGCGGATTTGATTAAAATGGACAGCGTTATCACGGATGTGATCGGTACGACAGAGGCGGTACACAAAGACACTGTTTATATCACAGTGGTCGATCAGGACCGGATGAGTGTTTCACTGATCTATTCAATTTTTCATGGCTTTGGCTCGGGCATTGCAAGCCGTGACTTTGGCGTGCTGTTTCAAAATCGCGGCGCGGGATTTAACTTGATCCCAGGTCATAGAAACGAATTGCAGGGCGGGGCGCGTCCAATGCACACGATTATCCCCGCTATGTTGTCAAAAAATGGTGTTCCCGTTATGCCTTTTGGTGTGATGGGCGGGCAATATCAGCCTAATGGACATATTCGATTAATTTCAAATATGCTAGAATACGGCATGTCTGTACAGTCAGCAATCGACGCCCCCCGCGCATTTGCCGAAGCGGGGATGTTGAAAATCGAACGCGGATATAGTGCCCAAGTCGTGCAAGAACTTGCCGATATTGGTCATAAAATCACGCAAGACGTGCCCCCAATTGGCGGAGCGCAAGCGATTTATATGCATGACACGGGTGTCTTAGAGGCTGGGTCTGATCCCCGCAAAGACGGATGCGCCCTGGGCTATTAAGCGTCTCAGTTCATATTGAAATGGAGCGGATAGTGGCCATCTTGAAATGGGCCAAACAAATCTGTGATATCCGGATGTTCAACCGGTTCACCTGAGGCATCCTCGACCAAATTCTGTTCTGAGACATAGGCCACATAATAGCTATGATCATTCTCAGCCAGCAGATGGTAATAGGGCTGCTCTTTTTTGGGCCGACTATCCTCGGGGATCGCTTCGTACCATTCATCAGTATTATTAAATTCTGGGTCAACATCGAACACAACACCGCGAAACGGATGTTTGCGGTGGCGCACAACCTGACCAAGGTGGTATTTTGCAATTTTCGTATACATAGTCACCCGTTACTCCAGGTCGTGGTTCTACATCTTTGAAAATACATTGTCTAGCGCGCAGTATATCATATTGACGAAACAATGTGTGCATAAAACCCAAACAACTTTGTAGCATTTATCATATTGAAAGGTATTTAGGCACAATCAGGCCGTATTGAGTACCTATCCATAATTGGGGTTTCAGATTGGTCAGAAATTTTGTACAATTTCACGATAAAAAACAAAGAAAGCGAGAGAGGAATGAGCAGAACTCTTCGCACAATTTTATGTGTGCTATTACTTGCGTCATGTGGCGCAACCTATAATTCGGCCCCGCGCAATATGGACAACGCGTGTTCAATCTTGTCACAACGACCAGGGTTTAGTCGTGCGTTCCAGTCCGCCAAACGGAAATGGGGTGTGCCTGTGCATGTGCAAATGGCGACAATCCATCAGGAAAGCAAATTTATTGGGAATGCGCGAACGCCAATGCGTTATTTCTTAGGGGTTATTCCACGCGGACGACAAAGCTCCGCCTATGGCTATGCCCAAGCGCTTGATGGAACTTGGGCCGATTATCGTCGTGCGACGGGCCGTTTTGGCGCGCGACGCGACAATATCAATGATGCAGCCGATTTCATGGGTTGGTATATGAACAATTCCAAAAATAAATTGGGCCTATCCCTATCTGACACGCGAAACCAATATTTAGCCTATCACGAAGGTCAAACTGGATACTCACGCGGGTCGCACCGCAAAAAAGCGTGGTTGATTGATGTCGCTGATAAAGTCCAAACCCGCAGTAATATGTACGAACGGCAACTCGCAAGCTGTGGCAAATCTTAAAAGTGGCCCGCAGATGATGCGGGCTATTTCCTTTGTTCTTTGCGGCGATCTATTTCTAAAGGTATATTAAACATCTGGTCACCCAGTCGCGTACCATTTTGTGTGTCGTTTAGGATGACAATCGTCGCTTCTCCGCTTTGGTTGTATACGACCCATTGACGCAATTCTGGTGTTTGTCCGGTAAATATCAAATCCAAGCGACCACGTTCAGGGTGATCGGGATCCTGAACTGTTAGCGTCGTTGCCGTGCCATCATAGTCATGACCAACCACCATGCGATCCCGCGCCAAATTAATCGATGTGCCAAGGATCAATGAAAGCGGCGTTTTGCTAAGTGGATAGCTTTCTGGTGTTTCGTTTCCCTTTGGATCAAATATCGCCAAAGCACCCGCAGAGGCTAAGACCAATGCATTGTTTGGAGGATCATATTCGAACCGAATTCGTCCTGGACGCTTGATATAAATCTTACCCGTGGACAATGTCCCGTCTGCGTTAATCTGCGTGAATTGTGACTGAACCGTCGATAATTCATTCAAATACCGAGAAAGACTATCCAGCGATAATTTATCAGCAAGCGCAGTGCTGGCGGATAACACGGCAATGATGCCAATTGATAAAAGCGTTTTTTTCATAGCTTTAAAATAATTGGAAAGGCGATCACATGCATCCCCTTTCGCGTAAATGTGATATCGCCGCCCCGAAGGCCGGCGGATTATTGCTGTTCCGGCACCAAGATTTCACGTTTACCGACATGATTGGCGGCAGAAATAAGGCCTTCGTCCTCCATCTGTTCGACAAGGCGCGCCGCTTTGTTGTACCCGATCGCCAGTTTGCGTTGAATATAACTGGTCGATACTTTGCGGTCTTTTAGAACGATTGCAACAGCTTGGTCATAAAGGGCGTCTTCGCCGTCGGTATTGCCACCAAGCCCTAAAACCAAATCGATGCTGTCTACTTTGTCATCCTCTGGACCGTCCACAACACCTGATTTGTAGTCGGGGGGACCAAACGCTTTTAAGTGGTTCACAATCTCTTCAACTTCTTCGTCAGAAACAAAAGGACCGTGGCAGCGCATGATTTTTGACCCGCCTGCCATGTAAAGCATATCGCCCATACCCAACAATTGTTCTGCGCCCATTTCGCCCAAAATAGTGCGGCTGTCGATTTTCGATGTCACTTGGAACGAAATCCTTGTCGGAAAGTTCGCCTTGATCGTGCCCGTAATCACGTCCACAGACGGACGCTGCGTGGCCATGATCAAATGGATGCCTGACGCACGCGCCATTTGGGCCAAGCGTTGAATACAGGCTTCGATTTCCTTACCTGCAACCATCATCAAATCTGCCATTTCGTCGACGATCACAACGATATAGGGCATTTTCTCTGGCTTGAATTCTTCGGTTTCAAAAACGGGATCCCCGGTTTCATCATCAAATCCCGTCTGAATCGTGCGGCTGAACATTTCGCCCTTGGACAAAGCGTCCTGGACACGGCCGTTATAACCATCGATATTGCGCACGCCCATTTTCGACATTTTGCGATAGCGCTCTTCCATTTCACCGACCACCCATTTCAGGGCAACAACCGCTTTTTTCGGGTCGGTCACAACAGGTGACAACAAATGCGGGATGCCGTCATAAACTGACAATTCCAACATTTTCGGATCGATCATAATCAATCGACATTCTTCGGGTGTCAGCTTGTAGAGCAGCGAAAGGATCATCGTGTTGATCGCAACCGATTTACCCGAACCCGTGGTCCCCGCGATCAAAAGGTGGGGCATTTTCGCCAAATTCGCCACAATCGGTTCGCCGCCGATATCCTTGCCCAGCGCCAAAGGCAATTTATGATTACCATCCCCAAAGGCACGCGATGACAGAATTTCGCGCAACACAACCTTTTCGCGGTTTTCATTTGGCAATTCGATACCGATCACCGAACGACCAGGCACCGTTGACACACGGGCAGACAGCGCTGACATGGACCGCGCGATATCGTCCGCCAATCCTATAACACGGCTGGCTTTGAGGCCTGGTGCAGGTTCTAATTCATACATGGTGACGACCGGACCTGGGCGCACAGAGACGATTTCGCCCTTAACGCCATAATCGTCCAAAACGGCTTCTAACAAACGTGCGTTTTCCTCTAACGCCTCGTCCGATAGGTGCAGCCTTTGAATAGTCACTGGATTTTCCAATAATCCAAGGGGCGGCAATTCAAATTCAACCCTGTTTGCGTCACCAAAATTCAAGGCAGGTTGTGCTTCGGCGCGGGCGCGCACAGATTGTTGAATGGGTTTGCGCGTCGGTTGCTGAACCACGTTCTTTTTAGATTCATACCCCAATTGTTCTAGTTGGCTTTGCGGCACATCTTGTGGTTCATAAAGATCTTGTTCCCAATCCTCATCAATTGGATCGGACGTAAAGGCCATATCGTCGAACGCGTCAGCAGGATCGACGCTATCATGGCCATGTGAGGGCTGTGATAAAAAAGACGGCTCAATACGTTCTGCGCGGGTCAACCTTGGCTCTGCACCCAAAACCAACGCATCAGGACCGCGCCCACGCCCTTTGCTCAGGGGGCGTTCATGTTCCAAAACATCCTGTGCACTGGGCGCATGGCGCGACCGAATGACTTCTGAAATGCGCGACTTGATACGTTCTTCGCCGGGCATTTCATCAACTTGAACATTTGACACACTCTCGACCAACTCAGGCTCAGGCATTGTTTCAAATTTTTTCTTTAACAACGGCATGCGCGACAAAAAGCTTGATTTAGGTTCATTCACCTCGACCTTTGGCGCGAAGTCATACTCTAGAAAATCATCTTCGACGTCTGCATCGCGGCTTAGCTTGATGTCACGGCGTTGTGCCGTTTTATCATGCGCATCCCGCGCAACAACGATGGCCTTATTGGCTCCGCGCCCCATGGCAATTGCAAGTGCCGCATAGCTCATTACGACGCCGATATAAAGGAAACGTGCGATCGTGCGCAGTTCTTCTTTGTCAAAGCCAAGAACAAAAAGCCCCAGCGCAACCATCGCACCAAATGAGATCAAAAGTACCAAAGTAATACCAACGCCAGGCGAAACAGGTAAAAAGGACAACAAAGATCCGACAACGGTATCGCCGAACAACCCGCCCATTCCAAAGTTATGCGTCCATGCAGCGGCTGGCACCAAAGATGCGGCATAAATTGAGAATAAGGCAATTGCTATTGGCGCAAAGACCAATCGGGTTGTTGCACGATCAGATCCTTTGTGCAGGAAAAATCGTATCCCCCAAGTGAACAACATAATTGCAAACGACCATGCCCCCAAGCCTAAGATCAACATCAAAGGGGACGCAACATTCGCACCAAATGTACCCAGCCAATTTTGAACTGGTATATCCGACGCAGAAGCCAAGCCTGGATCAGTCGGCGAATAGCTAAACAGGATCAGGCCGATAACCACGGAAAATGCGATCAGCACCAGCCCCATCAATTCGGCGCCACGCCGTTGAAGGGTTTCTTGGGTTTTGCTATCGATCAAAGGATCGCGTCCTCGTGCGTGATGATATGTCATGCCAGCCTCACTTTTTATATAAACAGTGTTTCAGCGCAATTAGCCCTGCCTCTGTTTCTTCTTTGGATGCAACCAATGCGACCCTGATATAAGGGGCGCCAGGTGTGCCATCTTTGGTTTCTTTCGATAAATATCGCCCCGGCAAAACACGTACGCCAGTTTCTTGCCAAAGACGCACTGCCGCCGCTTCGCCATCACTGACGTTCAGCCACAGGAAAAATCCTGCCTGCGGGCTGTGATATCCGTCGATATCGCCCAAGACGCGATCCGCAAGTTCGAATTTTTCACGATACAAGCGTCTATTCTCGATAACATGTTCTTCGTCAGACCACGCGGCAACAGACACAGCCTGGAGCGGCGCAGGAATGGGCGCGCCTGAATAGGCGCGCAATTGTTTACAGCGCGCGATAGACTGTGGCCCACCCGCGATAAAGCCAGATCGCAATCCAGGTAGATTGGAACGTTTGGACAAGGAGTGGAAAATGATCACGCGCTCGGGATCTGCACCCAAATCTTTGGCAACTTGCAGTGCGCCCACAGGCGCGTCGTCGCGATAAATCTCTGAATAACATTCATCAGCAAAGATTTGAAAATCATAACGCTCTGCAAGCGTAATCAGTTCTCGCCAATAATCATAGGTCGCAATTGCACCCTGTGGATTTGATGGCGAACACAAATAGGCAATCGTTGTGCGGTTCAGGATATCCGCGGGCAGCGAATGATAATCAGGCAAAAATCCGGTGGCTGCAGTGGCGGGCACAAACACAGGCTCGGCTCCGACAGAAATCGCAGCGATCATATAGACCTGATAAAACGGATTGGGCATCAAAACGACAGGACGCTGGTTGTGTTTTTCTTCGGGGCATAAGGCCATCGCTGCGTTATATAGCGCCTCGCGCGTGCCATTTGCGGTCATGATTTGTGTTGAGGCATCGACAACCACGTCAAATCGTTTTGCAATCCAATCTGAAATTGCAGACTGTAATTCCACTGTGCCATCGTTCGCAGGATAACTGTTAAATCCAGCGACATTTTCAACTATAATATCGGTGACCCACTCAGGAAAGGCGTGCTTGGGCTCGCCAATTGTCATATGGCGCACTGGTCCGCCCGCTGGATGATGATCCAACAGAGCGCGCAGACGCGGAAACGCATAGGCCGGAAGGTTCGAAAACCGCTCGGGAAACCTCATAATGTGCCTCATAGATCAGGGTCTTATGCCCCGTTTTTATATAAGATACCTAAGGTTTACCGCTTCGTCCAGAAAAACGCGCCGTATTTTCAACAATGTGGCCCGAAAAACGCAGTTTATTTTACGCCAACGCCGCCTCGGCCATCAAACCAAGACGTAAAATGCGCCGTTCTTGGAAGGGTTGCCCCATCAGCGTGATACCGCAACTCGGCACACCTGTGGGCAATGTCAACGCACATGTACCCATCAGATTTGCGATCCGTGTATTGCGCAAGGCCAAGAGATTTTCAGACACATAATAGTCGTCATCGCTCAATAGACGCGCGGTATTCGGTGGCAAACTGGGCGCTGTCGGCACCAGCACAGCATCATAACCAGCGGTTCTTATCACGAATTCGGTGCGCAACCGCTCTAATGTTTGCCATGCTGCGATATATTCTGCAGCCCCAACCGACGCGCCGCCACGGAAACGATCACGTATTTTATCAAACATTTTATGCGGCGCTGCCTCAATCTCAGATTGCCATGTCCCATAGGCTTCGGGTGCAAATAACGTTGCACTCAAGGCCAATGCGGTTTCCACTTCTGGTGCAGAAATGCGGATAATCTCTGCACCGGATTCGGCAAATTTTGCCACGGCCGTTTCAAAGGCCGCGCGCGGCGCATCGCGCAGGTGATCCAAGGCCGTCGTTGTCAAAACAGCGAATTTGCGTCCTTTCAATGATGTAGGCACAGACATATCAATCACAGGCCGACCCGATAGAATGGCGTAAGCCAATGCGGCATCTTCCACCGTTTGCGCCAACGGCCCGACCGTATCAAAGCGCGCGCAAAGTGGGACAACACCATCCAGTGATAAATCACCAGACGTGGTTTTCAAACCGACCAAATCGTTCCAAACCGATGGAATACGGACAGATCCCCCAGTATCTGAGCCAATCGCCAACGGTGCCAAACCAAACGCAACTGACGCCGCCGCACCAGAGGAGGACCCCCCCGACACGGCATCGTGATCATTCACACATGGCGGTGTCTGTGTAATCGGGTTCAGCCCAAGTCCGGAAAAAGCTAATTCTGACATATGGGTTTTGCCCAAACACACAGCGCCGGCCAGTGTTGCGTACTTTAACACCAATGCATCGGTATCCGGGACGCGCCCTTGTAACAGGGCCGATCCAGCCGCGGTTTCGCATCCTGCCGTGTCGAATAAATCTTTCCAACTTATCGGAACGCCATCCAAAGCGGACCGGCGCAACCCAGCTTTGGCGCGGTCGCGTGCGGCACGCGCTTCGGCATAGGCCCGATCTTTGGTAAGGCGTGCGTAGATACGTTCTGAAAATTCATGTGCCTCAATTGCGGCAAAATACGATTCTGCCAAATCAACGGGATCCAATTCGCCCCGTTCGATTGCCCGTCCCATTTGTGCTGCGGTCATTTTTTTCATTATGCGTCACCCGATCAATCATTTAAAATTAGCCTAGCGACATCAGGTGCACTGGACAATCCCGAATGAAGGCCCATATTGCGGCTATGACAAAATCATATGATATCATTATTGCAGGTGGCGGACTAAATGGGGCAACCATGGCGCTTGGCGCGGCCAAGTTGGGCCTATCTACACTTGTGATCGATGCCAATCCCGATCATTCCCAAATGCGAGAACACTTTGACGGACGATCTTACGCGATGGCTCTGACGTCGGTTCGGTTGATGCGCGCCTTAGGCTTGTGGGACCAGTTGTCCAAACATGCACAACCCATGTTAGATATCAAAGTGTTCGATGGATCAGTCGGACAAGGTCCTTCGCCATTTTTCTTGCATTTCGACCACAATGAAATCGAAGAAGGGCCCATGGGCCATATGGTCGAAGATAGGCATTTACGGCCAGTTCTCCAAGACGCCATCCGGCGTAGTGAAAAGATCACTTATCTTACGCAGACCAAAATCATTGACCAACGCGTTGATGAACGCGGCATAACGGTGACATGTGATGATCAGACAACCTATGGTGCAAAGCTACTGATTGGCGCCGACGGTCGCCAAAGTGAAACGGCGACGCGCGCTGGGATACGGCGGACAGGATGGCGCTATGAACAGACGGCGCTGGTTTGTGCCATTGAACATGAACGCCCCCACAATGGGATTGCATATCAATATTTCATGCCTGCGGGTCCCTTGGCCATTCTGCCATTGTGTGGAAATAGATGTTCGATCGTCTGGTCAGAAACACCAGAAAATGCCACTACGATCATGTCTTTGGATGATGCAGATTATTTAGATATCCTGCGTCCACGTTTTGGCAGCTTTTTAGGTGAAATTGCACTGGCCGGTCAGCGGTTTAGTTATCCGCTCGGGCTGACGATGGCCAATGACTTTACCGCACCGCGTGTTGCCTTGATTGGGGACGCTGCGCATGGGATTCATCCAATAGCTGGGCAAGGCCTAAATGCGGGGCTACGCGACATCGCGGTCTTGTGCGACGTTATTCAATCTGCATGTGAGCGCGGCGAAGATTTTTCATCCCCTGCCGTTTTAGATCGCTATCAAGAATGGCGTCGATTTGACAATCAAACCCTCGCGCTTGCGACAGATAGTTTCAACAAACTGTTTTCAAACAATAACCCCGTGTTGCGATTTGGCCGAACACTTGGGATGGGATTGATCAATAATATCCCGTCAGCGCGGCGCACTTTTATCCGCGAAGCGGCAGGACTTTCTGGCGAATTGCCACGCTGGATGTCTTAACTACGCCTAATCGTCGATAACACGGGCCTCATCGATCAACATAACGGGAATGCCATCGCGAATTGGGAACGCCAATCCCGCAGCGCGGGATATCAGCTCGTGATGGTCGGCGTCGAATTCAAGAGTGCCTTGCGTCTGTGGGCACACCAGCGCCTCAAGCATACGGCGATCAAATTGCTGGGGTGCTACGTCATTCATTGTAAAACATCCTCGCTCAAACTGCTGTGCAGGCTAAACTCAATCAAGGTGGTCAACGTCTCACGACGTGATTTGAGCGTGGGCGTTTCCAAAAGCGCTTGCTTTTCTTCTGACTCAAAATTCAGCATCATCGCCAATGAATTTATCAAAAGCTCATCCTCGGCTTCGTTCAACGTTTCCCAGTCAGTCGACATTCCGCGCCCTGAAAGATATCTTTCGAGCAACTCAAAAAAGGCGTCACGATCAAACGTTTTATCTGTCTCTGTCGGCTTACGATCATCAATGTAATGTGACCAATCAACGTCCACGCGTCGATATGGTGCAAAACCAGATTGCTCTGATACCACATGAAACCGGTTTATCCCGGTGAGCGTCACCATGTATCGCCCGTCTTCGGTTTCCGAAAACTGCGTCAAACGCCCAGCGCATCCAACCTTATGCAGACGATCCTGCCCCAGTGGTTGGATCATGCCGATCAAACGTTCCGGTGTTTTCATCACATCTTCTATCATCGCCAAATAGCGCGGTTCGAAAATGTGCAATGGCAACCGTGCACGCGGTAACAACAGCGCTTTCGGTAGCGGGAACACTGGAATAGTTTGTGGCAAATCAAATTGAAACGGCATGGGTGTTTTCACCTAAGTTTCTATAAAAATATCATAGAGCTTAGCTTGCGTCGACCATTTAAAACAATTGGATCATTTTGCTTGAGGGCATCAAAAATCGTGAACAATTGCGCTTTTGCGGCACCATCATTCCATTCGCGGTCTCGACGGAACAATTCCAATAATTGCGCCACCGCCTCTTCGGCGTTGCCCCCTGCATAAAGAGCGTTCGCATAATCAAACCGTGCTTGATGATTTGCCTCATCAGAGGCTACTGCCTCTGACAATTCTGCCAACGGGCCTGCGTTTTCGGCTTGGCGCGCCAATTGGATCTGTGCATGCACAGCTTCGATTTCTGCCGCAGTGGAAATTTCCGCCGGCGCGCCATTTAACACGGCCTCAGCCTGATCTAAGTCATTTAACGCAATATAACACCGCGCAATACCCGCAAATGACGCCACATTCATCGGATCTTCACCCAAGATCGCCGAAAAAGTTTGCAGCGCATCTTGGATTTCGCCCTGCTCAAGCATCTCTTCGGCGGCAGTCACAGCATCGCTCAATCCGCCATCCGCAGAGCCCCCGGCAGCCGCAACAACGCGTTCAACAAAGGCTTTGATTTCTGACTGAGGCACCGCACCCTGGAAACCATCAATCGGCTGTCCTTTCCAAAAGGCATAGACCGTTGGAATTGATTGGACACGCATTTGTCCCGCAATCATTTGGTTTTCATCAACATTGATCTTAGCCATTTTGACAGCACCACGCGCTGCGGTTACTGCTGCCTCTAGTGCCGGACCTAAGGTTTTACACGGACCACACCAAGGTGCCCAAAAATCAACGATCACCGGAACCTCTTGGCTAGCATCGACAACTTCGGCCATGAAATTGGCTTCGGATACGTCTTTGATTAAATCGCCCGCGGCTGGTGCCTGTCCTAATTCCAACATGGAACACTCCATTCTATTCGTTTTGCTTTATATGGCAGCGTCATTCGACTTTTCAAAGGTCAAAAGTTGCAAAAACTGGTGCGTGATCACTGGGTTGGTCCCAGCCGCGCGCGTCGCGTACGATTTTGCTGCTATGCGCTGCCGACGAGATATCGGGCGTCGCCCAAATATGATCCAAACGCCGCCCCTTGTCAGCCGCATCCCAGTCTTTGGCGCGATAGGACCACCAGCTGTACAGCAGGCCCGCAGGTATGTCTTGGCGCGTGACATCAACCCATTTGCCAGCCTCTTGGACTTGGGCCAGATGTTCCACCTCGATCGGGGTATGGCTGACAATTTTCAATAGGCTTTTATGGTTCCAAACATCATCTTCGCGCGGGGCGATGTTCAAATCGCCAACAAGGATGGCTTTTTGTGGCGCATTTGCCCTAAACTCGTTTCGCATATCGGTCAGATAATCCAACTTTTGTCCGAATTTTTCGTTTTTGTCCCGATCGGGAATGTCACCCCCCGCAGGCACATAAAAGTTGTGAACGGTTACGCCATTTTCTAAACAACCTGCAATATGACGTGCATGTCCAAGATCAGCGAAATCAAACGCCGCGATTTCCGTGATCGGCATTTTTGACAGGATCGCGACGCCGTTATACCCCTTTTGCCCCCGCGCAATCATGTGGGTGTAGCCAAGTGCAGCAAAAACATCATGCGGGATTTTTTCGACGGGTGATTTGCATTCTTGCAAACACAACACGTCGGGCGCATGATCCGTCATCAGTTTGGCAGCCAAATCCTGTCGCAAACGAACCGAGTTGATGTTCCACGTTGCCAAAGTAAATGCCACGATCGATGTCCTTCATGTTGGGGTCAGATTTGGCCCCAACATGACGGTGATCTGCGGGAATTGCAATCAGCTGTAGCTGACAACTTCGAATTCCAACCCCGTATTGTCCAAGAAATAGAACCGTCACCCAGGTTCATAGTTATCATGAGAATAGGTTTCAAAGCCTTCGGCCCTAACCCGCGTTTCAATCGCATCCAAATCATCCACAACAATGCCGATGTGGTTCAATCCGTTGACACGGCGATACCGCGTTTCTGCGTCATTGAGGTCAAATGGTGGGCGGTACAAGGCAAGATACCGGTCATCATCCCCCACATGAATGTTAATCCCGTTTCCATCGCGGACCCTTGCCACCGTATGCGCCAACCAAAAACACGGCCCAACCATTCGGCTGCGGCCTGTGGATCGCGGGTGGTGACGTTGACATGTTCTAATCCAATTTTCATTGTTGATCCCTTTCTTGTTTTAACGATCAACTGTGTTTATAAAATCTCATGTTAACTTGAGATCAAGAGGTTTTTTATGCGCGAATATTCGATTGGGTTTGTGGCGAAACGGACCGGCCTGCCCGTGTCCACGATTCGGTATTATGACGACTGTGGCCTAATCCAATCGAACAAAAACCGCAGCGGTCATCGCCGGTTTGCCCGCGCCCAAATTCGCCGAGTGGCGTTCATCATGGCGGCGCAGCGGTTCGGATTTAAACTGGACGAGATCAAGGCGCAGTTGGATCAACTGCCCAACGGCCGCACGCCCACAGCCCGCGATTGGCATCAGCTCTCGGAAAGCTTTCGCCATCATCTGGACCGTCGGATCCAAGACTTGCGCCAACTGCGCGACAAATTGGACAGCTGCATCGGGTGTGGATGCCTCTCACTTGACGCTTGCGCGATTTATAATGTCGATGATCACCATGGCACGCGGGGCGCAGGCGCGCAGAACCTGTTCACATAAAAAAGACCCGGGATAAACCCGGGCCAGTCCAACAGGGAGGAAGCGTATCTTAACCCGGATACGCGCGGTATCTTCTGTCGTCTCTATATACGTCTTTATATTAGCAAATGTTATGCCATACGTTAACACTTAAGATCATCTTGATATTAATTTATACCCACCAGATTCAGTCACAAGAAGGCGCGTTTGTGTCGGATCTGGTTCTATTTTCTGTCTTAAACGGTAAATATGTGTTTCAAGTGTGTGGGTTGTGACGCCTGCATTATATCCCCAGACTTCGTGCAAAAGCGTGTCTCGTGGTATAATTGCATCATCTGCACGATATAAAAATTTCAAAATGTTGGTTTCTTTTTCAGTAAGCCGAATTTTTTTGCCATCTTCTGTCGTCAAAAGTTTGGCACTTGGCTTAAAAGTATATGGACCCAAGCCAAATGTCGCATCCTCGGATTGTTCGTGTTGGCGCAGCTGGGCGCGCACCCGTGCCAACAAGACCGGAAATTTAAAGGGTTTGGTGACATAGTCATTTGCCCCCGCATCAAGACCCAAAATAGTATCCGAGTCTGTATTGTGTCCCGTCAACATAATCACAGGACACGACACACCATTTTTTCGAATAACACGGCACAACTCGCGGCCATCAGTGTCAGGAAGACCAACATCCAAAATAATCAAATCAGGAGCCCCCGATTTAAGATGGGCCAATGCATCCTGGCCTAAACCTGCTTCGACAACGTCAAAATCTTGCGTCATAAGAAGTTGTTCTGCCAAAACCTCGCGCAAATCATCATCATCATCAACCAGCAAGATATTTTTTACTTTTGCCATCTCTTACTCCTACGTCTTGATCTAAGAGTGGGGACAGCACGACAATCTTTCAAGGAATATCGCAAAACTTCACGGCCAAGTGTAAATTTTGCTGAAATTGAAACAATTCGGCATATCAAGCCATAAATGGCGTTTCACTTTCAAAGAATTGCCGCTAAATCAAAAGAAACATAGGACTGTATATGCTGGGATTAACCACATCTGAAAAACTTGCACGCGCCTTGTCAGAAATGCGCATGGGTATTCCTGTGATCTTGCGAACTGAAACAAACGCAGGATTGGTGATATCAGCTGAAACAATTCCGGCTGACCGGTTTGACGAAATACGCACAAACTTTGCCGCACCTTATTTGGCGTTAACCCATCGCCGTGCTGAAACAATCAAGGTCTATGCCTTTGATGGATCATTTGCCCGCATAGCGATCCCTCGTGACAGAACGCTCAGTTGGGTCAAGAATGTGGCTGATCCTGCGGCGGACATGCTCGCCGGGCTTAAGGGGCCATTCGAAACAATTATGACGCCCGCCTTGGGCATCGAGCGCACGGCGCTGCACATGCTGAAACAAGCCCAAGTTTTACCAGCAGCTTTAATTGTACCCATAGCCACGCCAGATAAAATTGCGCATGAACATGGGCTAAGCCTCTTTGATGTAACCGACATTGATCCGCTCTTGGCTGCGCCATTGGCTTTGCATGATGTAGCGGCGGCACGCTTACCAACAAGGGCGGCTGATGTTGGCCGGTTGCATATTTTTCGCCCTGACACGGGGGCGGACGAACATTATGCCATGGAAATCGGCCGTGTCACACGATCCGACGTCGTATTGGTTCGACTACATTCCGCCTGTTTCACGGGCGATGTGATGGGCAGCTTGAAATGTGATTGCGGGCCCCAACTGGACGCTGCTCTGCATCACATGGGCGACGAAGGGGCAGGCATTCTACTGTATCTCAATCAAGAGGGCCGCGGCATTGGATTAGTCAACAAAATGCGCGCGTATTCATTACAAGATCAAGGCTTTGACACCGTAGAAGCCAATCATCGCCTTGGCTTCGAGGATGACGAGCGTGATTTTCGGATCGGTGCGTCAATCCTGCGCGAAATGGGCATTTCAAAAATTCGTTTACTTACGAACAATCCACGAAAAATTGAAATGATGCAGAGAAACGGAATAACGGTGGTCGAACGCGTACCGTTGAAAGTGGGCCAGACCCAAGAAAACAGTGGATATCTTGCCACGAAAGCGCGCAAATCAGGGCATTTATTATGAACTTTGACCTTAGGCTAACGCCGAAAGGATTACTGTATCGCGGTAAAAGGTTTCCCTGTTCAATCGGCCGGACAGGTTTAGTGCACACAAAACAAGAAGGCGACGGCGCAACTCCTATCGCCAATTTGCGTATCGTCGACATGTTATATCGCCCTGACCGTATTAGACGCCCATGCGCCTGGGCAAAGGAAATTGGACCTAATGACCTGTGGTCAGACGATCAAAATTCAGAAAATTACAACCAATTGGTTAAACGACCTTATGCGTTCAGCCACGAATGTTTATCCCGATCAGATCCGATGTATGACATCATTCTTGTCACAGATTGGAATTATCCAGATGCCATAGCAGGAAAAGGTTCCGCCATTTTTATCCACCAATGGCGTAAGCCAGGCTATCCAACCGCAGGCTGCATCGCACTTTCACGCGAACATCTGTGGCACATCGCAACAACATTGCGCTTTGGCGCAACTGTGCATGTTACCGCGAATAATCCCGCGCGCCAAAAATAGCAGAACCGACACGCACGTGAGTGGCACCAAAGGATATCGCCTTTTCAAAATCGTCTGACATACCCATTGAAAGCCCCGTCAATCCGTTACGTGCTGCAAGCTTTGCCAATAATGCAAAATGAAGGCTCGCCTCTTCATCGACTGGGGGAATCGACATTAGACCAAGTATTGGCAAATCCATTGCGCGGCATTCCGCGACAAAAGCATCGGTATCTTGTGGCAAAATACCTGCCTTTTGCGGTTCAGCCCCTGTATTTACTTGGATAAACAAGTCAGGACATGTCCCAATCTCTTGCGCGATGCGTGCAATTGTCTTTGCCAGCTTTGGACGATCGACAGAGTGGATAACGTCAAACAACTCCATCGCTTGACGTGCCTTGTTGGTTTGCAATGGACCCAACATGTGCACGCTGACGCCATCATACTCTGACCTCCATTCAGGCCATTTCTCACCAGCCTCTTGCACATAGTTTTCGCCAAAAACACGGTGTCCATTATCTAATACCGCTTTCACACGTTCATTAGGTTGTACCTTTGACACAGCCACCAAAGTTACCGCCCCAACGCCGTGGCCCTGTTCGATTTCAGCTTGCGAAATTCGATTTTTAATTTCTTGCAACGACATGAATTACCAATTTTTACCTAGATTTAAGGGCACTCACACAAAAAGAAAAGAGCGGCCTAAAAAGACCGCTCTTCCTAACATCTTCTAATCGTAAGATTAGAATGCGAATGTTAGACCAGCTGCCATGAAATCGCCGCTTGTCAAAGATGCTTTAGCAGCAACACCGCCACCCAAGTCGTAAGAAGCGTTCAGATCCCACTCTTCAGATTCGTCTGTACCGTAAGCAACAGAGATTGCACCTACAGAGTAAGCAACGTCCAGATCCCAACCGTCTTGATCGTCAGCTGCTCCACTCAATGTCACGTTACCTGCTGTGTATGATACGGAAGCTTCATTTGTTGTTACGCCAGCACCGTTGTCGTCAGAAGAGACACCAACTGTCATGTCGCCGACTTTGTAAGAAGCGCTCAATTTGCTTGAGTCGTCTTGTGCAGTGTAACCAACTGTCAAATCGCCCGCAGCGTAGCCTAGCTTGTAGGACATGTCTGTGCCAGAGGATTGATCAACGTCAACAACAACGCTAAGTGTCAAGCCGCCCATCGTTGTGTCTACGGAAAGGTCACCCGCAACAGCGTCGCTGTCCAAGTGGTCGATCGCGTTATCGTCGAACGTAACTGTCAGAGCACCTGATTTTACTGTTACTGCTGGTGCGCCGATCGCTGTACCTTGTGCGTCAACTGCATAGTCGTCGTTCCAGTCGATCAAGTTACCACCGCCAATGTCATCCGCCATAGAAATGGTGACGCCACCGTCTGTTGTTGCAGAAGCTGCGATATTGATATCAACGCCTGACCAAACAGTTGTGTCTGCGCCAGTACCATTTTGCACGATACCTGCACCAGCTGTGCCAGAGAATGTGATTTCTGCGGATGCAACGCCTGCTGTCAGAAACAGCGCGGATGTTGCCAGAAGAACTTTTTTCATGGTTTTTCCCCTCGGGTTAATGTGTTTCGAAACCTGAATGCACATCTGCGCATCAAGAATGGTTATTCAATCGCTTTTTTTCCCCCTTTCTTGCAAGCACAAGCATGCACTTGCGATAACGACAAAAAAAAATGATGCAGGAATGTCACACCGCTGATTTGGGTCAGTTTAGGCGAGAGCGCGCGCAACTGGTAAATATTCAAATCCAGACTTGCCCAAAATACCCCTATAAGTTAGGAGTTTTCTAAACGCTGGGGGCACCTGATGAAACGTAAAACTGTACAAGTACTCGTAACCGCTGGATTAATCCTGAGCCTAAGCGCCTGTTCGTCGGCAAAACGTCTATTTGGTGGTGGCATTGAAATGCGGCCAGATGCAACGTCACAAGGCCTTGGCACTGAAAAGCAGCGGACGACAATTTGGGATGCGTTCAATAACAATCAATCTGAGATCCCCGTTAAAGTGAATCGCTTTATCTGGCAGGCATCGCTGGATGTATTGGATTTCTTACCGATCGAAAATGTTGATCCATTTTCGGGTGTAATTGTCACAGGATTTGGAACGCCTCCAGGGGGGTCACGCCCCTATCGCGCGACTGTCTATGTTTCCGACCCGGCTTTGGACGCGCGCACATTGCGGGTATCGCTTATGACGCGTAATGGCCCAACATCCAAAGAAACAATGCGTGCCGTCGAGGATGCGATTCTTTCACGGGCGCGGCAGCTGCGTCGGGATGCTGGTTTCTTTTAAGACAGCCTAGCGCATCCCATTTTGCGTTTGACTCAAAGGCATCGCTGCAAGGTCATTCTCCCAAGACAGATGTTTTGGAAGACAAATCGTTTTCAGGTCATATTGCGAGATAACATGCGCACGCGCGGCTTGCCCCAACTGTTCACGCAGCGATGGATCGTCAAGCAGGCGCACAACCCGATCAACCAACGTATCCTTGTCAAAGAAATCTGTTAACAGACCTGTTTTTCCATCTTCAATCACTTCGGGGACAGGGGCGGTATCGACCGCAACAATAGCTGCGCCCGCGCTCATGGATTCAAGCAAGCTCCAGCTTAGGACAAATGGGTATGTTAAATAGACATACACACGGCTTACTTGGATCGTCGACAAAAAGACATCATAGGGGACACGACCTAAAAAATGGACACGGGCCCAATCCATATCTGGAATCTGGTCGCGCACTTCGTCGTTGAAAATCTGTTTCCAGGATTTTCCCTCTAGCGGTCGCGCCCCAAAGCTTACGTCGTCGCCCCCCATTAGCACGACTTGTGCCTTTGGCCGCATACGCAATAGTCGCGGAAGCGCACGCATAAAGATATGGTATCCGCGGTAGGGTTCTAGATTTCGATTGATGAATGTAATGACCTCGTCTTGGCGCAACACCGAAAACGAGTCATTGATTTTTAAAACTGCATTTTCATTTGGGCAAACCAAATCCGTGTCAATTCCGTAATGCAGCACCGTAATTTTATCACGAAAGATATCTGGAAATGTGTCCGCTTGGAAATGGGTTGGGCTGAGCCCAGCTTCGGCGATATCAAAATGCAAGGCATTATTCAAATTGCGCAAACTCAAACGCAGTGTGTCTTTATCTCTGGCAGTCTGGTCAAATTCCGGATCAAATCCGGTGTGCGGATATCATGCCCGATGATATAGTTCGCAATACAAACCAATGCGCGCATGCGGCCAAACATCTTTCAAAAACATGCTTTCACCCCATCCATGATGCGCACGAATAACGTCGGGATTAAATCCTCGATCGCGCAATTCTATTGCGGCATCATAGCATGCTTCTCTGCGAATAACTTTCGTTTTAAGATCTAATGGCCAAGGATGGCCCGCCTTTCCGTTTCCACGACTGATCTTGTAAGGCAGAACATCAACTCCTTTCCAACGTGCTGGCTTTGTTGTCTTTGGCGTCAGTGCGACCACTTGATCCCCACGGGCGTCCAGTGCAGGGCCAAGATGTTTATCTTGGCCTGGAAAGTTTTGTTGGATTAATAAAATTCGCATGTGAATGAATTTCCGAAAAGTCACGTCTTTAATAGTGATGACACCATTTGCAATGATGTTGCCGGTCGTGTGTCACGTTGTCAAAGCTTGAAAGGGGTGCCCTGTTCAAAGTCGCCTACAAAAATACTCTTGGTGGCGATCCCGCAAAAATGTAGTGTCGCGATAGGTTAACCCCATCCCAATGCACGCACTGAACAACAACACTTTCAGCTTTACGGTATGCACGAGACTTCCGACAAGCGAACGTTCTGGGGCTTCAATCCCGCCGCTTTCTTCTGCGAATGATCTCATAACATACACAAGTTCATTTTCGCTCTCATTTTCAATGAAACTGTCGTTAAGACCAGATCCAATCGACACAAAAGCACCAATCGCAAGCGCGACTGCGACAGCCACCAACACGATCCAATCAACCGAAATTGCACCCGTTTGATCGCCATAAATCGGCTAAAGGTCGCAAACAGGCGCTTATGTAGAGAGAGAACGTGTGTCATTTTTTGTCGGCGATCTCAAAAGCTTAGGTTATAGCATTTCGCAATAGATCGCTGCGGTGTCAGGGTTATCACCCAAAATATTGTGCCCGTTGAAATTCATCCCACGCCCAAGACATGCATTGAAAAGAATGATTTTGACACGGATTGTTCTAGTTAAGTTCCCGATCAGTGACCTCTTTGGCGCCTCAAGATAGCCGTTGGTTTCCTCCCAGTGCAAATAAACCATATCGAATTCATTTTGTTCAGCATCGATTTCAAAAAACTCGGGATCACCAATACCCATCTAATACCCTTAGTCGACTGCCAAAGCAATTACACCCGCTCTCACAACAACCCAGTCCACTGTGATCGCACCAGATTCGTCACATACAAATTTTTTCAATGAGATCCTCATCACCCCTAACCTTTTTAACACTTGGCATTCTCCTCAAATGCGCGACACAAGCTTGACCATGAGACTACGATTGGCTTTGCCTAAGCAGATGTCCATGACGCTAATTTTCTTACTGCGGATGCATTTCGACATCCGTTAACGAATCTAACAGTGCACAAAAGTTATGGGCAAATTTTGGGCGAATTGTGAAAGAATTAAGGCGGCGCTGTTTTTGGCGTAAATCTTAGCGCTTGGCACTGGACCCTGTCGCAGCAGTCGCGTATCACTGACGCCGACTGTTTATTACAAGGAAAACACGATGTCGCGCTATACCGCAGCAGAGATCGAAAGCAAATGGCAGGCCGCTTGGGACCAAGCAGGCGTCTTTACCGCCAAACGCGATGCGAGCAAACCAAAGTACTTTGTCCTAGAAATGTTCCCCTATCCGTCGGGCCGCATTCATATGGGGCACGTTCGAAACTATACAATGGGCGATGTGGTTGCGCGTTATAAAATGTCGACAGGCCATAACGTCTTGCATCCAATGGGTTGGGACGCATTCGGAATGCCTGCCGAAAATGCGGCGATGGCGTCGGGCGGACATCCAAAAGAATGGACCTATAATAATATTGCCGTGATGAAAGGCCAATTAAAACCATTAGGGCTTTCATTCGATTGGTCGCGTGAGTTCGCGACATGTGATCCAGAATATTACGGGCAACAACAGTCCTTGTTCTTGGATTTTCTTGATGCAGGTTTAGTGTATCGTAAAAACGCGGTCGTGAACTGGGATCCGGTCGACATGACTG
>Ga0182095_1525428_pt1 | contig 29153 bp, 19 predicted proteins | sample 041ome_19_FD_127784 | JGI IMG/M metagenome (GOLD analysis project Ga0182095, IMG submission 127784) | Metatranscriptome of coastal salt marsh microbial communities from the Groves Creek Marsh, Georgia, USA - 041412BS metaT (Metagenome... | ecosystem: Environmental > Aquatic > Marine > Intertidal...
GAGAAGGAGGAGGAGGAGGAGGAGGAGGAGGAGGAGGAGGAGGAGGAACAGCGGGCACTTTGAAACGAGAGCAAGTCATCGACCGTCGCGAGCGCGGTAAGCTCAACGAGAGCGACGACGCGCTTTGGTATTCGCAGCCTCGGTTTTGCACGCACGTGGACGATGGATTTTTAGAACAGTTGACGCGTTTGTATCGGCAGCGCACGACGCCGGAGTATAAGTGTTTGGATTTGTGCTCGTCGCACGTGTCGCATTACCCGTACGAATACGAATACGTTCTCGGCCACGGTTTAAATCGCGAGGAACTGTCCAGGAATGGTGCGTTTCAAGGCAATTTCTTCGTGCGAAACTTCAACGAGAATCCAACCATAGACGCTCCGGATCAAACGTTCGACATGGTATCGATGTGCGTTTCGATTCAATACATGCAACGAGCCGAGGAGCTGTTTAAAGAAATTTTTCGAGTGTTGAAACCCGGTGGAGTGGTGATTATCTCGTACTCGAATAGAATGTTTTACGAGAAGGCGTTGAGCGTGTGGCGAGACGGCACCGGATATTCGAGGACGCAATTGGTGAAGAGTTACTTTCAAAACGTGAGCGGGTTTACGGAGCCGGAAGTAATCACCGAGGTGTTACCGGACGGAGTCGAGGACGAAAAGAACGTCTTCGTGAAAATTATGAAAACGTTCATGAAACGCGCGAGCTCGGATCCGTTCTATGCGGTCGTGAGTTATAGGAACTTCAAACGCGTCGAGTGAGAGCGCCTGCACTATATTATTATCGGTCATAGTCTATTTAAAAATAATTCAATTCTACGCATTGCTACTGCTATTTTGTTCCTCCTCTTCTTCAGTTTCTTTCTGTTTAATTCGTTCCATCAACGCTTTCCTGCCCAACTCTTCTCTCAGCTTCTTCTTTTTAAGCTCCTCGTCCATGGCTTGCTCGCTTTCGTTTCCCGAGGCCGTATCCTCTCCGGATTTTGCCGGCGCCGGCGCCGACGCATTCGAAGAAGAACCGCTCTTACCCGCCGCCGCAGAAGTAGCGACGATATTCATCCCGAGCAGTTTACGGCCTCTCCACCGAAAGTACACGTTCCCACCGATAACTCCAAACAACGCCACGCCAAACACCCTCTCCTCTCTGTTGATTTCTCCGCCGAGGAACACGGCTAAAACGAGATACCAAATCGGCCCGTATTTCGCCGCTCGTCGAACCGGTTCCTCGTCGCTTAACTCGTTCTTCAACTTTTTACAGAGCACTAACAATCCACCCAACGCGCCGTGAGGCCCGAGCGCTAACGCTTCCGCCTCCGCTGGTTCTCCAGTTACGATCGTTCGATGGATGAAATCGAAAGCGAAATACAACGTCCCAGTCACCGCCGACGTGACCAACAACAACTCGCAAACGACTCTGCTCCCAACGAACGCTCGCTTGAGCAAAACCTCGACGCAAAAAACCACGCCAACGACCGCCGGCAACACGAGTAAAGACGGAGAGAGAATCTGACTCGTGACCACCGTCCACGGTTTTCCGAACAGCGACGAAAACGTCAGCGGTAAACCGAACGAGTTATTAAAAGTGGTTGAGAAATCAAACACGTAACACGAGAGTAACACGGACGAGACGATTTGCGATAAAGGAGACAACGCGCGAAATTGTTTCACTCGCTTGTGCACGCGCTCTCGCGTCCTCGTCGTCGGTTTTGTCGTCGTCGTCGTCGTGGTGGTGGTGTTCTCGTTCTCCATCGTTCGATCTCGGACGGATTGTATCGACGATAAAAAGCAGCAGCAAAGTGCGCTTTTGTGCTGATTTTTCCAATTGAATTCGCCACTTTAAGGACTCGTCGTCCCGGAATAAAGAGCAGGAAAGGACAAACGGAAGACGACGACGCGATGAAGAAGAGCTCCTCGTCGCGGGTTTCGAACAAACGTGGCGGTCGATGCATCGAGAGAAGGACGTCGGCCTCTCTCTTTCATCTTCTTCTTTTCTTCTTCTTCTTCTTCTTCTTCTCGGGAAGAACGAATCGCCTCGTCTTTGTCGACGCGGAAGAAGAAGTCTCCTTCGTTCCGCGAGCGCCAAAGACGAACTATTTTTCCTCCTCCTCCAATTCTTCTTCCTCTTCGACGCCGACGCCGATACGCGAAGCGTGCGAACCGCTCTCGGTGCCGTTCGAAGACCGGTGCGACTACGTGACGACGACTCCGTCGTGCTCCATCGAGAATCAATCCTTCGTAAACTACCCGAAGGTGTACTACTGCGCGGCGAAAGGCGGGAACGTTTTGAGCGCACTCTTTGCTTTGCTGCTGATAAGTTTGTTCTTTCACGTGCTCGCGACGGTGGCGGAGTGCTTTTTCTGCCCGGCGTTGGCGAAGATTTCGGTGTATTTGAAACTGAGAGACGACGTCGCGGGCGCGACGCTGTTGGCGTTTGGGAACGGCGCGCCGGATATTTTCGCGCAGATTGCCGCGCTGAACGATTTGAGTTCGAACGAGGAAACGGATGGGATACCGTTGGCGTTAGGGGCAGTCTTAGGTGCCGGTATGTTTATTGCGTTCGTAGTGTTTCCGTCCGTGGTTCTAGCCGCGCCTGAATCAAATTTGAACGCGAGGCGGCTGAGAAGCGGGAGAAGAGTCGGTGGATACGTCGAGGTAGATAAGACGGCATTTATGAGAGACTGCGGGTTTTACTGTTTAGGTGTGATGGCGTTGGTTAGGTGCATAGTCGTCGGCGAAGTGACGTTTAGGAATTCCATGCAGTTGTTTGCGTTGTATGCGCTCTACGTAACGAACGTGTTGTTGCCGGAAGGATGGAACGCGAGGGACGTTGGCGGCGGTTTAGCTGAGAGACTAGCCGCGTTGAGACGAGAACCGAGCGCTTCGGCTAGGTCTTTAGAGAATAATAATAACAGCAACAACGTTTTAGACGACATAGCCGAAGAAGAAGAAGAGGGAGAAGAGGAAGACAATGGCGATAGCGAAAATAGCGATGCCGACGCCGAAGTAGGTTTGCTCGTCGACGAAGACGAGGATGGTGAAGAAGAAGACAACGACGATAACGACTCGTCCTCTGCTTCTGAGATTTCTTCGGAAACCCCCTTCGACGACGAATTAAGCGATGGTGATGATGCTGATGATGATGATGATGACGATGACGACGGATCAATCTTACATCACCCTTGGGAGCGTGGATGGCGACGAAGTCGTCTCTACGATGCGAGAAACGGCGAGTCTCTGTGGAAGCAGTGCTGGCTCGCGTTTACGTCCATAGCATCGTTTCCAGTCTTCATCGTTCGCGAGATATTAAAGTTCACAATGCCTGAGCTCGGGTTTAACGGACGTCGCGTGAGACGTTGGCAAACGAGCGCGTTGCCGATATGTGCGCCGCTCTTTTTCGTGTGGGCGGAGAAGATGTATCCGGGCACCATTCACACCGGCGGCATCGTGTACGGCGGTATAGTTGCGACAGCTTTTTCCGCCATCATCTTCACCGCTTGGCCACACTTGATGCCAGATAACTACGCCGTCACGCGACGAAGCAGAAGCGCACGGAGGAGAGCTCCAACGACCAACTATCCGACAACGACGAGCAATCCAGCTTCTCGTCTTTTTTCTGGCATGCTCACCATCGTTGCTTTCCTCGTCTCCATGGTTTGGATGGACGTCGTCGCTGGCGAAGTTGTTTCCTTGCTGACAGCTGCGGGTAAAATTTGCGGCATCTCCGAAGCTTTGCTCGGCGCCACTGTCCTCGCGTGGGGTAACTCCGTCGGCGACTTCATCGCTAACCGAACAATAGCTCGAGACGGCCGCCCAAAAATGGCCGTCGCCGCATGTTTCGCCGGACCCACCATGAACGTCTTGTTAGGTACCGCCGCTGGTTTAGCCTTTCGAACGTTCTCCTCGGGCGACATGAAAAATATCCGAGCTGCGAACGAACTCCTCGTTTTATTCGCGTTTCTCATCTGCGGCTTGCTCTTCTTGCTCTTCGCGGCGCCGTTCTTGTGGAGATGGAGGGTCGGCAAGAAACAAAGTTACGCGATGATGGGATATTACGCGGTCTTCGCGGTATTGTACGCGCTGACGAGCACAGGGGAGATATTCAAAACGCCGTGGGTTCGTTCCGAGTGAGATTCTTTGTATTTTTTTTGTATTATAATCAATACGTGCGGTGTACTACATACCGCACGGTACATGTTTTTCTTTAAAGCAAAGGTTATTGTAAATCGTGTAAAATAGAAGTCAGAAGTGCCTCGTTTTTTAATCTCATTTCGTCACTCCAAAAGCGACGTGAAAAGAGAGGGAGAGAGAGAGAGAGAGAAAGAAAGAAAGAAAGAAGCGAGCGCACGCGTTCGCGCGAGGATAATAAAAGAAGAATGGTTCTAACGCGCGTTTCGACGAGCGCGCCCGCGCGTGGCGACAGATGTCGTCGTCAGCGCAGGACTCCACGGACTGATGATTGGAAAAAGTTAACCTTTTCCAATTCGTATCTCCGTCATCAACGAAAAAAACGCCTCGCTTTCTTCCCTCGCGCGTCCTCGTCGACGGAACAACCGCAGAAACGAAACGCGACCAACGCGGAGTCCGTGGCGGTGCAGCGGCGTTTGGCTCGAAAGATGGCGGAAGCTCAAGCCGGGTGGATCGTCATGAGCGAGAAAGAGAAGACGATGAAAAAGAAGAAGAAAACGACTGCAGAGTTCGTTAAAGAAGAAGGAGAAGATGTGCTGGTGGACGAAAATACGAGCGCGGACGAGGACGAGGACGCTCTGTATAACCTCTCCTTAGTGAACGCGACGGCGCTCGAAGAGGCGTTTTCGAGGGGCAAATGGCTGCTGTTTTTGCTCGTTTTACAATCGTGTTCGAGTTTTGTTTTGTCGTCGAACGAGGCGTTGATTCAAGACAACGTCATCATCACGTTGTATCTGACGATGTTAGTCGGCGCGGGCGGGAACGCCGGGAATCAAAGCGCGATTGAGGTCATCACCGGATTAGCTACTGGAGCGATAGAGTACAACGGAGATAGTTTTAGAAAGACGATATCGAAACAGTTGCAAGTTGGCGCTTTGCTCGGTTTCTTTTTGGGAGCTGGAAGTTTCGTGCGAGTGTACGTGACGAATAGAGATTTGATCGGGAGTTTTGCAATTTCTGCGGCTTGTTTTTCCATCGTGCTCTGTTCGACGATAGTTGGTGGTGCGTTACCGTACGTATTAATATTTTGTGGTCAGGAACCAGCGAATGCTGGGAGTAGCGTCCAAGTGTGTATGGATGTGCTTGGCGTGACCATAACGTGCTTAGTGTGCACTTACATATTCCAAAACGCGGACTTTGTCGTTGGCATGTTGCATTCGACAGCGGCGGCATAGAAGATTCCACACCTGTGTATTTTATTTGTAATGCTAGATAGATTGCTGGGGAGAGCGCAGCGCGATATGCTGATGATATTCGTATTTAGTATGATTGTAGTAGTAGTAGTATTAAACATCAAATGATGATTTCGTGTTTCGATCGCAAAACGCAATCGCCGCTTCCAAGTTCCCGAATTTCTCTAATAATTTAGCTTTTGACTCTGCCTCGCACGTCGGTGATTTACCGTATTGAAACATTTTCAGCCAGTGTCTTTTGCGCTGATTAATAAACCAGTTGTTGATTTGCGTCGCATCGAGTGTAGTTTTGGCTTTAATCGCCGCTTTGTCTTCTTCGGTTGGGTACGGCCAGCATATCTTCTTGTTCCAAAAGTGCTTCAAGACAATCAAAGCTTCTTTTGGGAGTTTGCCTTTCGGCTTTTTGTTCAGCCAGTCTTCTTCAAGCGCGGGGATATCGTCTTTATATTTTTCGAGAAGTTGTTTTCGAAAGGCTTCGTCGGATTTTACAGAAAGCTGTAACGAGTGGTCGTCTTCATCGTGGTCTGCGCCGCCGAGGATTTCCTCGTCTACCTTCTCGACGCCTTGCTTGCGTTTCTTCGAAGCGGCTCTCTCAGCAATATTTCGTGTACTTTTATCGGTCTCATCGCTCTGTACCAAAGTCAATTCTTTCATTTTGACGTCAAAGCTTTCGCACGCGCGATCGGTTTCGTCGTAAATTGTCATCAACTCTTTTTGAAATTTGCGAGCGTTTTCGCACGAGTGCTCCATGAACGCATCCAACTCTTGCTTAAACTTGGTGTCCTCACATATGCGTTCTAACGAGTCTCGCCGGAAGGACGAATCTGGAATTCTACACAAGTCCATATTTTCAGTCTCTTCGCTCCCGTCTATGGTAAACGTCGTCACGTTCGACGACGACGTCGGCGACGGCGAAACATCGCTCGAACGCTGGCGAAAAGTTTCTCTTTCGGCGTCTAATTTTGCGAGAAACTCTTTATCCTTCGTCTCTAAACTCTCTCTTTCTCTCTTCGTTTGCGCGTTTAATTTCCTACACGTCATCATAATTTCCACGTACTCTCGAAACTTTTCGTGCATTCTCACTGCCAAAACCAACTCCTCTCGCGTTCGCTTTGGTTTCGCTGTTGTCGTCGTCTTCGTCGCTTTTCTCGAAGCCGAGACGACTTTCGCTTCGGCCGGCGCCAGTCGATCGTCGGCGCGTGACTTCTTCTTTTTACAAACACCGGTAGCGACACGAGCACCGGATGAAGGCCGGTCTTTTTTATCCTCCACGTGTAAAACTTCTCGCTCCAACATCGCGTTCCACTCGTCGTCGATGAGGTCTTCGCGTTCGTTCATCTCCGAGTCAAACATCGCCTCGTCGTTCAAATCCCGCGCGCGGATATTTTTAGCATCACTCGAAGATATCGTTCTCTTCGTCGTCGAGAAAAGAGTACTCTTACGTTCCTCTTCTTTTCGATGCCGTTCATCGTCGCCGCGAGGCGCCGCCGCGAGAAGAAAATTCCACGAAGCGGCGAGGTCTTCTTTTCCCTCGATGTCCTCTCGATCGCGGAGACGAAGAAGGAAATCGTCGTCGATGTCGTCGTCGTCATCCTTTCGACGAGAAGGAAGGTGTCGTTGATGGTCGAAGAAGGAGAAGAAAAAATCGGTCGGCAACGCGTCGACGAGCGGCGGCGACGACGACGACGACGTGGTGGTGGTGGTGGTAGTCGACGTCCACCCCGTCGATCTTTCGTCGAGAACTGTTCTCGAGAGCGGGTTTTCGCGCTCGGACGTGCGCATTTCGCTTCGCGAGAGTGCGCGCGCGCGAGAGAGAGACGTGCGTATCGCGCGCCTTTTTACGCGTATTTTCGTCTTTTTTTTGTGTCGTTTCTCTCCAAAAAATGTCGTGGCAAAGCCGTCGCTTGTCGTCGTCGCTGCTGCTGCTGCTGCGGCACAGGCACCACCACCACGGCGTCGATCTCGCGCGTCGACTGAGCAGCTCGTCTTCGACGACGACGACGACGACACGAGGAGGAGGAGGAGGAGGAGGAGGAGGAGGCAAAGAAGATGATGAAGAAGAAGAATCGATAGAATCCATCGCGAGAAGAAATGGAAAATTCGATTTTCTTCGAGTCGCGGAGCGGTTGTTTGAAAACCAAGGAAAGAACAACGGGGAGGAGGAGGATACGAAAGAAGGAAACGGACGGCGATACGCGGATAAGAGAGCGGAGCACACGAGACGTTGGGAGTACCACGCGTGGCATTTTTTGTGCGCGTTGATGCCGCTCGGTTTGAGCATGGCGATGGTTTCCTACGTGAGGAGGAATCCGCATCCGAACTTGGTCGAGCGCGCGAAGAACGAAAAGGAAAAGAATAGAATTGAGATGGAAGAGGCTTTAAAAGAGAGGAAGAAATTAGAACAAGACGTGATTGAGAGCGCGAGGAAAGAGGAGGAGGCGAGGTATGGGAAGCTCATGGAGAGGATGGAGCGGCTGGAGAAGGAGGTAGTGGAGGCGAAGAAGACGAAGCAGACGGCGGCGAGCGCTTTCGCCGCCTCGGATGAAGTTTCTTCTCACGCTTCCCTTTCTTCTTTGTCGTCTGGAGCGAGTAAAAAAGACGCGAAGTAGTTATTATTATTATTATCATTGACGTTGTTAGGTTTTGCTTAGAGCATTAGCTTTAGTAGTATTAGTGAGTTTCGCAGTAGTACAGTACATTCAGATTGCTAAAAGGCTCGCTTGATGGACAGCTTTTTCGTCGGCGCTCGAAAATCAACTCTAATTCTCCCATCTTTTCCATTTTCGTGCTCGTAATACTCGTAACTCTCGAGCATTTGTTTCAACTCACCTCTCGTTTTCTGCAACGTGTTCACTTTTATATCTCGAAACATCTTTTCGATGTCTTTCCCGTGTTTCTTCATCAGCGTTTCGCAGATTCTCTTTTGCCTCGGCGTCAGTCGCTTCGGCGGCGCCGCGCCGTTTGAACTCGCCTCTCCCACAGCTTTCCTCAACTCGTCCCGATCCGAGTTTTTCGTCAGCGTCTCTTCGGTCACTTTATTCTTCGTTTTCTCGTCGTCTATGTTTTTTACGTTATCGTTCAGCGCGTTTCTCCCGCCCGAGTAATAAAAACTATTCGCGTCGGACACCAAGCCGTTTCTCGAATAGTTATTCACCAGAGACGTTTCCTTGTCCCAATCCGCATCTCGCGTCGCGCCGGGGAGACGAACCGGTTTGACCTCTAAAAATTGTCTCGCTTGTTTCAATCTGCCGACTTTGACCGTCGAGGAAGCCGCTTTGTGCTTCTTCTTCCGGCGGCGAGAGGAACCCATTTTTTCGTCTCTTCTTCTCTCTGCCGCCACCTATACCTCTTCCTCCCCGGGAAAACTTTTACCAACAAACTCTTCTGCTTTAAAAAAAAAGTCACGCGCGCGCTGGGAAGGAAAAACGCGATAAACTTCTCTCTCTCTCTCTCGAACGCGACGCGCGCAAACAAAAAGCGTTTTCAACGAGAGCGAGGTCCGGGGGGTCCACAGAGAACAACAACGACGACCGCTCTCTCCGCTCCTTTAAAAATAAAACCGGGGGGTGTCGGTTTTGCCTTTTTTTCACAAGAGACTACTTTTTAGGGTTTGAAACACTTTTTCTCTGTTTCATTTAGGGTTTTTTATTAGATTTTTTCGGAAAAGGAGCGCGCGCCCTTTTCTCTTCATTTTCTCGCAAACAGAGCAGAAGAGAAGAGTTTTGTCATCACGCGTCCGCAGGCGAGAGAAGACATGTCGTCCTCGTCGGAAACGCAAGCGCTCTTGAGCCAAGGAGGAGACGGGAAGAAGAAGTCTTCTTCCTCTTCTTCCTCCATCAAATCGTCGTTAAAAGCCGCGACGGCAATCGTCGCCGTGTCGACGTCTATTTTTGCGACCGCGACGTATGCGGTGAGTCGGTCATCGTCAGCCCGCGGCGCTTCTTTGGGCAGCGCGCAATCGGAGCACGGTTTGGACGCGTTTAAACGCGCGATCGCGAGCTTGGGCGACGATGTCGTCGCACCGGTCGCTGGTGCGAACGATAAAGTCACGTTAACCGTCGGGTGTTCGCACAAGGACGTTCTCAAGCGATTGCCGTTCGATCCGGAAGGATGGGATTCTAAAGTTGGCGCGAAGTTAATCACGGAGAGCAAATCGAAAACGTTTGCCTTTGAAGACGCCATCGAGATGACAGAGGTTGGCTGCGGAAAGTTCCAAACGCCGTATAAGTTAGGCAGCGGCGCAAAGTTTGGGTTTTATTTGTACGAGAAAGCGAACCCGGAGAACTACGTGAGTGATATCGGCGGAAAGTTGTTGTTTAACGAGGAAGAGGAGGAGGAAGCGGCGATCGGCAAAGGCGAGAAGGAGGCGGGGAGCAAAACTTCGAAGAAAAAGGGTTCTTCGTCTTCATCTTCATCTTCTTCGGTTTCGAAAGCTACCTCCACCACGGAAACTGCCTCCACGGATTACGCCGCGCAAGCCGCCGCGGCGGAGCAAAATGCGAACGAGAGAGCGAAGGAAATCACCGCGTTGTTGTCCGCGAGCATCGGGAAGAAGAAGCACGGAAGCAACTCGGCGAAATCGGCGAAATCGGCGAAGAAGCAAGTCGAAGAGGAAATCGAAGAAGAGGTTTCGGAGGAAGGTCTAGTTGAAGAGAATACTTCTTCATCTAAGAAGCACTCTTCTTCTGTGAAGAAGACCGTGAAAGGTTCGAAGAAATCTGATCCAGCTGCGGTCGCTTCGGAAGAACTCGAGTCTTCCGGGATCCAAGTCGTCGGCGAGTACTTTGACTGGGGATGGTGGATGTCTGCCTTGTCGCAAGGTACGCAATACCATACGACCGATATCACGTGTGAGAATACCACGTGCACGATGCAAGTGTGCGAGAAGACGAAGTGCACGGAATACAAGAAGGAGTGCGAGTCCACTGAAATGTGCGACGATCTCGGAGATTTCGTGAAAGAGCAAACCGCTTCCATGGGCAAATCTGGTATCACCAAGAAGCAAGCGGCGAAAGCTTTGGAGGAAGCGACCAAAGCGAGTTCGGAAGTTTCAGAGTTTCAAATTCAGACGACTTCTTCGTCGTCGAAGAAGTCTCATCACAGACACTTGCTCTCTCACCACCACCACCACGCTACGGAGGAGGTGAGTGAAGAAGAAGTGAAACCAACGCACGTGAAGGTGCACAATCACAAGCACTTTGCCGGCTTCGGTTCCGACGCATTGCAGGAGGATGAAACCAGCGAAGAAGGAGATCTCGACGAAGAACTCGAAGAAGCGCAAGAAGAATTCGAAGAGGAAGAAGAAGTTCCATCGAAGAGCAAGAAAACTTCATCAAAGAAGTCTTCCAAGAAATCTTCCTCCTCCAAGCATCACTCCAAGCACCACGAAGAAGACAGTATCGCCGACACCGGTGCAGATGAGTTCGACGTGCGACACCCGGCGCACATCGCCTCGAGAATGTCTGGCTGCACGACGCAACACGTTGCGGAGAACATGGAGTTTTACCCGCGAGTTCACGGTCCGGCAAACGCCAACCACGTTTACATTTTTGGCGGTTGCTACGCCGACCGCGACCACGCGACGTGTAATATTCCGATTGATGTCAACCCGAAACAGTGCGTAATTGTCCGCTTGAATGACAAGAACTTCCAAGAAGCGGTTAATGCGTGCTTGGAAGAAGCGCCGGTCGATGGTAAGTGCGTCAATTACGGCAAAGAGTCCAAGTACGGAATCTTGCCCAGATGGGATGTGACGCAAGTCCACAACATGCAAAGAGCTTTCGCGGACACCGAATTTAACGGTTACCTCGGCAGCTGGGACACTTCGAATGTTCGTAACATGAACCAAATGTTTGCAAACAACAAAGCATTCAACGGCGACATTCGTAAGTGGAGTTTTGAACATTTAGGTTCCGCCACTGGAATCTTTGATGGTGCCGACAAGTACAACGCCAAGTGGGAGTGCGGTTTCAAGGCGACTGGAATAATCGATTTCAGCTCGTGCCAATCGTCAGAAACGTTGAAAAAGCAAAAAGAAATCGAAGAAAAAATGCAGCGTTCGCACTTCGTTGCAAACCCGGAGTACAACCCGGAAGAGAACACAGTGCAAGAAGACACTGAGCCACAATCTTCGGCAACGACGTTTGATGACGAGAACGCAGAGAAGTACGCCGCAGAGAGAGAGCAAGATTTCAACGCGCAAGTCGAAGAAGCGAACGAGGAAGAAGAATCCTCCGGTGGTTTCTTGAACAAACTTTTTGGGGGCGGTAGTTCTTCCTCTGCCGCACCCAAAGAAGAACACGAAGAGCCAACAGCAGCAGCAGCAACAACATCAACTGTTTCCGATGATGGCGATTATGAAAGTAGCAATGAACAACAACAACAACAACAATTACCAGAAGAACTCGAAGATGACGCGAGTTTCCTAGCATCTTCTGAAGTTGACGAGGACCGAGCATCTAGCGTTTCCCCCTCTTCTTCTTCTTCTTTTTCTACGAATACCTTCACGGAGAAGGAGTTAACTGATGCAAACTTTAAACAGCAAGTCGCTTTATGTTTAGCCGAAGAGCCGAAAAGAGGTGACTGCATGGACAACGAGTTTGGGCCGATGATTTCTTGGGACACGTCGAAAGTCACCAACATGTACGAAGCGTTCGCGAACCCTCCGACGTCAGTCGAAGGCGATGAAGCTTTTACCTTCAATGGCGATTTATCCAAGTGGGACACCTCACAAGTCACCAACATGCGAAGAATGTTCAGCAACGCCAGGCATTTTGAAGGCGGCGACTTGAGCAAGTGGGACACCTCTCACGTTCAAGACATGTCTCAAATGTTCTCCGGCGCGAGTTCGTTCGATGGAGATATCAGCTCCTGGGACACCTCGCGATGCGAAGACATGCACCAAATGTTCGAAGACGCGCGGCAGTTCAACCAAGACATTGGTAAATGGCAAGTCGGCAAGGCTTTGAAGATGAGTTCGATGTTTCACAAGGCTGAAAGCTTCGACCAAGATTTGCGAAAGTGGTCCGTGGCCAAAGTCGCCGAGCAAGAGGACATCTTCAAAGGTGCTAGCGCTTTTAACGAAAAATTTGAATGCGCATCAAAGCACAGCGGTCCAATCATGTCGTGTAAGGACAAAAGCGAGAAGGAATACGGGAACAGCAACGTGCTTTCCAAAATCTTCGGTTAAAATGAAACAACGTCGTCAACAGAGAACTACTGCGTAATCGGGAATCAGCGTTACGCCAGTCGCGAAAGGAAAAGGAAAGAAAGAGATTAATAAAGAAAGGGAAACAAGTTATTGGTAACAACATTACGAGATACTATCACTTTATACATTATACATACATTAGTGTTTAATTTAAAAGAAAGAAGAAACTGTACTTACGAATATTCAGAAACGAGTGCGACGACGCGTGCGTGTGAAGGAGAGAGAGTTCACCTTCTTTCTGTCTTTTTGCATTTTTTTCATCGCTTTTCGTAATTTTTTACGATGGAAGAAAATTTTTCTCACCTCACGAGAGAGATCGAGAGAAAAAAAGCACGCGCCCGCACGCTATCCGCGGAGAGAGATAACGAGTTAACTCAGCAAGGTCTGTGTGGCCAACGAACTCTTCCTTATTCGGTAGGCTTGAAAGAGCTCGTGAAAAGAACGCGAGAAGAAAAGCGACGCACCCGCGCGCGGCCTATTTTTTTTATTCTGGATTTAAAAGGCCGCGGAAAGAACGCAGGAATTGCATCGGGATGAGCGCGCGCAGAATGCAATCGGAGGCGGAGCAGGTGCCCTTAATGGGCACAAAAGTGGACGACGTCGACGAAACGAGGAATACGAAATCTACGCTGAAGTACATTTCGGCCGCGGCGGCGTTTGCGGCGGCGTGCGCGTTCGTTGGTGTTTCCACCAACCAGGCGAGCAGCGGCAGCGGTGGATTGTCTTTGCTCGGGAAGAGCAGCGGTAGCGGCGGGTCTTCGTCCACCGGGGCGAAAGAAACGATCACTTTGGTCACCGGATGCTCTCCGCGAGATTTAATCTTCAGCTTAAACTTCGATCCGGACACTTGGACCGGGAAAGTTGGGGCGAAGTTGATCACCTCGGGAATGTCCAGCGAGTTCCTCTACGAAAAAGCTTTAGATATGACGGAAATCGGGTGCGGCGTGTACACGGCGGAATACACCATGGCACCGAACGCCACGTTTGGATTTTTCTTGTACCAAGTAGGGAACTCTACGTCAAAATATATGTCTGATATCGGCGCGCAAGTAGAGAACGGTCCAATTAAGCAGTCGGAGATTGCAGCGCACGCGTGGGCGAACCAAAATAAAGCAAGCTTAGAGAACCACTTGGATTCGACCGGCACTTTAGAACAAGGCGAGATTACGGACGCAGAGGAAGACGTGCAGTATTCCGATTTGGCCGCGTACAGATCAGCTGTAGAGAGCGGGCACGTGGACAAAAATGGACACTTGGTGGAAGAAGCCGATCCGGAAAACATCAAGTTAGCGCCGCAGTTGCCAGCTGGGTATAGCCAAATCCAATATTACGATTGGGGCGCGTGGTTGAAGTACATCGTTCATGGCGTCGATCGCAGCGAAAATCAAATCGAGTGTGATCCGAGCGCGAACACGTGCACATTGCAGCACTGCTCAAAGTGGCAATGTACGGATTACACGAAGCCATGTCAAGAAGGTATCACCGGATGCACGCACCCAAAAGATTTCATGAGCGAGGCAAAATTGGGGAGACTAGGCACGGTTAAGAGGTACAAGAACCCGAAATCGATGCCGGCGAGAATTGAACCGAGAGAGTGGACACCAAAAGAAGTGAGAGAGATGAAGAAGAAAAGCGCTTCAGATACTTCATCGTCGACGACCTCGAAGACTTTGAAAAAGCACGGCGTTAAGCAAGTTGGAGAACGCGTTATTTTGAAAGCGGCATCTTCCTCCGCGAAACCAGCCTCGAAAAAGTCTCATAAGCACTCGAAAACGTCGATTGATGCAGAAGAAGAGCAACCTCCGTCGGAAGATATTATCGAAACAATTGTCGAAGACATCGCGGATGATGTCATCGTGCCTACTTCCAACGTCGCCGCGAGAGCTTTTCACTGGGACAGATCTGCCGCCGGCAGCAGATCGGTTCGAAGGGCGTTGCAATCGTTTCCGTCGATCGCAAACGGCGTGTTTTCGTACACTCCTGCTCACACGACGAAACCGACGCCTCAACTTGGTTTGGGGCGAATTTATCCTTCGAGTTTAATCAATTACATGGCTGATTGCAACACGAAGGTTTTACACGCGACGAACAACGGCAACGCAAACGTAGAGTATTATCCAAGAGTAAACGACGTGTCTAATGCTGGCAGAGTGTACATTTTTGGTGCGTGCTTCAACTCGCGTGACCAAAACACGTGCGCTGTGCCGTCAGATACGCACCCGGCGGGTTGCAAAGATGCAACGGCAGGTTCACAAACGAACACAAACACGGCGACCACAACCGGGAATACGCGAAAGGGTAATACCGCCGAGCAGCAGACGGTGACGACTGCTACGGCCATTGAAGATGAAACGCTGTCAAACGCTGATGAAAGTGGAGTTGAGTCTGCGGCAACGACGTCGACTGCAACGACTGCGACACCTATCGCTTCGCAATACACGCCAATCACCAATCAAAACATCCACGAAGCCGTGGCTGAGTGCCTGGGCTACGAACCACTCGCTGGTGAATGTCCGGAGAGTCAATACGGCGTCATGTCCGATTGGGATGTCTCCCGCGTGACGAACATGGACCAACTCTTCTACGATCCTCCGCGTGTTGGCGGAGACAAGATGAAATCGTTCGACGGTATGCTCGGCAATTGGGACGTGAGCTCAGTGACATCGTTTGAGAAGATGTTCAAAAACGCCAACGCTTTTAAAGGCACGAACTTGTACAACTGGGACGTCTCCTCGGCGACAAATATGCATGGCATGTTTGAACACGCGGAAAGCTTCGTTGCAAAAATTTCCGGATGGAACGTCGGGAAGGTGAAAACCATGGCCACCATGTTCCAAAATGCCTTGCTCTTCAACCAGCCGTTGGATAGTTGGGACGTATCTTCCTGTAAAGATTTCGCGCGAATGTTTTCTGGAGTCAACGAAGATGGTTTTGCGCAAGACATCTCCACATGGAACACTAGGAACGATGCTAACATGAACAACATCTTTTACGATAACAGTGCATATGCGGCGAAGTTTAAGTGTGCAAACGCCGATAGTGGTCCGCCGAGTTCGTGCAGAGCTAAATCGGTCTCGGAGATGATTGCTGAAGCGATGATGGGTACCGATGAAGACGGGAAAAAGTCATCCAAAAAGCACTCATCGAAGCGCAGCACCATCAGTAGTAGTCAACATAGCATTAAAAAAGCGTCGTCCAAACATACGAACAATGTCGATTTTGTCCCAAATGTCCATTCCACGGCAGATTCTGAGGCAGAAGATGTGGTGATGGAAGCGACCGAAGTCGCTCGAAGCGGGAAGTCCTTGTTCGACAAGTTCGGCTCGCTCTTTGGTGGGAAGAAATCCGGGGGAGATGACCAAGAGTTGACATATGCAGATTACAATGACGAGGAATTTTACGGCGCGACGTCGCAAGAGTCGGAGGGTTTCGATGCTGCCTCTGAGGAGGAGGCTGGCGGAGAAGAACAACAGGAAGAGAACGCCGAGGATGGTGAACTCGGCAAAGACGAAGACGAAGAGGAAGAACAAAACGTCGACGAGTGGGGCGAGCCGTTGAATAAATACGACGCCGATCCAAAAGCTACGCCTAGAATCATCCGTCAAACCGGGCACGTCGACTTGTTCGGAAAATCCTCCTCGAGTTCGAGCGCGAAGAAATCTTCTTCCACGCGGCACAACAAGCACTAAAAAACTTGTTGAAGAGACTCGCGTGCGCGCGAGAGAGAAGAGTGAAGAAGGAGGTAATGAAAGAGGGGAAAGAGCTTTTTTAAATATTGTACATTTACATTTTTATCCACATTAGACATACATATAAACGAGGGTCGGTTTTATTATTATCAACTACAACATCTTCTTTTATACAATTGTTGCGCGCGCGCGAGCGAAAAGCTTTTTGGTGTGGAAGCCACAAGCTATACTTCTTCGTTTTTTCGAGAACCCTAAACGAAAGAAAAGAAAAAAACGAGCCGCGGGCGGTGACGTTAATTTTCATCACTTTTGTACGCGCGCGTAGTTTGTTTCTATTCATCGAACGAGGTGCACACACACATCAAAAACACGCGAAACGAAAAGAAAGGAGCCGCGATGAACACGCAAGAAGATAAACCGCTCTTGGCGAAAGCGAGAGGCCAACCGGAGTCTGCTACTTCTTCGAATGGATTTTCCCGCGCGTCGAAAATGGCAGCGGGCGCTGCGGGACTTTTGCTCGCCGGCGCGGGGACGCTTTCGGCCGCGAGAGCGAACCAAGCGTACCACCTCGGCGCTGGAACGGCGTCATCCAATGTCGTGACGTTAACTTTGGGTTGCTCTCCGACCGATTTGCTCTCGTTGCTCCCGTTTGAGCCCAAGTCTTGGGACAGTTCTCGAGTTGGCGTGAAGTTTGTTTCTTCGTCAATGTCGAAAACGTTTGAGTTTTCAAAGGCGAAAGAGATGGTCGCGACGTCGCAGTGCGGGGTGTACCAACTTCCGTACCAACTAAGCCAAAACAGTAAGTTTGGTTTCTACTTGTACGAGAAAGGAAACCCGAGCAATCACATGTCCGATATCGGCGCGCAAGTGAAGGGCGGTCCAGTTTCGGATGCTTCTATCCGCGCTGCCGGGTGGTTGAACGACAAGAACGCGGCAGCGAAGCACACGATCGACATCGAAGACATGCGCAAAGCGGCGAAGAAGGATGCGGTTGATTCAGATGCTGCGGCGAAGAGAATCGCGGAAAAGACTTTCCACACGAAGACGGAGACGGTGACGAAAAGAAACGCCGCTCCTACCGGCAATGAAGTCGTCTCCAACCTCGGTTTGGTTGAAACGAGAACGTATTCCAACTTCAACGGCAACGCCAGAGTGACGTCCGATACGATTGCTTGCGACGGCGTGAAGAAGACATGCACCTTGAAATCTTGCGTTGGTCCTGAGTGCACGGAGTACACCAAGCATGACTGCGCCGCGGGTATGCCGGGTTGCAAAGTTTCCGCGGACTTCAAAAATCCGGCAGATGTATCCGTGAGAACGACCGAAACGAAGAAATTCTTTCAAACGACCATGTCCCCGCAAGAAAAAACGCGCGAGCAAAATAGAGATATGATTGAAAAAGCTCAAAGAGATTTGGGAACGACCGTCGAAGTGTTGCCAACGAGAAGACGCTTGTTGTCCAAGATTTTCGACATCAAGAACTCTGTCACCACGTCGTTGCCGGAAATGGGCTACGGTCAATCGCATCCGACCAGAGTTATCAAGTACATGGCTTCGTGTACGACAAAGCACGTCACGGAAGAAGCGGAATTCTTCCCAAGAGTTCACGACGCTTCTAACCCGGGTAACACGTACGTGTTCGGTTCGTGCTTTAACAACAGAGACCAACAAACGTGCAAGTTGCCGACGGAAGTTTTGGCGCCGGGATGCCCGGGCTCTTCCGCGACTTTAGCAAAGTCGGTAACTAATCCAATCACAACAAAAACGGCGGCGGCTTCGTTGTCTGGCGACTCCGCGAATCACTTGACCAACGAAAACATCCAAATGGAAGTGGCCAAGTGTTTGGGCGACGATCCGATTCAAGGCGACTGCCCGAAACAAAAGTTTGGCAAGATTTCCTCTTGGGACGTCTCTCGCGTTACTGATATGACACAACTGTTCGATCATCCGCCGTTAAAGAACAAAAACGATCGTTATTCTTCCTTCAACGGTGACCTTGGAAACTGGGACGTCTCCCACGTCACTGACATGAAGTTGATGTTTAGCCGCGCCTTGGCGTATGAGGGGAAGAACATTAACAAGTGGGACACCAAGAACGTCGAAAACATGTCTGGCATGTTTAAGCACGCGGACAGATTCAACGCGATGATTTCTGGCTGGAACACCGCTAAGGTGAAAAAAATGAATGTCATGTTCCAAAACGCATTTGCGTTTGATCAAGACATTTCCCGCTGGGACGTATCTCAAGTGCACGATTTCACGAGAATGTTCGCGGGTACCTTCGACAAAGGTTTCGGTCAAGACATCTCCGGCTGGAACGTTAAGCCGCACGCGAGACAAGTTGACATGTTTTTTGAAGCGTACAACTTCCAATCGAAATTCGTGTGTGACCATGTGGACCACGGACCAGTCAACTCGTGCGTTGGCGCATCCGCGAGTGTTGGTAAGACCGAGAGCGAGTTGAAAGAGATGGCAGAGAAGAAGGCTGCTGAAGATGAAGCCGACGATGATATCGATGTCGAAGAGAAAGAATCGTTCTTTGGTAGATTCAAGCACTGGTTGCAAAACTAAACTTCAGAATATCGATATGGATGTTGCGTCGATCCCACCTTTACTACTTAATTATTAATCATCATAATTGTTAATGTAATATATCATACACTCGAACTCATTATTATTACACTTGGACTACATTTATTATACATCGACGATGGCCCTTCTTCAAGAATCAAACCATCTCAGTTATCCATCTATTTGTCTATCTTGTGCTTCTTGTTTCTTTTTTCTCCAGTTTTTTTCACCCGTCAAACTCTCTACTCCAACATCTCTCGCGCTAACAAATTCGCGAACACAACGTCGTCCATCTCCACCTCGTCACACCCGTCAACGCTCTCCGCCAACGCCGCCGCTAACATATGTTTGCACATCAACCTTTCGTCCCTGGAAATTATGTCCCAAGCGAATCCTTTACACGCGCAAAAATGGTCCGGGTACGTCAAATGTTGCTGTTGCCCTTTCGTTCCGCCGTCCGCGATGTTCGTCGGAGACTTCATTTTCCCGCCGCCACCACCACCGCCAGACGCCGTCGCGCGCACCGCGTACACCGTCCTCCTCGATTTCTTACCGACAAACCTCGTCACCCCACCGCTCGCGGCGACATCCAGCGCCCTCCCCAGGTGATTCTCGCCAAAAATATACTCCAGTTTCACCAAATCCTCCTCGCTCAAGCCTTGCTTTTTCACCCGAATGTCTCTGAATATCGCTCGAGATATGGACGCGATCGAACACCCGTCCAACCGATGCTGCCTCGTCTCGTTTGCAATTTTCTCCTCCTCTTGGTCTTCTCGCGCGTCCTCGTCCTCCTCGTCCTCCTCGTCCTCATCCTCCTCCTCTTCTAAATCTGCATCTAAATCTTTGCCACGCATCTCCGTCCCTTCTCCATTTTTGAATTTATTTCCCCGCTTCTTCGACGACGGACTCGCGCTGTTTAGATTACTAATACCGTTAACGTTGTTGTTATTGCTCGCGTTGTTCGCGTTGTTGTTTTCGTGGGACTTTCTTCTCTGGTTTTTCGAGGACGACGACACGCGACCCATGAACGCCGGGTACGCCGGCCCGGTCGCCAGCTCGTCGTCGGGGTCCGCTGCCGCTTCTTCTTCCATCATCGCGCGCTCTCCGTCCGGTTTTGATGTGATTCGTGGGGAAATTTTTGCGCTTTCGACGCTTCACTTTTTTTATCGTCACCATCGTAACGAGAAGAAGACTCAGATAGAATGGAGAGCGCGACGAAGAAGAGCAGCAGCGAGGACCAGAACGACAACGTCGAGCGGCGCGGTGGTTTCCTCAGGAATACTAGTGCTAATACTAAGAAGAAGAAAAACAGCGTCGTGATAACGAGAGGCGAGGAGAGCGAGAATTCAGAGGATGAAGATGAAGAAGACGAAGAAGAAGAAGAGACGGGAGGACAAAGCGAGATGATGAAACGCGACGGAACAACGAGTGGACGAACGGAAGGTGGAGCGACGACGACGACGTCGTCGTCGAGCAGTGGGAAACATCGAAGCGGCGAAGCGAACGACGGCGAGGTGGAGAAGACCACCACCACCACCAACAACAACAACACTAAAAAAAGCGAGGAGGAAATATTCATCAAACGAAAACCGGCGCGTCCGACGCTCGGACAGAATCCTTTCGCGCGAGGCGTACCAGCGACGCCACTTTTGTCCGACGTGATGAGCAAACTCAGGAAAGCGTCTCAGGCGTTGATCGATGCGTTGGCCAAAGGAAGAGACGACGCGGAGCAGTTATTCGAGAAGATTGACGGCAGCGTGGAAGAGACGAAGAGTTCGGTGCACGAAATCGAGGCAATGAGCAGAGATATCAACGATTCGTTGCGGCAGATGTGCGAGATAGGTTTGCGGAAGGGCGGTAGCAATAGCAAAAGTAGAAAATCGAACGATAAGAAAGCGCGGCCTTCGGCTGGTTTCGTCGTGAAGTAGTACGTAGCGTAGCGAAAACAAAATCTAAATCAATAGCTCTAATCGTACTGTTGCCGCAGAAGCATCTCCCCTTCCGACTTCCACTCTTTCGCGTCCCTACCGTTCTGTCCCATCTGACGCTTCTTCCTCTCTCGCTCTTTCACAGTCTCTTTCGCCGCCGCCGCCGCGCGTTGGTTTTTTTGGTTGTTTCTTCGTCCACCGTTAGGTGTTGCCTCACCGTCTCTTCTCTCCGCCGAATTTTCTTCCAAGACGACTGCTCTCGTCGTCGTCGTCAAAACCGCGTCTCTTCGAATGAAGCTTTTATCCTCTCTCGCGCGTTTCGTCGTCCTCCCTCTCATTTCATCCTCTTCGTCGTCCGAGGCATCGTCTCTCTTCTTCTCTCTTCCCGAGAGAAAAGAGGCTTCTTGCTTCGTCCCGAGAAAGTCGAGCGGGCTCGGCAGACTATTTTTATTATTGCTTTTTGCCATCTTCTTCTCGTCGTTACAATCCACGTCATCCTTTCTATCTTTTTTTTCTACTGCTACTGCTACTACCGCGTCTTCTTCTTCATCGCTTTCGCCGTACGACGCGTCGAAAAAGCCCATCGTACTAAATGTCGTTAGTATTATTAGGGGAATGCGCGGAGTCAAAACGTCGAGTTCTATTTAGGGTTTGCGTAATTTTTGAAAAGTGTGACGACGCCACCAAGAAACGTTACAAAACAACCGCGCACACGCACAAAAGTATATGTCGGAGAAAGAAGGAGAAGAGACCATCGTCGCATCGATACGCGCGCTCGTGCACAAAGGGCAATGCGCGCTTTCGATATCCGCGAGCGATGAGATCGTCAACGACGAGTGCGCGTACACTTTTGATGGACCTTTGAAAACAACACGAACCGAAGAGGATGGGATTTTCGTAAACATGAAGACGCTCTGCGCGGTGAGCAGGAAATATTTACGGATGGATTCGATGAAGACGGAGAACCAAGGTTTGTATTTAAAGAGACGGTTTAGGAAGGTTTTTATCGATGATAACGATGGGACGAGCGAGGATGAGGAAATGACGACGGTGGACGACGAAACGACGACGAAACGAGAGAAAAAGGAAATCACGAAACTAGGCATCGGGGTGGAAGGCGGGTTCGGCGAGGAAGACGCGAAACCGAAATTTACGCTCGAGAAGGACGAGAGAATCGTCGTGTACGATTGCGAGGAAGATTCGATCCTGGCGGAGATGAAGGTTGACTTTGAGAGTCAGGAGGTGCAAAATGTTTTGCCGACGGTTGTTTTCGAGTGCGCGAAAACCATCTCGGAGAGGGAAGGCTACGACGCGAAGAAGGACGTGATGGCGAGTTGGGAGGACGTGCCGAAGGTTTCGAAGTACAGCGAAAATTTAGTGCAGGTGAAGAGCGAAGGTAAAGAAAGGATTTTGCCAGATCCAAAGACTTGGAAGTGTTTTGAAACTGGAGAGACGACGAATTTATGGTTGAACTTAAGCGACGGCGTCATCGGGAGCGGTAGGAGACATTTTGACGGAAGCGGCGGGAACGGCTCAGCGTTGCGGCATTACCAGAGTGAAAAAGCGAAAGGAAACGAGTACCCATTAGTGGTTAAATTAGGCACAATCACCCCAGACGGAGCCGATGTCTATTCCTACGCCGCGGATGAAGATGATGCGGTGACCGATCCCAAATTAGCCGAGCACTTAAAATTTTGGGGCATCGATATCATGTCGCAAGTTAAAACAGAGCAAACGATGAACGAAATACAAATCGATAAGAATCGAACTTTTGAGTTTGACGCTATAACAGAGCACGGGAAGGATTTAAAAGAAGTCAGCGGTGAAGGATTAATTGGATTGAAAAATTTAGGGAATTCGTGTTACATGAACTCTGTCGTGCAAGTGATGAAGGAGTGCGCGAACGTGAGAAAAGTGTTCGCGGATGAGAAGAACAAAGAGCTCGTATTTGAAACTGGGAAAAGTGGTGGCGCCAAAGCGATCGAGAACGATGCGTTGGCGCAAACTGTGAAGCTATTCTCCTCTTTGACTTCCAGCGAGTACGCGAGAACGAGCGAAGAACTCTCGGATGAAACCCAAAGGAAACAAGATCTGAGAGGGTTAGCAGACGGGTTAGCGCCTCGCATGTTTAAGCGCTTGATCGGAAAAGGTCATGCCGAGTTTTCGACCGCTCGACAGCAAGACGCGCGCGAGTTTTTCGATCATTGCTTAGAGAAGTTTGACGATTGGCAAAAAGAAGGAACACGCGAATCACGATTTTTAATAAATGAACAACCCGCGGTTGGTAGTGCACTTAGTTCAATTAGCTCCGAATTTCGATTCGAGACTTTAGAAAGGACCGTGTGTGGAAGCTCTCAAAAAGCAGGTTTCCAAACCGGCTCGCACGTCGTGTTGGATGTGCCCGTGCCGAGAGAATTGGCGATGAAAATAGATGCCGCAAAAGAAGAACAAGAAGCAGCTGCGGCGAAAAGGCAAAAAAAGGAAGGCGAAGAGGACGCTCCTGCGCCGTTAGAAATTCCGTTTGCCACGTGTTTAGAACCTTTCACGCAAGAATCAATCACAGAAGACTACGATTCGCCTGCGATTCAAGGCAAAACGTTTGCAAAGAGAAAGACGTTCTTGAAATCGTGCCCAAACGTGTTGGCGTTGTGTGTGAATCGATACTACTACGGCGACGATTGGAGACCGAAGAAGATAGACTGCGTTGTGAACGTTCCCGAAAGAATTGACCTTGAGAGTTTGCGCGTTGACCAGAAAAACGACGTGGATGCGTATGAGCTGATGCCAGAAGATGTGAACATGGATGCAAATGCGGCAAATGAAATCACCGCAGACGATTCGATTGTCGCGCAGCTCGTCGCCATGGGCTTCAGCGAGAATGGGAGTAAACGCGCCGCAATAGCCACGAGCAACGCAGGTGCAGAAGTGGCCATGGAGTGGGTTTTTGCACACTCCGAGGACCCGGATTTCAACGATCCACCAGTAACTAAGACAGATTCGAGTAAAAACGAAAACAAGACGAATAGCGTTTCGGCTGAAGCGCTTTCGCAACTCGAGTCGATGGGATTTTCGAGCGCTGCCAGCCGAACGGCTTTGCGCGTGAGCGGGAATAGCAATAGCGTCGAAGCTGCGTGCGAGTGGCTCTTTGCAAACATGGATAACATTGACGAGGCGTGCGCGAAAGCTGAGCGCGAATTGGAGGAGAAAGAGAAACGCTCTGGAGAAGACGCGTCCATCATCGCGGATGAAATAATCGACGGGAAAGGAGAGTACGAGTTATTTGGTGTCGTCAGTCACATGGGTGCAAACACTGGATGCGGTCATTACGTCGCCCACGTGAAGAAAGACAATCAGTGGATTCTTTTTAACGACGAAAAAGTCGCGGTCAGTGAAAATCCGCCGCTCGGATTAGGCTACTTGTACTTTTTCAGAAGAACTTGAAGCAGAAGGGAAACTACTCATCATAAGATGCCGCGAACTGCGATCCTAAACGCATACAACTACTTAAACTTCTAATATGCCACTATCAAAAATTGCCACTGCCTTCGTCGGTTTTGTCCAAATTAGCTTACTTTTCGCTGCGCGCTCGTCACCCACACGGTTGGCTATGAAATTCCACGCCTTTACTTGACTCGATGGCGAAAACACCGGTGTGTTTGCGATTTTCGCAATCACGTCCAAACTCTCTCGATCGACTTGTCCGAAAATGATATTCTTCCCATCTAAGCTTGGCACCGGCGCCGGACCAGTCGTTATTAAAACCTCCGTGTACACGTTCCCATCGAACGGACTCGCCGTCCGACTCCCGTCGTAGCTCAATGCCAACGAAACAACACCGGGTTTTAAATGCTTACCGCTAAACGCCGACGCTTTGGTAAAATCCGCGTTTCTTTCGCCGACGGCGAACGTACCGTCCGGTATAGAAACTTGCCCCAAACGTTTGCTGCCGTTTAAACCAAACGCAACAAACTCCCCTTTCCTCACGTCGTGGAATACGGTTCGGTTGTACGCGCCGCTCTCGACTAATTTTTGAAACATCGACACCGTATCCTTGGCGCTTGAATTGCCATACAAACCAACCTTGACTCTCCCTAACATCTCCGCGTCTGCTTTCGAACACACCGCATCACCACCTAACGCGCGTTCCGCGCGAACGATCGATTCACACGTTCCGATATCGAAATACGCGTACGAAGTTACAATGTTGTTGTTGTTGTCGTTGTTGTTGCTGTTCGCTCCTTCTGTCGCGAAAGAAGGAGCGGCGGTGGTTAAAAACGACAGCGTCGGTAAAATCAACGCAGCTCGTCTGCCGCTGCTCTTCGTCAAAGTCGAGGAAGAACGAGAAAATGAAGAAGAAGAAGAAGATAAATCAGCGCGAGGAGCGCAAGCGCGGCAGAGAAGAAGCGCTTTAGGAGAAGACATCTCTCTCTCTCTCTCTCTCTCTCTTCCCCCGGCGTCGTGTGTGTATGGTGTGTGTCTGCTGTTTTCTCTCTTTTTTTCATTTGCTTCATATTTAGGGTTTCCGATTTTTTTTTTTTTTGCACTCACTTGCAAGGCACCCTCTTCTTTTCCTAAAATTTCAGATCTCCGCATTTTTTAAACGCACGCGCAAAACATCTCAGTGTCGTCTTAAAAAAGATGTCGCCCACGCACAGTGCGTAACGCGCGCCTTCCTTTTTCCTTTTCGTATCTTTTACTCGACGCGACCCCGCTTTTTCTTTTTTCTTTCTCCCATTCTGCCGAGCGCGTTTTCTCTTTTTGAATCCAAAATTGTAAGCACTTTGAATAGAACTTTTCGAGTCGGCTGACACGCGATGCGTTTCCTTTCTTCCTTTCTATCTTTCTCGTAAACAAAAAACAACAACGCAGGCATATGTTTCGCGAACAACAAAGGCGGCGCCGGGAAAACGTTCATGGCGTATCAGCTCGCGTGCGAAGCTGCGAGAGCGAAACCAAACTCGAAAGTATTGGTGGTTGATTTTTCAATTTATTCGGACATTTCCGCTTTGCTGATGGGCGGATCTTCTAGAGACGGTTTCGGCAGGCCGATGAGAGGTTTGCAAGTGGCCGTGGACGCGGTCGATCCGGACGAAAGAGCGGACGCGTTGGTGAGAGATTTAGAACTCGCCGCGCTGAGGAAAAAGTTGAGGAAGGAGGATGATTTGGTGAGTGGTGCGCAGCAGTCGACGCTGCAACACCGCTCGATTTTTGGCGCGTATTTCACGCCGTCGCCGGGCAGAATCGAGCAGATGAGGAAGAAGCAGGAAGAAGAGGAAATCGTGGATTTGACGAAATACGCGACGCAGCCAGGGAATTATAACGAGAACGTGCCGAAGAACTTGTATTTAATCGCCGGTTGTGGACAGGAGAGTTGGAGTTTGGAACACACGCAGGATATCGTGATGGACGACGGCTCCGGACAAGACATACCGTTGTGGGCGAGAACTGGCGACGAGTGGTTTCCTGCCGCGAAGGAGATGGAAAAAGCGATCGTTGCGCTGCCGAAGGAGTTCGATACGGTTTTCGTAGACACCGACCACCTTTCGGCGTGTGTTTTAACGAAATTGGCATTGGCTTCGGTGAAATCTGTAGTCGTGCCGTTGTCGTTCGACGACGTTGATTTCAATCGATTGTTTCAAGACGTCACCAAGAACGCGTTGTTTCAAGACGTGATGATTGATATGGACATCAAAAATCAGTTGAAAGCGAGAGTGAAGAAGATGGTATTCACGAGAGTTGACAAAACTGCCAACAAGCCGACGTCGACGCCGCGGGGAATTCACAGTCCATTCACTCCGACGAAAACCACGCAGGCACAAATGGACGACATGGCGCAACAGATGTGGGCGGCGTGCGAACACAGCGAGTACATCAAGGATCTATTTGATGGAATCCATGATTTGAAACCAGAGGGAGGAAGTTTGACGCAAACGTTCGTGAAAAAGTACTTCTCGACGTTTAAGTTAGTTCCGGATTTGGCAGCGAACATTTCCAAAATGAACGGAGTACCTTTGTGCGTGATGACCGGGGACACATACACCGCCGCGAGTGGATTGAGTGGAAAATCCGACGCCGGAAGCTTAACCGCTTTGAAAGTAGAGTTACAGTTCGAGTGCCAAAGTATTTTGGACGACACTTTCAACGCCCCGATTACGGCCCCGTGATCAGGACAGAAAGAAAAAGGGGATAGGTAGGTAGAACAGCAGCAGCAAAAGCAGAGAAAAGGAGCACAGACAGACACAGAGAGAGACATAGCGTGCGAAACTTTAGTCGCACGAGTAATATATGAACGTGTATAAAACACAGAGAGACAAGAGCATCTTTTTGAAATTTCATTCGTCAAAGTATTCTTTTACAATTTCTTCTATCGCGCTACATATCGTACACGTGCTTCTAAATTTCTAATATTTGTCGTTTCGTTTTTACGCTTAAACCGCAGTGTTTCGGCGGTGACTATGCGAACGTCGCAAGTGCGTTCGTAAACGGTTGGAGTGGTGGGACGAGTTCGCGTGCGCCTGTTTTCTTTGCTCGGCAAGCGCAATCGTGTGCACCATCAATAACGCCTGCACGCAATAGCAAACGCTCCCCATGACGTAGCCCACAAATAACCACAGCGCACCTTTTACAAATCGCGCGTGATCAACTTTATTATCCTTTGTCGGAAAATCGTTCCCATGCAGCGCGCTCGAAGAATCACTACCACTGCTATTCGTCGTCGTCGCCGTGTGGTTGCTCACCATCTCATCATAGAGATTTTGCAATACCGCCGATATAATCGCCGATGATGCGGTCTCGTTATGCGTCGTTGTGGAGGCACTCGAAGGCGCTCCGTTCGGTATGTTATTTGCCACAGCAAACGTCGACGCCGGTGGTGTCATTATCGCCCCGATTAAGAACAACCACGATCCAACTAAGGAATAGAACGAAATTTTTTCGTGCGCGCCGTTTGGTAACAGAAACGGATTCCATACCCACTTGCGTTTACTCGCGCACCAATAAAACCACGAACCGAAAAGATAGGCTAATGCACCGAAGTGTCCCGTGCGCACTTCTACTACGGTGGACATTTGAACGAACTGTTTTCGATCTTCCGAGGAATCAAAGTGCGTGTGATACCACCAGTGGCCGTGATGCGTACCGTTACTCGAATCGGTATGTACCGGGACGGTGATCCAGTGCTCAGAATCTGCAATCACCATCGTCGCTATAATTTCTGCGACAAACAGACCGCTTCCAATGAGTGTCAACAGTGCTCCAATCAATTCTAACTTTCTCGTTCGTTTTATCCACTCGTCGTTGTTTTCTCTCAACCACATCTGTCTGCTCGGTTCCATCTCGTGAGTTCTTTGTTCGAACAGTACCGCGTTCAAATCGTTTTCGTCACGTATTTGCTCTCTCAATCTCGCATCGTTCGCACTGAATTTCATCCGTCGTTTTCTTTTCGCTCTCGAATATTTTCTCTTGGCTCGATACGACGCCCACAACGTCAACGCGCTCGCGAAGAAGAAAAACAACCCGCCGACTAGATACGGAACCAGTTCAGCTCTCACGTACATCTTTGGATTTCTCGTCACTCGGCGAAAGCACGAACATGCGGATCCAACGATGCAAAACAAAGCCGCGAGTAAGAAACAAATGGCCACCCACCACGATAGCGAATCAAACTTCCAACACCATCGGAACCGAAACAAACAATAGTTTCGCGGGTCTTCGATACCGTCGCTATTCGTCGAAGGGTTCGCGGCGAGTAAAGCGATGTCGTCCTCATCAAACGAAAGCGTTTCGTTTTGCTCACGTTCTTCTTCGGCGATCTCTTCATCATCTCCCTCCTCCTCCTCCTCGTCTTCTTCTTCTCCTTCTTCTTCATCATCCGAAGACAACGACGAATATCGACTCGCCTCCGAATCCGAGTCAGAAGACGACGCGGAACTGCTCTCGATCTCCTCCCCGTTCTCGTTCACTTTCACTCTCTCCTTCGTCCACGGGTCTATTCTGTACACGAAAAAAACGCTCGCTTTTCTCCCTCTCTTTTTTCTGGATAGTCTTCTTCTCGAAATATCAGGAAGAGGGGGAGGAGGAGAAGAAGAAGGCGCGTTCTCGTCGTCGTCGTCGTCCTTCATTTTTGCTTCACTTCCTCTCCTCTCTTCTTAAAAACGGACAACTCTCGCGCTGTCTTCTTCTTCTTCTTCTTCTTCTTCTTTTTCGCGAGAGAGAGCGACGCGGAGAGAGACAGAGTTCGTCCTCATTCTCTCCTTCTTCTCCTTCTCCCTATTTCTTCCTCTGAAAATAGAACCGCAAAGGCGTATGAAGAAGTAAGTCTCTCTCTCGTGTTTTCGTGAGTTTGTGTGAAGGTATATACGTTTCTCTCGCGGCCGAGTCTA
>Ga0182095_1262175_pt1 | contig 28997 bp, 19 predicted proteins | sample 041ome_19_FD_127784 | JGI IMG/M metagenome (GOLD analysis project Ga0182095, IMG submission 127784) | Metatranscriptome of coastal salt marsh microbial communities from the Groves Creek Marsh, Georgia, USA - 041412BS metaT (Metagenome... | ecosystem: Environmental > Aquatic > Marine > Intertidal...
CTCGCCCCCCGCAAAAGTGCCATCTTTACAAGGAGCGTCATTCCAAAACAGTGGCAATCGCAGGCAACTGAAACCTCTACCGCGGCGAACTGACGTGCAAGCTCGGCCAAAATACTCGCTGATCTAGCCATCGCGCACGGGTTTTGCGACGATAAGGTCGTTAGAAAAGGTCAAGCGGATGCAGTAATCCTTACCCAGCGCACCTTATGGACACTACGCCCAATTGTAAGTAGCACCCCACAGGAGGGCTTGAACAAGGCTGCGATTTTTCAGGTCGAGCTAGAGCTTCCCATTTACCGCACCGATGTCCCGACTTGTCTCAAGCTCCCTGTCTTACGGACATCGCTCATGGGATGTTAGTGTCTGGAAAAAATTCAAACCAATAAACTAGTCGGGGTTACTCCAAACATGGATCGTCACTTGTTTGCTAAAAAACGCGTATCGCTAGCCGTTTCCGTCGCTCTTGGAGCCATGGTCGCATCTCCTGTATCAGCACAGGACAGTGAGAGCGCCAATGATCAGATGATGGAAGAGGTTGTCGTCACAGGTATCCGCTCGAGCCTTAAGCGCGCAATGGATACAAAACGTGACGCAACGGGTGTTGTCGATGCGATCACCGCTGAAGATATCGGCGACTTCCCTGACACTAACCTCGCGGAAGCGCTGCAGCGGATAACAGGCGTGGCAATCGATCGAGATCGCGGCGAAGGTGCCCGTGTGACCGTCCGAGGGTTTGGTGCAGATTTTAACTTGGTGACCTTGAATGGACGCCAGATGCCAACACACAGTGGCTTTGGCCGGTCGTTCGACTTCGGCGACATCGCTTCAGAGAGCGTTTCTGGCGTTGAGGTGTACAAGACAGCGCAGGCCAGCGTCCCTACCGGTGGTATCGGTGCAACAATCAACGTTTTAACAGCCAAGCCATTGGATAATCCAGGCCCCTCAGCATCGATTGCTGCTCGTGGCGTAAAAGATCAGAGTTCATTTAACGGTGACGAGTGGACGCCGGAAGTGGCATTCCTGTTGTCTAACACGTTCATGGACGATACCGTGGGCATTGCTATCACCGGTAGCTTCCAGGAGCGCCAGTCAGGCCAAGCGTCCGCCTCAAACGGTAACTGGCTTGAACGCGATGGTGTTGGCGTGCCTGATAACGGCCAGCAAATCAACGGTCCAGCTCCTGGCGACATAGTAGGTTTGCCTCAACAGCAGACATACTCGCTGGATGAGTGGGACCGCGAACGTACAAACGCACAAGTTACGCTTCAGTGGAGCCCTGTCGAGACGCTGACTGCGACACTGGATTACACTTACGCTGAGCTAGATCTCAGACACACAGCGAACAGCATGGCCGTGTGGTTCAGCCCAACAGGCCAATCCGGTAATTGGATCAACGAAAACGGCGTTGTTAGCCCTCTGGTCTACACTGAAACCGATAACCAGCCAGACTTCACCATGGGTGCATTCTCGGACGCGTCCATCAACGAGCGTAAGTCAATGGGGCTTAATCTCAAGTGGGACCCAACGGACCGACTCAGTCTCGAGCTTGACTACCATGATTCCGACGCAACGCGCGATCCTAACAGCGTTTACGGCAGCTCGGGTCAGGTCTCAATGTCGATCTTTGGTCGTGAGTTGACGTCGGTTAACTACACTAATGAGCTACCTATCCTCACACTAGGGATGGCGGAGCCTATTTCACCGGATGATCTGCAAATTTCAGGTTCTGTCTTTAATAATAACTGGGCAGATATGGGTATCGAACAAGTCCAGTTTGACGGGAGCTTCGAGCTAACAGACACGTTGACACTTGATTTCGGATTAGCCCAGACAGAAGTGGATAACTACACCGCAGGTTCAAACGTACAGCGAAATACCTGGGGTCAAAACCAGACATCGGCGTTTGGCACTGTTGCGGACCTCGTTGTACCCGCAAGCCTTGCCGGGGTATACAGCGAGCTATCGGGTGGGGATCAGGTCAACAACAACTTCTTTATGGCGCAGATGGAAGATCTAGCGGAGCGTGCAGAATTTTTGCAGAGCTTGCCAGAGAGCAACCCATTACACCTTGCAACTGCCAGCACAGGTGGTGATTGCGGTACCGGTTTCTGCGCAAGCACTACGCCAGACAGTGAAGACTTCTTTGAAGAAGACACAATTGCCGCCTATCTACAGTTGAACTTCTCTGGCGAGATCTTCAATCGCCCCTTTAATGTGAGAGCAGGCGTCAGGTACGAAGAAACCGAAGTGGTATCTAGCACGGCTGCTCAGGCCTACGACCGTGTCGAATGGCGATCAACTAACGAGTTCGAGATTATCCGCGCGGAAGGTAGCGTGCCTTCAGCACTGGCGGGTGAGTACGATCACACACTCCCCTCGATCGATTTTGATATGGAGTTGACCGACAATATCGTTCTTCGCGCGTCAGCCAGTCAGACCATCGCGCGTGCAGGCTACGGGTCACTTGTCGGCACACTGAATCTACCAACGATCACTCGGGTTGACCAGGGACTTGCTGGCGAAGCGATTGCATCGGTTGGTAACCCCGGTCTTCTACCTTACGAGTCAGACAACTTCGACCTTTCGCTTGAGTATTACTACGGCGATGCAAGTTACATCTCTGCCGGCTACTTTGACAAAAAGGTTAGTAACTGGATCGCGGGCGGTGTGCTTGAAAACGTGATCTTGAACGACCAACTCGCAAGTCCAGGTTTAGGCCCTCTCTATCGGGACGCAGCCGCTGCGCTTCAAGCTCAGAACGGTGCATATCCAGGCAACGCGGAAATTCGCGATTACATCTTCGCGAACTTTGCAGACCAGCCCGGAGTTGACGCAGCGAATCAAGTGATTACGGGTGTCGTTGGACGGGACGAGCCTGTGCCCTTCAATGTAAACACCCTTACCAACAGCGATCGTGAAGAGAGCATCGATGGTTGGGAACTCGCATGGCAGCACAACTTCTGGGATACCGGACTTGGTTTCATCGCCAACATGACACTTGCGGATGGATCTGCGGTCTACGACAACGAACAGACGGGTAGCCAGTTCGCGCTAGCGGGTTTGTCAGACACGCGAAACTTCATAATGTTCTATGACAAGTACGGCATTCAGGCACGACTTGCCTACAACTGGCGTGACAGCTATTTCACAGGCGGCGATATCAAGCCTGGATATCAGACCGAATATGAGCAGTGGGACGGTAACATTACCTTTGAAGTGTCTGACGGTCTTGTCGTGTTTGTCGAAGGCATTAACCTTACAAACGAAACGTTCCGATCGCACGGACGCAGCCGGTATCAGACCTACGGTGTTGGCCAGATCGGCACGCGTTACAACGTTGGATTCCGATACGTTTACTAGAGCAATCGTTGTAAAACTCTTTCAGAAGCCGCCCACTGGGCGGTTTTTTTGTTTTTGTAACAGACACAACGTTTTAAACTTTCATCTTGAACTACAGCTCGACAGACTATGGCAACACATACCATTCAACACATTGTAATCGTCGGTGGTGGAACTGCTGGTTGGCTCACAGCGAACATCATCGCAGCACGCTTTCGCCCAGCGCATGACCAGGGACTGAGTGTAACGCTGGTAGAGTCGCCTAATGTGCCCACCATTGGCGTAGGAGAAGGGACGTGGCCATCGATGCGCACCACATTGAAAGAGATTGGTATTCCCGAGGCCGAGTTTCTTCGAACCTGTGACGCTTCGCTTAAGCAGGGCACGTGGTTTAAAGACTGGATCACACTGGGAGATCGACCTTACTACCACCCCTTCTCGCTACCTGAAGGGTTTGACACGATCAATCTAGCGGAGTACTGGCTGTCAGGCGCTGCAGGTGATATCCCCTTTGCCCAGGCCGTAACACCTCAGTATCAGGTCTGTGAATCGGGCCGGGCACCTAAGCAAATAGGAATTCCTAACTACGCATACACCGTGAACTATGGCTACCACCTTGACGCGGGGAAGTTTTCGGCTCTGCTGTCCTCGAATGCGACTAATTCCCTTGGCGTCTGCCATATCTCAGCAGATGTTGTGTCTATCAATACGGACGCGGAAGGATACATAACAGGCGTAGTGACCGCCCAGGCAGGCGAAGTCAAAGGAGATCTATTCGTTGACTGCTCAGGTTTTCAGAGTTTGTTACTTGGAGGGCACTTTGGCACCAAGAAAATCGGTATCGAGAATCATCTTTTCAACAACGCGGCGGTTGCAGTGCAGGTCCCCTATTCCGAGGAGTCGGCACCTATCGCTACGACGACACATTCAACGGCTCAAGCCAATGGCTGGGTTTGGGATATTGGACTGCAGCACCGACGAGGTGTTGGACATGTATTCTCAAAACAGTTCCAGTCTCACGATGAGACGTTGAGTGTACTCGACCGGTACTTAAAAAGTACCGGTTACGTAACAGGCCTCGAAAACCTGTCGCCTCGATTACTAGAGTTTGATCCCGGCTACCGCGAGCAGTTTTGGGTAAAGAATTGTTTGGGGATTGGTTTATCTGCTGGATTCATTGAACCCTTGGAAGCATCCGCGCTTGTGCTTGTAGAACTCAGTGCCACGGCGCTTGCCAACCAAATGCCAGTTACTCGCGATGATATGTCAGTAATCGCAGGACGCTTTAATCGGGAGTTCCTCGGTCGATGGGCACAGATTATCGACTTCTTGAAGCTACATTATGTGCTATCAAAACGTGACGACTCACCTTACTGGGAGGCAAATCGTGACCCTTCCTCTATCCCCTCTTCGCTGCAGGAAAATCTTGTTGTTTGGCGAAATCGACCACCTTGGCATCATGACGATCTCCGTCGTGACGAGATGTTTCCGGCGGCGAGCTATCAATATGTACTCTACGGAATGGGCTTTGAGTCACGACCAACTTTGGAAATACTTCGCAGAGGTCATGAACAAGCTGCGACAGCAAAAAATATGTTTGCTGAGGCCCAGAAAAAGGCACAGCGCTATGGTCAGCATTTACCGCCCAACCGATTTTTAATGGATCAAGTGCGCGAACAAGACTTCGCTCGAATATAGGTACATGACTTTGGGAAATATACAGAAACTAAACAACGTCCAGCACGCTCAGCTAAAGATCAAGCAAGCACCTTGTGCGGCAGACCATGTCATGTTTACCCCCGTTTACACGACTGAAATGCGCGCATTACAGAGCAACTTCCCGCTAATGCTGTATAAAAACCCCGCTGATGGCGCATTCACCCCGATTGCACTCTTTGGCTTCGAGCAAGGCGAAAATTTATTCGTGGAAGGAGATCGCTGGACTAGCCAGTACATCCCTATGCTAATCCAGCGCGGTCCGCTCATGATCGCCACAGAGGGGAAAACGAGCACTGGCGAGCCTTCTCGTGTTATCGCAATTGACATGGACCACCCTAACGTTTCTGAAACAGAGGGAGAGCCCCTCTTTTTGGAATTTGGTGGTAACACGCCTTATCTAGATCGACTCGCAACCATGCTCGAGGGCATTCACCAGGGGCACACGCTTACACCGCTATTCGTGGATGCGCTTTATGCACAGGGACTGATAACTGCAATCACACTTAAAATAACCCTCAATAATGGACAGGATCATGCGTTGGAGGGATTCTATGCAATCGACGACGAGAAATTACAGAACCTCAATGAGCACGCCATCGCGGACTTGCATTGCAAAGGACATTTGCTGCCTGCGTATATGATGGTGGCGTCGCAATCGCAGCTAAAACGATTGATTGAACTGAAGAACGATCGGTTATCAGGTTAATAGTCGATGGCTTTTCTCAAGGGTGCAGCCCCAATTAGGGAAGTGAATCTAGCTCCGGGCACACCTCCGTCGGATGACCTGCTTACCGCTGACACACCATGGATTGCACGAGGATACTTGACCGACTGGCCCCTCGTTCAAAGGTCACTGCAAGGGGCAGACGTCGCCCTCGCCTTCCTCACAGAGTTCTATCAAGGCCGCCCCGTAAATGCTTTCCTCGCTGAGCCAGAATCAGAGGGGCGATTCTTCTATAACGATGACCTCACGGGATTTAACTTTGTGCAGGTAAGTACACAACTGACTCAAGTCTTCGAAAAACTTATCGCTTTTAGTCGGAACGCTCAGAACAACCCTTCGTTGTATGTGGGAAGCACCCAGACCAGTGCCTGGTTACCGGGTTTCAACGAAGCGCACCCCTTACCCTTCACGCTTCCAAACCCCATGACCAGTTTATGGATTGGTAATGAGTCAAGAATTGCGGCCCATTTCGACTTTCCGAGAAATATCGCTTGTTGCGTGCTTGGTGAGCGGAGATTTACTGTTTTCCCACCAGAACAAGTTGAAAACTTGTATGTGGGACCATGGGACCTGACACCCGCCGGCCAGCCTGTAAGCATGGTTGATTTTCACCAAATCGATTACGAGGCGTTTCCAAAATTTAAAACGGCCCAAGACACGGCACAAGTAGCAACATTGCAGCCAGGCGACGTAATCTACCTACCCAATATGTGGTGGCATCAAGTGGAGTCCTTAAGCCCGATCAATGGACTCGTAAACTTCTGGTGGCAAGAAACACCAGGCGTCTATGGGTCACCCACAGAAGCGTTGAAACATGCTTTTTTGAGCATACGTTCGCTACCATTGCATCAGCGTAATGCGCTCAAAGCGATGTTTGATCACTATGTCTTTGCCGAGACAACCGAGCACCTTGAGCATCTCCCGGAAGCGAGTTGGGGTAGGCTTGGAGAAGTTACGGACGCACTCGCACGGCAACTCCGTGCAGAGCTCACTAATTCATTAAAACGGTAGCCCACTGATGAGTCAGCGCACTGTAGAAAAAGTAGTTATTGCCGGCGGCGGTACCGCAGGCTGGATGGCGGCAGCGGCGCTTTCGCGACTGGTCGGAAGGAAAATCAGCGTCACTCTAGTGGAATCGGAAGAGATTGGCACAGTTGGTGTCGGAGAAGCCACTATTCCGACACTCTTGACCATTAACCGTCTTCTTCAGATTCCAGAACCTGATTTCATCAAACTCACCAGTGGCACCTTCAAACTGGGCATCCGCTTCGAAAACTGGCGCAAAGAGGGCGAGGACTACATTCACTCCTTTGGTGATACAGGAAAAGGTAGCTGGGCCGCCGGATTCCATCACTTCTGGCTGCGGGCAAAAGAAATGGGGCTCGCTGAAGACTACGGAGAGTACTGTACCGAACTAAAGGCAGCAGAGGCCGAGCGATTCGCCATCACCAGTCAAAACAAGTTGAATTACGCTTATCACCTCGATGCGAGCAAGTACGGCATGTATCTCAGAAAGCTTGCCGAGTCTTCGGGCGCCACTCGCATAGAAGGCAAAATACAACGCGTTGAAACCTCATCAGAAGACGGATTTATTGAGGCGCTGCATCTTGAAGACGGTCAGCGCATTGATGGCGATCTATTCATAGACTGTACGGGATTCAGAGCCCTGTTAAGCGAGGGCGCACTTCAAACAGGTTTTGATGATTGGAGTCACTGGTTGCCAGCAAATCGCGCATGGGCCGTGCAAAGCGAGTTGAATGAGCATCCAAAGCCCTATACGCGGGCGATCGCACACAAAGTCGGATGGCAGTGGCGAATACCGCTCCAGCATCGCGCTGGAAACGGTCTCGTATACAGCAATGACTTTATGGATGAAGAAACCGCTAGAGAACTACTTCTCGCTAACGTGCCGGATAAGCCGCTCACCGATCCACGCCCCATCAAGTTTGTAACAGGGCAGCGAAAGCACTATTGGAACAAGAATTGTATTGCCATTGGCCTATCCAGCGGCTTTATTGAGCCACTAGAGTCGACAAGCATCCACTTTATACAAAACGGTATTATGTGGCTGCTGTTGATGTTCCCAGATGCCGCTATCGAGCCCAGCACAGTTAACGAATACAACCGTACGATGCGATCTGAGGCAGAACATATTCGTGACTTTATCGTTCTCCACTACACGCTTAACCAACGTTATGGCGACCCATTCTGGGATCACTGCAGAACAATGGATCTGCCCGATTCGCTCAAACATCGTATGGAGCTCTTCGAGCGCTCAGCGCGGGTGTTTAAACCCCAAGACGACGTCTTTGCTGAGAACTCTTGGGTGCAGGTGATGATGGGCCAAGGACTCACACCTAAGGCATACCACAATATTGCGCAGGCGATGTCGTCCGAGCAAATGACCGCTTTCCTTAAGGGCATTCAGCACGAGGTAGCCCGGACCGTCGCCCAATTGCCGCAGCACGGGGCGTTCGTAAATACATTGATACAGCACGCCAAGGTTTGATCACTTCTCCATCAACTTGCCGCGAGGCTCATCTATCTAAAGCCCGCCTGACACATGAGGTTTGAATTCTCACAATGGTAAGCGTCAACGAGCACCTCGCACCGCCAAGCGCAAGGCGGCTACTTATGAAGGCTTCACTTTGCACTAAATAAAAAAAAGCCGGGCTCAGGCCCGGCTCTTGTTGCATATCGCGCTTAACGTGTTAGCAAGTAGTTCCACCAGACGCCGTCGCCCGCTTCAACCGTGACCGACATCGTGCCGTCATCATTGAGGTAGGCGTTGTAAGTAATGCTCGCGGGCACATCAGCTGCCGAACCGATCTCAGCACCATTGATTGCCTTTGGAAGACCAATGTAGGCACCGGCACCGTTAAGCGTCAGTGTCTGCGCATCGCCGTCATAAACAAATGTAGCGTCGGCAGAGCCGTCGTGCGGCGCTGCTGGAGCGGCACAACCCTCGGCTTCCACGCCCTGCCACGGCTCAAGCCAAGTCTCGTCACCCTGCACGTTGTCAAATGAACCATTATCACCGAAGACATAGGCGTCATCGAAGTAGCAAGCTCGCAAGGCCGTTACACCCGCATCGTTACTCCACCATGAGACATCAAACTCAGTGGGGCCCACACCGAGCGAGCCATCAGAACTTGCCATAAACCACGTACCAGATATCGGAGACGGTCCGGCGGGCTCTGCGATCTTGACGATCTTATAGTTCCACCAAACACTATCGCCAGCCTCTACGGTGACCAACATAGAACCGTCTTCCTGCGGATAGGCGTTGTACGTAATGCTAGCGGGCGTATCCGCGGGGGAAGCCAACTCAGCGCCATTAACCGCTTTCGCGAGACCGACGTAGTTACCCTGACCCGTGATCGTTAGCGTATTTGCCTCCTGATCATGGCTCCACGTACCTGGGTTTGATCCGTCGTGTGGTGCTATTGGCGCACCGCAGCCCTCTTCAGCACCCTGCCAAGCTTCAAGCCAGGTATCGCCCTGAGTTTCTACTCGGAAGCTACCATCCGGATTAAACACGTACTCGTCGTCGTAGTAACAATCACGAAGAGCAACTACGCCATCGTCACCATTCCACCATGAAACATCAAACTCAGCAGGACCTACACCCAGCGAGCCCGCCTCGGATGCGACAACCCACGTGCCTGCAAACGGTGATGGGGGTGGCGGCTCAGCCGTCTTGATGAACTTGTAGTTCCACCAAACACCGGCACCCGCTTCTACCGTGACCAGAAGCGATCCGTCGTCCTGTTCATAAGCGTTATATACGATACTTGCTGGAGCATCGCCCGGAGACGCGATCTCAGCACCGTTGACCGCCTTTGGCAGACCCATGTATGAGCCCTGGCCATTAATCGTCAATGTTTGTGCGGCTTCGTCGTACTCGAAGGTTGCCTCAATGGAGCCATCATGCGGCGCCACTGGCGTACCACAGCCCTCTTCCACACCTTGCCAAGCCTCAAGCCAAGTCTCGTCGCCGAGAACGTTGCGGAATGAACCGTCACGACCAAACACATATTCATCGTCGTAATAACAAGCGCGCAATGCAACAACGCCGTCATCACCGTTCCACCAAGACACGTCGAACTCTGCGGGTCCCACGCCGAGCGAACCCGCCTCTGGCGCCAGCATCCAGGTTCCAAGAATGCCGGTGTCCTCAACTTCTTCACCAGCGAGTCGCTCGAGCCGCACGTTCGCCACTTTCAGTGACTTACCGCCCTGCTCACCGTTGGGTGAAAGAACCAGAAAAGCCTTGACTGCAGCCAGATTTAAACGCCCACCAGGTGGGTTATTGAGCTCAGCATTCGTAGAGGACAATAGGTCAGCAATTGGAATCTCAAAGCTCTTCCACGTGCCCGGTACGTAACCAGCCAAGTCGAGCTCGATAGGCCCTGTGCCCTGAGGATAGTCATTCTCAACTTTGTAAATAATGCCGTCGGCAACCGTCTCAGCAGGCAGCTGAATATCGAACTTAAGCGTGCCACCAGCAGAGTCACTCAGATCGAGCCCCTGATCGTCCTTGATAAACCATGCGCCACCAACACCATCACCAAAGTTCACCTGAACCGCGTTTCGACCGATATCGGCGTCGCCAGTTGGCACAACAGACCAAGTTACCTGGTTCGACGTGTTGCCATCGCAATAGTCAGCAGCGAAGGCGTTCTCTGCAGAGACCGCACAAATACCAGGGGACCAAGCAGACCCCGCTTGCCCGTTTTCATCGAGGACTGTGATGACAAGATCGTCAGTCGATTGAGCGGGCGGAGATACGCCACAATTACCGTTAGGCGTACCGCAAACTAGACGAATGTTATCGAGTTGAACGTGCGCCGCAGCGCTTGGCTCGATTACAACGAGATTTTTAACCGCTCCCAGTGCAAGCGCACGATCACCACGATTCGCTAATAACTGGTTGATGGACACGCTGTAAGAGAACCACTCGTTAGTAGGCATATCAGCCACATTGAGCGATACAAAGCCCAGCGCTGGGAATCCGCTATCCATCTTAATGGAGATCGTGCTGCCCGGAGCCGTCATTGAGCTATCGATATACATATCAAACTTCAGCTCACCGCCGCCGCGATGGCCGTAGACGTCGATAATCTTTCCGTCCACGGCATTAATGACAACATTACCACCACCGTCGCTCATAACGTCGAGCACGTTACCACGACCTTCAACCGCAACCTCAGAAACTGTAATGCCGATCGCGCCGTCGTTGTCATATCCAACTTGAGCTTGCAAGTCTCGCGTTACGTCTCCCGTAACGAAGCTCCAGGTCAAGGGACCCACCGAATCGGTATAGATCTCGGTGGTTACCACTTCAGGACTCTGCGGCGCCGGTGATTCTATCGACCGGTCAGCAAGGCTGTTACAGCCTGTACCGTTACCTGTCGCGTATGTGCACTCGTAGACACGAATGTAGTCAACTACCATCTCACCAGGAACAGCAGCAGGATCGAGTTCAACACCCGGCCCCACCCCACCGACAGCCAAGTTCACTAATAGGTGAAAATCGCGATCAAAGGGCGCCGCAGGATCTGATGCCAGCTGATAACCATCTGTGTTGTCTTTGAAGTAGTAGCTGTAATAAACGTCTTTGTTGACCGTTCTCAGGTGCTCACCGTCAACGAACCAACGTAGGTAGTCACCGGACCACTCAAGCGAGTACGTATGCCAGTCGCTTGCATCGTCAACATCGGCCCCTTCAGACGTAATCTGATTCAGTGGCCACTCGAAGCCATGGTGCGCAGCCATGAAAACCCCTTGGTTTTCCGTGCCAGCATTAACGACCTCCATGATGTCGACTTCACCGCTCGCGGCCCACACACCGTAGGGTGAATTTGTAGGGAGCATCCAGACCGCAGACCACATGCCATCCCCAGGCGCAGCTTTCGCGCGGATGTCAACACGGCCGTATTGGAAGTCAAATTTGTTCTTAGACCGCATGCGAGATGATGTGTAGCTGCTACTACCCACATTCTCCTCGCGTGCCTCGATGACTAGCGCGGACGTTCCATCCACCTCCTGGATTGAAGCGTTTTCAGCCTGATAGTACTGGAGCTCGTAGTTACCCCATCCAGGTAAGCCGTTGTCACTACCGTCCCCGATTTGGAATGCCCAATTACTTGAATCGACGCTTTCGCCATCAAATTCATCAGACCAGACCAGCCTCCATTCTTCCTCTTCTTGAATGTAGAACGGCTCAGTCTCAGGTGACGAAGCACCTCCCCCGCCACAGGCGTTCAGTAGTGCTGCCGCTAAGCCGATGCCTATCAGACGGCCATGACGATGCATACGATCAAACATGAGTAACCCCAATTCAGTGAATATAGTTAGTTTTAGCAGTCTGCTTTATCCCACAACGACGCGGCCCGCTTAATACAAACGCGACGATAGGGACTTTGGGCGAGACAAGTGGGAAAGGGGCCGATTCACCTATCCCATGAGTTCTTGAACCGCCGAACGATAGTTGCGGCTTACCTTCAAACTCACCTCATTGTCGAGATGCAGGAGACACTCTCCCTTTGGTATCGCATCTACAGATCGCACCTTGTGCAGGTTAACTATGGTGGACCGGTGGATCCTAACAAATTCACTCGACAGCTTTTTTTCCAACTCTTTCATGGTTGAACGCAAAATGTAGGTCTCATTCCCTGCGTGAACACACATGTAATCGCCCGCCGCATCGATCCACTCTATGCTCTCTAGCTCCACCAAGTGGGTGTGGGCGCCGTCTTTAATGGGAAGCCGAGTGGGCCGCTCTTGAACTTCACTCCCTAATAGCTCAGCACCACCCTGTAGGCCCGCGATAGCTGCAACAGCGGCCTCTTTGCCGCTCTGTAATGCAACTGACAACAGGCGATCTTTGGCTCTGGCAACAGCCTCCAAGACGCGCTCTCCCTCGAACGGTTTGAGCAGATAATCAACCGCGTTTGCATCAAAAGCGCGAACCGCGTACTCATCGTAAGCCGTTGCAAATACCACCGCGGGCATCACATCACTCTGACAACGCTTCACGACGTCGAGGCCGTTCAGACCAGGCATTTGAATATCCAAAAACATCAGGTCGACGGGCTGCTTTTGAAGTTCCAGCAAGGCTTCCCTTCCACTTCGGCAGCGCCCAACAATTTTTATCCCATCAACTGCGTTTAGCAGGCGTTCCATATACTCGAGTGCCAGCGGCTCATCATCAACGATGAGCACTCTCAATGGCTCAGTCATGTCCGTCGCCCTCCCCTCGTCGGCAAGTGTAGCGCAAGTTTCAAACCACCCAACGTAGAGGGCGCAGCGTTAAAACTAAAGGCATCTCCGTACAAATTCTCAAGCCGCTCTACCGTACTTCTCAGGCCGAACCCCGGCGACTCAAATAAGTCATCAAACTCGACTTTCCCACCATCTTGACCCGATCCACTGTCTTCAACACTCAGAGCAAGCTCTTGGTGACCCAATTTTGCCGTTACTACAATCTTACCACCGGCCTCTGCCCTACCAATCGCATGCTTAATGGCATTCTCTACCAACGGCTGCAAAAGCAGGCTTGGGACATGTTCTGGCAGTGCTCGCGGATCAATCTTTTGTTCAACCACCAAGCGATCGGAGAATCGCACCTGCTCTATCCGAAGATAAAGATCGAGAGCCTCAATCTCATCTCTCAATGGCACCGTTATATTTCGATCCGACTCAAGAGAGAAGCGAAGGAAGGTGGAGAGCTCCCCAATCATACTCTGCGCGTCATCGCTACGTTGAGCACTAACCAGCGACGCAATCGAGTTGAGTGTATTGAATAGGAAATGTGGGTTAAGTTGGTATCGCAATAACTTCAACTGCGCCTCGCGAGCAGCGGACTCTGCAGACACTAACTTGAAGGCCTCCTGACGCCTTCCAGCCTCCAAGACCAGGAGAGACTCGCGTTCACTTTGCAAGAGTTGGGCATACTTGACGAGGTGGTAAAGCGCGACCCAAGCCAGAAACACAAAGAGCGAAGGAAATAAGAACCCACCGAAGTCATCCCAAAGATCAGCCTCATCGGCAATAACCATCAGTAGTTGCAGTCGCATGATGGCCCATACCGTCGCCACGATGAGGACCAGCGAGATAGCGATTGCCAAACGCGTCGCAGCACCCCATTTCCATGTCGACTTAAACGCCTGACGTAAAGGAATACTCAGTAGGAATCCAAGCAATGACTGCAGAATATTGTGAGCAATATACGCGAACTGTAGCTGATTATAGGGAAGCGATAGGCTCACATACGTCACCACAGACAAACTTAGCCAGCCGCCCGCGTTCAACAGCCAGAACAGACGGTCGGAATCGCTAACCGTCTGAGAGAAAAATCGTGTGAATGGGCCAAGCCCTGAAGTCATTTGGTTCAAGCTATCCCTACCGTGCACACCGTTTTTATTGATACGCCTTTACCAGCGCTCGTGTGTAACGCCGCGTAATGTGATGAGAAAACCCTTTCGACACTCATCTTCGTTCCGGAGAATTTATCCGAGAGCAAATGAACGTATTCGCTACACCTTAAGACCACCCGTATCGATGTCCACAAATTTTCCACCGCTAGCGACCAGCTGCTTAAGCAGTGGCGACACAGTGATGGCAGCGTCACTAGCTGCAAGCTCCGTCATTACTTGAAGAACCTTATCAGCGCCCAACGTGTCTGCGTAGTACATCAATCCGCCTTTATCCAACGGCCAACCGTAGCCATTAAGCCATACAACATCGATATCTGACGGTCGTTGTGCTTTGTTCTCCTCCAAAATCGCTAACGCTTCGTTAATCATTGGGATAACACACCGATCAAGAATTGCCTCACTCGACATCGATGTGTCTTCAGCGCCTGTGATCTCACGAATAATCCCTGCGGTCACATCCGAGGGAATATTTTTTCGGTTTTCATCGTAGTCGTAGTAACCGGCGCCCGTCTTTTGACCGCGTCGGTCCAACTCGCAAAGCGCATCTCTTATCGGATTACTCGTCGTCGCGCCTTTTTTCCAGCCAATATCGAGCCCGGCGAGGTCAGACATCTGAAACGGACCCATTTTGAAGCCAAACTCATTAAAAGCAGCATCGATATCCCAAGGCATGATGCCCTTGTAGACGAGAGCGTTAGCTTGATACTGACGTGCGAACAAAATGCGGTTTCCAACAAAGCCCGGACATACACCCACCAGAGCCGCTACCTTGCCGATGGTTCTTGCAAGGTCGACCGAGGTAGCGACAACATCGTCCGCCGTTTTCTGAGCACGAACGATTTCGAGGAGACGCATCACATTTGCGGGCGAGAAAAAGTGCAGACCGATGACGTCCTCTGGGCGAGAGGTAACTGAAGCGATTTCGTCGATATCCAAGGCAGATGTATTGGTCGCCAATATAGCGCCCGACTTCGCGATTTTATCGAGCTGACTAAAGACGGATTTTTTGACTTCCATGTCTTCAAATACGGCTTCTATGATGAGGTCACACTCGGCCAGCGCCCCCAAATCCAGCGACGGCGTATACCGATTCATGCATATTTCAACTTCTTCTTGCGGGAAGCGTCCACGATCGGCGCTACGTTGATAGTTTTTCTGAATAACGCCAAGCCCCCGATCCAACGCTTCCTGCTTCGTCTCGACGATCGTCACAGGTATACCAGCAGACGCAAAATTCATTGAGATACCGCCACCCATGGTGCCTGCACCAATAATACCGACGCGCTCAACCCTTCGGCGTGGCAGTGCGTCAGAAATCCCATCAATGTTCCATGCTGCCTTTGCAGCTTGCTGAATATAGGCGGCGACTTGGGCATCAGAAGTAGAATTTGTCATCTGGTATCTCTCTTTTTTTGTCTGAGTCATTATTCTCTGTAGATCATGCCTAGTGGCATTACCGTTGTTACTTTGATGGGTAGCATAATCCCTACAGCAAGTCGCAATGAAGCGCGGCTGTATGCTCCGGCTAAAGTGTAAGCGAGCACCGTCGCGAGTACCCAGCGGGAGCGCGGAGAGTGTACCTGCTTACTCACAGAATCACACACCCACGTGCTTCGCCGCTAAGCTACACAGTGGGGACAACCTGGGAAGCGCGGCGAATCATGGGATCACACACTGAATGTTTTCCCACTGAGGTTTCCGAGATACCCGGCCATGGAGCTTGGGCGTTAACAATGGTACCAGTCCACTTATACGTCACCCCGGTCCACCTTCAGAACAGCACCTATATTAGGTGAAACGTATTAGATCAAAAGTGTGGCCGTGGGATGATTGGACGAACTTGGTCTTGGACTACGTCGTAATTACAACCCCACTCGTCGACTAATTTATTGTTTATGCCACCAGAGAGCGGCATTGTGTCGCATCAGCAAATTTGAGCTCTGTACCGTGCCCGACACCTTATCGTATTCGATGCGATTGATCGCCTTAGTAATCTCCATCACAACACTGCAGAGCTGTGGCGGCGGAGGCGGATCTTCAACCTCACCGGGTGTACCCTCACCGCCAGTCATTGATACCTCTGCCCCCGTCATCACCCTCAATGGAAGTGCCAAGATTGAAATCACCGAGGGTGAGGTTTTTTCAGACCCCGGTGCCGCTGCTACCGACGATGTGGATGGCACTGTCGCGGTGACTGTTCAAGGCAACGTGGACTCCACCCCAGGAACCTACGTGCTTACTTACACAGCATCAGATTTGGCAGGGAACGAGAGTCAAGTGACCCGTGAGGTCACTGTGGTGGCCAGAGACACAACACCCCCGGTTATCGCGCTGGTAGGTGAGGAGACGGTCGAGATCGCGGAGGGAACCGTATTCAACGACCCGGGCGCATCAGCGACGGACGACGTCGACGGTGCTTTGGAGGTAACTGTTACCGGTGGCGTAGGAACCAGTCCCGGAAGCTATACGCTCACCTACAGTGCTACTGATGCGAGCGGCAATAACAGTCAAATTAACCGCACCATCAACGTCGTTGCTAACGACTTCGATCTCTTTACCGCAACGGCGAGTCAAATTGTTGGAGAGATGACACTTGAACAAAAGGTTGGGCAGATGATCCAACCAGAGATTGCCCACATATCGTTACAGGAGATAACGCAGTTCGGCATAGGTAGCGTGCTCAACGGGGGTGGAAGTCACCCCAACGGCAACCGAGCAGCATCCGCAAGTGAGTGGCTGGCCTTTGCTCGTGCCCTCCGATCAGCCTCAATGGAAACCTCTGCAAACAGTCTGGGCGTTCCTATTATCTGGGGGACAGACGCAGTCCACGGACACAACAATCTAAGGGGCGCCACCATTTTCCCGCACAACATTGGGCTTGGGGCCATTAATGACCCAGAGCTAATCAAAGAAATCGCGGTCGCGACCGCGCGCGAGGTGGGCGCAACGGGTATTGACTGGACATTCTCGCCCACAGTAGCTCAGGCAAGAGACTATCGCTGGGGCCGCACCTATGAGAGCTATTCAGACGACCCAGCGATCGTGGAAGCCTACGGCAGAGCGATGGTGGAAGGCATAGAACAAGAAGGTATCGCCGCAACAGCCAAACATTTCATTGGTGACGGCGGCACCACAGCAGGAAGAGATCAAGGTAACACTGCCCTTCCCACTAATGAACTGCTCGAGCAGCACGGCTCAGGTTATACCGGAGCCTTAGAAGCGGGCGTAGACACCGTTATGGCGACTTTCAACAGTGTTAACGGCCAGAAGGTCCACGGTTCTCGAGCGCTGCTAACGGATGTATTGCGAACGCAACTTGGCTTTGAGGGAATGGTCATTTCCGACTGGAACGGTATTGGCCAGGTGTCCGGTTGCTCAGATACCCGCTGTGCCCAAGCGATCAATGCCGGTATCGATATGGTTATGGTGCCCACTCAATGGCGAGCCTTTCGGGACAACCTTCTCGCCCAGGTTCGAGGTGGTCAAGTCAATGAATCACGCATCAACGAGGCTGTTACGCGTATTATTGAGTTAAAACAAACGTTGGGGCTGATCAATCAAAACTTTGATCCAGAGCGTCAGCCTGCCTCAGTCGTTGGAAGTGCCTCACATAGAGCGTTAGCTCGCGAGGCAGTTCGCCGCTCACAGGTCTTGCTGAAGAATAACGATGCGATGCTGCCGCTCAACCCGAACCAAAGAATACTCCTAGTAGGTCAGGCTGCTGACAGTATCCCGTTGCAGGCAGGCGGATGGTCAGTGACCTGGCAGGGCACAGGAACGACAAACTCAGATTTCCCCGGTGGAACGACAATTCGAGACGCCTTCACCCGAGCGGTAGAATCGGCCGGCGGGGTGCTCGAGTACTCCTCGAATGGGAGTTATTCAGACCTACCAGACGCCGTTATCGTTGTGCTCTCCGAGCAACCCTATGCGGAAGGTAATGGGGATTTACAAAATCTAGATTGGACTGCAAATAGTCCATTACAGCAAGTGCAAGCCCTCCGTGACGCCGGCGTACCCGTTGCAACTCTCCTTATGAGTGGTCGTCCAATGTTTATCAATCCGGAACTGAATCTATCCGATGCCTTCGTCGCAAGCTGGCTACCGGGAACCGAAGCGAGCGGCATTGCTGATGTCGTGTTCAGTGACGCGACCGGCGAAGTTGTTCATGACATGACAGGGCGTCTCAGTTTTAGTTGGCCAGGTGCAGCTATCAACTCGACCAATACTGAGCTACCGGTCGCGGCAACCCTATTCGAGCGAGGCTATGGACTGAGCTATAGTAACGCTACTGATCTCCCCATGCTCAAGGAAGATCCAAATAATACCGAGTCAGGCATTGTAGAAGGCCAAGACGCAGGGGGCGGCACCGGTGGTAGTTCGGGAGATGGTTCAGGGGGCGGAGATCCAAATGCAGCGCCCTTCATTGTGTTTGAAAACGGCAGCTTCAGTAGCGCGTTCGACCTTGGAACACGCGCTTTTGATTCGGCCATAAATTTTGAGCTATGCATCAATGATAACGGTGCGGCTTGCCCCAGCATTAGCTGGTCTTATCTGAGCGATGAATTGCGGGGTCCTGTATTGGAAGTGGTGCATGAGCCTGCGGCTGCATTTGCTGCGCTTTTTACCGAATCCACTACCGGTATTGATCTCAGTGCTTATCAGAACGGATCACTGGAAATTCAACTGCGGCATATCGAGGGCCCCAATGACTACCGCGTGAAACTCGATTGCTTTTACGAAACTGGTTGTTATTCGGCAGATGTGGACCTTTCGGTGGAGCCCGGCAATGAATGGCAAACGATAACCGTACCGGTCAGTGCTTTCACGTCTACTGGGTTAGATCTCACAAGGGTAAATACAGGGATCGTCATTTGGGCGCGCGACCACAACGGGACCCGCTTTCGCATAGACAGCATTAGGTTTACTGCAAATTAGCGCTTGGGCAAGCTGTCGTTTACGCCTCATCAGCTTGCGCGGAAGCAAGCCAACCATAAGGGAGAAAGCCGGGACAGGGTCCCAGTCATAACCGATCCTGTGCGAAGCCCGAGGCGCGAGAGCGGTCGAACACTGATGAGCAGCGCTCAACCCAATGCACTCAGGGCCCGGAAAGACCACCCATTAGGACGTATTTGATCTCGAGGTAATCCTCAATGCCGTACTTTGAGCCTTCTCGACCCGAGCCAGACTCTTTCACACCACCAAAGGGCGCCATTTCGTTTGAGATAATACCTTCGTTGATCCCCACCATCCCATAATCAAGCGCTTCGCTGACACGCCACACGCGACCCATATCGCGGGTGTAGAAGTAGCTCGCAAGACCAAATTCCGTGTCGTTGGCCAAAGCGATCGCCTCAGCCTCGGTTGAAAAGGTGATGATGGGCGCGACAGGGCCGAAAATCTCGTTGCGAAATACCGCCATGTCAGAGGTGACACCCGTGAGTACCGTTGGACTGTAAAAGTTTCCGCCCAAGTCACTCGGCCCGCCACCACACGCGACCTCAGCACCAGCTTCAATCGTCTGCCTAACCAATGCGTCAACATCACGAACCGCGCGCGCGTTTACAAGCGGCCCCAGATCCACACCCGCGTCTAGACCGTTACCTAGGGTCAACTGAGAGGCGGCGGCTACGAGCTTTTGCGTAAAGGCTTCGGCGACCGATTCCTGTACGAGTAAACGATTGGAGCAGACACAGGTCTGACCACTGTTGCGGTACTTGGAAATAATGGCACCCTGTACGGCCGCATCCAAATCTGCATCTTCGAACACGATAAAGGGCGCATTACCGCCGAGCTCCATCGATGTCTTCTTGAGCGTGGGAACGCACTGGGTCTCTAAAAACTTGCCTATCTCGGTAGAGCCGGTAAACGACAGTTTCCTGACAATGGGATTGCTCGTTAGCTCATTGCCAATATCTGACGAACTGCCGACCACAACGTTTAACACACCAGCAGGAATACCCGCACGCTTAGAGAGTTCCGCAAGGGCAAGCGCGGAAAGAGGGGTTTCACTAGCGGGTTTGATCACGATAGAACAGCCCGCAGCCAAAGCAGGCGCTGCTTTGCGAGTAATCATCGCATTAGGAAAATTCCACGGGGTGATTGCCGCGCAAACCCCAACGGGCTGCTTTAAGCAAATGATGCGCTTATCCGGCGAGGGGCTGGGGATAATATCGCCATCGATGCGTTTCGCCTGCTCAGCAAACCATTCGATATACGACGCCCCGTAAGCCACTTCACCTCGGCTCTCGGCGATCACCTTACCCTGCTCCAGGGTCATGATGCGGGCGAGATCTTCCTGATTCGCCATGATTAGATTGAACCATTCACGCAAAATATTCGCACGTGCTTTGGCTGGTAGCTCGCGCCATTTCTGCATAGCGTCCGACGCCGCTTGAATCGCTGCCGCCGTCTCAGCTGCGCCGACTTTAGCAACACTTGCGATAACCTCACCTGTCGCCGGATTGGTAACATCCAGCGTTGCGCCATCACTTGCACCAACCCAATCGCCGTTAATGAAAGACTGTGTCTGCAACAGTCCTGGATCTGAAAGTTGTTCTTTCACGTGAATACCCCCCGGGATACAGCGACCTTTCGGTCAGTGCGTTTCGTCAGCCTGTAAGTTTTGCAAGTGTCGCATCATCGAGGCCCAATGCCCCCAACACTTCAGCGGTATTTGCACCGGGTACCGGTACAACACCCGCAGAACCAGGTGTTCCGCTCAACTTAGGTGCGGGGCTTGGCTGGGCAATCCCGTCGCGTGTAAAGAATGTCTCGCGTGCAACGTTATGCGGATGTTCCAATGCCTCTGAAAAGTTCAGCACTGGGGCAAAGCAAACGTCCGTTCCTTCGAACTGATCGCACCACTCCTGTCGTGTCTTCGCGGCAAATATTTCCCGGAATTTCTCCTTTCCAGCCTGCCACTGCTCCTTGTCCCACTGATTTGCAAAAATGGGGTCATCCGTCAATTCCAAGCCCTGAATCAGCAGCGCATAAAATTGAGGTTCAAGCGCACAGACTGTGACGTACTCACCGTCAGAGCATTGGTAAGTATCGTGCCATGGGGAGCCGAAGTCCGCCCACCCGGAGCCAGGCTCATCAGTCATCTGTCCGGAATTGTGCATACCCCACAAAAGGGTCGAGATATAGGCTGCACCGTCGGTAATAGCGGCGTCTACAACCTGCCCTTCACCTGTTGTTTTAGCGTGGATAATCGCGCTCAAAATGCCGAAGACCAGCATCATGGTGCCACCGCCCAAGTCGCCGATCAGCGTCAATGGCGCAGTAGGACGATGCTCATGACTTCCGCCGGCCCAAAGCGCTCCGGTCAGAGCGATGTAATTGGGATCATGACCCGCCGCGTGCGACAGTGGACCTGTTTGTCCCCAGCCCGTCATTCGACCGTAAACCAGCTTGGGATTACGCTCGCAGCACACCTCAGGGCCTAGCCCCAAACGCTCCATGACGCCGGGGCGAAAACCCTCGATGAGGACATCTGCACCATCGATGATCTTCAGGAGCGCATCTACCGCATCAGAATCTTTCAGATTGAGGGCAACTGACTTCTTACCACGATTAAAAATAGTGTACTTGGCAAAGGCGGCGGCAGCCTCAGGATCCGGAACGGGGCGATCAATCACGGTGACTTCGGCACCCATATCAGCGAGCATCATCCCCGCACAGGGTCCTGGACCAATGCCTGCGATCTCTACAACTTTGATTCCGTTAAGTGCCCCTGCTGTCATGGTATTCCCCCTTGTTAGATGGCTGAGATGCTCGCACCAACGGTGGTGCGATGCAATCTGTGTTGGTCATCCAAACGTGAGGGATTTTGCGAGTGGAACGCGCACGAACCGGTCACGCCAACTCCCAACTTTGGCTGGACAAGTAGGAATTACGCGGTATGTTGTTGCAAGGGCCTGTCAGAGAACACCTGGCCTCGCTTAAGCAAAACCAACAATAAAAACTGCTATCGAAGAAGGACTGAAAATGCGAAGCACATTATTTACTTCTATGAAGACAATGGTATGCGCTGCCACGCTGCTATCCGCTGCGACAGCGTCAGCTGAGAGCTGCACGCACGGCGCTTGGGGTGCAGATGATCAAATCGGCGCGGCAAATCGCGTGAACCCAGCAAGAACTGCCGCTGCAGCGAAGCTCGTCAAAAAAGGCGAGAGTCATCCACTCGGCATTGTCATTGAGCCCGGTATGCCAGCCTACCCACCGCGCTACACCCAGTTGCAGGTCGTCCAACCAAACCAGCAATTTAACGCCGACCTAGGTGTTGGCTGGGAGGCCAGCTCGAACGACGACGTCTTACAAATGTGGCTTGGTACAGGGCCGCAGCTCGATGGTTTAGGGCACATGGGTGAAGCCGGCGAATTTTACAACTGTAACCAGGGAAAGGACTTCTCGCTTATTACAGGACTCACCAAGCTCGATATCAGTGGCATACCGCCGATTGTTGGCCGCGGCGTCATGATCGACATTGCCAAGCAAATGGGTGTTGACCACTTGAGCGCAGGCCAGCCCATTACATCGGAAGACATTAAAGCTGCGATGCAGGCTCAGAACGTGAGTGTTAACGAGGGCGATATTGTTCTGCTTCACACGGGTTACACCGATGCGAAGCTAAAGTCCGAACCCCAGCTCTGGGCGGGCAGCATTCCGGGGATTACCAATGAAGCGGCCGCCTTTCTCGCTGGATTAAAACCGACCGCTGTTGGCGCAGACACATGGGGTCTGGGCGCCGTCCCCCCTCGTCCGGGCGACAAGATTTTCTACGATCACGTCGTACTTCTTAAACACAATGGCATCTACATACTAGAAACCATGAATACAGGACGCTTGGCCGACGAGAGTGTTCATGAGTTCATGTTTGTATTGGGACAGGCACGGCTCAAAGGCGCAGTTCAGATGATCATCAATCCTGTGGCAATGTGGTAGTGATCAGCACGTAAGCCCAAAACCCTCCAAATAAGCTCAAAATATATAAAAAAGGCAGCCTAGGCTGCCTTTTTAGCCTGTGTTCGAGTAAGCCTCGCGAGGATTCCAGGTGTTCATCGACAATTGATGAGGCCATGGACCTTTCTATCTTTGGACCTAGCTATCCATGGACCTAGCGTCCCATAGACCTATCTACCGATAGACTTATCTACCTGTGGACCTATCTACCTGTGGACATATGGCGGGTGCCGCTGTTAGAGGCGCAACCATGCTTTCCCAATCGCCACCTTTAATCCATCCGAAGATAAATTTTTCCACATTCCTTAGATGCCTGAAGTCGGAAGGCCTCATTGGCCTCAGACAAAGGGAACTCGTGAGTGACCATGACGTCAATCATTTGCTGTACGCGCTCGTCAAGCAGTGAGCGCACAAGCCCCTTTCTATCTACCGCGCGCACATCATGCTGACCAAAAATAGTTCGCGCGGGGTCAAGCACATGATGCAAAGGACTCAGCTCGAGTTTTGCGCCCGGCGTGTGTCCGCTGAAGTTCATTTGCCCATATTTTCGCAGGGACTGCATGAGCCGGTCTTGGTAATAACGAACTCCCGAGCCATCAACGGCAAAATCTGCCCCCTCCCCTCGATAAGTGAGTGCCCTTATTTTCTCAAGCCAATCGGTATCATCGGGATTAATTATGTGCTCGACGCCCATCTCGCGTAGCAAGCCGATGCGGTACGGGTTACGTGCCAGTGCGATAACGTTAGCGTTTCGGTAGAGCGCGGCAATGACATGCCCCATGGCGATAAATCCCACACCACCGATAACAACCGAGTCCCCCGCCTTTACGCCCATAACTTCCTGATTCGAGAAACCAACGCCATAGGAGCAGTTACAAGCGGCCGCGTACCTAAAATCAACCTCGTCGGGGATTCGATAAAGATTAGCCTCTGGTGCGATGCGAAACGTTTCCATCGCAAAGCCACCAGATTCACTTTCGTTCTTTTTTTGTATACCCCGCATTGCAACATTTTCTGGCCCTCGAATATCGGGGTCATTGGCGTCGCAGTAAGTCGGCGATAGACCTTGGTGACAGGAATGGCACGCTCCGCAATAGTCACCCTGAAAAACAATGACTCGATCGCCGACCTTGAAGTTTGAGCCCGGCAATACGTCAACCACCGTCCCCACACTCTCGTGTCCTAAATGCTCGGGGTCATCATGAAACTCGAAATCATGCTCTGTCCAGATACGGGAGCCCTCAAGGCAGATGGGTGCAATGGCCGTTTTGACAATGCAGTAGCCACTTACAATTTTCGGATACGGACGCTCCACCAGTGCCGTAGTACCGGGCTCCGGAATTGTTAATGCCAAATTAGTGTCATTCATCACACATCTACTCGTCGACCATAGCCACAGTTTACGTAGCACTCACGCACTGCTTAATGATATTTGTGAACCAGTAGGTTACATTTAATCTCAGCAAGTGTTCGTCCGAAAATGACACCTAAGATGACCGCATGCGATGTATTTCTCGTCAGGTTGACAACATAAATTGAGATAGCGACGAAACGATAATTAGGACACGTATATGGCCACTGCAACAGACTTGGGCTACCGCCTTCACCACCTTTGTATCTATGATGACAAAGCTCGAGACAACATTTTTCCGTATCTCAGGTGGTACCACGATATAACCGACTATTTTTCAGGTGCTGTTTTCCACGTCACAGGAGAGGGTCACTCTGACTATACGCTTCTTGATTGCGGAGGTCGGGCGCACCAGGTTCAGATCGAAGCTCCAGCCTTTCAATTCGAATACGAAAGGCAATGATGGAAGAACCATGGTCACGGGCACAACCATGTCTGCTGGATAACCTTCAACGCACGCAAGTCAATGGAGCATTTGCTCACCAACGGCTCTACCGAGGTCATGTCGTTCGAAGAATTTCCTACTTACGATGGCTTTGTCGTACATGACCCTGAGGGACGCTGGGTCGAGATCATGGAGTACACAAACGATACGTTTCGCGTCCAAGAATTCACTCACGCACCCTCGGGAGAATGCGGTTTAGAACTTGTGGGCAATGCTGCGCTCTGTCGCAACATCGATGCGATGACTGATTGGTACACTCGCATCCTCGATATGCAAAAGCTCGAAACCTTTGAATCGGGAGGCCATAAGAGCGTGGTCTTAACCGATCGAGATTACGACCCACAAGGACGAAAAACTCTTTTCTTCCTACACACGGCGCGTCACGAATTCGAACAGCAACTTTTGGCGGACCATGGTCCGCAGATTTCTGCACTGGTTTACCAGACAAAAGATATTGAACGCGCCTGGGAGGGTGCACTGTGGGCAGGAATGCAAGCACTCATGCCCCTGCATGTGTGTTCACTTACCGGCATCAAGATGGGATACCTGCAAGAGCCCTGCGGCGGAAATACCATCATGCTTACTGAGCATTACGTGCCAACACTAGCAACTAAGGCACTCGCCGCGTGATTCTGGGTTTTGGCCACCCTGCTATCGTCGTACATGATTTGGACCGGATGATCTAATTCTATGGGAAAGCGTTTAACTTCCGCCCATTGAGTCAGGAATTCGAATCCTGGGACAACAATCCCGCAATTGATGCCGCGATAGGCCTCAACAAGTCCTCTGCCAGCGGTGTGATGCTTGCGGGGCATAACTGCTATTTAGAGTTATTAAGTTCCGATCCCCCGAGTCTGATGGCGCAAAACCAGACTCCATAAGTGCCGCGGGAATGGGGCTCAGGCACTTGTGCTTTTATACTGATGACATCCCAGGAGATTACCAGAGACTGCTGGATTTAGGCGTTCAAACCTTAGGGCGCCCCCAATGCGAAACAGGCATACCCGCGGTTTATTTGCGAGATCCTGAGGGGAATATCATTGAGCTTGCTGAATTCTTATCTACAGAGGAAAATCTAATAAACCTAGACGGTATTTCCCAATTACAGGGGTACACAATCGATGTTTGACTTAACAGGTAAAAGCGCGTTTGTTACGGGCGGCGCATCGGGTATCGGTCTTGCCGTTGCAAAAGCAATGAAAGCGCAGGGTGCGGAAGTTGTGATCGCGGACGTAACCAGTGTTGAGGCGTCAGCATTAAGCATTGGTGCGGGTGGGGTTCACTGTGACGTCAGTGATGAAAGTAGCCTAAAGGGTGCACTTCGTGACGCCTGCGATCAACTCGGCGCATCTCTGGATATAGTAGTGCTCAACGCTGGCGTGGGAGATGTCGGGGATCCCCTCCAAGATACAACCCTTGAGCTTATGGAGCGCGTTACCCGCATTAACTATTTTGGCGTGATGCTCGGCCTAAAACATGCTCCAGCTCACATGAATGACGGTGGCGCCATAATCTGCACCTCTTCGATGGCGGCTCATATAAATTTACCCGGTTCGGCCGCGTATTCGGCGAGTAAGAGAGCAGTGGTCAGTCTCACTGAAATGGCCGCGCTTGAACTTGGCTCAAGACAAATACGCGTAAATTGCGTGTGTCCCGGTTATACCGATACCGCAATGGGTAGTGGTGATGAGGGCCGTATTCTCTCGCAACATTTTACAGCGCTAGGGCGGGGTGCAGTGGTCGACGACTTGGTCGGGAGCTTCATATTTTTGGCAAGCGATGCCAGCCGCTACATAACCGGCCACGCACTCAATGTTGACGGAGGTTGGTCTTGCGGGCCAACAAGTCAGTTACTCGAGACTGTGATGGGAAGCTCCGTCTCCCCGGCGTAATTGCAATGACTGTGAACCGGCAAGCTAGTACCCGAGAACTTGAGGAAAGCCGTATCGTCGCCCGCTGGTTTTCGCGGCTCGAAGAGTGTTTTTTGACGTCCGACAAGAACGAGTTTTTAGTGGGCCTTTACTCGGCGGGGCTCTCGGAGCGTGATCTGACATCGGGCCAATGCCTACTAAAACACCGTCACCTTGACATCGCACTCTCAAGAATCCGGCAAACCACGCCCGACATTACCTTGCGCCTCTTCGCCAAGGCAGAGATCTTGGATTTAGGCCTAGTAGGCTATGCAGCGATAAATAGTGACACCGTTGGTGACGCCTTGAAAGCCATGAACCAATATCACAGTCTCTCTTCTGACCGATATACCGACGAACTAGCAATCGATGATGATTTCGTCCGTATTACGCCAATCCCTTTACCCATGCATGCAGATGATTACCAAAACATTTGCGAAGACTCTTTATCGGGGAATTGGAAGGCACTCCAATTACTTTTGGGTCCCAATGCAGACCCCAGAAAAATCCACGTAAACCTTGCTTATAGACAGCCTTCGTATGAAAAAACGTACTTCGAGATTTTTGGGCCCAATTGCTATTTCAATGAAACTCTCACAGCCCTCGCATTCCCAACAAGCTGGCTAAAACTTAAGGTACATCGAGGAAGCGGGGCGCTATCAGACGCCTATCAAGCCATGTGCGAGCGGATCCTCGGGCCTCCTACCGAACGCCGAGATACACCTCTGGAAGTGCGGCGATTGCTGTTAAGCCGCTCGGGTAAAGAGATACCCAGCTTGGAGCAGGCTGCGACGATGTTGAGGCTTACCACAACCCAACTTCGTAAGCGGCTTTACAGAGCAGGCACAACGTACAAAGCACTTGTGTTAGAGACGAGAATGGAACTAGCGAAACACTACCTGATTGACACGGAGTTGTCGGTGCAAGAAATTGCTTACCTACTTGATTACGCCACTCCTGCGCCTTTTAGTCGTGCGTTCAAACGTGTTTTTGGTATTGCACCAGCGGGCTATCGACAGCAAAACCTATAATCAGCTTTTAGCTAGCCCAGGCGTTTCCAACGTCCCATTAATGGGTATGGCCAGTGGATAACGCATCCTTAATCATAATGTTGTTACGTTGTGCAGGTCCGATATGCGATGACACCTTCAAACAAAGCAGTTTCTCTCGCAATTTGCTTCCTCAGCATGGCGGCTGTGCTCGTATTTTCTCTATTGCCCTTTTTGTCAGGGGTCATGGCCAACGAGTTTGGTTTGGCTGAGAAAGACATCGGCTTAATTGCACTCAGCTACTTTTCTCCTTATGCAGTCGTAACCCTTTTTGCACCGCTCTGGATTTCAGCCCTCTCCTGGTCACAGCTAAAGGCTCTGGGGCTATCACTGATGATTTTAGGCCTCGCAACAATCTCACTTGCCCCGACTTTCATGGCGGCATGCCTCGGGCTGATTCTGATTGCGATTGGATCTGGCATTATTTTTCCTTTAGCTACTGTAGCAGCTGCTAATATGCCTGACACAGATCTTATTTTTGCCTTGAAGCTCGCCACCGAGCAGTTAGTCCCCGCCAGTTTACTCATTGTCTTCGTTATTGCACTTGAGGCGAATGTCACATTGATGACACTGGGTGTGAGCCTACTTGGGCTGATAGCCATTGTATGGTGGTTTGCAAACGCGTTACCTAATGAACAAAAGCGAAAATCCGGTATAGAGATCAAACTTTCCGGGCCTGTCGCATCCACCCTGTTATCGTTAACTGCGTTATCGATAAATTTTGCAGGTTTTGCGGGACTTTGGGCGTTCTTTGAACGGATTGGGAATCTGCAGGGATTCTCGACAGAGTTCACAACGACCTGGCTCTCTGTGGGTCTAGTCACGGGCGGCTTAGGATCTCTTCTCGGCGCAGCAAGTTCCGGAAAAGTATCCCGTAAAAAAGCTATTATCCTATCAACGAGCCTAGCGACAGCCACTGCCTTTTTACTAGGCGGCAATTTAACTGAATTTATGTATGCCCTGAGTCTAAGCGCCTTGCCATTGTCTTATATGGC
>Ga0182095_1226171_pt1 | contig 28992 bp, 25 predicted proteins | sample 041ome_19_FD_127784 | JGI IMG/M metagenome (GOLD analysis project Ga0182095, IMG submission 127784) | Metatranscriptome of coastal salt marsh microbial communities from the Groves Creek Marsh, Georgia, USA - 041412BS metaT (Metagenome... | ecosystem: Environmental > Aquatic > Marine > Intertidal...
AGTTCAAAAAGCTCCTCTTTGTGTTGTTTCGAAATAGCCATAGAATTTTCGAGCGTCTGAACGTGTCTTTGCTCAAAGTCCGCGTTCGCAATCTCTAAGTCGCGCGCCACCTTCTTCTCTTTTTCTAGCGCGAGGTGTGTCGCATGTCTCGCATCTTCAAGTTTACGCAGATTCTCGGCAATTCCTCTTTTATCGCTCAAAGCTGTTTCGAGGCGTCGTTCGAGCGTTTCAATAACACTTGACTGTTCTGTATTCACTTTGATACCATCTTCGCGGGAGGCATGAACAATATCGAGTTGTTTATTAAGCTCTTCATTCATATTGCGTAGTTTCACGCTCGAACTTATTTCGTTTTGAAGTTTCTTCTGAAGGTCTATACTCAGAGACTGTTCCTTCTTTACGTTTTCCTTGAGAGCCTCAACCTCTCGAGATAAAACGTCGCACGCGTCTACTTGGCGAAGGAGACGCGATTCCAAGGCTTCACGAACCGAATTGACTTCTTTATTGCATTCTTCACGGTAAAACAAGCTTTCCTTTTGGAAATTTCTCTCTAAGCTTTCACATCCACGCTTAAACTTTTCGGCATTTAAAGCGGTTTGACTTTCGTGCTCCTCCATGAGCGCTCGTACGCTTTCTTTTCCTTTCGTCTCGAGAGTTTTGTACTCATTCAACATTTCTTCGTATTTTATTTCCATCGATTTCAATCTTTCATCTTTGCTTTCAACTTCTATTCGCCGCGCCTCCACGACCTCTTCTAGATGTTCAGCCTTCGTCTCCCACGCCCGCCGTTCTCTTTCAATTCTACTCTTCTCTTCCTCCAATGATTGACGAAGTTCCATCTCTTTTAATAACTTTTTGTTCGTCTCACTCACGGTGTGTTCTATCGTTTGTTTCTGCTCTCGTTCTTTCTGTTCGCTCAGTTTAAACAAAATTTCGAGCTCTTCCATTTTTTCGTTCAAAGCATCTGATTTCGATTCCGCTTCTCGTATGATCTCGCGCAACGCTTCATCCACGCCGCTTTGCATTATACGCGTCTTCGCTTCCAACTCGTTTGCAATTCGTTCGAACCGTTCTTTTTCATTAGCCTCTTCGCGCCATTTCGAGTGCGTCTCTAAAACTTTCCTCGCCGCATCCGCTCGACACAGTTCGATAGTGTTCGAGTGTTCTTCTTCCATTTCTTTTTCTCGCTCTCGAGCGTCTTCGGTTTCAGAGTGCAAATTGGAGACTACTTTCGTCAGCTGAGCAATCTTCTCGCACATTCGTTTCTGTTTTTGATATTCCACCCGCGAAAGAGAGGGAGAGAGAGAGGGAAAGAGAAAGATATGTTTAATTGGTCGCGACTTATATCAAAGGAAGCGCGCGCAAGAGTGAGAGGTTTGGTCGATGAACACACGCGCACACGAGTCAAACTTTTTTGCTCAGGGGCTTAGAGATTCACATGCGAGAGATGCGAGTTTAAGCGTGTAAAAAAAGAGAACAAATAGGATTCACTTTCGAGCGAAGACACGCACCACAAGAACATCGCGCGGAAGAGCAGCGGTAGTGGTGGTGGTGTTCGTCGCCTCTTCTTCCTCTTCGTTTAAAAAAGGACGGCCTCTTCCCATGCCGGCAGTCATTTCCTTCGTTCGTATCTCCTTTGTTTTTGACGCGCGAGACGAGGGCGAGATCGGTTTGACTCGGTTTCACACCAAAAAGACAAGAAAGAAAAATAAAAGCGCACATCCACGACATATGCGCACGACACGATGAGAGCGACAACGAGTAGTTTTGCGACAACATCAGCCAGCTCAATAACCGATACCCTTGCCCTAAAAAAGCAACAGAAGAAGATGCGTGCCAACGCAGGAGTCCGCTGCGGAGCGACGAAATCATCTTCATCATCATCAGACGACCAAACAAAAGATAAAAAGATAGTGATTCTTGGAGGCGGCTTGCAAGGCTTAGCTTCGGCGTATTTCTTGTGCAGCGAGAGAGGGTGCACGAACGTGACGTTGGTGGAACGGTGCGACAAGGTGGCACCAGCAGCTTCCGGGAAAGCGGGAGGATTTCTATCCCCGGGCGGTTGGGGTAATAAGCAAACGCGAGAGTTGCACACGAAGAGTTTTGAACTCCACGAAAAGTTGGCGAAAGACTTGGACGTGACGTCGTTTCGTAAAATTCGAACGTTATCGGTGCAAGCCGGTGAGAGCGGATTAGCGGATCCGTTGGTAGAATGGTTAGACGGCGATATTCAGCAGAACTCGGTTTTGGACGAGAATACTGCGCAAGTAACTCCGTCGGAGCTTTCGAGTAAGTTGCACGAATCCGCGACGAAAAATGGATTGAAGACTTTATATAGTACGGAGTGCACGGGGATTAGTTTTAAAGACGAAGCGCGGAGCGTTGTGAACGGTGTACACGTGAAGAATAAAAGCGATGACTCGCAATCGATCACTCTCGAATGCGACGTCGTCGTCGTTGCGATGGGTCCGTGGACGACGAGAGCGGCGAGTTGGTTTCCCGATGCCGACTTTCCTATGACTGGCATTAAATCAACTTCGATAGTTTTTGAAGCTTCAGACGCGGTGAAAAGCAATCCAGCGGCGTTATTTTGTGCCGAAGACCCTCGATTCCAAACACACTTGGAAGTGTACCCCAGAGTCGACGGATCGGTGTATTTATGCGGGATTGGCGGGAGCGATTATGTGGACGAGGATAGATTAGCGCCGGGGGGCGATTGTGAATCTGCTGATCTCATCAAGGCAGATCCCAGCCGAGTGCAAGCGGCATGGGATTCTTTCAAGTCCATGTCCCCGTCCGTTGGTTCCTCGCCTCCAATTTTAACGCAAGCGTGTATGCGCCCTTGCGCTCCAGACGCGTTACCTTTTCTCGGTAAGTTGCCGAACGTCGAGAACGCAATCGTGGCGAGCGCGCACAACTGTTGGGGGATTCTATGGGCCCCTATTACCGGTCAAATCGTTTCCGAATTGATCATGGATGGTAAATCGAGTTGTAATCTCGAACACTTTAGCCCAGGGAGGTTCGCGAGACCTGCCACAAATGGACGCGGGCGAAAGAAAGGAATACTCTCGGTAGGCGAGCAATGGTAAAAAGCCCCCCCTCTTTTTTATATATTCCTGTACTACTTTGTCAAAATTACAACCTTATTCTTTAAAAATTAATTCAAGCGTTTTGAAACATGAGATACTCTTGTATTTCCTTCACCTTACCATTCGTGAGTGCTTTAAACTCGAGTGCAATTTGCTTGTTTATCCCTCGCGAGCATTTGCCAACTTCCTCGTAGTGTTTCAATAAAGCATACGTTTCGGCTACGTTGAACTTTGGAATCTCAAAATCGAAAACGTTTTCATCCTCACTCTTGAAGACTGGATTCGAACTCCCAACATCTGTGGTGCTATCACACGCAATATATCTGCCACCATTCGCCGTTGGAAAGCACGAGCGCAACTTCAACGCTAACCGCAATCTGTCGGTGTGTATATTTTTCCTCGATCGTGGGCCTTTCACCTCGTGCATATCCGAATGCCCGTATAACGCATTGTGTTCGTCAAAAGCGAAAACGACTCGAACGTCCTTTTGCTTCACCAACTCATCTACGACGTCAATTGCATTCTGCGTGACGTGCTGATCGCCTTTCTCTAACCCAGACTTAACTATTTCGAGTAAGGTTTGTTTACCATCGCTCGTTTTTATCTTCCCCAAGAGCGTTTCGTTTGGCTCAGCCGCGACGGCGTGGAGAAACACTCGAGCGGCGTCTGGCGTATCCCAAAGATCCTCTTGCTCCCCTTCTCCGTGTTTCTGGTACGAACTTCTCGTCACCAAGTGTGATGCACGAGGCAAATAAACGACTAAAGATCCTAAAGCGCGTTCGCGTAATACGAGCATCGCGAGAGAGACAGATTTACCACTTCCTCGGTATCCTCTCAAGTGCACTTGCTCGTGACGAGCTACGACCTCTCTGAGCGCGTCGTCGCACTTTCTATACAGCAAACCATTCGCACCAGTAAACGCAAACTCTCTCTCGATTGCTTTACACTGATCTAGAGGAAGTTGCGATTTGCTCACCAGCACGTATTTCCCGACAGAATCGCCATCTAGTTTTGCAAAATCTGTCGTCGTTTCTTGTTCTTGTTCTTGTTCTTGTTCTTCTTGGTCTTCACCGGAAGATTTCGCCGCGAACCCGCGCGTTGGAATCGTCGTCGTCTTTCTTCGTCTTCTTCTCACTCTGATCGCGTCGCACTTCACCTCTTTATCCTCCTTGTTGTTGCAACTACTGCTCGTCATTAAAAAACTTCTTCTAAAACTATTCGTTTTACTGCGCAACATCTCCTCTTGCTGTCGTGGCGCCAAAGTTGAAGGCGACGAGGACGAGGCGAAAGCGGTGCGTTCAGCGTTGGCAACAGAAGAAACCACGCGCGTATATGATGCCATCAAATGTCTCATCGTCGTCGTTCTCGATGCCACGAACATTATTCTTTTCTTTTTGTGAGAAGAGAAAGAGCGCATCGTGTTTTCTCGTCGGGGGCGATGTTGTTTTGAAGAAGGAAAAATTTTTCACTCGCTGTTTGTGGATTAAAATTCGAATGGAGTTGGAGTTCGAATGGAGAAGAAAGAAAACAAAAAAGATTGCTCTCTCTCTCTCGCTCTTCATAGAAGAGGGAAATAGTGTGTGCTTGAGCGCGCTCTCTCAAGGCTCACTCTGTCCTCTTCTTCGCGCAAACACGCGCATATTTGCAAGGGAAGAGAGAGAGAGAGAGAGGGAGAGAGAGAGAAAGGAGGAGGAGAAAGAGCGAGAGAGAGAGACGAGAGAGTGAAAGAGAGAGAGAGAGATTTATTCTCCTGCTCTTGTGTGGGTGTGGTTTCAGGTTTCTTCGATCAAAGAAAGAGAGAGAAGAAGAAGAAGAAGAAGAAGAAGGGGGGCAGAAGAGAAAGAGGAAGGGTAAACGAGAATAAGTATAATGTCTTCCTCTCAGCTCAATCAGGATAATGGTGCGGACTTACAGTGTCCTTTGCCGTTCCCAGAGCGCTTCTATGCGGCTATCGCTTTCGCGACCGATCCGCCACCATCCTCGCGTCAAGTCTCCGATGAAACAAGATTATTGTTGTACGCTTTGTATCAACAAGTGATGGTTGGACCGAATTACGAACCGAAACCGTGGGGGTGGTCGAGTCTAGAGCTAGCGAAATGGAACGCCTGGTCCAGTTTAGGAGAGATGGATGCGAAGGAGGCGATGACGCTTTACGTGCACACGATGGAGGAAGAGAATGAAAACTGGTGGCAGCTTTCCACGAACGACGGAGATCCGGAAGACACGCAAGTTGCGATAGAAAACGCGAGAAGATGGACGATGGAAATGGGTTGGGGTGCCGATCGGAGTTTGTTGAGTCCAGCGTCGATGTCTAGCCAACGAGGAGGAGAAGGAGGAGGAGGAGGAGGAGTGGGAGGAAACGGCGCGGATATCACGCCGCCCTTATCTCCACCGATGCCAGGACGCGTTATGGGTGGTAGAAACGGATACATCGCAACGAATAACAACATGAACAATATGAACACGAACGATAATAGAGATATGCACAACAATAACGAAAACGCGATGCTTTCCGCGTCGACTTCCCAGGTGTTCCACCATCAACAGCAGCAGCGCGACGGTGGAAGAAGCAGTAACGGAGGGAGTAGCGGTTTGAACAACATGCAAGAGAATAAGCAACAGCTGCAAATTTACGGAGGAGGAGGAGGAGGTTTAGTAGTAGCAGGAGGCAATGGGGATACTTGCCCGTGGTATTTGCAAACGAAAGAGGCGCATGAGAGCATAGCAACCGCTCGAGAGGATGGGAATTGGACATCTTTAGGAACTTCGACTTTAGGCTCGGCGCTAACGCCACGTTCATCGAGATCTCATGCGAGACACGGCCACGCGGCCTATGCGATTGGGAATAAGATGATTGTTATCGGTGGTAATACCGCAGGTACGGTGCGTTCAGACGTCATAGCTTTAGACTGCAAAACCTTGCAATGGGAACAGGTGGAGTGTATTTGCGTGCAGCCGGGCGCGAATTTTACGCCTCGGCACGGTCACGCCGTGTGCGTTACTGATGAACGCGGAGAGAATCATACCGAGTTACTCGTTTGTGGGGGGTTTACAAAAGATGTTTCGTCGAAAGCTGCTGGGAGAAACGGAACAACAAAACCCGCAGAGTTTGAAATGTGGATATTAGACTTATCCAACTCGTTTCAAACGGGCATTTCGCAAAACCTTTCGCAAAATTCAAACTTAGGAAAATGGACGAAAATAACCACGAACGGGAAAGGTCCGTGCGCGAGAGGTGGGCATACGGCGTCGAGATGTGGCGAAAACATAGTTATTTTTGGAGGCGAAACGCCGAGCGGTCAGTGTTTGGGAGATTGTTGGTTGTATCACGTCAGCTCGAGGACGTGGACAGAACTTCGATGCAAAGGATGGACGTATCCGTCGCCTCGACGAGGTCACTGCGCGACGGCGTACATAAACAGCGCGGGCGCGCACTTTGTGTACGTCTTTGGCGGGAGCACCTCGTCGGGCTGCGTGAACTCGGAAGTGTACGCTTTAGATGTGAAAGCCTGTCGATGGCGAAAGACCAATCCTGAGGGTGGATTTATGCCGCAACCTCGTTCTGGTGCGGCCTCTGCGCGTTTAGGCGATATGTGGTACGTAGTCGGTGGTGGTAATAGCGAAGGCGGATGCGTAGATACTGTGGCTTTGACCCTTAGAGATCCTCTTTCCGCGGAGCCAGCGTGGGCGGAAACGTGTAGAGCGGCACCGGCTTCGGCGGTGGCCTCCGAGAGCGGCACGTGCATAGCTATCCCTGAAATTGCAGCTTTAGTATCGTTTGGAGGGTACGATGGTGTACGAGACCGTGGCGACTGTAGCATTTCAAGACATCCTCAGTTTCTGATTGAACGAAGCGGATCAAAAGACCACTTGTTGGGCGCCGGCAAACCGCCGGTGGCGCCTTCGCGGAACGCGTCGAACAACAACAACATCAATAATGCTAATAACAGTTCGAATAGCAACATGCAACACACAGCTTCCGTGCAGCGCTTCAATCAGCAGAACGATTCGACTCAAATGCAAACGAGAGAAAACAGTAGCAATTCAGTCATGAACGAGGAACTCGCGGCGTTGAGAAGGCAGCTGCAAAGAGCGAAACGAGTAGAAGAACAACTCCGTGTTGAGCTCGAAGACGAACGGTCGATGCGAATGCAGTTAGAGGATGAGTTGGAGAGGCAAAGCGCGCGTGGTAGCAGAGGGATGGGTAGACGTGGTAGTTCAATGGGTTTAGCGCGCCAAGGATCTTCTCACGGTTCGATTTGGAATTTTATAGCTCCGGATCCGTACTCGAACGACTGGCGTTAGGAATGGCTGGTAATTTTGATGCGTGTTGAACAAAATAGAATGACCAACGAGAACATGAAGAGTTTCTTTGCGCTGTAGTAAAATGCTCACATTAAACTTACAATATATTCTTTACTTTCTTTTTCTCGCTCATGTTATGTGTTAGTGTTAGTATTGATTAAATAAACCCACGCTCTTTACGAACTTACGCTTTACCCAGTTCGACCATCATTCTATGCATCGCTTCGCCCATTTTCGCCGGACTCCGAACCACATTCACAGAAGCCTGCTCCAAAGCTTCGATCTTACCAATCGCCGTTCCAGCCTTACCTTGTGTAATTGCGCCCGCGTGGCCCATCCGTCGACCCGGAGGAGCGGTCAAACCGGCAATAAATCCAACCACGGGTTTGTTCGTTCCAGAAGCTTTGATAAACTCCGCAGCCTCTTCCTCCGCCGTGCCGCCAATTTCTCCAATCATGATAATCCCTTCCGTTTCATCATCTTCAACGAATCGTTCTAAGCAGTCCACAAAATTCGTCCCGTTAAAAGGATCACCGCCGATTCCAACGACTGTTGATTGTCCTAGTCCATACTCTGTGGTTTGAAACACCGCTTCGTAAGTAAGCGTCCCGGAACGCGAGACGATGCCGATTTTTCCCGGCTTGTGAATATATCCCGGCATGATACCAATCTTACACTCGCCCGGTTTGATAATTCCGGGACAGTTTGGACCAATCAATCGAGATCTACTCTGCGACATTAGTGCGTCTTTTACTCGGATCATATCGTGTTGAGGCACACCTTCTGTAATGCACACGATTAAGTCCAACTCAGCCTCTAAGGCTTCCAAAATCGCACTCGCGGCAAACGGTGGAGGGACGTATATACTCGTCGCGCTCGCGCCGGTTTGCTCTTTCGCCTCTCTCACCGTGTTAAACACCGGTAAATTTAAGTGCATGGTCCCGCCTTTCTTTGGCGTCACGCCTCCGACTAACTTTGTTCCGTATTTAATAGCCTGTTCCGAGTGAAACGTTCCGTTTTTCCCCGTAAATCCTTGACAAACGACTTTCGTGTCTTTGTTGACGAACACTTTCGGTGGATTTGAGGAAGATTTCGTTGACATTGATTTTGTCACTGCCGTTGCTCTTGCTCCTATTAATGATGACGATGATGAAGAAGATGTGGTACACGAAGAAGAAGAAGAAGAAGAAACAGAGGAAGAGCACGAGGCGGCGACGCGCTGCGCCGATCGTCGTAAATACATATGTTGACTCTTTCTTTTAAACTTCTTTGCTTTTGTCCGTGTGAGTTTAAAGAGGCAGTTGAGAAAATACAAAAATTGTTCTCTTTTGCTGGTTGGCGCAAGGAACAGGGCAGAGGTGGGGCGATTTTTGATCAGACAGACAGAGAAGAATCGAATTTTTTTCTCGAGTCGATCCAGGAGAGAGAAGAGAGAGAAAATTTTTTCCCTTTGCCCTCGTCAAACTTTTGGACGCTGATTAAGAAAGAAGAGAGAGTAAAGATGGCAGCATCCGTCTCTTGGTCGCAACGATGGCTCAGACCAGAGGTAAGCGATTCGAGAAGCAGTTCGTTTTTCGAAACAACAACGGACGATACGTGTTAATCGTACATTTTTCTTCTTCTTCTTCTTCTTCTTCTTCTTTTCCTTCCAATTTTGAAGAACGTTTACCCTCCTCCTTCTCCTCTTTTTCTTTATCTCTCTCTGACTGATTTCTTCTCTCTTCCTTCTTATATGTGATACAACAAACAGGTCTACCCAATCTTCGCCGCGTTAGGTTCTGCCGTCGGTTTGTGCGCCTTTTTCTGCACGAGGCAGTTGACCACTTCTCCGGGCTTTACCGCGAGCAAAGCGAAAAGAGCGACGGCGATTCCGGAAACCGCGCAAGACTTTAAAGAGGGTGAAAAGTTTAGAAACCACTTCATCCGTCGCTCGGTTTTAGGAATGAAACCGGAAATTATGCCCGGGTTGAACTCGAGCATGACAAAAACGAACTAATTTTGTAACTAGACGACGACGATGATGTGCGCGTGTGTGTATTCCGAAAAGAACGATGTGAAAGCGAAGAGAGGGAGAGAGAGATCTTGCAGAAAAGGAGGAAAAACGCGCGAAAGCGACGGACATACCAATCTGTCTCACTCTCTCTGCCTCTCTCTAAATGATAGTACATTCTGTTTGTAATGAAGACATCACGTTTGCTACTCGCATTTTTTGTAAACAAGGTTTCTAAACCGCTGCTGCTGCTCCTGCTGCTGCTGCTGCCGCGCACGCGTGTTTGCGTGTTTTTTCATGTTTTTTCATCTGCTTTTATATCTCTCACACCTCTTTACAAAAATACTCGCGCGCGAACCCTTCCTTTCATAAACATTTCTACGCGCTAATAAAACGAGAATGGCCTCCTTCTCCGGCGGCGGCGGCGGTGGCGCTCGTCGCAGGGTGAGCTTTGAGAGCGATTTAGAGCGGCTGCTGCTCCGAGAAGAGGAAGAAGAAGAAGAAGAAAGAGAGAGAAAAGGAGGAGCGATACTTCCAGAGGAAGAAGAGGAAGAAGAAGAAGAAGAAGAAGAAGAAGAAGAAGAAGAAGAAGAAGAAGAGAGAGAAACAACTGCCCCGTTGCCATCTTCGCCGCCGCTCATTAAAGGGCAATATCGTCGACTGATTCCAAGAAAAGCATCACTATTTCTCGGCGTATCGCACGCCGTTCAGAGACGAGAGGAAGAGCAAGAGGAGGAAGAACAAGAGGAAGAAGAAGAAGAAGAAGAAGAAGAACGACGACGAGGACAACAACAACAAAGAAGAGAAATGTGGGAAAGTTTAGATTACGCGAAGATTGACTCCAAGTGGTCTCGATTAAACTTTAAACAGACTAAAGCTGGTGTACTTACTCTAGAGCGATGGTCAAACTCGACATTTATTGGGATCATCGTAGGATCTGTGGCATTCGCGATGATGAGGTTGATCGATATTTTGTACACATGGCGCGTCGATACAGTTCTTACGAATGCAGCGTTTTCTTTCGTTGTTCGCGTCGTTTTCTTTTGTTTCGTGAGCGCATTGTTCTCTTTCACGAGCGCTTCATTAACTTTGATTGAACCAACGGCAGCTGGAGCGGGTGTTTCGTACGTCGTCGCCGAGCTTAATGGCGTCTCTTCTCCGAAAGCCATATCTTTGAAAAGTGGGATTGTCAAGATGATCGGGACAATATTTTCGGTATCGAGCGGCCTAGCGGTAGGCCCGGAAGGTCCACTCGTACACATCGGTGCAATTATCGGCTCTGCTTTTGCCCGTGGTGCCTCTGGAAGACATCAGTGGAGAGTTATGGGAGACTCAGACTTTCGAGACATTGTGAGCGCCGGTGCGGCCGCAGGGCTCGCCAGCGCCTTCGGTTCTCCGATCGGCGGAGTATTGTTTTCGAGCGAAGAAGCGAGCTCTTTTTGGTCTCACGATACGACCAAAAGAGCCCTCCTGTGCTCGACGTTAGCCGTGTTTGTCTTAGCGGCTCTGAATGGATCGATTGGGAAACCGTTCGGACTACTTCAACTCGATTTTGCCGAGGAGGAGAAGCACTGGGAGCTCTTTGAGCTCGGACCTTTCCTCCTCCTCGGGATCTTATCAGGAATACTAGGTGCGATGGTCACCTTGGCAGTTTCTAAACTCGCGCGTTATCGTCTCAGTTCTAAGTTTGGGCGCGTTAGCGAAGCGACAGCAGTTACGTTCATGATCTGCTTGACGCAAATACTTCTATCGATATTACTCGGTCGATGTGTTCAATACGACGACGAAGACGACGATCCCACGAACACTCGCAAAACGTTTCCCAGGTCCATCAGAGTCGCGATGAGATGTGGCGTTGGTAATCAAGAAAAATCATACAATGATTTGGCCAGTCTATTACTCGGGTCACGGGACGACAATTTAAAATACTTGCTTTCAGGAAGAGCAAAGGACGCTACGTCTATTTTGATCTTAAGTTACTCATTCCTTTTTCAGCTCTTTGCTATCGTCTTCTCAGCAGAGTGCGCCTTACCGGCTGGATTGTTTTTACCAACTCTTACATGGGGCGCGATGTTAGGGAACATCTTTTCCAAGGTATCGGAGATACTTTTTAAAACAAAGCTCTCCGGGGGAGCGTACGCGCTCGTTGGCGCCACCGCGGCTTTGGCAGGAGTGTTTCGAGGCTCGATATCGCTCGTGGTCATTATCTTAGAAGGGACGGGCCAATTAAATTTTCTGCTCCCGTTACTTCTTTGCGTGTTCGTGGCCAATAAGTTCGCTTCCTTTATCTCACCGTCGTTCTATGAAAGTCAGCTGGAAAGAAGAAATATTCCGTATCTGCACGTAGAGGCACCGAAAGGAGCGTGCGTAAGTGAAACTGAGGAAACATTAACGGCCGGAGATATTTGTGCTGCTCCCGCCGTAACTTTCCAAGAAATTGAAAGCGTGGGTAATATCGAAGAAATTTTGAAGACGACGACTCATAACGGCTTCCCCATCGTTAAAAATGTTGGGTACGGTGAAAAGCGTTTAATTGGTCTTATGCTTAGATCGCAATTGCTGACGTTACTCTCGCGGCGCGCCTTTATTGAAAACATAATCTTTTACGAACAAGAGGGCGACCAAGACCAAGAAAGTGCGATGTCGTCGTCGCCGCTGCGCCCAGGTTCGTCAAAGTCGCATCTTCTTGATGTTTCTACTTCCAGCGAGCTTCCGTCAGAATTAAGATTCAGATCCTTGCAGCAACGCGAAGCGTTTGAGAACCTGGAAATCGCCATGCGGACATTTCATCAAAGAAAATTGTTCACCGAGCGCTTCGCGCTTGGCGTAAAATATATCGAATCCATCGGCTTATCTGAAAATGAAAAGAAGTCGCACGTCATTTTGAGCGATTTCATGATGTTGTCGCCAATAAGCGTGACAGAGCAAAAGAGCGTGGAGCGAGTTTGGGAGATATTCCGCCAATTGGGCTTGCGTCACTTGTGCGTAGTCGATTCCAAGAATATCATCAAAGGCATGATTACGAGGGAGGATCTTTACAAACTTCAACACTGAGAAGTTACTTTAACGAAAGAAAAACACATACAAACACTTATTCATCTAGGTAATCCAATGCGTCTATCTTGTCATTAAATCGCTTTTTCATCGTCGCTAAAATCTTCAATCAACTTATCCAAATCGCTTCGAATGTCCCCGACTACTGAGCTCGACATTCGATCGTGAAATAAAACGCCGTCTAAATGGTCGTACTCGTGCTGAAAGACTCGAGCTTCGAAACCTTCTAGAGTCATTTTAAACTTGTTTCCTTCGACATCCTGCGCTTCAATCTTGACGCCCATCGGTCTCTGTATTGGTATTTAAAGCAAATATAATACAATTAAAAAAAGAGGAACCAGGGGGTGAGCTTCAATGAAAGAGATGTTGAAATGAACAAACGAAGAAGTTGTTCAAGAATGAAAAGAAAAGCCTCGCGTATTAGCTCACATTTCTCCGCACAGCTTCTCGATTAAAAGAAACTCGGATTAGCGTATATTTATGTTTTGATCGCTCATCGGCCGTTTTCGTTTTCCACACTCCCTCGCGAACACGAACGCGAACGCGAAGAGAAAGAAGGGTGATTGATACAAAGGAAAAGAGAAAAGACGAAACCACTATAACACGCACCTCAACTTCCGCGTAAATCTTTGGAAAGGATAAGCATCCTTCCTCGAAGAAATCTTTCTGTTTGCTGAATTTGCTAATCTTTGGGTTCACCAAAACGACTTCTTTTCCTTCGCCCGGCGCTCCGGCTTCGTTGTACACCATGAGACGATAATTCACGCCCACTTGTGGTGCGGCTAACCCACACCCGACGGTTTCGTACATGATTTTGAACATTTCTTTCGAGAGCTCTTTTAAATTGTCGTCAAATACCGTCACCGGCTCATTCTCGGCTCGTAAACACTTTGAAGGGTAGAGTTTGATGGAAAGCGGTAAAGTAAACTTCACCGGTTCTGCTGGTTTCGCATCTCTCCGAATGTCGTCCATCTCGCTGTTGAAGAGCATGCCTTTTCGAGCGTTTGCGACAACTTTTGATGATCTCCTAATGTTGCTGTTGTTGTTGTTGTTATTATTGTTGTTGTTGTTCTGATTGGTATTGTTGTTCACAAGAGGAGGAGGAGCAGCAGGAGAAGAAGAAGAAGAAGAAGAAGTTGTTGACGACGATGACGACGAAGAAGAAGAAGAGAATGCGACTGTTCGGACCGACGTCTTGCTTCTCCCTCGACAGGAAGGAGACGTCCTTGAGGATGTCGACGCGGACGTGGTAGTAGACGCGTACGAAGTTGACGCTCTCCTCGCCGCACAAACGAACGCGAGATTACTCGTGCACGCGCGCATCTTGTGTTGTGTTGTTATGCACGGACGACTCTCTTCTTTCGTATCTGTCGTTGGATTGATGAAGAATTTATATTTTTTTACGAACAGAAAGAGGAGAGACAAATCGGCTTCTTCTCACTCTTGCAGAAATAAAAATTGAGCGAAACAAAAAGAGCGCGAAAAGAAACACACACACACACAAACATGTTTTCTCTTTCCGCATCCTCCTTCGTTGGAACTTCCGTTTCGGCTTCGTTCAAAGGTACGCGCGATGCGTTCGTCGCAAAAGGCGCTCGAGAGTGCTTTTCCGAGCGCGGCGATTTTTATTTTTTGTTTTAGTCGCGTAAAATGAGTCGCTTAAAGCGGCGACGACACTTGACTGCGGAGGGAACCTGAATTTCGAGGAAAATTACGCGCGCTGTTTTCGTGCACTCGCGAACATCGAGGGACGATAGGAACGACGTGCACTCGAACGTTAGTATTGTTCTGTTCGAATTACGGTCCGAGTGTCTCTGGAGCTTTTAACGACGTCTTGAATACGCGGTCGCGCGTAATGTGCATTCCTCAGGAAAAAAACCTACGTGGGGGATAAAAACCTCCTTTATCCACTTCTCCTTTCTCTCGTTTGTCGTTCTCTTCTTCTTCTTCTTCTTCTTCTTCTCTGTCGCTAACTTCTTCTTCTTCTTCTTCCGTTATGATGTAATACAGGTCGACAACAACAACAACAGCAACCGCAACAGCGTGGTGCGTTACAAATCCGCGCTGCGCGTGTAGCTGGCGTTGAAATCCCAAACAACAAAAGAGCCGAGACGGCGTTGACGTACATTTTTGGCATAGGAAACACCACCGCGAAGGCTGTTATGGCAGCGACTGGATTAGAGAACAAAAGAGTGCGCGAGTTATCCGAAGAAGAATTAACTATTTTGCGTGAAGAAGTCGATAAGTACAAAAACGAAGGACAGTTGAGATCGTTGATTTCCTTGAACATCAAGAGATTAAAAGAGATTCAGTGCTATCGCGGGAAGAGACACATCGCCAATTTGCCGGTCAGAGGTCAACGATCAAAGACGAACGCGAGAACGAGAAAGGGTAAATCGAAAACCGTTGCGGGCAAGAAGAAATAATTCTGATGGCGTGAACTTTTTATAAATCTTCGATTGAGAATAGAGAAGAGGATTTATTTATAGATACGACGACGACGTCCAAAGGAGGACGCGTCTTTTAGCCGAATTTGTTATACATTATTCTTTAGATATTTTTACATTTGAACTCTTCACGACATCTCTTTTCGCTCGAAATCTCTGTAAGCGTCTTTCATCAAGTCGAAGACTTTATCCGCGATAAAACGCTGTGAAGCGCCGCCTCCTTTTTGAGCGACTTTATCGGGATGGATGATGACTAAGGCTCTGTGATACGACTTTTTCACCTTGATCGGTTCCATTAAATCCATCATCGCAGGGACTTTATACGCGTGATCTTCCCAAAGAACTTCGCTGAGATTTGCGAGCATCGTGCGAACATTGCCACCGTATTTTTTACCCCACTCATCAATATCAGTTCCTATGAGATCTTGCAACGTCTGTCGTTCTGCTCTTTCCTCCATGGCTTGTCGTTCGCGAGCGCGTTTCTCTTCGAGCGCCTGCTCAATCCGAACACGATTGCGTTCGTGTCTCTGCTTTCGCAATTGCGCGCGCTGCTCCGTGTCACCGTCTTGTTCGTCGTCTGATTCGGGATTATATTCAAACGCGCCTTGATCTTTTATCGCCGAGCTACCACTTGGGCCACTACTACCAACTGACGCTCCGAAAAAGTCATCGGCTACCGGAGAAGGAGCGCTGTTCGATTTCGGCGCGTTACTACTATTGAACATCGACTCTAAGTCGATGTGACTATTTGAGGTGCTACTATTAACGCTGCGTGCTCCAGCCGAGCCAAAAAACGCGTCCATATCTGAAGAAGGAAGGTCATCTTGACTCTTCTCCTCCTCCTCCTTCTGATTGTTCTTATCTCTCTCGTCCGTATTTTTACTGTTTGTTGTTTTTGTTTTCGTTTCCTTCACCGTTATTTTCACTGCAGACTCGGACTTTTGTGCTAGTATCATCTCTTCGTTTACAATCTTCGACGAATCAACTTTTTTACCGAACTCTGTTGTTTCATTTTGCTTCGATGCGACTCGTGTTTCGCTTCGACCATCCTTCGAGGGTGCCTGTTTCAAACTTGGCGCAGAGTCTTCCAGAGGCGCCCGCGGAAAATGAACAACCTGTGGACCCACCGCGCGACGAATTCCAGCCTTGAAAAATCCAGCCACAGAATCAATCCCTGTTTTCAAAGAATCCAAGTTCACCGAGGATGCTAATTTCGGAGCGTGCTGTTGCGGCTGCACGCGAGACGACGGTGGCGATGAAGCCAACGTCGCGGCACTTTTTTCAAAGTTTGCACTTCTGTCCACACCATCGTCGCCAGTATTCCTCGCTGGTTTTCTATTACTATCGGTGGTGATATCATTACTATTTCTCTTCATTTCGCTACTTCGATAATGTTGGTTCTGTTGTTCCCGTGCTCTTTCCTTGTCTCCTTGTTGATGTCTCAGCATGGGTTCGCCGTGATGCGTAGGTTGAGTCTCTGTCGTCGTCTCCGTCTTCCCGCGAGCCGCTCCAACCGGCGAAGAACCTTGCGCGTCGCTGCTTATACCGAACAAATCATCTACGGAGCTATTTGTCGTTGCAGATGCCGATGATGGTGGTACCGGAGTGCTCGCGAAAGCGGCGAGCTCGTCCAAAAAACTATCGTTTTGATGAACACCATTTTTCGTTTTACTCGCTTCTTTTGTTTCTGTTTGTGTTTGCGTCGAAAAGAACGCGTCGAGATCGTCCGCCTGCATCGTCGAGGACGAAGAAGCAGGGAAACCATCGAGACCATTGTTGTTGTTGTTGTTGTTGTTGTTGTGAACCTTGCCTCCTCCTCTTCCTCTTCCTCTGTCGGCAGCCGAAGAGTTCATCGGGGACGACGACGGAGAAGAGGATTTCTGTTTCATATCTCTCATGCTCGTTTGCTTCCTCGTCTGCGCGAGTAAGTTATCTGTGGAAAACAGATTGTCCATTAAGTTACCACCGTTGCGTTTACCGCCATCATCGCCACCACCACCGACCCGGGGAGGCCCGCTCATCTTATATCCTCCTTCTTCTACCTCGCGTGTTGAGTTTTATTTTTCTGACGTTTCTCGGTGGGTACATATTTTGTTTAGAAAAGACCCGAAAGTCCGAAGAAGTAGACATCATGGACATGGTAGAGAAAGAAAATGCAAAAAAGAAGTAAATTTACGTGTGCTCTCCGTTGAACTTGCATTCACACGTGTTAATATTAAATGCGTTTGCTACGCGTAGCAATACAAAGGAGTAGAAATCGTCTCCCGAAGTGTCTTTATTTGAAGAAAGCTTCGTAGAAGTTTTGCGCGGCTGAACGTCCGATTCTCCTCTCCTTCGGTTGGATTTGTGCAATCAAATCGACGCATCGACTCTCGTCCCAATTCAATCGATTGAACGTTTCATACAAGGATATTGGTGTTGGGTAGAGATTCACGATTGCTTCCGCTGAGTCCGGACCCATTCCTTTCACCTGAGCGAGCATTACTCCCCACGTATTTTGTACCGTGCTTTCGCTCGCCACAAAATTTTTCATATTTTCATGAAACGCGTTGAACGTAGGAAGACAGTTGGCGAAGAAAGCTCGCGGCGCGGCTTTGTCTCTTCCTACTCTCGGGTTATACAAATCTTGTATGGATCTCGTGAGGTCGACGTAAAGTTTCTTCGTTTTTTCCAGCGATTCCGTTCGAAGCATGTATATATCATCGTGGATGTCTGTTTCAATCAACGCAGATTTGACTGCCAATTTCTGGCGTTCTTCCAAGTGAAAGTCGCGCTCGATATTTCCTTCGACTAAATACATCACCTTCTCTAAACCGCACTTATCTAAGCGATACTTTTGACGAATGTATCGACCTGACGTGATTGAACCGCTTAAATCTGCCACGGATTTTCTTTCCAGAATATAATCGAGGCAAAAGCGCTCTTTGCTTTTTCTATCTTCGGCAACCCAAAGTGCATCTCCAATCGTAATGAAGCACTGCTCAGCGCGAAGATTCACGTTTTCAAAATACTTCACTAAATGCTCTGGTCTGAAATCTTTATCGTACTGCTCACGGTTATCAAACAAAAAAACTACGTCGTACACGTCTTGAAACTTTTCGCCCGGTTGCAAAGGCGGTAAACGCACCTCGAGCTCAGCCGCGCTATTCCAGTCGTTTTCCTCGGCGGCGATGCCATGCCAATTTCGTACAACGTTTTTACTATTGATCTTCTTCTTCGTTACCGTCTTAGTATCCTCGTTTTCATCGTTGTTCTTGCTAATTTTTGCATCAAACTGTCGTTCACGCGACGCGTCGCCGTTAAAACAGTCCTCATCGCTATCTGAAAGAAGCGACACTACGTTAATTTTCTGATTTTCTCGCTCTTGAGATTGTTTCGCCGCTAAATTCATTGATGGATTGTTCGTGTTGTCCGTGTTGATGAGACCACAGGTACAATCGCCGTGTATTTCAGCCTCGCGGTGACATTTCTCCGCAACAATCGTGCCTTCGTCCGTTAAGCGAATAATCATCGGGTTACTCCACGTAAAAACCATCGGTGCTTCGTGACCGGTCGGTGCGTTTTTCAGGTATTTGTTGAAGCAACTCCATCCGGAATATTGACTAGACATATCCCTTCCTTGATAAGATGCTTGCTCTCTCGAAAAAGCCTCTACTCTTGGTCGTATCGACATGTTCGATAAACCAGATGCATCGGTAGCGTTGATCAGTTCGTCTTTCGTGCATTGCTTTTTGCCTTCCAGCATGAGTTTATGCAACGTCGCCAAAAGCGCAAAAGGAGCTGTCTTGTATTTCGGGTGCCACTTTTTAGACGAAGCCGTGTTTCTCTGTTTCTGTTGCAGCATTGATTGACTCGGTTGCTCCTGACTGAAAGCCCTTCGTAACTCTAATTGTTCTTCAACGTCTCCTATATCTCTTCCTCTCCCCCACCCATCTTCTTCTCGTCCGCGCTTATTGTTGTCGTTTATGTTCTTCATCGTGGTCTTGGTAGTCGTCGTGCCCACATTTTTCTTCGCTCTCTCTTGTTTCCTTTTTATTTTCTCGCGCTCTTTGACCAGCTGCAAAAGGCGCTCTTTCTCCAACTCTTTCTCTTTGCTCTGCGAGGGAGGATACAAACGGAAAAATGTTTCGAAATACTTCAAAAGTTTGGGACCAACGCCGGTTAAACCGTTCGCGGTTTCGCAATCTTTTATTTGTATTTCGCACTTGCGAATGGATTCTTGCACTTTTCCCACCACCGAGTGCTGGTGCGAATTATTGTTGCTGTTGCCTTTGTTGTTTGTGTTAATCTTCATCGTCTGCTCTCGCAACTCGGCGAAAAAGTAATAGAGTTTCACGTTTCCTTCGCACTTTGGTCGTTTATGCGCCGGCAAGGAGAGGTAAAACTCAGCCTCTTTCTCTTCGTTCGTCGTTTTCATCATCGCGTTTTCTTCTTCTTCGTCGTCGTGGTGTTTTTGAAAACATGAAAAGCACTTCTCGTGCGCGACGCGCGCGCACTCCTCAATCTGCGCTTGTTTCAACCACATTATGATAACGACAATACCCTCGCGCTGAGTGAGCTCGTGCGTGTATTGCTATTCTCGCTGTTTTCAGCGTCTCGAACGACCGTAAAAAGTGCCGATGTCATGTAAAAATCGTCTCAAAACAAAAAAGTAAATCACAACACAAAAAACAGTCACCCCCAACAACACAACAACGACAAAACAACAACAACAAATGTCCAACTCTCCCGGCGAATGGTACGCTTCTTTACCTCCCATCTGTAAAGCCTGGGGTACGGCCTGCGTGTTGATCACGTTCGGAACTCAGTTTGGTTTACCGTTACCGGTCAATCTGTATTTAGATTACAAACTGATTTGGGAAAAGTTTCAAATTTGGAGACTGATTGGGAACTTCTGTTTTATCGGCGGGTTTGGCTTCCCGTTCGTCTTTCGAACGTTAATGATTGCCAGATATGGAGTCCACTTGGAACAGAAGACGTTCGAGAACAGAACTTCGGATTTTGTGTGGATGCTAATGATAAACATGATGATTTTATTGCCTTTGAAATTCATCGTGCCTTCGGTGTCGCAACCATTTTACTCTTCGTCGCTGATATTCGCCATGTTGTACTTGTGGTCCAGAGAAAATCCGACGCAAAACACGTCCATCATGGGTATGATTCGCATGCCTGCGTTTTATTTACCGTGGGGGATGATGGCGTTGACCGTGTTGATGGGAGGCGACCCTGTGCCGGATTTTCTCGGCGTGCTCTCCGGGCACGTGTATTACTTTTTCTCCGTGTTGTATCCTCGCCAAAGCGGCGTGCACTTTCTCAAGACGCCGCAGTGGGTCGAAGCAGCGGTGGGAAGTGTTTTTGGGAACCCAGTCATTCGCGCGGCGAGTAACATAGCACAACCGAACGAGGCGCGACGGTTCGTCGGGAGAGGTCGAAGATTAGCAGATTAGTTCTATCTATCATCTAAATACATACTACTGGGTACCAGGAACCTGGTACGCGTACACTTAAAAATATCAAATTTACACACAATTTTGTTTTACACAACATTTCGCCGTTCACGCGCGCGGACGGCACGAGAACGAACGTCGCGGTCGTGCCGTTTCTCCTCTTCTAATTGTTCTCTAATCATCTCGCTAAAAGCTATGTTTACGAGCTCCGCATCCTCGTTACCAAACTCTTTTAAAGCCAACGCGATCGACTCTGCGGTGGACAGAGCGTCTCGAAACGGTTGCTTACGAATTGGCTTGTACATGCTCTCATTCTCGATATTCTGTAGCGAGATAGAAGGTAAATCTTTCAACCAGGGGATTCGGTTGTACATTCGCCTCGCTTTATACCAGGTGCTATCGAGAACAACCATATGCGTTTTCTTCTTGTTTAAGTTTCGGTTCTTATATTCTTTAATCGATATCGCGTCTTCGCTCGGCCACAAGACAACCATTTCGTACTCTTCGTGCCCTTCGTCACCGTCAAATTCTTCCGTCACCGCCGTGGAGGCGCTCACAGGAACTTCTAGTTTTGGGACAGTTAACGCGTTTGGCCACGAGCAGTCGCGCCAGACGACGTCGCAGTTTTCTACGATGTTCCTTGCAATGTGGGCCGAGCCGAGTTTTCTTCTGAACTCATCTCTATCCTGCAATATAGAAACGTGTAAGCCGTCCTTAAGAACGAGCTTTTCTTTCGACCGCGTCTTTTCCAACAAAACTCTTTCGCACAGTTTGCATATGCACAGATTCTCCCTCCTAAAACACGAATAACACATCGTTCTGTGTTCTTCTTTCTCTTCTTCTCTTACGTGCATTTTGAGCTCTGAATTTGCCGCCGTCGTTATTTTCTTTCGCCGAATGTATGATGTTTGTGTCTGCGTCGTCGTCGTCGTCTTCGTCGTCGATGACAACATCGCAGTAATACTTAAATCTCGTTCTCGTTTCTCTCGTTTCTCTCTCTCTCTCGTTTCTCTCTCTCTCTCTCTCTTTCAGTGTCTGTCGTCTTCTTATTCACAAACCACCAACAGAAATGGACATTTTTTTTCCACGCGACACATCTTTCTCTCTCTCTTTTCAGAATTCGCCAAAAACTCTCGGCACAACAAAAGCAATCTTCTCGAACACCAACCGCGTGGGTGGTTGTGCATGCTTTTGCGGACTGCGACGCGCTGTTGTTCGCCCTTTTTGAATAATAATCGATTCGCGCTTTTCAAAAGCAGTAAGAGAACGCCAGCACGAAGAAGTGCGACGACGTGTGCTTTTTTTCCTTCTTCTTCGTTGTTCACTAATCTTACCACTACCACAACAACTGCTAGTGCTACTGCGCGCGGATTCCAGGATCACTTTGCGAGAAGAAGCAACAGAGCGAGTAGTAATCGAACGCTATTAACGCTACTGCAGTCACCGAACGGCGGCCGATTTACAACACGAAGAAAAAAACATACGGCTGCGATATCGAGCACGTTCGTAGTATATGCTGGTACAACAAATACCACCATCGATATTAACGAAAACAACAACAACAACAAGAACGAGGATAAAAACATGATTGTGCATCCAGATCGTGTAATGCTCATCAACGACCAGCCGATTCTCCGGGAAGGAAACGGGCCTATCGTCTACTGGATGAGTCGAGACCAACGCGTGAACGATAACTGGGCGATGTTATACGCCATCGAGTTAGCGAACAAAGAGAAGAAACCACTTGTTGTTGTGTTCAACGTGGTCACAAAATTTCTCGGCGCCGGCGCTCGACAGTTTGGATTTATGCTCAGAGGTCTGCGCGAAGTCGAGAGCGCGTTGGAAGAACGGGATATTCCGTTCAAGTTGTTACATGGAGGAGACGAGCCAAACGCGGAGATTGAAAAGTTTTGCAATGAAGTCAACGCGAGCGCGGTGGTGACGGACTTCTCTCCTCTGCGATTAGGTTTGAAGTGGCGCGACGATTTCGCGAAAGAAACGAAGCGTTCGGTAAGAGTCGTGGACGCGCACAACATAGTGCCGTGCTGGGTGGCCTCTCCGAAACTTGAAGTTGGCGCTCGAACTTTGCGCGGCAAGCTTGCGAAATTATACGGCGATTTTATGGTTCCATTTCCTGATAATTTCCCGAACGTTGAAAACAAAGATGCCGCGTTACACGCGAAAATCAAAAGCGTGAAAACGGATTGGGACGACGTTTTAGGACAAGCGTTGGAACGTGGGAAAGATGTTCCCGAGGTGACTTGGGCCGTTCCCGGAGAAAAAGCTGCGATGGCTGTTTTGGATAACTTTTTAACCAAGCGCATGAGTCTGTACGGCTTGAGAAACGATCCAGCAAAGCCTCAAGCGCTGTCCGGGCTCTCCCCGTACTTGCACTTTGGACAAATTTCCGGACAAAGGTGCGCTATGAAAGCACTCGAGGCGAAGAAGGGATCGAATGGCAAAGCGGTGGACGTTTTCTTTGAAGAACTCGTCGTCCGACGCGAACTTGCGGATAACTTTTGCTATTATTCTCCCCAGTACGACACGATTGAGGGTCAAAAATATGACTGGGCGAAAGATACTTTACGAATGCACGCGGGAGATAAAAGGGAATATACGTACACGTACGAAGAATTTGAGCAAGCCAAAACGCACGACAATTTATGGAATGCTGCGCAACGCGAGCTCGTGTACGGTGGCAAAATGCATGGATTTATGCGCATGTATTGGGCAAAGAAAATACTGGAATGGTCCGATACTCCCGAAAACGCTTTGAAATACGCCATCGCTTTGAACGATCGTTGGTCGCTCGATGGAAGAGATCCGAGCGGTTACGTCGGATGCATGTGGTCCATCGTCGGCGTGCACGATCAAGGGTGGAAAGAGCGAGAGATATTCGGGAAAATTCGGTACATGGCTTACAGCGGCTGCGAGAAGAAATTTAAAATCCCCGAATACATCAAAAGAGTCGATGCGCTCGTCGAAGCAGTTCAGAAATGTGAAGTTTCCTATAAGTCTAATCCTGGAGCGTGGGAGATCGGAAGGGACGACGTGTTGCCGAAAGTCGCGAAGAGCGATAACGACGACGACGACGAGAGGAAGAGCAAGAAGCAAAAGAAATAAACCTGCATGAAACGAGAGAGTTGCCGATTTCTTAAATAGATTTCTTGTAAAAATACACACACAACATTTGAAGCACACATAAATAATAAATTAATAAAAGCACATGGTTTGTTTATGTGGGTACGGGAGCTCCTTCGACACTACCCTGTTCCTCCTCTTCTCCCTTAGGTTGCACGGCTTCGTCTATTTCTTCGTCTCGAATAGGTGGCGGCGATCTACCTTTTGCGACATCATAGCCTTTTCGTCGATCTCTTGGCACGGGACCAACGCTAATCAAGCTAAACGTTTGATTCAACACGGAAACTTTCGTACTTGTTAACATTCTGTTCATTACGCACGCCGCTGATAGTCGTTTTGTGAAACCATCAAATTTGTCCCCAGGCTCCATGTCTACGTCTTGCATGCGAACATCGAAAGCGTTATCGACTAAAGTTAACATGGCATCTCCATAAACGACCGAGCACGGTCCGTTCCCTCGCAAATCGCCGACGCGAACAATGGTGTATGTCCATTTAACTTCCAACGGATTACCTTTCGGCGCCGTCGCTTTGATCAATTCCTCGGCGTCTGACCACCTATCTAATATAGCGCCTCCTCGAAATACTTTTCTATTCATCATTTTGTAAGGATCTTGATCTCGTCGATCGATGCCAATGTGAGACAAGCCCACGACGCGCTTCAACTTTGGGAGCTTATTATCTTTGATCAACGAGATGACGTTTTCAGTCGATTTCAACATGTTCGGCGCAAACTCATCCGCGATAATCACCGCCGTCACGTTTGGAAGAGCTTTCTGAAACTCTTTCGATTCGTCGCTCACAACTTCCACGTATTCGATTTCGTTCATCGCGTCGATGACTTTTTCATTCGGATACACCAACTCCTTCGCCATGGCATCGAGTGGGTTTTTGATCCCCTCAAACGCTTGCGCTGGAAATACGGAAACAACGCGAGCGCCTTGTGACTTTTCATTCATAGATAACTGTTCGGCGCTGCACTGCGCCGTTCGATCTAAACACCCTAAAACTAAAACAACGTCTCTTTTCGTGTCTATACCGGCGGTGGTAACGCACGCACCCTTTCGCCCTCTGAACGTCCTCGTCGTTTTTGAAACCTTCGTCTTCGGTCGTGCAAAACTTGTTTGTTTTCTTCCCCTAACTCTCGATGCTGGTGATAAAGAAGAGTTCATGGTGCCGGAAGAGTAGTGGGGTAAAGACGACGATAGCATGAAAAGATGACGAGAAACACGACCCCGTCAGGACAGGACAGGACAGGACACAGGACACGATTGTCTTTCTTTCTCTTCTTTTCTCGTCGTCGTCGGCAATTGTCGAGCGAAGAGAGAGCAGATAAAAAGTGCAGAGAGAATGCAGCAGAGGAGAGAAGAAGAAAAGATTTTTACACGAACAAAATCTGCAATTCTTTCTCCACCGCGAATTCCACCAGAAAACAAGTTTTAACGTAGACGACAAACACACGTCATAGAAAAATAAACTCATCGACTCGCATCATCAAAACAATATGTCTCTATCCCTCGCGTCCTGGTACGTTCGTTCTCTCGTGATTGTTGTTGCTTCACATCGCAGTATCGCGTATCATCTTCTCATAACCATCATAACGATATGATGATGATTATATAACCACCATATCGTAAACTAACCGCTCAGATTATGTCGACGATTATTCATTCATGCATTCGTGCTAAAATAAATAAACAAACAGGAGTCAGAGCGCTGCCTCGTCGCTTCAAAAAAACAAGAAGAGGGCGACTGCCACGCTTCGTCGTAATGCCGTGACAACGTCCGCGTCTGCTTTCAAGGAGAAAAAAGAAAGCGCTGCTGTCGTGGAGACGGCAAAAACAGCAAAAAAGACGACAAAGACTTCGTTTAAAGAGAGAAAAGAAAGCGCTGCTACTGCGACTTCGAAGACTTCTACTCAATCTGCGAAGAAAAAAACGTCCGCGACAAAGACGACGACGACGACAAACGCGAAGAAGAAAGCAACCGCAGCAACTTCTTCAAAAACTGCCACCACCAGCGCAAACATCGAGTTTGAAGTTCCGAACCAGTATGGATACTTTCCATCTGTAATCGAAAAAGCAAAAGTGAAGAGAGAGCAAAATGCATCTGGTTTCGACAAGGACGTGTACATGTCCAAAGCGGAACAAACAGAACGGTTTTCGAAGCTGTGTGCGGCTCATCCGGAATTGAAAAAGTGTCAAGATGATTATCAATCACCGTTACGAATGAAACCGAGCACGACGTCCACTATCAACGGTTCCGTCATTCGATCCGATGGGATCATTTTAATCCCGGGTAATAAGGAAGATCTCATCACGTGGGTGTTAGATCCGGCCATGTCGGCGGATACGATTGGTATCTTGTTGCCGACGCTGTTTGTGATTCTCGGCGCGCAACTCAAGAAAGCAGCAAACGTGCCGGAATGGGTTTCAGGGGGTGTAGGGATAACGACGAAGATCATTGCGACGTGCTTGATTGCGTTGTATTGGATTCCAAGCTTTATGAATGAATAATATTCTACTACTACATTTATATCTAATTTTCCTTCTTCATCGTACTGTCGTTGTTGCTACTCCTACTATTATTCGCGAACTCGTTCTTGCTTTTTGTGATCATACTACCATCTGCATCCTGCTGTTCACGATTCTTTTGGTCTCTTTCGTCTTCTCGAACGCCACGCACGATAAAGAGCGCCGCCTCCATAAACAGGCAGCATATTGCACCCACCGTCCCGCACACGAAATGTATTTCCCATCCAAATTCCGGGAACACGTGCGCGCCGGCGATGAAACCTCCTACGAAACACGCCGCCATGAGCGTCATCACGTGCACTGCCATTCCTAAATCATTTCTAATCAAATATCCTATCGAAGAAGTTCTTCGCTCTCGAGCGCTCTTCTCTGAAATACCTGTCGCCTTCGTCACGTCCGCAACCATCGCTTCGTATTTTTCCTCCTCGAGTCTTTCGCGAATGCGGTCCAACTTTCTCGCAAACTCTGGCGTTTTCGGCGCGCGTTTCTTTGGCGCCTTGAAAATAACCTCTGATCCACGCAGCAGATTGTGAATCATATACTCCTCTTTCCCTCCTTTCGATTCTCTTTTAGCAGCGATTTGAACGCATAACGAGCTCAAAGCTTTGATAAACTCGTAAGGAATTACCGTTGCGTGTTCATACAGTTTACACTTTTCAACAACTTCAAGAACTTGTCTTTGCTTCTCTTTCTCTTCTTCTATATCGGTTGAACTGTCGTAACAATCATCTGACGAGGAAGCAACGAGGTGCATGGCTCGTTGAAGACGTTCCGTGGTTCTGAACCCGTCCATAATCAGAGAAAAGAGAGAGAGTCAAAGAGAGAGAGAGAGTCAAAGAGAGAGATGTCAACTTTGTGGACTGCATGTGGAGTAAATTGTTTCATTATTACAAAGACAGAAGAAATTCTATTGAATTTTTTCCTGAGCTCACTTCGCTCACTTCGCGTCGAGGCATGCACTCTACCACGAGGGTCTACATGATGTGCGACGCGTATGCACTATTTTCCTCCTCGTCGCCGCGGCACTCGTTTCCTTCTTCTCATTCAGTCGAGAATTTTCGTCGTCGTCGTCGTCTTCTTTCACCGATTTTGAGAAATAACAATAACAATACTACTAGGAGCGACTGTTGGAGCGGTAAAAGAATTGCGACGACGACGACGACGAGAGCGACGAGAACGACAACACCGAAAGTACCATCATCACCGTCTCTATTAGGTGTTGGCAGAGGAAATAGAAGAAAAGGAACACGAGTAGCAGCGATGAATATCGCTTCCGAAAGGAGAAATACAGCAACAACATCGTCAGAATCAACAACAACAACGACTTCTACGGTAAGAAACCTACGAAGAACGAGTAGAAGAAGAAGAAATAGCCAACGGCACGAGTTTGTGCCGCTTGGCACGATGGCGGGAAGAGGAAAGCCGGAAAAGTTTGCGACCATAAAAGTTCGAGTTTTCAACAGCGACAACCCGGGAGGAATGGATGCAGACCAACAGGCACCGTCGTCGCTATCATCGACGGCGACGCGGTTAGGCAGAGCCCTCGGCGGTATATTCAAATCAGCGTCGAAACGGGTAAAGCGAAACTTCAACAGAATACCAATAGCACTCATCGCACTTTTAGTTGGCGTCGCCTTGACGGCGTTCTTTCCGCATCCGGAATCGCCTGGAGACGCTTTCATCACGTTTACGATTGTAACGTTGGGTGAGTTTTTGAGTTCTATTTTATACAGCGAAAAGAATCAAGGAGGCTTTTTACGTTGGGCAAAGTACGGAGAATCCGTTCCGATACTCCTCAACGCGTTCAAAATTGGCGTTTTCTACGGGTTGTTTATCGACGCGTTTAAAGTTGGAAGTTAGAGAAAGTATAATCGTGCTACTGGTATGTTGATATTAAAAATCGTATTTTGGATTTGTGAGTAACTCTTCGTTTGAAATTTCGACGTAACCTCCGCTCGAAAACCGCGCTTCGTCATCTGAAAGCGCCGCGTTTACAACGGCTTTGGCGACACGCTCTACTCTCACCGGCGAGTTTTCCATCCCAAATTTTCCAAGTCGTTTCATCACCATCGTTACTGGATCCATCAACATCCAAAGCGGTAAGTTCAAATTCTCCCCCACTCTTTTCGTTCCCGAAACACCTCCTGGTTTCACAACCACCGCGAGCGGCGGCGTCGTCGGCGGCGATGCGCTATTACTATTGCTATTACTATCATTACTTCTCGCATTCGTATGATCATTATTTCCACCGCGCACAAACTCGTTCTTTGCAAAATTTTCCACCGCCATCTTTCCTTCAATGTACGGCTTCGCTCCCGGAACGAGCGCACCGGCGACCCCTAACGAGGCGCCTACTGCAACGAATCGGTTCAACCCGTGTACCTTTTGCGCTGTTTTTGCGGGAATTATGTTCGTGTCTGCGTTTCCTTTATAACAATCCTCTTTCGATATACCAAAAGGCAACACACCAATAGACGTTACTATGCAGCTCGCGCCTTGTAAGTGTTCGGCGTACGTATCTGGTTTCGTGCTGTCCGCGGCGACCCATTTGATTTTATCTGTCCATGATGACGACGACGATTTTCCGTTTTTACCTTCCTCGTTGGGAGGCGGTACGCCTGAACGCGATATTGCGGTGAGTTCAACCGTGCCTCTTCTCACAAACTCTTTCGCGATGGCTCGACCGACGTATCCATTCGCGCCGAATAAGACGACGAGTTTTCTTTTCCCACTCATGAATGATGAGTGATGAAATGAAGGGGTGTGTTGTGAGGTTGTGAGGCAACCTCGTACGAATTTTGGGAGTTTGACGTAACGAGAATCTCTTTTTGTGAAAATAAAAAAAAACTCCTTCACACATCAAAAAAATCGTATCTTTACTACGAATGATTTCTCTCGCGAGCGCATCATCGATGACATCTACTATAAAAGTAATATCATCATCAGGTGATAATGCTACGCATAACGTCAGTCATCGAAGGATACC
>Ga0182095_1272110_pt1 | contig 28977 bp, 15 predicted proteins | sample 041ome_19_FD_127784 | JGI IMG/M metagenome (GOLD analysis project Ga0182095, IMG submission 127784) | Metatranscriptome of coastal salt marsh microbial communities from the Groves Creek Marsh, Georgia, USA - 041412BS metaT (Metagenome... | ecosystem: Environmental > Aquatic > Marine > Intertidal...
ACGGTGGTGTTCCCGGACGCGGGGTGCGCGGCGTTGTTGAAAAACCGATGGGGCGACGAGTTGAAGTTTAAAATAGCCTCGGCGAACGATCGGATGTTAGTGCCGGATGATTACGAAGGCGTTCTGTTGTTCGCGGCGGCGGATCCGATATCGTTGGACGTGGTGGTGAAATCGACGAAGAAAGCGAACGAGTTGCAAAATCCGGTGATTTTGTTGAACCCTCGATTAGCGAGTGGGGATGCGGGGATTGGGTTGACCGTGAGACGATGGAGAGATCAGTTTTTAGGAGTCATGTGCGTGGCGTATTCGTTGAGGCCTTTACCGTGGTGCAACGGGACGGTTTTTAAGAAATTTCCCGGGCCGTGGAAATTGTACATCGAGAAAGAAAACGTTCCGGGAAGGTTTGAGTTAGTGCACGAATCGAATTCCAGACCGGCTGGGGATGAGTTGGACGATTTAGTTTCCGAGGTGTATCGAGGCCGCGACGTCGGAGAGGACGGGGAGATGAGAGAGAAGAGCGCGGTGGAGAAGCTGGCTGGTTTCGCCGCCTCCATGGCGCGCTTCGCGAAAAGTTTATCGAACTAATAATATTATTATCGTACGTGTGCGTTGTTGCTAATAATACATTTTAGAATTTAGGATATTCCGAACTTCTTCAGGCGCGCTTTAATGGCATCTAATCGTTTCTCGAGTCGTATCTGTTCCTCGTCTATTTCATCATCATCATCATCATCATCTTCTTCTTCTTTGCTATCGTATTCTACGCTGGAGGTGGTGGTGGTATTTGCGTCGTCGCTAAAGTCCTCGTCGCTTTCGTCCGTGATATTCGCGGCGGATATGAGCACGCGTCCATTTTTTGACTTTGCAATCGTCGGCTCGCTCTTCGCGCTCCTACCTTTCCTTCTTTTTCCTCTTCCTCGTTCCTCTTTACGCGTTCCTACCGATACGAACGGATCCTCTCGGAAGAAGGACGTCTGCGCGCTCTTGTTGGTGACCATATCAACCACCTTATTCGCGTCGTCGTTCGAGCGATGACGATGATGGCTAAACATCATCGCGCCATTATCGTCGTTAAAACTACCGCCGCGACGATACTGATTCGTACTCGTATCGTAAAAAGAAGAAGTCGTCCGAGCGCCGCCACCACCACCTACATTCGTCGTCGTCGTCGTATTCATCAACTCGTTCTCGCGTCGTCGTCGTCGCCAAACCTCTAAAATATCCACGTCTGTGTCTTCCTCTTCCTCCTTTTCGGCAAAACCGGCGGCGGCGTCGACAAACGACAGCGAACGCTTTCGTTGCTTTTCCTCCTCCTTTTCCTCCTCTTCCTCCCAGTTTTGGTGGTTGCGCGGATGATTTTGCCGGTCGGTGTGCGGCTGATGGGACAGACGATGATGACTTCTTCTGCAGTCGTCCTCGTTCTCTGTCTCTTCATCCTCTCGCCACCAAAACGATCGGTCGATCATCGCTTTCACGTTCTCTTTCTCGTTCTTCTTCTTCGTAGCGTTCGTTCCGACGGTTCGTTTTTGCGTCACGAAAGTCTTCGTTGTTTTTGAAAATGCATCTTCTTCCTGCTCGATGATGGTAAAGGCATCGCGTTCGTCGTCGCCCGAATCGTCTCGCTCTCGAAACTTCGCGATTAAAGCGCCGATGAAAGACTCGTTATTCTCTTCTCCCTCTTCTTTGAGTTCTTCTTTGAGTTCTTCTTTCATCCTCGTTTACGTCGGAGTCTCGGCGCGGTTGTTTTCTCGCACATTCGTTCTCTGGGGAAAAGGAAACTCCACACAAGAAAACAGAGATATAAAAAGATACATCACTTCTAATCCGGTGGTTACATGTTTTCATCATCAACTCTGACTGTTGCGGCTTTTCAGGCGCCGAGAACGCTCGGCGAGCTGAACGAGAACAAACTTCGTCGTTCTCGTTCTCGTCGCTTTCGTCGCGCGGGGGGTCATCAAAATGAGAAGAGCAACACCTTTACGAATACCAAAAGCGCTTCGAGCGATGAAAAACGATATCTAACGACGAAGAAAGATGATGATTCCACGACGCGGGAGAACGAATCCACCACGGCTCTGAATCGAGCGATATCTATCGCGAGCCAATCGATGTGCTGCATCGCGAGCACGACCGGTGGGTTTAGCAACTTTGAGCTCGTCGCGCGTTGGTTCGATCTTGATACTACTACTACTACTACTACTACGAACAACAACAACAACAACAACGAAGAAGACAAAGATATGAACAACAAGATGGGAAAATTAAACGAACGATTGATGTGGAAAGAAGAGGACACGTACGAGGCGCAGATGCGCCTGGCGACGGCGTCGTTTTTAGCCGCGACGACGGTGGCTGTGGGGCAGCCGGCTTTGGCGTTGGATTTTGTCCTCGTCGATCCTTCCGGTGCGTTTCGTTTCGTTTCGTTAAAATATCTTATCCAGTAACGTTTAGATTTTTTTCGCTCGCCTTCGCGTAAATCTACTACATTCAAATGAACACTCACCAAAGATCTCTGATACTCACGATGATGGACTACATACATGCAGTCAAAGAATACATGGACCAACGCGACGAGGCCATGTCTTTCAAGTGCAAAGGCGGCATGATGGACTGCGACGGTGACCGACGAGAATTCGCGCGAGCGCAAGCGCAAAGTTTGTCGGAGCGTTTGGAAAGAGGCGAAAAAAGGACGGACTGTACGGTGGAAGAGGCGTGCACGGACAACATTTTAGGCGCCGCGTTAGCTGGAACGAGCGGATTTACCACCTCGGAGAAGTTTGAGAAGCTTGGTCGACCGGAGTTGGCGGACGCTCCAAACGCGAGTAGGCCGAATCTCGGCTTTTAAAAACATCAACAACTGCGCGCGTTCGTTCGTCGTGGATTTTTTTACGCTCGCTCTTTTACTTTTGTACATTATTACTCTATTAAACTATTACTATAATTTTACATATCTATCGGTGCAGCTGCTCTGTTACTACGAGTGTTACTACTCTAGCTATCTCTTCTTCTCTACTACGCGAGAACTTGTCTGACAATCCATTCCGCTTCTAACACGATCTCCTCTTCTCCTCTTCGTCCTCCTTCTTTGAACATCTCGCACTCGTACGTCGTCTCCAACATCTCCCTCCCTCGCTTCCACGAAACGCTCTTGACTTTCGTTCGACATCCTAAAACTGAGTTCACCTCTACCGGTTTCACGAATTTTACGTTTTTCATCCCGCAGTTGATTTCGTACTTGCACCACGTCGCGCTCTTTCTCGGCGCGGAGGATAAAAACGTCAACAAGGACACGGTGAAGAATCCGTGAGCGATTGGCAGTTTAACGCCTCCCAAGACAGACGGAGAAGACGACGACGATGCACTACCAAAATCATCATTATCATTACTTTTGTGTATCCACTGTTCATCGCGAGTGACTTTACCGAATTGTTCGATAGACTCTCGCGTGATCACGTATCGTTTCTTTCTGTTCTCGAACACCTTTCCCGGGGAGGATATCCATTCCTCCGCGGATTGGATTTCTTCTTCTTTGTCTTCTTCGTCTTTTCCTTTCAAAGTTTTTGAGGACGACGCGAAATGAGACGCGAGAATACTCACTCGTGTTCGTCGTCCTCTGTCGTTTAGGGGAGGAGGAGGAGGAGATGCGCGACGACTTTCGTCGTCGTTCATCATCGTCTTTCTTTCTTTTTGTAATGGAGAAATGTTTTTCCAATTCAGAGTCGTCATTGTACCGATGATTCTTTCCCGCTCGCCGTGCGTTTGTTCCTCCTCGACGGGAGGAAAAAAGCCTCAAAAACAACGAAGAGTTCGAAGACAAAGCCAAAGAGATCAGAGAGACCCGGCGGATTTCAACAACGACTACGACTTGCTCAGAGAACATTTGCAAAGAGAAAACGGAGGCCCGATCGCGAATTTCCTAAACTTCTTGAGCGAAAATTCGTTCGGAAACGCGTTGAATAAAAGTGATAACACGAACCCGTTTGCGTTTTGTTACAGCTGGTTTCTCGCGAATGTGATGCCCTTGAAAAGACAGAGACAAGGCTTGGCCGGTGAAGCGGTATCGAGAGCGACGATACGGGACGAAGCGGACCGACGACTGGACGAGTTTATTTTGAGATTAGAAAGAGACGAAAAGTTGAGAGAGGACGTGAAACGAGTGAAGACGTTTTGGCTGGAAACAGCGACGAATAGAAGTAGTTCTAGTAGTAGTTCGAGTAGTAGTAGTAGTAGTAGTAGTAACAACAACATGACGGAGAGATACGCGGAAAATCTCGCGTGTCGGACGTTGTCGCTGGCGGAGCGCATGGTGAGTTCGACGGAACAGAACACGTCTGAAAATCAAGACGAGGTTGCCGTTCGCATCAACGAGATTTCCAAAGCAATCACGTGTACGCCGAGAGAAGCCGTGGACGCGTGTCACGTGAATCCAGACGCGTTATCCACGCCTTCGTCGGCGTTTGTGAGTCGCCTGAGCAAATTGAAAACCGCCGCGCCTGGAGCCAATTGCTGCTCGATGTTCCTCTCGGCTCCGAAATTGTTCATGGGCGATACAGGCGACGAGTGGGTCTCTGTCGTCGGTAGAAACGCAAAACTGCTCAGAGAAAAATTCCCAAACGTAGACGTCGACGCCGTCGTCGAACACGATCCAGAGTTGTTGGTGTTATCCGGTTTAGAGGAAGCGGTGGAGGAGTTGTTGTCCTTGTGGACGGCGGAGGCGTTCGCGCTCTCTGACGTAGATAACGATTTCTTCGCGGAAGAGTTGAGCGTCGCTTTGAGAGCGTGCGCGCCAAACGGTGGCGCTTTGCCGGAGATGTTTTCTTAATGAATAATAAGAGAGAGTGATGTGTGTGTGTGAGAGATTTGGTACCACACGACGTGGTCTCGGATGATCGCGCGTAAAATTTTTAATACATTTAATGCATCACCCAAACAGCAAAGATCTTCACACAATTACATTACAGATACAAATTCGACGCGCGGTCAGCCTCTATATACACTACACCTTTTGAGACGCCGGTGACTCTGAAAAGCGAAAGTATCCCCTCGACTTTTTCTCCTCCTTTTCCTCCTCCTCTAACGACGACGACAATCATAAAAAGCTCTTCTTCAAAAGAGCAGATGTTCATAACCGCGCATCGAGGCAACTTTGTTCACTTTAAGAAGAAGAAGAACAACAACTCCGGTCGAGGAGGAGCAGCAGTAGCGGCGAATAAAAATAGTAACAGTAACAGTAATAGTGATAAGAACAACAATAGTAATAAGAAGAACTCTAAGAAAATCTCCATCGAGAAGTTAATACAGAAGCGAAAAGAGAATAACTTCCGAGGGGATTCGAGGACAACTTCCGAGGAGGAAATTCATCAGCAGCTTCAGCGAAAAGAACGCGAGTATTTCCGAAGAAGACAAGGACGATATTACGATCTCTCGCTGAGACTTTGGGTGAATAAACAACCTCACGACCATTATTTACATCAAATGTACGAAAAGTTAGACCGAGACATCGAACGGTTGGTCGTGTCTAAAGACGAAGAGAAGAAAGAGAAGCACGTGAAATACGTGACGGATTGGTTGACGGCGCTGGCGAAAGTTCCGGTCGAGCGTTACTTACCGGCTGGGTTGTATTTACGAGGCGGAGGAGTTCACGTGCCGGAGGATGTGAAGAGGCAAGTGGATTTGAACGCGTTTTACGGGGATAAGTTGATAACGTCCGTGTTGCTCGACAAGATTCGCAAAGCGGACGGGAAATACGGGGCGAATCGAGCGCCGAGGAATAAGATGGAAGCGAATAATTTTCTTTCGGCGTGCGTGAGAAATAAAACTTTCGCAGAGTTAGCGCCGGATATTTTACCGGACGTGAAGATTACCGCGGAGGAGTGGCGACATCACGAGCACGTGGCCGGGACGGCGGTGGAAGCGGCGATTATAGCCGTCGCAGATTTATCGAACGATACTTTGAGACAAGCGCAGAAGGACGTCGCGATCGATGCGGTGGCGAATTTGATATTAGAGGAAGGAATGAAATTCGCGAAGAGCGACGTGAAACCGGCGAGAGCGAAATTTAACGATACGCTGTGTTTGTATACGGTGAAGTTGTTGTCGAGGAGCGTGACTGGATTAGTGCACGATCCAAAATTTATAGGAACGGCGAGAGTGACCCACAGAAGATTGTATTTAGGAGATCAAAAGAAGAGGTATAAGAACGTACCTTTGGAATTCGGTACAATTGAAGTAGAAGCGGAAGGGACGAGCAGCGACAACGCGAAAGAGGCGGCGAGCGTGCAGATTTTGGAGTTGATGAAAAAGCTAGGATTAGTAGACGAGGAGTATCAAGCGATATACGTGTCAGACATTAAGCCCGCGTTGAATTTATGGAAGGAGCACAGGAGGAACGAGGGGAAAAAGAAAAAAGAAGACGGAGTAAAGGAGGAGTACGAGGAAGACGACGATGCGCGAGAAAAGCAGCGTCGTAAGATTTAGTCACCATGATGAGTGCATTATTAGATTTTTGAAACGACATGCGCATGTCCACTCGTTGCTGCTGCTATTTCGCTACTTTTCTACTATCGCCGCTGCTGCTATTTTTAAAATTTGCTTTTGCTCTTCTTGTTCGCTTTCTTTCGCGCCGTCGTGGCGTTCTTCTCGTACTGACTGTTGCGAGATTGTTGTTGCGGTTTTCGTTTACTTTTGTTCTTATGGTGCGTTTTGTTGTACGCCTGTCGCATTTTTTCAATCATGTCTTCGTCGTCTTCCTCGCTCTCATTGTCGTCTTCCTCGCTCTCGTCGTCGTCATCAACTTTATCCGAATCATCAATCGCAGCTTTTTTCCTGTCCTTTGCATTATTTTCCTCGTCGTCCACGATTTCCAACTCTGAATCCGAATCCATTTTATCGTAATCCGCTTTCGTCTTCTTCTTCGTTTTCTTCTTCTTCCCTTTTTCCGCGTTCTTTTGAGTTTCCGTGTTTACTTTCTTTTCTTCTTTCTTCCTCATTTCCAAACGGGCTTCGATATCGTCGATTTCAATTTCTTTCGGTTTCGCCGGTTTCGATCTGCGCATGATGTCGTTGTTGTTCATGACTACTAAACTCGTATATCGCCCGCCGCCTTCGATTCGTGCGATTGGCTCTCTGACGTTTCTCTCGTCCCAAACTTTAATAATTCCATCCGAAGATGCCGTAGCGAAAGAGTGTCCTCCGCGTTCTGGAATCTCCGCCATGCACCGAACGCGATTTTCGTGCGCGTTTACAATCGTCGCACTCGCTGTACCACCACCGACTCTCGCGTCGAAAATGCACACGTCGCCACCTTCGTATCCAATTCGGTAGATGTTTTCCGCCGAATCCTCTTTGCTTGTCGCGCACAAACACTTGCGATACCCAATCCTTCCTTCCCTTTGATCTTCCCTCGTAAACGAGCTCACCTCGCCGCCGCTTTCGCAATCGATAACGTCCAACCACTTATTCGTCAAAAGCCCGTACCTCTTCCCTCCTCCTCCCGATGTATCTTCTTCTTTGCTGCTAAAAAACACGTCAATTCCGCTTTCTTCCCCACCTCTCGTCTTCCCTTTATACGCAACCCGTCCTTTCTTCAAATCCCAAAGCGCCACGGACCGGTCTTCCTTTCCGCACGACACCGCCACTACCCCGGACGCGTGTACGCTCAACCCAGAAACGCCGTTTCTGTGCGCCAACATTTTCTTCAGTATTTCAAAATCGTACGTTTGCCAGACTAAAATCGTCCCATCGTCGCTCCCGGAAAGCATTCGAGTCGGCGACGGCACTTTTTCCTCCTCGTTGTTGTTGTTGTTGTTGTTGTTGTTGTTGTTCTTCGTAGTACACTTTTTACCATCATCATCATCATCTTCACGCTTTCCATAAATACTGGGCTTGGCAAACGCGATGCACGTCACCGTCCCACTGTGTCCCGTCAACGACCCCACGTCCGAAATCTCCCCTCTCGTATTCACGTGAAACGCTCGTATTCTGTCGTCGTGTCCTCCGCTGCAGAAAAACGGACCGGCGGCGGCGATTGATTTTATCGATTGCGAATGCGCGTCTATCGTGCACAGAAACTTTGTGTCGTTCCTTTTCTTCTCAAACTCCTCCTCGCCAGCAGCAGTAAAAGAGGCAGAGAAGTTTGGACCGTACGAGTGTCCGAACAGAAATCGCTCGTACGAGCCGGCGAAGATCGAGTGCGCGTTTGCCTCGAAGAAGTTCTTCGCCATTTTTTAAATGAGAAAAAGGAAAAAGGAAAGAGAAAAGAAGAGCCACATGTGACTCATTAGGGTTGGACACCCTAAGCAATTGACACGTCATTTTTGAAAGATATTTTCATTTCCTCAGTAAAAAGAAGAGAAACACAAATACACTTTGCGCGCGCATTGATTACCACAGAAACAAAAAAATGTTGTCCTCATCCTCCTCTCTTCTTTCAACCTCCTCTGGGAAGTTGGTCGCCGCGTGCCGATCTTCGTCTTTACTAAAAAATAAGAGTCGTCGTTCCAAAAGCGCGTTGGTGTCTTTTCGAGGAAAATCATCATCGTCCAGGGCGAATTCTTCGTCCTCCTCGAAAGTGACGATGATGATCTTCAACGAAACGTCGTCGTCGTCGTCAAAGGCAGAAGGAAAGAAATGCGAGCAGCGACGAAAACAAGAAACAGAAGAACAGAAATGGGAGAAGAAAGCGGCGTCTTTCGCGTTGGCGACGCTCGTGGCGACGTCGTTAGCGGTCGCGGATTGCTCGGTGTTGAATCAGCCTGCGGAGGCTTCCACTTTTGCGAATGAAATCACGCAAGTGGCTGGGAGAGGCGGCGGAGGTATGAGAGGAGGAGGCGGAAGATCGTACAGGTCTGCGCCGAGAGGTGGTGGGCAATACAGACGAGGACCGCCGCCGCGCGCGGGTTACGGACCGACGGTGATGCCAATGCCAGTGCCGATGTTTTCTCCGTTTGGGTTCGGTATGCCGTTTGGTTTCGGGTACGGCATGCCGTTTGGCTTCTTTGGTGGGGGCGGTTTCATCTTTCAGCTGTTCATGTTGGCGTTTGTCGTGAACGTGGTGAGTGGGTTCTTCAACGCCGCGGATCAATCTAGATACGATGAATACGAAAGAGACGAGTGGGAAAGAGACCAGAACAAATCCATCGACGAGGATGACTTTTCGGACGACTGGAGAAAGAGACGCTAAATATTATTGAATTCCACTTTTAATATACCTACTAAAATTGTATCGCACAACAGCATTTTTACGCGTTTGAATTCGAACGTAAATAATTACTTTTTCTTCAATCAGAAGAAGCACATCCACCAGATATACATAGAAGCTAAATTGACGAGACTCGTAGCTTCCTCGATCAAACGCCGGACTTGACCGCTCGTGCTCAAAGGTAAACTCGGCGCCGCGCCGACACCAACGACGACGCCTTCTAATCTCGCCCCGATATTTTCCAGAGCCTCTTTTGCTTTTCGTTGCGAAACCACATTCGTATTACTTTGGTTACTGCTACTCTTCCCGCGAGTCCACTCAACGAGTGGATCATGTACGAACGTTTCTAACACAGACATCAACGCCTCGCGATGATTTCGTAACACGTCTAAAGTAATTTCACAGACGCGTTCAAAGGCGCCTTCGTAGCCTCCAACGCCTAAACCATCAATCATGTTTTGCGTCAATCGAAAAGGAACAACTTCCGGCGTTTCCAACTCTAAACCTTTGTCGAACAAACACGAAAAGTCCACGTGGACACAATCACCAGTTGTCGCATCCAACAAGACGTTTTCCGCGTGCCGATCTCCCAAACCGACGATGTGGCCGACCATCGACCAGACCGCAGATGTGTGCGCAAATGCCTTGCGAGCGGCGAACCACTTCGATGGATCTTTCCAAGTGTCAAGGAACCATTTGTGGAAAACGGGTGGGAATTTTTGTAACACCTCCTTCCCGTACCCGAGTGGCGATCGTCCTTTCCACCTTTCGTAGATTTCTTTGATGTCGTTGTGCGTGTGACGTCCGAATATACCTTCGCGAACGTATAAGTTTTGCATCACGTGACGCAAACCGGTCGTGTTCGGGACCCATTCGATGATACCACAGTCCTCAGACAATGGAATAACGGAGAAAGTGCGCAAATATAATCGTCTCTTGCGACTTTGTTCGTCGCGAGATAACAAACGGTTCAGAACCGCACAAAATTCCATCATTCTTAAATCTTTTCGCAAATCGTCCTTTGGTTTACACAAAAAGGAGTATTCCAAACCATCGTCACCGATGACGGTTAGTTTTTTCGGCTTTTGCAAAGATTGCAACAGTTGCACGTCGTCGACGAAACCGTAAAAACTTGGCGTTGCGGCAGGAAACGGTGTATGGTCCGTAGGATTTGAATCTTTCGGCGGGAGCGCCGCCGTCAAGGATAATTGAATTGGAATCATAATTTGCGACGGTAACATTGCACATAAACCCGGGAATTCTTTCTCAAGCGAAAAACTCTTCGCTTGACGTTGTCTAGGCTCTGTCGGTGCTTTCGGTTGAAACGCGCACAGCTTGACGAGGTGGTCGCCCATAGCTTGAAAAGCGGCGATTTGCTCGCGATGGCTGCTCTCTTCGCGAATCGCTTTTTGTAATACTTGTAAAGCAGATCGTTTCCGATAATCATCACGCGAACGCAACATTGGTGCGAGTTGCCACAACGTTTGATCCGAGTACGCGCGGAACAGTCGCGAAACTAACGTCTGGACGACGTGTAACACGTCTTCATTTTTGTGGGTCAAGCGAGAGGTGAGCTGCGGTAAAGCGACGAGCCATTTATACAAAGGAAACGCGTTGCTGTAAGTCTTGACGATGAGCGTAATGTCTTCACAACACTTCTTGGCGCGCTGAAGTTCCTTCTGCATCTGATGCTGCGTCGTTGCAGACGTTGTCGAAGTATAAGTTGCGTGCATTCTCTCGTAGTTGTCTCCGGCATCGAACCATAACGTCAACATTCTCGGTATGGAGGCATACACGTGGCGATGTCCATTTTTTGCGGATGCTCCGTAAGCTTTCGCAGCTTCCGTGATCAAATCGTAACTGGAGGTCACTTCTCTACTATTCGCGAGAGCGTTTGAACCTGCGCGACCGCCACCCTGATTATTCGCTCGTCGACTTCGCGAGGACGTGTTCAAATTCTGGGCGGCCGAAACGCTGCCAATCCCACTCATCGCCAATACCGCTTCTCTCCTTTGTGCATCTTTGAGTAGCTCGTCCAAATACCTCGCGAGGTGAAAGTGAGCCTTTTCTCTCGATCCGTAGTGCGTCTTTGCGCGCTTGTACAGTTCGAGAATTTCATTTTTTTGCTTTTGACCGGTGACCGCAGCCCAACGAGCGAGCTTAAGCGTCGCTTTTGCCAAGATCTTGGCGTCTTCATCACCTTCGGCCAGTATGTCCTCAGTTATGGTCGTCGTACTACCTCCCGAACGAGAGCTGTTGTTGTTTTCATCGGTGAAACCGAGAACTTCTTGAATTTCGCTGACTGCTTTGTGTTGCTTGCCTTCCGCCCAGAGTAACTTTGCTTGCTCCAAGGCTAATCGAACGTTGTTTCCAATCGTCGTTCGTTCACTCGCACCACTTTCAACTTGTTGCATAGAATTTCTAGCCTCTAAGAGTGCAAGCTGCGCGGCGCCATGGTGACCAGCTGTTCGACATGCTCGCGCTTGCGCCAACCACGCGTTCGCTTGCGCAGGTGCAGCGTGAAGTAAACCGTAGATGCACCGTCGCAAAGCTAAGATCGGCTCTCGCGTCTGAATCGTAGCAGGTACTCTCTCTAAGCGCGCATCCCACGCGTTGAGTACAGTTTGAGTGACCACAGGAATACCCGATTTGGACTCTCGAGATATTCGAAATCGATTCGCGGTTGTTCTTGTATCGGCTAATCGACTTCTCGATGCGTTATTAGTGTTACCCTTACTAGAAGCGGGGATTTCGTTGTGTCGAGCAAGTTCAACTTGCATTCTACCCGTCTCTTCGCGGAAAGACTTGACAGCTTCAAAGCCAGCTGCGCACTCCTGCAACAAATGAAGCCGCACCAAACTCGGGTGCGCTCTTTGCCAACTCCCTTCCATCGCTGCTGCAGCTAATGGTGCCAAGACGGCATCGCGCGCAGATTTCATCGCACGGCGAAAACCTACTTCATCGCAATTGTTTACTCCATTTCGGTTATTATTTCGCGTCAAGGCGAGCATTATGCGTCCAATAGCGGCATCACCATCCGCAGGAGCTTTTGGATTAAACGCAGACGAGGACAGATTCGTCAATAATCCAGACACGTCGTCGTCATCGTTAAATACATTCACCGCTTGATGACGATGTAATCGCGAAGAGAGAATTCCTCCACCCGCAGTGCTCCGAATTCGTTTGCGAGAAGATCCGATGACGTGTTCTAACGACGCCGTCGTTGTGACAGTACCATCATATGAGTGCATTCCACCACCTCTTCTCGCGTTCTCGTTATCTAACTTTGTTAATAAACTCTCCAAATCATCCCATCGGCCCAATCGCCACGCGGCGTTTGCTCCAGATTCTGCCAGCGCTGCTGTTTCTTTGCGATTTCTTGAGAAGCGACGCGCCGCAAGCAGAGTTTCCGAATCTCTTTGCACCGTTCGTAAATGCCCAAGACCTTTTAAACAACGAAGCCTTCCCCATTCTGCAGGCGATAAAGTATCACTTGAAGATGATGATTTTGGCGTCTTCTTTGAAAGCTCAGATTCGTAGTGAATCAGTGCCTCCTCCCATTCCCCAGCTTCCTCGTGTCGTAAAAGCTCATCTTCCACTTTTGGTTGCGCGCGAAATCTGGGCAACGCCAACAACTGGTCCGGTTCAGCCAGGCCCTGATATACCGAGGCTAAGAATGAGACGTCGCCGTCTGCCATGTCGAGCTTTGTCTTCGCAAAATTCGCCGATGCAGGATTGGATACCGCACCCTGAGCACGACAATGGTCTTCAAAGTACCTGAGAGCACGAACTGAAGCGCCACAGTTCTGCGCCGCTTTTGCAAGTAGCGTTTTAGGAATATTCTCCAGGAACTCCTGAACAAAGTGCGCATTTTTGTGCATGGCATTTGCGCCATATGAATGACGTCTCGTACTAGAGATACGTACATTCGCAACCCACGTTTCGAGCTGGTCAAGCAAGTGGAATATTGCTTGTGCCGCCAATTCCGCGATACCACCAGAGCCTCCTGATGCAGACGACTTACTGTTGAGCGCGTTGTCTCTTCCCCTTTGCGAGCGCAACGCCGAAAATGCAACAACATCATTTGGGGATATTTCACCTCTGCTCGTATTTACCACGTGCTGCTCATTCTCCGAAACTACTATACCAGCGGCGTCTCTCAACACGGCTAAAATTTCGAGCTCGATGGAAAGTCTTCGCATTCGCGCGGTTTCATCTCCATCATCATTATCGATGACAATGGGGGTATCTTCGTTCGTATTGGCGTACTCTTCTTTGGTTTGCCCAGTCAGAGCATCTAAAACCATGTGCGGAAGCAAATACAGCGTCAGGCGTGTATCGTGTCGAAACACTCCCAAACAATTCTCGAATAAATCCGCACACGGACCGCGAGCTTCTATGGCTAATACGCGGCACCACTGCTGAATCCATTTCGAGAATGAGTTGACTGAAGAAGACGTTCCATATATCGGACGCGTCGAAGGGAGTTGCTTGTTACTACTTGAGGTGTAAATCGTCGTAAGATATGGAGCCAACGTGGTTCTCGCTTCCTCGGGTAACTCCGACCAGAATTTAGCCCCGTCCTTTGTTGATCCTTCCGGTAATATAGTGGTATCCATAGCGTAGTTATTACGCTGATTGTACAAAAATGTTGCGGCTTCTTCAATTTCAGCCGGTCTACACTCGCTCGTTATGAGGACTTTTTGTGCGCAGAATGCCGTGGCGTCGAGCATGATAGCATCGGTAGCACCGCGAACCATACGAGCTAAATGGTCTACGAGCAGAGTTTGAGAAACTTCTGTAGGTCTGGTATCCAAATGCAAGTCAACAGATTCGGTGGTAATTCCTAAACGACCGGGATCGATAGCACCGAGCTCGCCCAGGCATTTTGCCGCCATTCTTTGCGAGCGTACTCTGGCTTGCTCGTTTTTTGCACTGCCTGTAGATGAATAATCGTGCGAAAAAGACTTCAACAGCGCAAATCCGAGATTACCTACGACCGAATCGGCGGTTGCACCTTCGCTCGAGCCTTTCACGAGAGCATTCAATTCATCTGTGTTCTCGTGGTTGCTTAATGCGCGATATATTTCCACCAGCGCAGTCTCTCGGACCGCCGCACTTTCTGTTTGGGACAAAGAGTTCGTCAACGCTTGTAGTCGAATTCCTAAACTATCTTCGAGTAAATTAGATCTTCTGGCGTCGTCAAGTTTCGTGTTCGAGTCTCGCAGTCTTTCCAGTCTGGGCAAAAGAGGCAGCGAAGCCAAAATCGGCTTTGGTAAAATAGCCTTCAATACGAGCTCATCAAGAACAGCTGCCGCTAGATTAGCGTCTGTCGTCGCAGAGTTCGCAGTGCTCGATATTTTTTTCGATGCATCTCCGTTTCCTTCATCGAATTCAGTGCTGTTTTGATTTTCCTGATCGCTATTCTGTAAATACGGTAACATCGTGACCACAATTTGACCGGCGATTCTCGATAAGTACTCGTTGCTGTGCTTCGCAATCACTTGCACAAATATCAACCACGCTCTGAGAGCATCTTTGCGCAAACTTTTGCGCTCAAGCGCGGCTGAAAAGTGCGCCATGACTTTTGGTGCAAATTGAGGCAAATGATCTTGGATTAAAATGACCATGATCGCGAGCGATTTCAGAAATCTGCGATGGATCACTTCGTTTCTCTTCTCATCTGGTTCGTACATGAGCATTTCCACAGCGGTGAAGTGAGCTCGCAAGAAATCTGGTAAGGTGGTGAATTGCTCATCACCTAGTGCCAAACGGCCAATATCGTGGAGCATAGTTTTCAACTCTTTCGCGCAAACCACCGGTTCTGGTACTTTCTCATTAGCGCCCGCGGATTTGATCAAACACCTAATGAGATACAACGCATTATCCGCAATCAGAGTTTCTATTTCTAAACCTGTCTGCTCTTCGAGAAACTCGATTGCATTCTTCTTTAGTGCTTCATTATCTCGAGCTGAAAGAAAATCAGCAATGACGACGTATGCGAATTCAGTCACTATAGACTTGACAGATTTCTCTCCTCGAAGCTCTTTCGCGTACGCCCCCAACGTCTTGATATCCCTTTTACGTACTAGTGTCGGGAACGCCGCAGGTAAAAGAGCATCGAGTAACTCTCGTTCTGAGCACTCTACGACTGCCTCACAAAGAGTACGCAACATTTCTTTATTATTAGGGATAATACATCCGATACCTTCTGCAATTTGAGCGTCTCCTAACAAAAGCTCCTTTGGTCGAATATCACGTTTCTTTGCCAGAGTGTGCAAAAGAAGAGCAGCAGTCGATGCCGTGAGTAAACTTTCCCCAGAGTTTGGAACGATATGTTTTACGCAGAACATAGCTTCAATCGTCAACGCGTCCCGTCTTGCTGGAACGGTCATAGCAGCGGTCGAAAAAACACGCAAAGAAAGCTCTCGTGCAGTGTCCGTCGGCGCTTCGTCCACGACGATTTTCAGATGTCGGAGCAATTTTAAAGACGCCTCAATCTCGATTTTGTGGATTGGATTTTGATTCATGGCTGACGGCGCACCGCCCCAAAGTAAAGCTACATTCAAACTCGATTGCCTGCGCAAATTCAAGCTGTTCAGATTTTCCGCCATCATTTTCATCGCTCGAAAGGAAAACGTCGAAAGATCGATCTCCCCGTTTACGAGAGCATCTTCGAGGAGAATTTCACGCCGAGAAAATATACGCGTTGCATCAAGGACAGCTTTTCTTACGCTTGGGCTCTCGTGATGTGCTAATCGCCACGCGTATCCAATCAATTTATTGGTCCCAAATAGAGCAAAAGTTTCCTTTTCTTTTCGACGTCTTCGATCGAGAAAATCTGGACCGCACGTTAACGAGGTCTCTAAAACTCTTCGTAAGGAGGAAACCGCAACTTTGATTGCATCCGCTTCCCACTTCTTATCGACATTATTGTTCCTCCAAGCAGCCATGCGTTGCTTCTTCGCCTCTTCTGTGCCATCTTCTGCCTCATTAATTTCAGGACAGTCGTCGCAGACGAGAAAATTTGAAAAAATTTCAGAGTATTCTTCGATGCATAATTTTTCGAGCTCATCTCGCAAGAAAGGCATTTTTTGTACTTCGAGTTCACTCATTGCTTTTGCACGCGACGTTCGACCCCTCGATGGCGTCTTGGATTTGGATGGCTGATGGTCAACCATATCGGAAGATGCGATACGGAAGACATTGTTCTGAAAGTAGTGATTTTCTCGCGACTCTGTCGATCCCCTATCTTGCTGCGATACTCTCGCAAACAAGGCGTTCAGAATCTTGCGCCGAGTTTCTGAAGCGCTCACTAGGTTGATATTCACAACCGAATGAATGGACTCGCAAATGCATTCCAAGTCTTCATACTTTTTTTCCGAAGCAAGTCGAACGGCTGAGATAGCTTTAGACGTCAAGGAATTACGCAAACGCTCGAGATCAACTTCGTAGCTTTTATAAGCCGTTCTGGAGTTACTATTGTTGTTTTCGTTACTTTTCTCTATCAAAGTGTCGCTCAGAGATAGGGCAACTGCGAGAGATCCGAGGTCGTAATTAACACCAATCGCCATCGCCGCGATAGCTTTTGCTGCTAGAATTTCATACCGTTCTGCAGCGTCAGATACACCTTTATTCGCTTCTTCGCGAGTCATATCAATCGCTTTCTTCGTCAATTCCCCTAAAGCTTGACTCGAGGGTGAAAATCTCTCTGCAAAAAATTTGGCGAACGGTAAAGCCATGACAACCGTTGACTTCACTCGTTCGTCTTCGTCTACAACGGCGCGCTGCAACACGCGCTTTGCAAGTTCAGCAGAAACTATTGTTCCACTCGACTTTTCAGTCGTCGCGATGAAAGTGATCGCTAGCGCTACGGATGCAATCTTAGACTTTGTCGTACTATCAAGAAGTGCCCTAGCGTGGCGTCGTTCTTTGCTATTGTCCGTGAACTTGCTCGCGTTCAGCAGAACCCAGCTGACGTGCGGATCTTTCACGTACCTTGTGTACGGCCATAACACGACGTCTGGAGTAATATCATGCACATTGAGCAGCGAGAAATCGTCATCATTTATCAGCGATCCTCGGGTGGTGCTCACATCCATGTTTTGATTGGACTTATCTTCGTCATCGTTTCGTCGCTTCTTTGTCGTCGCAGCGAGAAGTAAAGCTGTTGCAGCATCGCAAAGCATCGTGAATGCGCAGAATTTTTCTCTCGCGAGAGCTACAGTTTCGATGTCGACGCTATCTCTATTACTCGCAACTGCTGCGCTCGAACTTTTATCTCTTGGATTCTTATTTTTTCCGAACCATTGCAACCACGTCGAGATGAATTTCTCAGAACACGCTCTCGCTTCATCGGCTGAATCAGACATTGCAGCTGATTTAGCAAGGGTTACAATGGCACCAATCCTTTCGAGCGTTTTTATATCGTTCGCACCGCTATTGAAACTTGTCGTTTCTGCCTGGACGCGTGCGTCTGGAATCCACACTCCGGGAGAATCTGGATCTGTGTTCTTTCGCGGTAAGCCGAGCTGTTCTAGCATTGATATCACGCATGACTCAGTCCATTTCGCAGCTGCTATTTGACGCTGCTTTTCTTCGTCTATAACATCCAAATTTGCGATATTCCCTGCTGCTTCTTCTCTAAAAAATGCTTGGTCTTCAAAATCGGTATCTTCGTCGCTAAATTCCTTCCCACTTTGTTTTCTGCCGACATTGTTGTTTCTTCCTATTTTTCCTGATTGATGTGGCGCTCGCATGGCAATTGCAAGTATTCCAGAGAAAGGCATCGAACCATCTCTAGTGACCGCGCAATGCATAATGGACGCACACGCTCTCGAGCATAACACACCGATTGTATCCGACGCTGAAGACGAGACTTGTTGTTGTTGATGATTCCTTCGTTTTTTGTTTTCGCTTCTCCTTCGTCTGAGCGAGCTCACTCGTTTTTCTTCTTTATCAGCGCAAGTGGCGACGAGTAAAAGAGCCTCGAGTAAAATTTCTCTCACCTCTCGAGATTGGCAGACGGTGATGCACTTTGTGAGCGCTTCCACGAGCCTCGCGACGTTGTCGACGATTGTGTGCGAGGACGGTTTCTGATCTACTACGCTACTAGTATTACTACTCTGCTGCTGCTGCAAAGTTTGAAGACACATTCGCACAACGTCGAGATTACTAGTATGCTCATCATTGGGATCAAAATAGTGTAAAACATTCAGCGTAACTGCAATTGCAAAATCTTCGCGACCGATATTTTCGTAAAATTCTACGGAAATCGACTTTGCGCACTTCAACGCGTTCGAACGAACTTCATATGAACCGGCATATGCGCTCAAATCTACAATCGCATCGATAGTTTGTGGCGTGATCATCGTGCTCGCAATTTGCGGCGATACCTTGAATGTATAGGAAACGACTTGCAAAGCTGCGTTGACAAAGAGATGCATCGCAGAGACGCCTTTCGAAAGGTCCAAAGATATACACGCCGAGCGTTTCAAACCAGAGAGAAACTCTTCATTGCGCAGCGCTTCCGCACTCTTCTTCTTCTTAACGGTGACATCACTGCTATTTTCCTTTCCTTCAAAATCAGCATCTATAATCTTCATCTCAAAATGTTCCACTATAGCCGCAAAAGACGAAGCGACGTACTCCGCCACGTTCGTATTGTTGTTGTTATTATAATATGAAGAACTCGCCTCCGTCGCCGTCAATCTTTCTCGCTGTAAAATTAACCCCTCTCTCGCATCTTCTACCGCCCTCGACGCCCCTAAGCATAAAGCAATCCACCCTTCCCTATCGTCCACGGCAATGAATTGCATCAATTTGGACGCCAACTCCAACGCTACTCTTTTCGTTTCCAAAGAAGACGATACTGCGCACGTCAGAGGAAACACGCGCAAAAACACCGTCGCCGCCGCCGACGACGAAAACGTGTCTCCGCGTTTGAACAAGTTTGGCCGTTTTTGTATCGCATCTCGCAACACTCGGAGTACTTCCACTGTTAACGACTCGTCGTGAACGCGAGAAGATGAAGAGGTCATCGCTGACGCGGAGGACGTTTCGGGGCCTAAAGAGAAAGAGAGAGGTTTTCGATGCGGCGAAAGTGAGTATTTTTGAAAACAAGAGAGAAAGAGAGAGAGAGAGAAACAATGCATCGAAGAACATAAAAAGAAAGACGACGACGACGTACCACCAAAAACACCTCCGCGAAAGTGCGTCTCCACGAGCTTTTCGAGCGCGCTCTTTGTTCTTCTCTCGCTGTTGTTCTCATCGCTCGCGTTAGCTCCTCCTTTTTGTTGTTGTTGTTGTTGTTGTTCTCGGTGCAACACCAACAACTCCTCGCGAATGGTACGAACGAGATTTCGCACCGACGACGAACCATCATCTTCCTCCCCGCGATGCTGATGATGAAGACGATGATCACCCCCGCTGCCTCCTCCTCCATCGCCCCCGCGTTTCGATGGTTTTTGGTGTTCTCCTGGTGGTCCCATCTCTCCCTCTTACGTATCTATTTAATATGAATTGCGCGCGTTGTGTTGCGTGCAAGAGAGAGAGAGCGAAGAAGAGTTTGAAATTTTGTGGCGAAAAAATCCGAAAGTGAACACGCTCTTTCCTCTGACGGACGACAAAAGCTCTCTTCTTCGGCTGCTGTGCGTTTGATTTTACTCGGATTTTGGACGACTTTGATTTGGCCCACGCCAGCAGAGCAGCCTATCTATCATGTGGCATATCATTTCGCGGTGCAGCAGAGGGCTCTCTCTCTTTCTGTTTTTTCCCTACTCTCTCTATAGATATATCTCACGGCACGCGCAGTAGTAGTATTCATCATCATCACTGAAAGAGGGAGACGAAGAAAAGAGATGTCTCATCACTCTCTCCGCGAGCTCGCGTCTTCGGCCTGCGTCGGGTCCTCCTCGTTCCCGGCGTCGACGTCGTATTCTTCTTCTTCTTCTTTTGATTTATTTATCCCATCGGCGAAGGAAAATTCCGGGGCGACGACGACGACGGGTGCGGCGGCGGTAGCAGCGGCTGGGAAAACAATAGGCGTCAGTCCGGCCATAAAAGCTGTTTCCGGGTCGTTCGGGGGTATCATCGAGGTAGGTTTAGTTGTCCTCTCGTCGTGGTCTTCGGGAGAAGAGTTGCTTTTTGTAAACGACGATACGATTTCAAAAATGGAAAAGAAGAGGCGACGCGTGAACTCCTTTTGCTCTCTGTCTATGTATCTCGCCTTAGGCGTATCTTTATTCACGACTCACCTGCGTTTCTTTCTTTCCTTCATTAATAATGTGTGTGTTATCTTAAAACAGGCGTGCTGTCTTCAACCCGTGGACGTGGTAAAAACGCGTTTACAACTCGATAAGACTGGACAATACAAAGGCATCGCGGACTGTTTCAAGCAAATACAAGCGAACGAAGGCACGAAGGCGCTGTGGAAAGGATTAACCCCATTTGCGACGCACTTATGCTTTAAGTATATGCTGCGAATGGGCACGAACGCGACGTTTCAAGCCGGTTTGAGAGACGAAAATGGGTACTTGAGCACGCAACGCAGGATGTTGGCCGGTTTCGGCGCCGGCGTGTGCGAAGCGGTGATGATCGTGACTCCGTTTGAAGTGGTTAAAATTCGATTGCAGCAACAAAAAGGATTAGATGCATCAAAGTTAAAGTATAAAGGCACGTTTCATTGCGCGAAAACGATTATTGCGGAGGAAGGTGTGAAAGGTTTGTGGTCAGGCGTCGGTCCGACCATCGCGAGAAACGGGACCAATCAGATGTGTTTGTTCACGGCGAAAGCGCAGGTGGATAAAACTTTGTGGGGAAAGCACGATGGGGACGGGATGGTATTGCATCCCGCGCAATCCCTAGTTAGCGGTGGATTAGCCGCAACCTTTGGCCCCATAGCCACTGGGCCGTTTGACGTCATGAAGACGCGTTTGATGGCGCAAGCGAAAGCGCCGCCCGGCACCGAGGCCAAGTATAAAGGTTTCTTACACGCCGGGGTGGTTATTTTCAGAGAAGAGGGTATCTTTGCCATGTGGAAGGGTTTGTTGCCGAGGTTAATGCGCATTCCACCTGGTCAGGCGATCACGTGGATGGTAGCCGACCAAGTCGTCGGATTCGTCGAGAGAAGACAAGAGGAGCAATAACGCCTACTACGCACGAATACTAATATATAGGGAGGATCCATAATAACGACCATTCCCACGCGCTCGTGCAAAAGTAACTAGCGGTTTTTAATTTATGATTTGTTTTTTAGAGTACACACAGTTTGCCCGTTGAAATACCACCTACATTCGTCGCGCGTGTCGCGCGTATTCTCCGCCTTCTGCTTCGCGCGGGAAGAGTCCCTCTGAGAAAAGATTTCTCTCTTTCTCTCCCTCGTATCGTCGTCATATTTTTGCGCACAAAAAGACCACTCTCTTTCGAAGGACGACATGCTCAAAAGCACATCAGGTTACTCCACTCTTGGTGGTCGCGTCGTCATTCATTTCAACGGAAGAAACGCCCCAATGACGACTACTACGTTCTTGCGACGACGACGTCTCCCGAGCGCCGCGCTCGGGAGACGTCTTCTTTCATCCGCAATTGGAGATGATAATTCTTCTTTCGCTTCCCCGTTTCTCCTCCTCCTCGCGAGGAAGAGGACGACGACGACGATTACGACGACTCCTGTTTTTGCATCGTTCGCGCGATCGAGCGCGAGGACGAAGGCGATGATGACCCGAGGGTATTCTCGAGCAGTCGAAGCAGTCTGCTTTTCGCGGGGAGAGATGGTGCAAAAGCGCAACTTCGCTCTGCAAAGAGGGACGACGAGCGCGACGACGACGACGCGCTTGGCGGCGTTGAGCACTTCCACGCCTCCTGCCACGACCTCCACTGCCGAAGAAGTTGGCAAAATGGAAGCGTCGTCATCGGCGGCCGCGACGAAAACCAAACTGTATTCGATCGAAGGTATGCGGTGCGGCGGATGTTCGGCGAACGTTGCGAAGACGTTGAACTCGCAAGATTTCGTCAAGAGCTGCGCGGTGAATCTAGTCACGAATACAGCAGCGATTACGTATGCAGAAGATGGAACAGAAGAAAAAGAAGTAGCAGCAGAAAGAGAAAAGTTAGCGATTGATTTGATTGCAAAGAAAGGGTTTACGATGCGCGTTCGCGAGAAAGGCAAGGCCGGAGTGCAGATGGCGCTCGAGAGTCAACAAAAGCGACTCGAGGAAAAGGAACGGACGACGAAAGACTTATACTTGGCGTGGGGGTTAACGATTGCGTGTTTAGGAACGCACGTTTCGCACCATCTCCACCAGTTGGGATTGCACGAATACGCGCACGGAGATGCGGTGACGAGTTTGGCGAACCCGTGGATTGGAGCGGCGATTGCGAGCGCTGCTTTGCTCGGTCCGGGGAGGCAGATATTGTCGGACGGATTTGTCGCGTTTAAGAATGGAAGTCCGACGATGAATTCATTAGTCGGTGTGGGCGCTTTAGCCGCGTTTACGTTGAGCGGAGCAAACGCTTTGCATCCGGTGCTGAACGAATACGGCATGCGAACGAATGATTTTTTTGAAGAGCCGGTTTTGTTGTTGGCGTTTATTTTATTAGGAAGGGCGCTCGAATCAAGCGCGAGAGCGAGAGCCGGGAGCGATTTAGCGAGCTTATCGAACTTGCTGCCGGCCGAGGCGAGAATGGAAATCACGCAAAACGATTCCAAGAAGTTGGATTTAAACGCAGTATTAAGTGATGAAAAAGATGAGGGCAAAGTAAACGATATCGAAACCGATGATGTTATGTATGCTTTCGTCGATCGAGAATCAATCACACCCGGCGATGTCGTCCGAGTGTTCCCAGGCGAAACTATTCCATGCGACGGCGTGGTCGTTTCTGGTGCCGCATCGGTCGACGAAGCTTCTTTGACGGGAGAACCGATTTTCGTCCCCAAATTTAGGAAATCGAAAGTGAGCGCTGGATGCGTCGTTCACGAAGGCCCACTTTCGATCATGTCCTTGAAAAACGGCGATGAATCTATCGTTGCTGGAATTCAAAAGACTGTCGAAGATGCGCAAAGCAGGCCAGCGCCAACGCAACGCATCGCCGACGCCATCGCCGGACCGTTTGTGTATTCCGTCATGGGGATTTCGTTGGCGACTTTTTTCTTTTGGGCTGGATTTGGCGAGACGTTTTTCCCCGGAGCGTTGATGGAGGCGGTCGGTTCGAACGCCGCGGGTATTCCTTGGTGGCTCGCGCCGACAAAATTGGCAACGAACGTTTTAGTCGTCGCGTGCCCGTGCGCTTTAGGCTTAGCAACACCGACGGCGGTGTTAGTGGCAACGAGTTTAGCAGCCAGGAGAGGTATTTTATTGCGAGGGGGCGACGTCTTGGAGCAAATGGCAAAAGTGGATTGCGTCGTGTTCGATAAGACTGGGACGCTGACCGTTGGGAAACCAAAAGTAACTGAAATGAAAGTATTTACTAATGAAGAGGATGGAAGTAACGAGGAAGAGAGAAGATTAAACGCTTTGCGCATCGCAATGGCGGTTGAGTCCGAAAGTTCTCATCCGCTCGCGAAGGCCATCGCTGCGTTTTGCGGCGATGAAATCGGCAAACTCGACGCATCTTCCTCTTCTTCGTTTAAGAAGCGTTCGGAGGAGAAAACATCCCCTGGCTTTGGCGTTTCTGCTCTGCTTGACGACGAGAGATGTTTCGTAGGCACGCCGAGCTGGGTTCGATCCGAATTAAACCTTGTGTCAAAAGAAACAGAAGAAGAAACGGAAAGTAGCAGTGGCGCTTCGTTTGCCGCCGTGGGTACTACATCAAAAGGTATACTCGCGCTCTTCCAATTGAAAGACGAAATGCGACCGGATGCCATCGAAACGATTCAAAGATTCAAAAATGAGTTGAACTGCGAAGTGCACGTTTTATCGGGCGATCGCCAAGCAGCCGTCGATGCGGCGGTTCGAGAACTGAGCGCTACTCCCCTCTTCGCGTCCGCTCGCGGCAATCTCTCGCCGAGCGATAAAGCAGCCATCATCGAGAAATTAAAAAGCTCCGGGAAAACGGTGGCCATGATTGGCGACGGCATCAACGACGCCCCAGGATTAGTCACCGCGGACGTCGGTATTGCTGCCTCCGGCGGTCTCGAAGCCGCCGCGGCTGCCTCCGGCGTCGTTTTAGTTTCAGAGAAGAACGAAATCGCCGCCTCGGCGGACGCCGTGGAACTCGGTCGCGCCGCTTTAGCAAAAATACGGCAAAATTTAGGATGGGCGTTAGCGTATAACGCCGTCGGTATTCCTCTCGCCGCCGGCGCTTTTCTTCCGGAATACGGCATCAGTCTCAACCCGAGTTTTTCAGGCGCGATGATGGCGTTCTCCTCGGTCGCCGTGGTTACCAATTCCGTCCTTCTCAAAGGTCCCACGGGAAGACTCGGCGACGTCCACTTGGGGTGGGGACTTCAAAAAAAAGAAGAAGAGCCTCCTAAACGTTCGTCGTTGTAGTAGTAGTACGTTGTAACAGTACGATATCATAGCGAGAAAAAAATGGAGGGGGACGAACTCTTCATCGAAGAAAAAAAAAAATTCATCATCTTCAGTAAAAGAATGAAAGCGATACTACCGGCAACAACGGCAGATACAGCTCCGGATGATGCGAAGACGTCGTGGGAAAACTGGATGCGATGGAGTCATCATCACAACCACAACATATCGTCGTCTGAATCGTCTTCAAAATCGTACGAAGCGCTCTCAGAAGATTTGATGATACGAAAGAACGATACGAGCGTGGCACAGTCGTTGAAACAAATAGAATTAGACGTCACCCGAACCTTTCCGAACGACAAGGATTTCGTTCACAACGGACGAATGATTCCTCCTCTGAGACGCATTTTACAAGCTCTGAGCGCATCTGATGCCGTGAAAGGGTACACGCAAGGCATGAACTTTCTGGTTGGGTTTCTTTTGAAACAACAGACGATGATGATGCAGATGCCCACATCGTCAGCGAGCGAAGCGGAGTGTTATTCTTTGAGCAAAACGTTCATCGAACACGTTTTGACCGGGTATTATTTCATCAGCGAGAAGAAGAAAAGCGAGGAAAACGCTGATTGGTTCGCGTTAAAGAGAGATTTGAAAGTTTTGGACGAGAAAACGAAACGTCTCTTCCCTCGATTACACGAAACGTTGTCCGCGAACGGCTTCTCGGTGACGTTTTTTTGCCCGCGGTGGTTTCTGTGCGCGTTTATCGGGGTGTTGCCGGATGAGGTGGTGAAGAAGGTGTTCGATGCGCTCTTGTTTCACTTGTGGACGCAGAAACAGCAACAACAACAACAACAGCAGCAACAGCAACAACGGGCGACGACGAGTTCTTCGTCTCCTTTAGGTTCGGGATGCTGCTCGGAGATGCTCGTGGCGTTTAGCTTGACGACGTTGAGCTTTGTTCAAGATGAACTCGATGCGAGAAGGACGAGCGACGTCGACTGTGAAGCGATAGTATTAGCGATTAGAGATGCGACAAAAAGCATCGACGGTGAGGTGTTTATGAAACGCTTCGCGGAAATATCCTTTTCTTCGCGGTCGTCGTCGTTAGAGAATACGAAAGAGGAAGGAAGAAAGATAACAAAAACGAGGAAACGCGCGCGTTACGAAGAGGACGACGATGACGAAGAAGAACAAAAAGAGGCAAACACCAGAATGAAAACGCCAAAGACGGCGTCACTGGTGGGCAGTAAGAAATATAACCATCTGCAACCAACGCCATTAGCACCACCGATTGGAAGTGCGGTGAAGCGCGTCTTGACTCCAATCGCGAACTATTTCTTTTCCATCAACCCGAACGACGAACCGGCGCAGCCGCAACAGAAATCTCCAGCGATGAAAACAGCAACAACAACTGCAAAGACGCCACAAAGCTCGCGTTTGAAAGCTACGTACGCGATTTCGACAAATAAGAAACGGCGAATGGAAACAGTGAGAACTTTTGAAACGCCAATCGACGATCCGGAAGGATACGAACGAGATTTACTCGAATTACTAAGAGCCGAAGAACATCAAGCGATGACGCCGGTTAGAAAAATTACAATAGCACCTGTAGGCGATGAAAATTGCTGCGATACTATACCAACTATGGCGGTTGGATTCTTTAGCCCGAGAGCGGCTAAAGAATTAGGACCGGAAGCGAGGCGTTTGGAAACTATACGCTCGCCTTTGTCGCCTTTGATGAGCTTTCGCTGATAAAAAAACTTGACGCGATTTGAAAGAAATATCAATCAATCTATATAAAAGTAACTACTGAGATTCATATTTAGTTTCCACCGCCGCCTAATGAAATATGTTGGAGCATGCGAAGTAACTCGTGACTGCTAATCACGTTGCCTCCGCCTCCCAAATTCGTTTCTAAAAATTGCGAACGACTCGGTTTTGGACCGCACAATCCGCCAACTTGCTCCTCGTTCAAACGATCCAAACTCCCGCCGTCTTTATTCGCTTCCAACCATTTCGGATTGTTATTCAAATGTCTTCGCATCTCGCTCCGCTCTTCATCCGTGGCTTCCCCAAACTCTCTCAAAGCGTTCGCCAACACTACCGCGGATCCAACGTTTCCTTTTCTTTTGCTCAAGCGTTCACACAGCAAAGCTTCGTCCATAGTCTCCGCCACCTTTGTCGGCAATGAATTCTTATACACATCCCCCGAGCCTTCATCTCTCGCGCACACGACCAACGGTATCCAAAGCTTTTCGTGAGGACTCGATAACGCGGCTAAAATAGCTCTCGATGCCGCCGCGTGAAACGCGGACGACCACGGGTATTCGAACAACATAATCGCCAACGTTTCTAAAGTCATCGGTTTCTTGTCGTCGTTCGTTTCCTCCAATTTCAAATGCGCCATCTTCTCATCAATTTCCAAACATCCCAACTGTAGCATCATCGCAATAATCTCTGCTGCTCCAACGCGATGACTCCCAATCGCTCGCATCGTCGTCTCTCCCGGAATAATCTCGCGCGTTTTCGAACTCCCCGGTCTATACGCCATCCCCGGATCAATCGTCAACGCTTTTGCAAACACCGACAACTCCTTCGCCGCCAATTGAACGCACTTGGGTAAATCGTGCAAATTCAACCCATCTTTACTCTCGTTCAATTCGTCATCTTCTTCTTCGTCTTCTTCGTTTACGATGCCAAAAATCGATCTCACGCCGCCGTCCGACGACGACGCGCCTCCTTCTCCTTGCTGACTCTCAATCTCCTCTCTGTTCGCCAACTGCTCTAAAGCGTCGTTGCTCAGTTGCCACAACGTCGATCCTAACTTTTCGTACTTTTCCAGCGGATTCTCGTCCGCAACCGCGACTTTGACGTATTGCAAGAGTTCCGAAAAGTCTTCCTCCCGCATGCGTTCCGAGTCGTTTTCACCGTCTGATTCGTTTTCTCCTTCGTCTTCTTCTTCGTCGTCCTTGTTGTATAAGCCACTCCTCGTATTAGTATTAGTATTGTCAAACAACGCGTTGTTTCCACCACCACTCGTACTACTCCTCGCGCTATCATCGTTACCGTTACTATTAGTATTATTATCTTCATCCGGAGGCGTCGTCGCGTCTTCGAACACGTCCTCGTCCTCGTCGTCGCTCTCTTGGTTTTCATCCGAGTTCGAATCGATTTCATTCGTGTTCGTCAAATCGGTTTTGGGATTCGGCGTCGTCGTCGTCGTCGAAACCGTCGTCGTCGCGGCGTTTTTACCATCGCCATCGTCGGTATCTCCTCGTCCCTTTTTCGTTTCGTCGTCCTCTTTCACTCCAGAAGAAGAGGAGGACAGGTGCATCGATTCCAGTTGGTGCTCCATGATGTTTTTCGTAGATGTATGATGGGTCTTTCAAGTGAAGTCCAAAAAGGAGGCGAAACGCTCAAAAGGAAAAACGAGTGCGCGCGATGCGCGTAAGGGCGGCGTTACAATTTATTTATTTCTTTCTCTCTCTCCCACTTCTATTCAAAGTGTACCATGTACACCAATGCGATTCTTAAAGACAGCGTATTGTTCATCCGTCGGTTCCGGGCACCCTTTTTCGAGCAAGTAGTTTACGCACTCGGGGTGTTCGTAGTAACGAGCGCAAGCGATGTATTGCCAGACGTTAAGAGGCACTTTCGCCTCTTCGAATAAGTATTTGAGGCAATCGAGTTGGTCATAGTTTGCAGCACCTGCCACACAGACGGTCTTTACTGCATCAGATATCTTTCTTTCTTCGACGAAATATTTCAAGATCTCCATGTGACCATTGCGTGCTGCTTCTCCTGCCGCTCCTTCTTCCGTCTCTCGCGAAGGTTTCTCTTTGTCGAAAAGAAATCGAAGACAGTCGAGGTTTCCTTCAATAGCAGCATATCTACACGCCTTTTCTTCATCATACGGACAACAATTGTCAAAGCAATACTTCAGTATCTCGAGATTACCTTTACGTGCTGCCTCAATAATCGTCCATTCATCCCACTTGCAATGTTTCACTTCTCTCGCCCACTTGAGGAACTCGAGTCTGTTCGTTCCAGTAACTTGCTCGGAAAACCAGGCTTGATCCATCACTCTTCCTCTCTCATCTTTCTCTCCCCCAAAGGGTATGTCATTCCACACCCATTCCAACGTTGAAATGGATGAACATTCGTAAACAGCCCCACGTAATGTCAATACGTCTACCCCGGCATACTTAAGCACATCCAAACTCTCTCTATTCACCTTTGAAAAGAAAAACCGATCCGTCGCATCCAATTTCGGCATCACATGCGAGACAAACACATCCTTATGATGCGTCA
>Ga0182095_1045243_pt1 | contig 28950 bp, 14 predicted proteins | sample 041ome_19_FD_127784 | JGI IMG/M metagenome (GOLD analysis project Ga0182095, IMG submission 127784) | Metatranscriptome of coastal salt marsh microbial communities from the Groves Creek Marsh, Georgia, USA - 041412BS metaT (Metagenome... | ecosystem: Environmental > Aquatic > Marine > Intertidal...
GTATTTTCCCCTAATTCGCGTCATTACTTTTCCCCAAACTCTCTTTGAAAACGCAAATAGGAGATGCTCTCGCGCGGCATCCTCGCGCAACGACTGTTCCCGAGACCCGCCAAAAGAAGTATCATTACGTCGACACCTTTCGCTTCTTCTTCCTCTTCTTCTCCTGTTCGAATAGGTTTCACCAAAGCAACAACAACAACAACAACAACAACAACAACGACATCTGCGTTTTTTAATACCGTTACGAGGTCATCAACAACAAGAAGGAAAAGAAGAGGCAAAAGAACACTAATAATGTCGTCGCAAAGCGCGGGAGCGGGACGAAACGAGAACGACGACCCGCTCACGCAGTACATCATTTTGCGACGAGATTTGTGGCGCGAAAAATCGTGGCCACTGGGGTCGATTTGCGCGCAAGTCGCGCACGCCTCGGTGGCTGCTTTGGAGACGTATAAATCGAACGAGTCGACGAAAGCGTACGTGTCTAAGGAGGGATTACCATCGATGACGAAAGTGGTTTTAGAGGTGAAAGGAGAGGCGCAGCTATTGAATTTGAGCGAGAAGTTGACGGATAATAACGTCGATCATTACGTTTGGCGAGAACAACCGGAAGATTACGTGACGTGTGTGGCGCTTCGGCCGTACCCGAAGGACGAGGTGAAAGGGTTTCTGAAGAAGTGTAATCTGGCCAGTGACGTGAGAGGTGGAGGCGAAGAAGCGCGATGATGTTCGTCATATGTTAAAATTAGCGCATTGTTAGTAGAATCACTATATTTATCACCACAAACTGGAGAAGCTCGAAAAACGAGGCGCCGAGGAATTCATATCGTTTTGTTTGCACTCCGCCGCGTACGCTTCAACTTCGTTCATTTTCGCTCCAGAGCCAAAGTTAAAGGTTCGCTGCGTTTGTAACGCGGCTTTGTTTACTATCCTCGTCGTAATTCTTCGAAATTTTCCCGGGTACCACTCTCCAGCGTCTCGTAAGTTTGCAATGGCAACGTCCTGCCAGTGTTCGACCATGCTCATTTTTAGCCCGCACGTGGATAACATGCCCCGGAGTAAGAACACGCCTCGGATGGCAAAAAAGCCTTCGCGAGTGTTTTGCGTGATCTTGTTCTTCGTGAATGGCGAATTTTCTAAATCCATCAAGTTCATTTCAGCTAACGCGGATGGTCTCGTGTCGAAATACGCGTACGACAACGCGACCAACGCTTCGTTCGTCGGTTTCTCCACGAGCACAGAACCGTGGTCGCGAACTTCCGAAGCTATGCCTTTGTAATCTTCCGTAGACATTCTCAGCGCTAATCGACACATGTGCAAACGCTCTTTATCGCTCACCCGTTTCGTTTGCCCCCAGTCGAGGATGCACAACTTTCCATCGCCTCGCAAAATGAAATTCCCCGGATGCGGATCAGAATGAAAATGACCGCACGTCAGCATCATCTCACCCCACGCGCGGAAAATGGAAAAGAAGACGCCGTTCCAACCGTCGCCGCCGTAATACGAATGCGTTCTAGATACCTGTTGCGGACACCGAGGACGTTTCCCGTTTTGGCGAGCGCGATTGAAAATCGTCAACAATTTCGCGCCTCGAACGCGGCGCATGACTAAAACTTTCTTCGTGGAAGCGACCACGCGAGGCGCGCACACCTTGTCGCAAATCTCCGGCGTCTGCTCGAACAACTTACCAAAATAGTCAATCTTCTCGTGTTCGATCTTGAAATCAAACTCTTCGTCGATGACGTCTAAGTATGCTTCAAATATCGTCGGTAAATCCATGCCGTTATCCAGACGTAACTTTTTCATCGTTTTCGCCGTTCGTAAAAGGGATTTCAAATCGGAAATTACATTCTCGTAATTTGCCGTTTGTACTTTCACCGCGACTTCTCTCCCGTCTAGTAAGCGTCCAAAATGAACTTGCGCGATCGAAGCAGTCGCGCACGCGTTCCTCGAAAGTTCCGAGAAGTGACTGCCCAAGGGACCTCCTAACTCCGTTTCTAAAATTTTCCGGACTATGTAGAAAGGCGTAGGCGGATTATCGTCCATCGTTTTCGAGAATTTCACCACGTACGGTCTGGGCATCATTTGCGACGCCGTGCCGGCAATTTGACCGACTTTTCTATAAAATCCTCCGAAATCGGCGATGATTTCTGCCATTTGTTCTGCGCCCCATTCGTGTTGCTGATCCCAACTCAAAGCTCTTTTGCCCGGTTTGTCCGCGTAGAGAAGTTTGTGCTTTTGCTTGAGTAAAAGATACGACGTCATCACCGGCGCGACGCGCAAGGAGTATTCGATGGAGCGTTTCTTCCTCGGAGCGACAAGTTTGAGTACCAAACGCACGGCCAGAACTTGCGCGTGCGTGACGGCAAGATCCACGCACATTGGCTTTAACGACTTGTGCGCGTTGGCGACGACGTGCGATATCGATTTCAAACTCGGGACGAAAGGAATTCCCCCGCCTGCTCCTCTTTTGCTACTGATGCTAATACTGCTACTCTTTCCAGCGACGGCGTCGATGGTTGCTTTTCTTTTTTTCACCACTCGGGATCGTTGTCTTTTCAAAGAAGAAGGAGACATCTTCTTCTTGATCCTCTTCCCGGCTCCCGTGAGCGCTTGCTGAATATCCTCCGCGTTTCTCGTTTTCACCACCGCCAGCGCAAACACCATCACCCGCGCACCTTCGTACGCGTACCTCCCCATCCAACACCTTGCAAACGCGCACGCGATCGCGTGCGCGGACACCTTCCCGCACTGTCGAAAAAACACGAACATCATCTTCGCCGGCGATAACCGTAAAAACTTTCCCGTCTCTCGCGCCGCGTGGTCCATCGATTGCACCAGGAAAGAGAGTATCCGATCGCCTTCGTTCCCGCGATACATCGCCATGGCTTTCTTCAGCTTTTCTCTCCGAAACCGACTGAACGCGAGAATGCGCTTGTGCGGAGAAAAATTCAGAGACAGTTTTCGTTGTCTCTTCGCTTCGTCGCGGGAGGAAGCGGTAGTAGTCGTAGTAGTCGTTGCACCAACACCATCGTAGGAGTGATTACTTTCTTCACGACTCCCAGAAACACCAACACCACCACCACTCGCGACGGACGGGATGATCAAAACCGGGACGAAATCTGGTTCACCACTTTCCGACGACGGAGAAGAAGAGTGATGATGCACTGGAAACGTCACCGGAGGAGGAGGAGGAGGAGGAGGTAAAGTCGACGATGGAGATGACGATGAAGATGTCGCATCGCTCAAATCAAAACACAACGAAGCAAAGTGCGCCGCGGTGTTGTCGTGGCTTCTTTTCGCATCATAACTCTTCTTCTCGCTCGCATTATTCACGGAGCCCATCGCGCGAAAAAGAAGAAGAAGAAGAAGGTTTTATCGAGCGTTGTTCCCTGTTTTGCTCCCGCTCTCTTCTCTTCTCTCTCTCTCTCTCTCTCTCTGGCGCGCGCGGTTTTGTGGTTCGCGTACCTTAAAATTCAAAATGTGAAAACCCTAAACTTACGAGTCAAACCAACTCTCTCGAACTTTCTGCCGCGAGAAAGAGAGAGAAAGAGAACGAGAACGTAACATCGGGGAAGAAGGATGCCAAAACATCGTTCGTTTTTTTGTGCGCCCTTGTGTGTGTGATGCGTCTGCTCGCGCTTGTTTCGCGTGAGAGAGGAGAGACGTGAAGAGATTTCTATTAGGGGGAAAAATGTTTGGACTCGCGAAGTTTGCGATATCATCGTCTTCGTCTTCGGACGAGGACGAGAGGGACAACGAGTGGGAGAAGCGAGAAGAGTGTTATTCTCGACTTCATCGTCGTGATTCGGAGGAGGACACAGAAGAAGAATTAGAACGTAGTGTTCTCGCCGAGAAGAAGAAGAAGAAAGGAAAATTTGAGACGACACCTAACGGCCTGCTCCAACTCTGGAAAGACGTGGACGACGATGCAGACGTCGCGACGACGCTCTCGGAGTTTGAAGAACTCGAATACGAGGATTACGATGGTGCTTTTGATTTAGACGACGACGATGATGATGACGACGACGACGATGACTTCCAGTTTGAAGAAAAAGAGGAAGAAGAGGGCTTCCTCTCTGCCGCGTTGACATTCAACAGAAACGCGTTGGTGTGGCTACGTCCGGAAGTCATCGGCGGAAGCGTCGGGAAGACTGAGAGGAACGATGACAGAGTGGATAAAGAAAATGAACTACTCGCGTGGGATGCGGCGAGAAGAGAGGAGAACAGATTTTCACTTTTGGCGCCTCCGTCGTCTTCTTTCGCGGCGCCTTCTGAGTTTGACTTCGACGTCCTGTACGAACGCGCATACAATGGTTCGAAAGAACTCAATTTTAGCAACGACCCGCATGGAAACGCGGCGAATTGTATTTGCGCAGAAGAGTCGAATTTAGTGATGGTATGCTTAAACTCTGTCATGGGAGACGCGTCGTCGCGCCGATTGCTCAGAGCGATTTTGTCGGCTTCTCTGGATGACAGCAGAGCTCTTTCGGTGCGATTTCGCGGGGCGAGCGTTGGAGCGACCCAAAACGCGCTGTCAGAGTTTTATGAAACAGCTCGTATGCAAAATCGCGTGCGCGCGTTCGCGACAAAACCCGTGGGAAAAGACAGTACAGATCCAATCGCGAATGCGTTTCAAAAGTGTATTTTGAAAATACTCCAGGCTATGGATGCCTCTTTAAGCGCGTTTGCAGAAGCGTGCATTCAACGCAGAGCCGACGAGGAGGGAGAGTACGAAGGTGGAGAAGAAGACAGCAGAAACGCAATTTTGAACGATACGGTTACACTTCTTGAATTTATGCTCCACACGCGGGATATACGAAAACAAATTGCTTCGTTGGCGGCTTTGGTCGATAAAGTAAAAAAGCGATGGCACGCTATGACGCGCCACAAGTCGGGCGTTCCTTTGTTACAAGCGTTATCGCCTCAACGGCATCGCCAAAGTGCGAATAAACGCAGTGCTATTCAACATTCGTACGGCAGCGTAGCTCTTGATGTGCTCTCGCGAGAGATTCAAGATTTAACGTACAATGAGTACGTAGATATCGAACTTGAGCAAAGGAGCGTACTGAAACTGTTTGAAATTTTGTTCGTCTCCACGGTAAAACCTGTGCTAGTGGAAGGTATTGTCAACGCTTGCTTCTCGTCGAATCATTCTTCAACATCTCATATTGAAGACGAATGTTTGAAGAGCGCTTGCGACGTGTTGCTTCAGAATAAAATCGATGCAATTCGAAAATTGAGAAGCATAAAAAATTCCACTCGCGATATTCACAGAGAGGAGAAGCTTGCTCACTTTCGTGTGGGTATGCGCGCGTGCAAATCGCTATTACTTTCTTCCACTTCTGGTTCGTCAGATAATATTTCAGATGCAACTTCTTTCGTTCAATTCTTCACCAAAGAGTTGGGTCTCGCTCGAGACGAAATTTTACGCGAAGCTTCGGGCGCGTTGGACGAAGCTATTGATATGACTGACACTTCTCGTATAAAAGAAAAAGAATCGATCAAACGCGAAGAGAGAGAACGCGCACGCGCGCAACGGGAGCTCTTTGAGGCGCGCATGCGCAAGCACGAGCTCGAGAAAGAGGAAAAACGACAGAAAGCCAAGGCCAAGAAGAAAGAATTAGGGGATGCAAGACGCTTGGAAATGTTTGAGCGGGCGGAGAGGAAAAAAGAAGCAAAAGTGAACGAGCTGACCGAAGATTTAGAGAGATTAGGGACTTTCAGTGGGAGTGCGGTGAAGAAGAGAGTCAAATTGTTGGAAAGTCAAATGAATCGAGCTGAGGAAGGGAAAACTTATCGAAGTGAAGAGACGGGGGATGTTCTCGACGATGCCGTCGCTGTCAGAGAAGATCAAGAAGTTGCCGAAGAAAAGAAAGAAGAAGAAGAAGAAAAAGAATCAAAAGACACAAGGGAAGTAGTTGAGGAGACTATCGTGACTGCCAACGGCACGAAGGAAAGTGACCACTTCTCATTAATATCGTACTCGTTCTTTCCATCTAGTGCGATCATGTGTAAACGATCCATCGTGGATGTCACTGCCAGTAACCTTTGGGCGTTTCTCGATCTTATTCACGAAAAAGTTTCGAGAGTCCACGTATCGTATCTAATCAAAGATCACGAGGTTGCGAGTCACGCGAACCACATTGCCGAAATAATTTTTGGATTAAGTGGCGATGTCATAGGAACGCTCGTCGAGAGAAGTGAGGATGCATTAGATAGGGATTGCATGTCATCGTGCATTTCGTCTTCACAAATCACCTACTTCACGAACGATGAGTTGCATGATGCACTAGAACGTGCAAATATCTCTTCGAATATTGTTAAAGAACGATTCAGAATCGTCTATTCGAATGATGAAATGCCGCGGAATATGAAAACTATCAAATGTCTCTCGTACGTGCTTCCGGAACAACTGAGGCGTTCCAATCTCTTCGGTATCGATTTTGAAGAAAAAATTGAAGCAATTTCGTCGTTTGTTTTGAGATTGAAAACTATTCGCGCGATACTCCATGATTTGCGAAAAATTGCAAACGATCTCGATCGCGCCACTTACGCCAATGACGATGGACGAAGATTAGACCACGCTCTGAAGGAAGCGACCGTTTCGAGAAGAAGATTGCGAAGTTTCCAAGAGCAGCTTTTCGAAATGGAACGGTTTGTGACGCATCTAGAAAGATCGTGCGGAGAAAATATCCGGTACGCGACAGACGTATTAAACGTGTCAATGAATGAATCGTCCGCTGAAATCGATGCGAATGACACAAAGGCAATGTTGTCCAAGTGGTTAAACGCTTGCACGTCAGCTTCGTTTTTGTCGAAGGATTCCGTGACGACGAGGAAAGTGGTAGAAGAGGGGTTTCGAAATATTCAAAAGTTTGCTCAGCAAACATTTAACGCGTATAACGATGCGGATCCGAGTGCACTTTTAGATAACGCGGTGTTCATCAGCGCAATAAACGGTTTGCGCGGCGAGTTTATAGGAAGTGTTGTCAGGGTTTTTCCGTTTTAGTCACTTTTATTATTTAGTTTAGTTTAGTTTTTGCTCATTTCGGTTAGAAAAAATGTACCATGTCAACTTCAAAAGCACTAGTAACTGTCGTGTCTAACAATCCCTTTATTTCGGTCTTTCAAATCGCCATATCCGTGTTCCATCAAGCTCGCTAAGTCTTCGCCACTCAACTTTGTCAACTTATCCAATAAGTCTTGGGTGGCAACCTCTACTTCTAAATCGTCGTCCTCTAGAAGTTCACTGAGAAACGGAATGGCTTCAGGAAGCAAGACTAAATACTCTTCTTGGGTATTCTCGACAATTTTTGCGAGGGTAGCAATAACAAGAAGCTTCGCTCTCGAATGTTCGTAATTTCTGGAGACATTGAGGATGTTCCGGTGCAATGTTTTCCACAACGCTTCGTCTGGCGCGGCAGCAAAAAGAGCGGCACAACATCCAACACACTCGGCACCGAGATTGGATTCTAATCCGGCGGAGTCATTTTCATTCACATTATTGGCTTCATCTTCACCTTCGTCCAATAGCTCTGCGAGTGTGTTCATTGCGTACTCGCGACTATCTTTCGGCGGGTCCTTTGATAAGTGCTTTGCTACTAAAGGCGCAAACTGATTGAATCGTTCTTGCGTGAGAAAGTTAACGGAATCGTATGCAAAGCAGCGACGCAAAGCAGCGAGCGCAAAAGCCTTCATGCGCCACTCGTCCATTGCATCGTTGTTGCTCTTGCTGCCTTTTTCATCATCGTTTTTCTTTTTCTTCTTTTTCCTGCTCGACTCTAACATGTCTATCGCCTCGTCGTCTAAGCACGCCGCGGTCAAATCTAGAACGTGTCTGTAAAACGGTACGAAAACGGCTCTCAACTGGTCCGCTAAAGCGCTCGTCAGTCGAAACAACGCCGATAATCGCCATCTCGCAGCATCCTTTTCTCCAGCTCTCGCTTTAGCCCACTCGACGCATTTCGCATAAAATGGTGTAAACTCTTTCTCGGTACATTTTACTGCTAAATTTGCCACGGCGTTGACAGCCAATGTTTCTACTTCTTCCATTTCCGACGGGCTCGCGTCGTCTTCCTCCGCGAATTGTCGTCGAACGTCCATAGCCTCCAAAGCGATCGAGAACAACGTTGATCTGTGCGCAGGCGTAGCATCCTTGCGATCAGCAACCTTGTTTGAAACTTCCAAAAACGCAAGCCTAGAACGCAATGCCTCGTTTGCAGTGCGCGCGGCTTCGCTCTCGCGAATGAAAGTTACCCAACATTCTTCAAGAGGAGGCATGAGCACACGACATTCAAACGACGTCGCTAAGCGTTCCGATCGTAATTCGGCAGCAGCATTTTTGGCAGCTATAAGAGAGGTCAAATTTGTTTTCACGCTATCTCTGCTCTTCTTTTTCTTCTTCTTATTAGTAGCAGCATCTCCCCCATCTTGTTCTTCTTCCTCATCATCTGTCTCTGTTTTTGCACACAATACTGGATGTGTGGCAACGATCAAAATGTCCAGCAGATATGGACTCATAAACCTCGCTAGCTGGTCTTCGCAAAACGCGTCAATCGAGGACAATGTTGCTGATAAAACAACCAATGCATTCTCTGGTGTTTCACCATGCTTTGCGGCAGCGCTTTTAGAACATATTTGAGTAGCCAATTTGGCGATTCGAGTCATGGCCGGTGCGGCAAGCGCCAACGCGCCGATGAATTTTGGTCCGGTGGCTCGAGCAATTTGAGCAAGACACAAAGCGGCCGAGCCAAGCACGTTCGAAGTTGTCGAATTAATAGCTTTTAATGCATTTTCTTCTTCCCCGTCTCCTGCAAAGCAACACTTTTGTGCGACCTGTTTCGCGGCGTTTACCAACGCAGTTGCATAATGCGATGCGTCTTCGTCTCGCCCAAACCGCATTGCTGCGGCTTCGAGCGCGACAAGAGCCGTTTGACGGGCGTGTGGAGCACCATCTCTGACAGCTAGAGATGCGAGTTCCTCGATGAGCTTCAAACCTGCAATCTTGATGCTTTCGTTTGATTCTCTCTGTTGCTTCTTGACGGAAATCGTCAAATCTCTGAGCGCATTCTCGTTGTTTTGTAGACGATCTGTAAGGAGATTCAATGCCGCTTTACGCACCGACGTTTCCTCACGAGATAACAACGGTGTCAACGTTTCTAGAAACTTGCCCGGGTGTAAAACTGCATCTAGTGCAGAGAACAAGTCTCTTCCTGCTTTAGAGGCGGAAGGACCACTCGCAGATGACGCCTTCGTATCGAGCAACGTCAGCGCTCTTTCGGCTAACGAGGAATATGCACTTTGCAATTCGCTTGAATTCGCCACAGAATAAGCACTAAACTTCTTCTGGGCGAGAAGGAAAGATCGAGTGGAGATAAAACGCGACGCGGCATTCGCGACAACGATCACACCCCTGCTCGTTTCTGATCCTCGTGAGGCCGCAATCTGTTTTGTTGTAAATTGAAAGTCAGAGAAGAAAAGCACACGTGAGCGTCGCGAAACAAAAAAGTAAGAGTAACCAAAGATAAGCAGTTGTTAACGTCGTCGTCGTCGTCGTCAAAAAGTACATTTCTCAGAAGGAAAGCAGCAGATCGTTTGAAGTTCTCATCAAGGAAAATCAGAATCCTGACACATGTACGAATTCTTCACCGAAATATACGCAGCGGACGAGCGAGTTCGAAGTAATTTACAAAAAAACGAGAATGAAAGAGAAGAAAGTCATACCTTCATCGCATCTACCAGCGTTACGACCGCGTTTACTGGTTTTTCGTGACCTAGTAAAGTCATAACTAATGCTTTAACCCACGCGTTAGCCTTCTTTTTATTGTTGTTTTCTCTGTCCTCGAGCTCGTCGTCCTCGTAGTCAACTTCATTATCGACATCTTCGTTGTTGTCCAGATCCATCAAATCATCATTCCCATCCTTCTTCTTCTTTCCGTCGTTTTGATACAGCATCGCATACACCTTCTTTTTGTGCACTTCTGCAGATTTTTCCAAACTTTGTCTCTTCTCGAGCACTTGTAAAATCAACTCAGACAAGCCTTTTGAGCCTTCGGGACAGGCACGAATGAGTGCAGCGCACAATGGTGCACGTCTTCGTTCCGGTGCTCTCGTGGACGCCTCTACGATTGTCCAAATGACTTCCTTCACGTCTGCTTTTCCCGAAGAGAGCCACACGGGTATGACGGATTTCAAAGCATTCTCTAGAGCTCGCTGTAACGTGACGTCATCGTTTTCTCCTGCAATTCTCGAGAGCGTTGTGGCAACATCCACGACTTTCTTCACAACCATTTCTGGCTTGATCTTTGCCATCTCGGAGAGAAGCTCTAAAGCTGCCGCGCGAGAACTCCCTTCGGACGCTTTAGAAGCGGAGATGCAAATGAGATCAATGTCCCAGCTATTGACAGATTGTCCACAAATTTCAGCTAATTTTGTTAAAGTTTGCAAACTTAACGTCAACGCGTACGAACGCTCAGCGATTTGTTCGTTGAGCTTTTTCGTCTCGGAATCAATTCCGTTGATGTCGTCATCATCATCTTCGCTCATGCTTTGATCGTCTCCGTCCTCATCATCACTCGACGACGAAGACGAGTTGCCTTCTGCGCCATAGAAGCGCTTCTTTTTCTTTTTGGAATTGTTCGCCGCGTTTTGTTCTTTGAGAGCTTGGCGACGAGCATCTTCCTCAACATCGATTTCGTTTTGCGCAAAGAGCGCTCGGCAAAGATTTTGACACGGCTGAATCAACGCATCGCGATTGACTGCTGTATCTGAGCGCCACGAGAATACTTCCATCGCCGCAACTGCATTTGCTAACGAATCGCCCTTCGTGAGACCGAGAACTGTATCCTTATCTCCAAATTTACACGCGCCAGAAATAGCGACAACTGCATCTTTACAATCCAATGGAACTGACGCGATTGCAGCTCTCGCAGCAGCGCGCGCGGTCTTATCGCCGTCGCTTTTATTCGCGTGGAATAACACGTCTAAGAGTTTTGCACGCGAGATTGGTGGTATTTTCATGAGCGGATAGCTCCCACTTGCTATTTGCTCGAAACAGGCAATGCGCACGGAAACCGAAATTTGAGATTTCATGGCATTCAAAAACGCGTCGAAAGCAAACTTCCCGGAAGTCTTTTCTGCCGAAGAAGCAAGCTTTTCTCCAACGAAGCACCGAACTGCTTCGATGGCGAAAGCGGCAATTTCAAGTTGATCGGGTGCACTGTCGTCTGCATCAAAGGAAGCGGCGCATTCGAGTGCTCGAGCGATTTCAACTGCCTTGACTTGATCGTCCCCGACGCCTCTCAAAATAAACAAAAGGACCCTGGCGGCGTGCGGATTCATTAGACAAAACGAAGACGACTGCGCAGCAGATCCATCACGTTCTCCTTTTCTGAAAAGATCATCTACTTTCACCGTCGTGATTGGCTTCAACAGACGCTTTGTATCTTCAACCGAAACTTTCACGCTTCGCATCGCCGTCCTTAGAGCACTCGCTCCATCGATGGTGATTTGGGCTCTGGCTTTCGCTGCGGCTGCATAAGGCGCAAACTCGCTCGTCGTAGGTACGCAGTACAACGCATCTGCTGCCGCTCGGCGAACAGACGACACTGAGCTTGCACAAGCGACTAACAGAGCTGTCACGATTTCGTCGGAATCTTTCGCGTCCTCGATTTCGGATTGAATCATCTCTAAAGCAACAATTTTACCTCGCGTGCTCGATGCGAAACTTTGCTCGTTTGTTCCATCCTCTGCGATAATTCTAGAGGCGAGGAACCTCGCTGAATCTACGCCTCGACGACTCGATGCGTCCAAACATTTGCGCAACAAATCCTGCACGATCGTTTCGAACGATTCGTTCGTTGCTTCGCTTTCGCTTCCTGCGAGCATATCGAACGACTCGATCAAGATTGTTTCAGCAACGTTGCTTTTTGAATCTTTTTTCGTTATTTTGGAGAATAAATCTTTCGCAATGTCTCTGGAGACTGATGAAATCCAAGGAGCAGCGCTCGACGCTTCGCTGAGAGACAACCAGCACTCGATTGGAATTTTACCATCCTTGAGTCGTTCGTCGCGATACGCGCCACCGAATCCGAGACATCCTTGGTCCCAGTCGTCTTTCAGTACCGTCCAAATGCTTTTGCGAATGATGTCTTCCATTGTAGATGAACTGGACTCTGCTAAGGCGGCTTTAAGAGATAAAAGAAGCGTCAATTTCCCGGCGCTGTCCGCGTCACGGTATGCTTCGCGAACCCATAATTCGAGATCAAACTCTCCTACCGCAGGTGATTTTTTAGCGGCTTGATTGAATCCGTATCCAATAGCGTGCACAACACTTGCTGCTATTCTCGCATCACCTTCGTGTCGCACTTCTTTCCTGGATCCGCTACTCTTGGCATCCTCTGCGGAAGAGAAAGCGTGCTCGATTACTTTCTTCTCATCCGCAAAACCGAGTAAAATTGGATGCTTGCATCTAGCGGCGTCTTTCACGACTGATCGAGCAACTGCACGGGAATGCGACGCAGAAACGGCGCCATAGCACGCTATCGCAGCAGCTTTATCGCGCAGCGTTTTCATCTCGTCGTCGTCGTTGTCGTCGTCGCGATCATTATCAATGTCATCTTTTCTATCCCCCGACATTTGTCTCAAAAGCGCCGCATATGCCTTCTTACAAACTCTGCGTTCAATGTCAGCGACTTTATTCGCGTCTCGCTCGTTCGTTCTCGAACTCAACTCTCTCGCAATTTTTAATCTGTATGCGATGGCTTCGAAAAGTGACGTTCGATTTTTAGTCAACGTGCCCAAAGAAGGAGCACTGAGCGCCAAAGCTGCGACGGTTGGATCGTCATCAGAGCATCTGCGGCATAACGCCTCGGCTAAGAAGCCACCTTTTTCCAGACCCGGTGGCGGATGCAAAGCATTGTCCTTGTCTTTCGCTTTCTTTTCGATGAATTCGACGTGGAGATCAATCAGACGTTGCGTCGCATTCTCTCGAATCGACGCAGTAGGATGATCTAACGCAGCTGCCAAGGATCGATTGCCGAGCTTCTTATTCTCAATAGGCCCCGAGGCTGAACCCGATAAAGCTTCACGGAGAAAAGATGCAGATTCAAAATCGAGTCGTAATTGCTCTTCTTCTTCCCTCAATTTTTCCTCTTCTTTTTTTCTCATCTCTTCATCAATCATTATTTGATCTGCTTCTGCGTTTGCTTTGTCTTCGTTGCCGTCCTCCTCCTCCTCCTCGTCGTAGTCGCTCTCCTCGGAGCTACTGCTACCACTATCGCTACCTTCTTCGTCTCTCGCTTTCTTCTTTTGCTTCTCATTCGCCTCCTCTTTTGCTTGTAATCGTCGACGTCGCTCGTCGTGCGCTCTTTTTTCTTTCCTTCGCTCCAAGCCTCTCAAAAACGAATCCACCGCTTCCGCGGTGCTCTTCGGAAACCTCTGATCTGCCGCTCGTAAGGCTCGCTCGATGCTCTTTCTCTTTCTTTCGTCCGACTTATCGCTCCGAGCTAAACTATAGATCAGCTTTTCTGCTCTCCGTTCCGTCAGCTCAATCTTCTCCAAAGCTTCCATGAGCGTCTTTTCGTAATTTTCGTGCGTCCCGCAAAACTTTCCGAGCGCTTCCAACAACGGGTTCACCAAACAATCGCTCGCGGGACCATACTTATCGCAGATTTCTGCGACGTGAGAACTTGCGTCGTCAATTTTCACGAAATGTTTAAACGTCCGGTCCGGTATCGTCTCAATTTTCTGGCTCGTACACAGTACCAGTAACGTTTGCATAGCCTCTCGAACGAGCGGCGCTCGAGCACCTTTTGAGACGCCTTCTAACAGCGCCACCGAAAACGCCTCCGTGAACGTCGTCTTCGCACACAATTTAGCGGTGAGCATCAAACACCCGGCGTAGTGATCAGACGAGGCTTTTGGATGCAAACCAGGCTCTAAATACGACAAAAATCTTTGCAAATGCGCGCTTTCAATGCGCTTCATCCAATCGAGACTCTCAATCATTAAAACGACGTAAAACGAGTGACTCACCGAACTCGCGGAAGTCGTGCCGTTCGTTGGATCGGTGTTACTGGTGCAACACTCCACCGCACTATCGCAGATGTACGTCAAAAACGCCTTATCTTTGGCCACTCGTTTTGCCAAGTACTCCCGTGGCACTTTTGCGCCGCTTTCTTTTACCCCTCGCATCCATTCAAACTTCTTCGCGTTTTCGAAATTGCACGTTTGCACCACTTTCACGAACTGATTGGTTCCGTGATACGGCAGCAAAGACGCGATGACATCGTCCACGTTATACACGTTCACTTTAAATCTTCTTATGAGATATTCAAAAATGTACGCGCCATCCATCGCTTCTTCCCTCAACGTCTCGTCCGCGGCTGTTTCTTCGTCCTCGTCGCCGCCAAAAATCTTCCCGCACGTCGACGCGAACAGCCTCAGAAACTGCCGGATGACTTTATTCAGTTTTTCATTCTCTTTCGCGTCCAGTTTTTCTCGATGATTTTGCCGCTGATACCCGTCCAACTCTTCTCCGTCATCTTCTTTGCCGAGATCATCAAACATCATCGCCGAAGGATCATTACTATTGTTGCTGTTGTTATAAAACAGTTTACTCCCGAACGCGTCGAACCGACTGTCTTTCCGCCGTATATTCTCAAACGCTTTTTGCGCGCGCTCTTGAATATCTTCCAATCGAACGTCCGCAGCATCTCTCGCCGTGAACAATATCGACGCTTTCCCTCCTTTCAGCGCTCTCGTATCTTCCGTCGGAAACGTTTCTCTCAGTTTCGAGAGCTGTTGCGACAGCGCCGAGCGATTGTTGTTGCTCGTCCCTCCTCCTCCTCCCAGCCGTCGCTGTCGTCGGTCCGCCATTTTTTCGCAATTCTCTTTCTCAAAACGCGCGCGCGCTCTCTTATACGCGTGTGTGCGCGCGCGCGTGGAACAAAAACCGCGACGGTGCGGTATAAAATCCCTTCGCCTTCTCTCTCTTCTGCTTTTTTATCCGGGGTGTGCGCGCAACAGAGAGAGAGAGAGAGAGAGAGAGAGACCAAAAGTGCGTGCTTGAATAGTGAAAAAAAAAACAAGTCGCCGCCGCCCCTCTTCCTGACACTTTTTTTTTCTTGGAAAGCGCAGCAACGTTGATTTTTTTTTTCATTTTTTTGTTGTCGTTCGTGTCTTCGTGCATCCTCACACTCGTGTGCTCAAAGCCGGTCTGCTACTACTACTACTACTGCGAGAAGAACAAGAAGAAGAAGAAGAATGGAGTGGTACCGAACAAAGTTCATCAAAACCGGATCGTTTGGACCGGTGAAACACGCCATGGTGCGTTTACGTTACTCTCGATCTCTCTCTCGCTCTTTTAACTCTCTTCCGCGTGCGCGCGTCTTTCTCTTCCTCTTCGTCTTTCTCTTCTTCACTCGCAGGGGAAAAAATCTTACCCCGTTGGTGGGACCTTTTTTGTTTGTTTCTCTCTCTCTCGCTCTCTCTCGCTCTCTTTCTTGTGCGCTCGCATCCCGCTTGGGCGCGTCGCTGACTCTCTCTCTTTCTCTGCTCTTTTCATCCATCGGCAGATTGGAACGTTCGTGGTTGCCTTCGGGTTAGAACATTACATGCACCACAAGTATCACGCGCATCACGACGAGGACCATCACCACGCCGATGAGAGCAAAAAAGGAGTGGCAGCTTCGCCGAAGGAGTTTTCGGCGGAAACCGCCTCGTTAGATGAAATCACTAAAGAAATGACCAGATTGAGAGAGAGAGTTGGGGAGTTGAGGAAAGAAGGGAAGCACGTTTAATGTGTGTGCGTGTGTTGTTAGAGAAGATCGATTGATTGATGCGCGGATGGGAGGCGTACAGGCGCGATAAGATGTGTCACAAACGCAACATCATCATCATCAAAGTTCTTCTTTCGCGAGTTGTATTGTTATAATTTTAATATCACAAAGTAAAAAGTATATTGTTACACAAACTATATGTAGCTTTAGATATGCGATGCGGTATTATTAGCTTTAGCTTCTAGTTTCTTCAACTTTCAAATCGCCCATACCCAACGTGGAGAGACTGTTCAGTCTTCTCACAACCGGAGGTCCGTTTTCACTCGCCACGTTTTCTCCTCGGGAGTATTTACTCACCGGCGTTTGGGAACCAGACTCTTCTCCGAGAGAACTCGCTTTTGTGATGCGTCCGTCCGCAGAACGAACCATTGCGATTTGAGTGTTCTCTATGCCGGTGACATTCGCGTTGACTCCAATATCCATCGGGTCCCCAGCTGCCGGTTTCGAGCGCTTGCGATTGCCCTTGGCGCCGTTGTTGTTCCCGTGCGCTTCAATTACTCGTCGCCGTAAAGACGTCGTCGTCGTCGTCGTTGGAGTTCCTGTTCCATTCGTATTCGATCCATTTCTATTTTCCGCGTCTAACACTGCTTGTACAGCTGGAACTGGTGCTGTCGTTGTCGTTTCTTTCTCACCCATTCTTCTTTCGTCTTCGAGCATTTTTATCAACTCTTGTTCTTTCGCTTTCTTGTTCTTGTTGATTTCCTGATTTTCCTCGTCGTCGTCGTCGTCACCGTCGTCATCGTCGCTATCTCTCACCAATCCTTTGCCATGCGTTTGCGTGCGCCTATTTGAAGGCGTATCGCCGTGTTCCAAACCGCTCGGAGATTCCTTCGCTTCCTCTTCCTCTTTCGGAGCAACTTTCTTGAACGTGCCAACGTCCATCATCTCCATCGTCCAGTACCCGACTCTGTCGGATGGGTTCGGATTCCCCCACATTCTATCGTTCGCCGTCCACGTCTCGCCTAAAAACTCGCGACATTTTGCCAAACACATCGCCGCCGTCGGTCGCGCTCTCGGATCTTCCTCGCAGCACGCGTTACCCAAACCGGTGACGAAATCAACCTCGTGCGGATGCGATTTCCGTCTTCTTTTCTTCACCTGCTCGATGAGCTGAAAACACATGACCCCGTAACCATACACGTCCGAAGAGAACGCGTACGTGTGATCCTTCTCTGAATCGTGTTTCTCAACCTCTGGCGCTCGATATTTCGGCGGACCGATCTTCGGCGTCGTCTTCGGGTTCACGTCTTCCCGGTCCTCCGCGTACTGCGGCAGGATGCGCGCCAAACCAAAATCCGTCAGTTTCGCGGTTTCAAAGTCCTGCGCGAGATCGCGTGCGTAAAAAAGAACGCGCGAGGGAAAGAGAGTGTTGTTGTGAGCGTTTGTTGTGATGCCGATGCAACAGAAATAAAAAGCTTTTGATGAGTAAAAACGAAGAAGAAGAAGAAGAAAAAGAAAGAAAAAAAGTCGTTCGTTCGTTTGTTCGTTCGTTCGGTTCCGTTCCGAGAGAGAGAAAAAAAAACAAATAATTGTGGACTCTTATTCGTTCTTCGGCGGCGTTTAGCCGCCGCTGACGACGCCGCCGACGCAAAAAGACAGACAACTTACCGCCGAAATCAAAACGTTTCTCGCTTTCACGTCTCTGTGAATGTGCCCTTGCGCGTGCATCCTCACCAGCGCTCTCGCCACGTCCGCTAAAACTTTCACCACGTTAACCTGATTCACGACGCGTTTATTTCTCAACGAGTTCGGCACGAACTCCATCACCATGTGCAGCATCCCTTCCTCGATGAACGCGCCGTAGACTGGAACCACGTTCGGGTGCGTCAAGCGACTGAGATAAAATATGTCCCGCTTTAATCCGGCGACTCGGTCGGGTTTTAAATTCTGAATCACCTTCACCGCCACCGGAATCCCCAGCAAATGCGCCTTGTACACTTTCCCGAACGACCCGTCGCCGATTTTTTCCCAGTCTCGCCTCGGCGTCAGCTCGTCCGGGTCGAACCAAGGGCCGGAGTCGACCGCGTTCGGGATGCCGTCGTTCATTCAAAATTATAATCTCTCTTTTTTCACTCGCTCACTCACTCTGTGTGTGCGTTTTGTGTGTTCAAACGCCCGAAAGAGGGGGAGGCAGGCGCTCGGGCAAATAACGAACGAGACACACGCGCGTGTGAAGGACGCTCTCACGCAAAAATTTTTTTTCGGTGCAAGTGTGTGTGCGTCCCCGCAAAAGTTTTTGCCTCTGTGGGAGGTTTTTTTTGGTCGTTTGGGGAGCGATCGTGATCTTTCCTTCTTTGACCCTTTTTGGGGGAGGGAGAGGTTTGGTGCCCGGGTGAAACAACTCAAAATTATTGAGCCACGACGCGAGGGATTGGAATAAAAAGAAAAAAACGTACGTCGCGCGACACAAAACACACGCGCCGCACCACGCGTTTTACGCATATACACATAACGCACGCATTCGCGCGATCTCTCCGTTCTTTCTTTTCGGAAACGTCATGAACTAACACCCGCATCGCCTTGCCTTTATTTATTTTATATAAGATATATATTTGAGAAAGGGAGAGAGAGGAGATATTTTTTTTCCCGGGGCTTGAATTGGAGAAAAGGAGATTTTAAAAGCCGCTGGTTTAATAAGTGTGTTGTTGTTCGGGAACGTTTTTCTAGACGTCCCCCCCCCACCTCGCGTTTAAAAAGAGAGTCAACGGCAACGAGAGCGTAAAGAAGAAGGAAAAGGATGGATTACTTCGCGATGTTGCAAGAACAGAAGAGACGACAAGACGAGGAGGAGCAAGAGCGACAAAATCAACAGCGTTTGGCTGCAATTTTGCCCCCGACGAAAAAAAAATGCGTCTCCTGTTCGACCGAGAAAACCTGCCGGTGGAGACGGTCGAAATTACAATCGCGAGCGACGCTGTGCGATAAATGTTACCGAAATGAAGCGTTAGCGCTGACCAGTCGCCAGTGTTACGTGTGTGCGTCGAGGAAAACGACCGGACAATGGTTCAAATCGAAAGTAGACGTGAGTTTTGATTTGTGCAGGAACTGTTGGGTGAAAGAACACGCGACGCTCGCGAACAAGACTTGCGTGAATTGCAAAAGCAAGCGAACGAGTTCGCAGTGGTTGAAGAGTAAAATCATAGCAGACGCGGATTTGTGTAACAACTGCTATCAGAAGGAAGTGTATCAGTTGAGCAAGTTTAGCAAGAGCGGGTCCACGAAAACTGTGCAGGAAATAGTCAGACCTCTTTTGGCGTTGAAAAGTGGATTAGGAGGCGGGCACGAAGAAGATGACCAAGAAGACGATGAAGAAGACGAAGACGACGACGTCGACGTCGACGAATGAATGAATTCAAAAAAGCGCATTGAAGTTCGCGAGCGGCGAGACTTTGTACATTAAGCAGCGGAAGATGATGTCGATATTCTTATCATTTTGTGGTGGAGTGGTTTTCTTTTGATCTAACAAATTAAGAACCTCACCTCTTGTATATAACAAATTAACCACCTCACCTCTTGTAAAGAGATTTTATGAAAAAAGCAACATGAAAAAGACGTTTCGTTCCAAATGAACTCCACACGAATCACCCACGCAAAATCCAAGCTTTCGAATAATGTATTATATTTTATGTTTTATTACACCTGCGGTCTCGTTTGAACGATGTAGACTTTACCATCTTTAACGCAACCTTCGATATCTTGCGCGCAACCTAACGCCTTTTCGATGGCGATGCCAGCCTCGGCGATTTTACTCATGATTTGATCCGCCGCACCTCGGTCGTTCCAGACCATTTCATCTTTGGAATAGTCGACGTGTGTGACCGTTTCAACTTCGGTCGTGACGGATTCGTACAAGCCAGCGCCAGCGTAACCTTCTAAATCTTCACCGTTTGAGTCCGATCGAAAGATTAAGGTTCCTTTTGGAACGCTCAGTGCAACGTTTTTGGACGGGAAACCGGTAATCACCGGAGGCGAATTGGTGCGCTTGTCCGCTTTGAAGCTCAGCGCTCTCCCAGGGTAATTACCGACTAAAGTTTCGCCCAAACCTTTGACAATTTCAGCATATAATTCGTTTTCGTCGTTATTTGCCGGTGACGTCGTGTGCACGACGAACGCGTAATCGGCATCAATCACCGGTTGCACTAAAACAGCCATTTGCAAATTCTTGTGCGTCAAGCCACGATTACGCACGGACACATATGCTCTCTCATTCCATTTACTCGCCCAAACGGAGACTAAAGCCTTCCAGGCTTTATCCCATTGCTCGTCGGTTTCCGGAGGTATCATTTCGCTCGCTTTCATCACTCGAGTGAGTTCCTCCCGGGCATCTGTTGGGGGCGTTAAACTTTTTACACACGACCGCACGCGGTTCAAAGTGTCTTCTAAACTATCGCCAGAACTGTCATCTATTTGATCGATGAGTTTCACAAACTGCACTTTCTTATCTTTGTTTATCGGATCTTCCATAACGCAATCGAACGTGCCGAATGGTATGGCAATCGATCGCGGTAAATTGATCCAAGATGGAAGGTCAGAACTCTCTAAACTTTCACGTAACGTCCGCGTGTTTCGCGATTTCGCACCAACGATGTGCTCTCTGAAGTCATCTAAGCTCACACCAAATTTACCACAAAATGGTTTCTTTTCCAAATCAATTTTGGATTTCGATGTCGATGACTCTGATGATGAAGCGTTTCCACCGAACCATGCTTGCGTGCTCGGGTCTTCGTCCAATTTCATCTTTGTTGCCTTGGCAATCTCCGCTTCCGAGGCGTGTTCAATCTTAACCGAAGAGTCTGAGCCAATGGATTTCGTCGACGCGAACTCGTTCACAAACTCACACAAAGAATCTAAAACGGACAAATCGTGGCACGTGGCGAATAAGACGTCAGAGTTACGCGCGCGAACGGCCGAATGGGACAAGACATCCACGGAACTCGGGGTGAGCAAAGCAACTGCGCCGAGAGGAATTTCTTCGTCGCCTCCAACTTTATCGCAGACCAAAATGGTCGGTTCGCGGAAACTTTCGTTCATAATTTCGCGTAACGTCGGGTAAAATTCAACTCGACCGCAAACTTTCTCTTCTTTTGGTGAGATTATGCTCCACGCGCCTAAGTTCGCTTCTTGACGCAACATCTTGTCAAGCCTCGTCAAAGCCAAAGATAAACCGAACGCCGGTCCGCCTCGAATTACTTCTTCACTGAAGTGCGTGATGGTCCACTGCTCGCACTTACACGCGTCTCCTATACTTTCCGCGGTGAGCTGCATGGAAGAATTGATGGAATCTCCATACGCAGCGACAGCCATTCTCGCGCGATCAACTGTGGCTTTTGCGCGCAACGCCCAAAAGTACTTCGTCTTTTCATCTCCACTCAATTCGTGTCGAGAACTTATCACTCGTTGCATTTCGACCAAACTCAAGGCTAAATCTTCGCACGACGCTGGTAACGACAGGCACAAATCTTCCAACGCTAATGCGGAAAATTCTAAGGCTTCACCGATATCTTTCGGCAACTCTGCTCTTTGCACCGCCCTCGACGATACGCCGCCCAAAGCCAAGTCCAAGTATAATAACTCCCTCACTTTCTCGTGATCGTGATTGTGCGTGTTTTGTTTTAACCCAGCGTTGCGAACCTCGTGTCTTGCTTGGATAGTCGCCTCCAAAAGCGCTTTTTCGTTACCAACTTTATCGGTGAATAGTCTGCAATACTGGAGTGCTTGCGATAACCCGAGATATTTTCTTTGGTCACAGCATACGTCGATAGAAAGCTTCAAATCTGCCCCAGAATGCACAGCTTTTAATATAGTCAAATAGTTCTCAAAATCTCTAATAAGATCTTGCGCGATGTGTGGTCTCGGCGTCGGTTCTGCTTTGATGGGTCGTTCGTATGATTCCATGATTTGACGCGTCACGCCGCCCTCATTGAGCGTCTTCCAATAGGCATTCAAATCACTGTTCCCTCGCAAAAACGCGAGATAGGCTTCGCAAATGACAATATCATCCGGCGACGTGTTATTGTGCAACTTTTGATGCCACTCTTCGAGGAAGACTCCGGAAACTTCCTTGATATCGTTTCTGTGCATGATATTCAAGATTTCATCGCGTACAGCTTGTCCCGTGCCAGAATCTCCGCCGCGTCCGACGGTTTCTAGACACATGCGCGCAATATCTCTCAATTCTGGTCGCTCACAAAACAGCTCTGCCAATTTATGCGTCAGCTTTTGTTGCGAAGAGGATAATTCCCTCGGCTTCACGTTATAGTTTCTTTGCCACGTCAACTGTCGCAACTGCGAAAATCGCAGCCAGACAAAAACTTTTGCTATGCGAATAAGCGCTTTTGATGGATCGATATCTTCCGCACCGATCTTCTCGTGCAACAACTGATACGCGAGATTGTATCGATGCATTAGACTCCACCAGTTTCCACCGGCTTCGGCACGGATAATTTGTGTCGTTAATTCATCCGTAGGCTTCGCATTTCGTCCCCCCGCACCTTGCAGCAACGCGTTAAAATTTTGGTTCCCATTTGTGGTGTCTTTGAACCAGTTCCCAAAGTCATCCCTAAGCACGAAATGTACACCCATCAACTCGCTTTCTGTAGCTGAATCGCTATCTGGTAGGTAAATGGACAAGTTCTGCATTTGGCGACACTCTTGTTCTATCGGTTGCGTTTGTTGTTCGCCGCTGATAGCACTAGAGGAGCTCGGAGAAGACGCGCTTTTCGCTTTACTCTGAACCGCTTTTGTAGCAACCAAGTCTACTAAACATCCTTCGCCGGCGTCTTTCAATTGCGTTTCAGCGGACATGTGACTGACGACGTTTGTGTTCTCCGGCATTATCGACTCGGATGGCAAAATCCACTGCCCTGGTTCATCTCTAGCGACACCCCAGTGCAAAGTTAATGGCTGCGGATAATCTGTTACGAGCTTAACTCTTCGATTTGTCTTTCGGCTTCTCTCACCGGACATAGCGGCCGAATCCGTCTCCGAACGTTCGAAAACTTGAACTAGCAACTCATAACCCTCACCAATTGGGTACAATTTACTCGAGCACACCAGGTTTTTGTCGCCAGAAACGGATTGTTCATCTGATTGTCGTCTCCAGCGACGCATGAACGACTTCGCCGCCCCAGACGAGGTTGAGGAAGAGTCTTCGCTCTTTTCAACCGACGCATCTTCATCGTTCGCATTGCTGCTTTTGGGGATCAAATCGTAAATTGAAGATGAATCAAAGGTGCGTCTGACTTCATCGACGTGTTTATACTGCTGTTCAACGACAACGAATGGCTGAGGCTCGGCGACAGGCTGCGGCAGCTGTTCTTCTTCTTGTTCTTCTTCTTGCTTTAAAACTGCTTCTTGAATTGTCTCTTCGAATTCATATTCTACGACCGAAGAAGACGCTTCGGCAGCGTTCGTGGCAGTATTCTCTTCTTCTTTGCCTTCTTCTTTGCCTTCTTCTTCTTCTCTAGCGATTTCTTGAGTAAACGAATCCGCTTCATCGAACGAATCGAACGACCCCGATGCAAAAGTGAACTCTTGATCTCCAATCGGACGCGTCGTCGAGTTCGCGATTCTCGCGTTCACGATGTCCATCGGCCTCACGATTTGTTGTTGCTGCTGTTGTTGTTGCTGCTGCTGTTGTTGTTGCTGCTGCTGCTGTTGCTGTGACTGCTCCGCACCTCCGCCGCGCGACATCGCGGCTGCGCGACGCATCAACTCCTCTCTCTCCCGCTTATACTCCTCCACCTCTCTGGGTAATTTCATCGGTAAATCGTCCTCGCCGTTGTTAACCGTCATGACGTTAAATTTCCTCCGTATTTCGTTCAACGGCGTCCCTTCAACCAACTCGATTCTCAAATCGTCCAGCGCTCGAGCAAACTCCGCCGCTTGCCACTCCGCCGGCATGCCTTCCGGTTTCCCGGCTTCTTCCCATCGAACGTAGGCTCGGATTTGGACTAATTCAAGCGGCACGTCGATCAAATTGAGAGGAGAATCTGTTCCAGAGGCGTATTTTCCGTATAAAGAAGAGGACGAGGACGACTCGTTGTTGATGACTCTTCGAGGCATCGAGAGACATCTTTTCGCGGCGCCAACACGATGAAGTGGATGATTTTGCGAATGAAAATGAAGATTGTTCTTCTCATTATTATTCGTCTTCGCGCGCGATCGCCCAGCGGCGGTAGCGACAGAAGCGATCGAACTCGAACTGACGACGGCGCAGCTCGTGGTAGACTGCATCTTTTGTGTTTTTTTCGTCTGTTCGGCGTAAACTTTTGTGTCGCGTCTGTCTCCCTTCTTCGATCAACTCTTTTTCTCGTCGAAAAGGCTCGAAGCGTCAAAAATATCTGAGTCAGACGAACAAAAAAACTCTTCTTTGTTGAGATCTCAAAACCCTAAATTATTGTGGTGAGAAAAAAGTTCGTTACTCGGACGCGTTTCTGATGCGTTTCTTCACTTTGGTGTCGTTGGCGGACACGCGCGAACGCTCGCGCGCGAACGAAAAAAACAAGAAGAAGAAGAAAGCAGAGAGCAAAAAAGATGTCCGCCTCCTCCTCCTCCTCCGACGACGACGACGTTTCAAAGCTTCCTCGGTACACGCGCGAAGAGGTTGCAAAGCACAACACGCCGGCAAAGAATTGGATCTCCGTGGACGATTTCGTCTACGACGTGACGAAGTTTGCAAAGTTCCATCCGGGCGGGAAAGCGTTCATCGATCGCGTCGCCGGCACGGATTCCACGAACGCGTTTTATAAGTACCACAGAAAAGACGTGTTGGAACAGGTTGCGAAGAAATTTCGCGTCGGAGTGTTGGTGGAACGAGACAGAAGGAAAGGGAAAGAGAGAACTTTGGAGAGGAAAAAAGGCGACTTGGAACTCGTGCCGTACGCGGAACCGTCGGCGTTTGCGGTCGGCAACGCGCCGAGTTTGTATTACAACGAGAGTCATAAAAACTTTCGCAAGGCGTGCAGGTTGTTTTTCGATACGCACATCGTGCCCGTGTGCGTCAAAGCGGACGAAAATGGGGAACATCCAACGAAAGAGGTGTACGAGTTGCTCGGCAAGAACGGCTTGCTCGTCGCTCGGATGCCGAAAGGACCGTGGCTGCGAGACGTTGTTGAAAACTGCGGCGTGGAGATATTAGGCGGAGTAAAATGGAGCGAGTTCGATTCTTTTCACGAGTTAATTGCGCACGAAGAGACGTGTAGGCTAGGCGTGCCCGGGTACGTCGATGGATTAGGCGCGGGATTGGTGATTGGGTTACCGCCGGTGTTGCAGTTTGGAAGACCGGAGGTCGCAAGAAAAGTCGGGAGAGAGGTTTTGTTAGGTAAGAAGAGGATATGCTTGGCCATTTCGGAACCAGCGGCCGGCTCCGACGTCGCTGGTTTACAGACCATTGCGGTAAAAGATTCCTCGACTGGAGATTACATCGTCAACGGTGTCAAGAAGTGGATCACGAACGGACAGTTTTCCGATTATTTCACCACGGCGGTCAAAATGCAAGACGGAACGTTTTCGTTGTTGCTCATAGATCGAGCGTGGGGCGGCGTGGAAACGAAACCGATTAAAACGTCGTATTCTCCGTCAGCAGGGACCGCGTACGTGACGTATGAAAACGTGCGCGTGCCCAAGGAATATTTACTCGGAAAAGAAGGGAAAGGTTTCATGTACGTCATGTTCAATTTTAACCACGAGAGATGGTATATCGTCGCCGGCACAAACGCCGCAAACCGATTGATTTTAGCCGAATGTTTCAAGTGGGCCAACCAACGCATCGTGTTCGGGAAAAAGTTGATCGAACAACCGGTGATTCGAGGGAAATTGGCCATCATGGCTGCGCAAATTGAAGCGGTTCAGGCATGGACGGAACAAATTACGCACCAAATGAACGTCTTGTCTCACGAGGAACAATCGGTTGTGTTGGCGGGTCCCATCGCGCTTCTGAAATACTTTTGCACGCGCGTGGCGAATTTGGTTTCGGACGAGGCGTGTCAAATTTTTGGCGGACGCGCGATTACGAGAACGGGGATGGGACGCATCATCGAAGCGTTTCAGAAATCCAACAAGTTTGCGGCTATTTTAGGTGGGTCGGAGGAGATTATGGCTGATTTAGGTATTCGACAAGCGATGAAGCACATGCCAAACGCGAGATTGTAAAGAGAGTGTTGTAGTGGGATTTGTTACAGAGTATTGACTTTGAACATGTAATAAATAATATCAACAGAGTTTCATGCAAAGCAAAGTCTCCCCTAAGTTTCTAATTGGCTCTAAACAATCCAAGCTAGCGCGGACCTGTTGCAACGACTTTTTGTTTGACAACCGACAGCGCTTCGTCACCCTCCTCTCCCTCAAATTTAATCGCAGAGGAGGACGAAATATTGCTCGATTCATCGTTGTCATCGTTCTCAATCGGGGTTACGACTGTAGACACTCGCTCTTCTTCGACTCTGTCCGGGTACTCGACGACGTAGTGTAAGCCACGACTCTCTTTCCTCTTCAGCGCCGATCGCAAAACTAAAGTGCCAACCGCTAATAAATTCTTCGCCTCGACTAGAGCTAAAGTGACGGTACCATCGTCGTTGCCGCTATTCAGCAACGCCGCTTCTTCCTCTTCTTCTTCAATCAAGCGTTGTAAAGCTTTGAACTTGACTAAAGTTTCGCGCATATCCTCCGTTCGTCGAACGATGCCGCATGCGCGCCACATGGAGAGTTGCACTTCTTTTCTCAAGCTTTGCGCAAACGTGTCTGTGGATAAGAAGTCTTTCTTGACCGTTTGACCGCGACGTTTTGTTGCTTTTGTTTTTCGCGTAATGTTCAAAACGCTGCTGCATTTCAAAAAATCATCCTCGTCCACGATGTCTTCGAATTCATCTTCTAACAATTGCTTCAAAGTTTCTCTGGATTTTTTCGTGGCGGTTTTCACGGCTCGTCGCGCGAACACTACGCCTTCGAGCAGGGAGTTAGAAGCTAATCGATTGGCGCCATGCACGCCCGTGCACGCAACTTCACCGCACGCGAACAAGCCAGAAAGACTGGTTTCACCGTCGATGTTTGTCTTGACGCCGCCGCAGAGATAGTGCGCGGCTGGTCTCACCGGAATTCTTTGTTTTGTCATGTCCAAGTTTCGTTTTTTCAATTCTTTATAAATACCTGGAAAGTTTTTCGCGACGTCCTCGGCGTCTTTTTTCGTGATGTCGAGATAGACGCACGGCGAGTTGTTCCTTCGCATCTCAGCGTGAATCGCGCGCGCGACGACATCTCTCGGAGCGAGTTCGTTTCGACTGTCGTAGTTTGGCATGAACCTCTCGCCGCCTTCAAAGTGCGTCCATAACTCGCCGCCGTGACCGCGAACAGCTTCCGTGATCAAAAACGCATTTTCATTCTCGTCGAGTTTCTTGGCCGGGGATTTCGACCTATCATTATCCGCATACAAGGCAGTCGGGTGAAACTGCACAAACTCGAGATTCTCACAGAGAACGTTAGCGCGTGCCGCCATGCCGATGCCGTCGCCGGTACACACAACTGGGTTCGTCGTGGACGGGAAAAGCTGACCGGCGCCGCCGCACGCCAGGAGAGTAGCGGAGGCGTAGAAACGCACAATCTTTGATGAATCTTCTTCTTCAGAATTCCTGCTAGAAACGGCGACAGCGCCAACGCACCGTCTTTCGTTGTTGTTCTTCGGCGACGAGGAAGCCATCAAATCTACGCACGCGTGATGTTCGTAAAACGTCACGTTTGGATGCTTTCTCGTCGCTTCCACCAACGCTCTCTCAACCTCTTTTCCAGTCATATCGTCGCAGTGCACGATCCTCGGCTTCCCGTGACCTCCTTCGCGACACAAGTGTAACCCCTGATACGATTCCTCCTTATTCTTCCCCTCCAACTCTTCCGCTTTGGTAAACCGCGTCCCGATCTCCACCAACTTTTCAATCGCAGACTTCCCGTCCGCACACAACGCTCTCACTGCTTTTTCGTCGCACAAATAATCTCCAGCTACGACGGTATCGTTCACGTGTTCATCTACGGTATCCAAATGCGAAATAACTGCGCTGATCCCGCCTTGCGCGTACGTCGTCGACGCTTCGTGCGCGACGGATTTCGTCACGATTGCAACTTTCCCGTGTTCAGCCGCTTCCAAAGCGTACGATAACCCGGCAATCCCAGAGCCAATCACCTGTTTATATAGATATAGTGTGTGTGTGAAGAAGAAAATACATCGTCGTTAGCGTTACGATGTTGTCGTTTTTGCGGTACTCTCTCTCGATGTGATGTGAACGAGTTAAGAAAAACAGATTTCTCTCTCATCATCATCACCCATCGAAGCGCACTTGCTCTCGGAAGAGAGACAGAGAGAGAGAGATCCAGATCGCGCGAAAGAGAGAAGAAAGAGAGAACGACCAGAACACCGAGCGCGCGATCGTAATAAAAACTCGCGTCCAGAAAGTAACGGGTTAAAAAGAGAGAGAGAGAGACTAAGAGGGAGAAAAAAAACGCACCAAGAAATCGGTCTTGACGATCTTCGCGCTGCCGCCGGATGATGATTTCGATTTCGACGAACCAAGCGACAAAGACGAACAACCGCTACTACTACTCGTCGCCGCGTTCGAAGACGACGCTTCGCGCCGTCGTTCGGGGTCTCCTTCTCCTTCTTCGTCTTCGTCGTCGTCGTCCATCGATCGTTCTCTGACCGGGACCGGTGGTTCCAGAATCGCTCTGTTTCGCGGTCCAAAACGTCGCTTCTTCTTCTCTTCGCGTCGTCCGATTATTATCGACGATGATGTTTTCCCGGAGGCGACGACGACGCATCCTTTTTTATTAACGTTGTTGATGTTGTTCGAATAATGATCGCGACGACGACAACACCGATGACGACCACCACCACCGCGGTGGTGGTAAAGCAGCGGTGCCGCTGATGCTGCCGCTGAGGAAGACGACGATAGCATTCGTGCGCGCGTCGTCTTTTTTGTCGTCGTTCTCTTCTCTCTGATTCCGTTTTTTTCCCGGGAAGCCTGAAACCCTAAACTATCATTTCTCGGCATCTTTGCGCTCCCCACATCGTGGACGAAAAGCGGCACACAAGCACACACGCACACCGCAACGACGACGACGACGA
>Ga0182095_1210602_pt1 | contig 28948 bp, 16 predicted proteins | sample 041ome_19_FD_127784 | JGI IMG/M metagenome (GOLD analysis project Ga0182095, IMG submission 127784) | Metatranscriptome of coastal salt marsh microbial communities from the Groves Creek Marsh, Georgia, USA - 041412BS metaT (Metagenome... | ecosystem: Environmental > Aquatic > Marine > Intertidal...
ACAACAACAACAACAGAGAGAAACGCTGTTTGCAGATACATATCAGAACACGCGAATAATGGCGACGACGACGATTCAGACGACGACGAATACGCCGCCTTCCACGCCCGCATCACACTCCGAGCTTTTCTTCTCTGCCGAACAACAACAACGCGGGGTTGAAGAGGAAGAAGAGGAACGACGACTCGAGGACGACGACGACGACGACGAAAGCTTTAACTTTTTAGGTGTTGACCCCCCCAGCCTCTCTTCGTTTTTGTCTTTGAAGAATAACGATGGTGGTGACGGTGATGGTGTCAACAACAAGCGCGCGATGACGTTGCAGCTCAAACGCGCGTCGTTATTCCACGCGCTCGCGAAAGAGGCGGACGAAAAAGCGAAAAGGGACGCGGACGAAGCGCTGCGTAAAAAACGCGAGACGCAAGCCAACATACGCAAAACGCTCGATTCGCAACAGGAGCAAAAACGACTCGCGAAGGAGAAGGAAAAAATGGTCGAGAGGATGTTGGACACGCAACAGAGACGCACGGCGGAAAAGTTGGACGAGGAACGGAAGAGGAAAGAAACGGAGAAGAGACAGTTGGATCAGGAGAGAGCGAGAGAGGCGGAGTTTGAGATGCGCAAAGCGAGAGAGGAGAAAGCGTTGCGTAAAAAACAAGACGTGGAACGCGCGGCGGAGTTTGTGAGGAAAGCGGAGGAGGCGCAGGAGATGTTGGACACGAAGCGCGCGGAGGAAAAGAGGAAGCGATTGCTATTGGTGGAAGCGAAAATGGCGCAAGGCGACGGCGAAGGCATCGAAAAGAGACGAGTGGAGTTTCTCGAGATGGAAGAGAAAAGGTTTCGTTTGGAGGCGAGGAAGAAGATCGAAGCGCTCGAGGAGCGAGAGAGGAGAGAGAAAGAAACGAGACGACTGAACGATTTGAAGTGGCGAGAGAGTTTGGAAGTGCAAGTGGCGGAAAAAGAACAGAGAGAGTTGGATATGGCGATCGGGAACATGTCGTTGCGAGAGATGCAATTCAACGGCATCTCGGCGTGACGAGCGTCTCGTATCGATTCGCGCGATACTCTTTTCGCCGACGCGCACGGCGGCGTAAGCGAATCAAAGAGAAGGGAAAAGAGAGGAGGTTTTTTATCAACTTGAACAAAAACAAAGTGCAAAGAGAGAGATGAAGAGAGGGAGGATGAAGTTATGCTAATAATAATGGAAGAACTGATGACTATATATATTTACTACTCCTTTATGACGACGCGCTCTCCGCCCCGTTTCCTAAGTTCTGCGTCACTTTCTCGACCACGCGTTCGCTCAACTGCCACTTCTCCGGCAAATTCTCCCTCGAAAACTTCAAAACTTTCGGCCACACGTGTTCTCTCAGATATGGTTTCACCCGTTCAAAGTGTACTTTCTGTATTTTCTCCCCGAAAATCATCCAAACGATCGCGACGGTGAGAAAGAGTAAACACTGCGTCAACACCATCGTGAACCACGGGTGTGCGTCCAAATACCGGTCGATTTTTCGCGAGTAATATTGCATCGGATCTTTTTCCCTCAAGTTTTTTCTCCTCCTCGTAGAAACTCCTCCTCCTCCTCCTGTCGTCGCCTGTTGTCGTCTGTTTCCTCTTCTTCGAGATGATGGTGGAGGTGGCATTTATCTTCGTCTTCTTCTTCTCGTTCGTTTGTTTGCGCACAACAGGTAGATATATCTGATTTTAGGTAAGTGTACTAAAATGAGGGAAAATTTAAGGGGTGTTGTTTTTAGGGGATTTTTGAAACCCTAAATACAAAATACATCGAAGAAGAGGGGAACAAAAAAAAGAACACGACAGCTTTTTTTCTTTACATTGAGTAAACGCACAAGTTACTAGTATTAAATGGTGGTGCGGTCTTCTCCTGTGAGTCGCATTAAAGCGCACGCGGAGGGTGGTTTTGATGGTGGTAGTGATGATACGACGACGAATGCGCTGTGGAACGCGCTGACCGAGCGAAACGAGAACGAGAATGTGATGGGACGACGCATCCAACTGCCACCGAAGAATTTTGCAAACAACAACAACAACAACAAAAAGAGTTTCGACGAGAAGAAGACAAAGAAGAAAACGAAGGAGAGAGAGGCGAAGAAAGACGGTTTATCGCTGCGCTCGATGGCAGTGGTACCCGTGGTGAGGTTTGGTGTGGTTGAGATTACGACGTCTGCGGAAGAGCGCGTGAAAATAGTCAACGATACGAACCGGAATTGGAAGATTTGCGAGTATCGGTTTGAAGGAGAAGAAGACAAAAGCGAATACGAACTGTTCGGATTCGCAGGAGGGGTACTCCCGAAGATTGTAAAGAGAGACGAAGAAATGACGGTGTCGATTAAATGGACGCCGAAAGTTGTCTCGAAGAAAGCGACGGCGGTGGGGGCGTTGAAGCTCGTGTGTAAGACGTGCGCGACGGAGGTGTTTGACGAAGGAGAGGCAAAGACATTTACGGTGAGATTGAGAGGGGTGACCGTGGTGAAGAAGGAAGAAGGAACGACGGAGAAGCCGCGAAAACAAGAACGAGATAAAATGGAAGCGATGATCGATGAAGGAGATAGTGAAGAGGAGGACGCGTTTGGCGCGAACAAGGAGAATGTCATCGAGGATGATGCGTTTGATGAAGCGTACGAAGGCTTTAAAGGATTGCCGAGCGCGTACGCGGCGTCAGCTTCGTGGCGAAGACAGTCGAACCAGGAGAATTTGGCGAAGCACGTGGCCGCTTCGAAAGCTGTTGAACAACACGCGAAGGAGTTGGAACGCGAAGAGCAAGAAGAGCCGCTAACGATGGCGTCCTTGCGTTTGCTCAACTCCAAGAATGCATCATCAACAAAACCGACAAAAGAAATAAAAGGAGAAGTAAAAGCAACATCCTCGTCCGTCACATCTGATGGGTTTGAAAGTGCGAGAGAGTTTGCGAGTCAACAAGAAGCCGAGTTCGTGTCCTGGCTGAACCGAACGATTTCGCCTCGGGATACCTCCGAAGTAGCGGCGTCGACGTCTCACTCTGTGAAAATGAAATCCGAACAGATGCGAGCGCGCGAGTTTCGAGACGCTCGAGCTGCATCGCGACGAGTCATGGCGCATCTATACACGCAAGATGCAGAAGTTGGCGTCATCATGCGTGAGGTGGAATATAGAATTGAGAGTAAACTTATCCGTTTAAAAAGCGACGGCGGTATTTTCCTTCGCGACTTGCGCATGAAGCAAGATTTCATTAAAACGCTCAGCTCGGTGAATACATTTTGGCTTAAACTCGGCGTCGATGCCGTCTTGGGAGACACCATGAGATGGCAACCGCAGAATCCGAGAGAATGCGCGAAAGAATGCTCCGAAAAGTTGTTTCGTTCGCACGAGATGGAGATCAAATACGGATTAGGCGACGAGTTTCCCGGCCAACCGCCGTTTGCGGAAGGCTACGAGAACGCGTTGAACGACGTCGTGTTGGAAAGAATCTTGATGCTCGTCTTGTTACTCGACCGCGCGCAAAACCACAAAGCTCACCCGAAAGCACCGAAACTGTTCAACTTGAATGCCTCCATCAAGTCGACGAGAGAATTAGCGCAAAAGTTGCTCACGGCGTCGTGTTACGGCGAAGGCGACATTTTGCGCAACTTGAAGAAAGCTGGTTTCATCGTGCCTTACGAACAAACAGCCGCGAGTGAGTACGACTTCACGGTCACAAACTTAGCCAGCGATCTCAGAGATGGTATTCGACTGTGTAAACTCATCGAAATGTTAGCGCCGGACGTTACTTTCGCCTCCATCGATAAGAAGACACAAAAAGTGGTCGAACATCACTCGTTGCTTTCGGAGTGCGCGTTTCCAGTGAAGACGAGAGAGGATAAATTGAACAACGTTCGAGTGGCTTTGAATGCTGCAAAGGATGTTTTAGGCGTCGCGTTACCTGGCGCATGGTCGAAAATCACGCCGTCGGATATCGTCGATGGTCATCGCGAGGCGACTTGTGGCATTCTATGGGCGATGATGACGCACGAGCACACGAAAAATATGAGCCGCAACTCGCTCGCGGCCCCGAAGAACATGTTGACGAAAGAAATTTGCAAGTTCCCGAACGCGAAGATTCCTACCAGTACGATTCAAGCTTTAGAACGCGAGATGCGAAACAACAAAGGCGCTCTCGCGTCTCGTCCGAACGGCATGCCGAGGTGCAGCCTCGAGGCGCTTCTCTTGACGTGGGCGAAAGCGTGTTGTTCCGAATTATCTCTCTCTTCTTCCTACTCGATCAAATGTTCCAATTTAGGAAGCGATTTTGCCGACGGACGAGTATTACTTGCCATCCTTCGCAAATACGCGCCGGGTCTTACCGGTTCGAGACGTCTTTCGCGAGAAAATCTCGAATTGAACCACCCGATCGATATGGACGAGCGCAAACGCGCGAGAGAAATCGCCGCTAGGAATTTTTTGCAAGTTGCCGAGTGTTTAAAAGCTATCGGTGGTGTCCCGATTCCTGGATTCGATGTTCGCTTCCACACGTCAGCTTCGGCGTTACCGTCCTCCGGTAACAGCAGTGGCAGTTTCAATTTAGAGAAAGATATCCCAGTTCCGCAAACCGGCGACGTGGCGACGTACCTCTTGTGTTTGTGTTCGCGAGTGATTCAGCACGTGGAACGCGTGGATTCAGCGAAGAAGATTCAGCGTTGGTGGCGATTAAAACGTCCAAATAGACCGAAAGTAGCGGATGTCGCTCGCATGTGGTCTCGCGCGCAAACGGTGATTAGTAAACATTTAAGAGGTTATTTCGCGAGGAAAGAGTACGAGCGTTCGTTGGACGCCGTGGTGACGTTTCAAAAAATGTGCAGAGGACGAGCCGATCGAAAAATGCTCCAGAAGAGACATAATGCGGCGATTGTTATAGAAAAACACGCGCGAGGCTTCGTTGCGAAGAAAGGATACAAAAGATTGCGCGAGAATGTCATTCGAATGCAATCCTTTTACCGCGCGAAAAGAGCGGCGTTGGAAGCAAATGTCAAGTATAACTTTGCAATGGTAATTCAAGCTTCGGCGAGAGGATGGCAAGTGAGACGCGCGGTGCGCGTGCAGAAAAAAGCGATACTTGATATTCAGAAATGTTACCGGGGGTATTTAGGCCGCAAAAGCGTAGAGGAGATGAAAGAGGCGAAGAGGAAGGAAGTAGAACGCGTCGAGATGGAGAGGCGCGAGGAAGAGGAAAAGCGGGAACGGTTGATTGAAGAAGAGAGGCAACTAGAAGCGCTAGTTTTGGATACATCTGCTACTTTAATTCAAAGTAGGTTTCGGGCATTCCAGTTACGAAAGGAATTCGTCCTCAAACGTGCTTACACCGAGAACATGCAACACATTTACAGGATCCATCGAGAGAGAAGAGCGCTTCGAAAGGCGAATCGCGAGCGACGAATGTTGCGAGAAATTGAAGAGAAGAATCGAGTGGAAGAGGAGCGAGTCAAAGCTGCAATCACGATACAGTGCTATTACAGAATGTATTTCGCGAAAGAGTTGTTGAAGTTCCGCAAATACCGTCGAGATAAAAACGCGGCGATTAAACTGGTCAAGTTCCAGGCGCGCGTTCGAGGTGTTTTAGCGCGCAAAGCTTTCAAAGAGGCGTCGAAAGAGAATAACCGAAAATGCCACCTCGCGGCCATCAGGATGCAAAGACACATCCGCGGTTTCTTGTACCGGCAGCATCACTTACGAAAGCACATCGAACGGACGATGAACACTTTGTTCAAATCTTCCCGCTCTTGCGGTCGTAAAGATGTCAAAACGTTAGCCGGGAACTATGCGAAGATTGCGGAAGTGTGCCAGTCCAAACTCTTTGGTTACCTTGCCATCGAAGCCTGTTATTTACGGTGTCCGGATTCGGTGACTATCCTCGTAGAAACTCTACAAATGTGCAGAGATTACGAGAGCGAGTCAGATCTCGAAAATCCGTTCTTGTTGGCGTGCGATATCCTCCACACCATTTGTTCGTACGAAAACGCCAAATTTTGCGAGTCGATTATGCGCTCGCATCAATACGCTCGAGACGTCGCCAGATGTCGTAAAATTAAAGATACGACCATGTATCTTTCCTTGACGAACGAAAATCGCGCGAACGTGTTAACTTCGGCTATTAAGAAGAAGAATGTAGTTGTTGGAAACGATGAAGACGAAGTCAACGACGAAGACGCGATGATCTTGAACGAGTTGCGAGCGTCCGCCGAGCAGTGCAAGAAACACGCGGAAAGATTGAACGGAGTGTTGGAGTGTTTAAGAGACGCGCAACCGTCGATTTGGAAGTATGCGCAAACGCCAAAGAAGAAGAGAAGAAGCGTCTGGGACTCGCATCAGCATCAACAGCAAGCTACCCTTCCGCAAACGTCGTCGCCGCAAAAAGCCTCGCCGCAAAAGAAACCTATTAGTATTGGCCACGTGATGAAATCACCAACGTCGAAGAAAAAAATAGTTTCCATCGCTTCACCTCCGGTGCGCCATTCACCGCGCTTGTTAGAGCTCAAAGAGAAAAAGAAGATGGCGTAAATAATGCGCACCATATAGCATAGCAGTTTGTTTACACATATTGATAAAAATACACACTCTGTAATGATGACGCGAAACGCGGCTTGATTTCAATTCTCTATTTCATCTATTTCATCGTAAAACTGACATCAGTCAAACCAATTCTCACGAAATCCAACAACAGCGTCACCAGCATGCAACTCCCTAAACTCTCCCATACCACTCGCCACATGGAATACGTGTTCTTCTTCCCTTTCGCGGTCGTCACGTCTTCATCCACCATCAAAAACATTGGAAAACTGACTATGAAATAAATCCCGTAAAACGCGCTCCCGAGCGTATACGCCATGTTCCTATTGGTAAACTCCCAGTACGGAAACGCACATATAGTCAACGTTTCCATAAACGCCGTCGTGTACGCTAACGCCGCCACAACTGTCGCATAAAACACGTCTCTGAATACATCTTTCTCGTAACTCGTCTTAATCTTCCGTAAAATCGAATTCGTCATCGCGTGGTAAAACATAAAATACGCGTGCGTCATGAGATACATCGAAATCGGCACGTCGTTCAACCTGTGCGCGTCAAACGTGTACTTGGCGTTTAAAACGGAATAAAAATAGTGCGTCCAAATGTAATTGCCGACGAAGGACAAAATGCCAATCCACGCGTTTGCTTTCACCACGTATCTTTCCCACACCGGTACGCCTTTATCCTCCTCGAACGGTTTCCACAGAGGATACACAACATACGGCAACGCACACGCACCGCAATAGAGTAAATAATGCCATCGCGTGAACCCTTCGTACAGTTTAAGCAAAATTATTATCGCGATGGAGGTTATCCAGCACAAGGAAACGGTGAATGTAAACTTCTCCGCCGCTTTCTTTGAAGGGTTTGTTTGGCACTGAAACGACGAGAACGACGAATGCGACGAGGACGATGCTCTCGCTGCCGTCCTCCTCGACGACGTCGCGTTCTTCTTCTTCTCCTTTTTCGTCGTCAAGAATCGACCGAGGGTAAAACAGACCAGGAATATGGAACAGAAAATCTTCGTCATGGTCGTTTGGATGGTGGTGTCGTTGCTCGTCATCGTCCTTTTTTCGGCGAAGCTTTTCGAGTAGTGTTTCTTTCTTCGTTGCAATGGGGAAATCTTCACTTAAATTTGAAACACACGACAGAGGCAACGAAAGAGCAACCATATCATGGGCGTGGTGTTAGAGAGCGATTCCGAGGACGAGGAGAAAGTCCTCCTCCCACAGAAGAAGGAGAAGGAGGAATCCTCCGATTCCGAGGTATTTATTATGTTTATTTATTGTTCTCGTTCTTCTTCTTCTTTGTCGCGTTGTCGTCGTCGTCGTTGTTGTTGTTCTTAGAAGAGCGCTTTGTGTGTGTTGGGGGATGATGATTTTTGAATTCAATTCGTGTCTTTCGCGGCGCGAAACGCGCTGCGCCTCCGCGGTACTCTCGCGCAGAAGTGCTGACGAGTTCCTTTTCTCTCTCTCTCTCTCTCTCTCTGTGCGCATAAAATTTATCAGGAGGAAGCCGAGAGCACGGACGACGAAGGTGAACCGAAGCAAAAGAAGCAAAAGACAGACACGAAGAAGAAGAAGAAGAAGAAGAAGAAGAAACGAGATGATTCGGATTCGGAAAACTCAGACGTCATCGACGATTTATCCGGCGACGAAGTCGACCAGTCAAACATCATCGCCGGTGGACGAGCCAGTCGATCGACGAGGCCGGTGTTTACGAAACAGATGTACGCCGCGGCGAACTTAGAGGACGAGAGCGAAGACGAAGAGTAAAATAGATTTGAAAATCCCCGAAGAGAAGTACTTCCACGAATTCGTCACACATCATTACGCGCGCGCACAAAAACTCGTTTGTATAATACTCATGTCTTCTCCGTCTTCTTCGCTTCTTCAAAGGGCGGAAGTGTTCTCGCTTTTCCGGCACATGTTTCGCTTGGCGAGAAAAATGAAACGCGATAGCCTTAAAGAGGCGGAATACATCACCTCGGAGTGCAAGAATCGATTCAGAGAAAACCGATTCTTGAAAGACCACGCGCACGTGCAAAAAGCGATTGATTACGCTCGCACGAGAATTTACATGTGCGAAAACTACGGCATCGCGTACGAGAGGATGGCGAACGTGACGAGCTCAGGAGGTGGGGACGTGAAGATTGTACACGAGGGGTTACGAGAGGAAGTTGGGAACTTTGAGAGCGTTGGTTTACCTAAAAATGTCACGGCGGAGGAGGCGAGGAGAAAAGCGAGGGAGAAGAGGAGACGGATGTCGGAGAGCTTAGAGGAAAGTAGGAGTCGCACAAGTGGGAGTGGTGGTAGTAGTAGCACGTAGCGCACAGATGCAGTAGCAGCACTAATAAAAATACACGTGTCGTCGCAAACGACGACACCTTCAACAGGGACTAAACACACTCTTCTGGCCGTAATTTTTCCGTTCTTTATACCCGTCCACGGCATACATAAACTGCAATATCGGTCGCCGCGTGTCTTTACTTTCGTTTCCGATGCCTCTGTGCATCAATCGATAATCGTACACGACCCAATCTCCCGCTTTAGCGTTTTTGTTCGATTGCACGCCACCTAAAGCGTGCGCGGCTGCTCCGAACCCGAGTAAACCGGCATTTTTATGCGAAGTTGGCCAAAATTCTGTGTATCCAACCGTATCGTCCAAATCGAGGAGGGCCATGAATACACACACGGCGTACGGTGGACCGTGCGTTTTGACTAAAGCGCCCGTTTGTTCGTCGTACGTTTCCTGGTCGCCTCTGTGCGCGCCGTCGCAATGCCACTCTTGGTCTGAACAGTTCGGTTCCGTCCAAACGATGGATATGTTAATGTCTATATCTTCTGCGTTCCGTAAAATATCCTTCACCGGTTCCACCCACGGCGCGTCTGATTTAGCGAACTTAAAAAGTGCATCTTCCTCCTCCTTTTCTTTATCGAATAACGCGTCGAATCGATACTTCCCTCGACTCCCGATTTCTTTATAAGCAAACGCGTCGGTTCCAACAGAAACGTGCGAATGATTCTCTCGCAGGGCGCTTAAAATTACCTCGATTCTCTCGTGCGTTTTCATTCGAAACGAATCAACGAGCGTTTTTGACACTCGACAACTGCTCGTTCCTTTCGCAGCGGTACCACCGTCAGCAATCAAATACCCGTTCGCTCGGAAGTTTTCTCTCAAGTCGTCCTTTTTCTCTCTCTCGTGTCTTTTATCGTAACTGTATTTACCGTCGCAACTCTCGCTCTCGTCTTTCAAAAACGGAAACCGGCACGGTGCCGACATCAACACGTCCGCGTCCTTCGCCGTAATCATCATCGCGTTCCTGCTCCTCCTTTTCCTCCCATCGTCGGCTCCAAAGTCGTCTTTCAAAAATACGTCGAGCCTTTTCTCGTGACGAACGACTCGCGTCCACATCTTTCTCAACAGAAGAGACTCGTCCCCAGACGTCCCTAAAAACGACAAAAGGATATCAAAATACAGCTTGCCCTCTTTTCCGCCACCGACACCCACGAGTTTATCTTCTTCTTCTTCTAATCGAGCTCCGCTTCTATCTCTCACCGTCCTCCACTCGTGCACGACCAACCGTCTTCTCTTCCATTGAATTGTAACATCGAGAAGACGTTCTTCCAGTTCGCTCGCATTTTCATCATCATCATCCTTATTATTATTATTATTATTATTATTATTATTATTAGTATTACCACTCTCCTCCTCGATTTCAAAGCAAACGGCCACGAACACTCGTCGTCTCTGCTGCTGTAATCGCTGTTCTCGTTCTCGTTCCTGTCCCGCCTCGTCCTCCTCCTCTCCCTCGCTCTCTAAATCCATACACCCATATCTATTTTTAAACGAACGAAGTTTTCGACGACCTTTTTGTGTTTGTGTTTTGCAAAAAAGAAAAAAAGAAAGAAAAAAGAAGAAACAGATGCCAAACGATTGCCCCTTCTTGTGTTTGTTTGCAAAAGAAATGAAGAGAAGAAGTGATCTTTTCGTTGTCTCTTCTTTTTACTCTCGTAGACTCTTGTCTCTTTCTCTCTTTCTCTCGTCATTTTTAGAACGCGAGGAGCGGAAGAGGAATACACACACACGCACACACTCACACGCTCACACAGAAAAACAGACGTAGTAGTAGTAGTACGAGTAGCTTAGGGAATAACAGCGACACGATTCAGAAGACGACCGACGATTTATTATTAAAGACGAGACGACGAAGACGCTCATCATCTCCGCGAAGAAGTTTGCGTTGGATCTCTCCGTTGTTTTCGTGTGATAAATACTAAACCACTCATTAAAAAACAAGCGGCGGCGCGAAAAGAGAGAGGGAAAGAGAATGACCGACCAAGCGGTGCTTCTGTTACGAAACCAGCTGAGAGGTGCGTCGTTTTTCTTGTCCTTCTTTTGTTTTGTCTGTCTGTCCCTCTCTTGGATGATGGATGATTATGATGTGGACGATGATTTTTCTGCGAGGAGAGCGACGAGGGGCGACTCCAACATTTTGTACTGACTTTTTCCTCCTTCTCTTCTGATTATACTACTACTACTACGAATGCGAAAAATAAAACAGATTTAACTCGGAACCCAATCGAGGGCTTCTCCGCGGGTTTAGTGGACGATTCCAACGTCTTACAATGGCAAGTAACCATCATGGGCCCTCCGGATACGTTATACGAGGGCGGTTTCTTCACGGCGACGATGACGTTCCCGAAAGATTACCCGAACAAACCGCCGGACGTGAAATTTAAATCGGAAATTTGGCACCCGAACGTGTATCCAGACGGGAGGGTGTGCATATCTATCTTACACGACGCCGGGGATGACCCGATGGGGTACGAGTGCGCCAGCGAGCGGTGGTCGCCGGTGCAAACGGTGGAGACGATTATGCTGTCGATTATATCGATGTTGTCCTCGCCGAACGACGAGTCGCCGGCGAATATCGACGCGGCGAAGATGTTTCGAGAGGATTACGCGGGATTTAAGAAACGGGTGGCGAGATGCGTGAGGAAGAGTCAAGAGGAGTGCTTTTGAAATGAGGAGAGAAGCACACGCGATGAAGGATGGAATAAAGAGAGAGAGAGAGAGAGAGAGAGAAAGAGAGGGATAACGCAGAAATGTTTTAAAGTATTATAGAAGAGAGAATATATAAAAGAGAGCACGCTAGAAAGAGATAGACATAAGAGAGAGAGAGAGAGGATACGAAAAAGCAAGGAAAAAGAAGAAGAAGAAGAAGAAGAAGAAGAAGAGAGTACTACTACCCATATCGATACAAAGATTTGAAATACCGATATTACATTACTTTTACTTTGAATCAACAACGCGTTTCCTACAAATCTACTTTTAATAAAAACAACTCTCCCGTCTAACTATTCGCTCTCTTTCGGGTCTTTCACTCGCGTCTTCTTCAACTTTATAGCCGCGTAATACACACTTCCAAACACCCCCACAATCATTCCGCTAAAGTTCGCCCATTGGAACACCCCACCAAAGAATATGTACCCAATCCACACCACCGCTAGATCTTTCACGTTGCCACAAATAGCTTGCGTCAACGCCGAGTTCATCGACGTGTTTAAGAATATAGAGTAGTTCAGCGCGAACGCCAGCACGCATGAACCGAACAAGACTTTAACGAACCCACTATTTTCGTTTATATAAATAATCGTACTGAACACTTCCCCTCTTAACAAAGATAGCGCGAACAACGGCGCGCCGCACCAAATTCCGTTCGTCCACATCAACCCGAACGCGTTCAATCCGCTCTTCTTGGATACGCGTCCAATCATGATCAAATACACGCTCGTTGCCACGTTATTCAGAACGACCATAAAATATCCATACAAATTAAACTCCATATCGTTCATTCCGGCTATAATTGCGCCTAACACCATAAGCATCACCGCAAAAATCACGTCTCTCTCTTGCGCTTTCCCAAACGCCAGGAACTCGGTCGCCATCGTAAACGCGCCGGTAGTTCTTCGCAACGTCGTATACATCGGTAAGTTTACGCCTCTCAACGAAATCATGGACAACAACATGTACGTTAAATACGCGAGAGCTAACGGTAACGTCGTTCGAAATAACTTCACGGTTGGGAATCCCGTTTTCACGTTTAATCCGCCTTTCGGCACTTTCCCGTTGTTTGACATCGTTTCCTCGCCGTCCTGTTGGTCCACGAACGCAATCAAGTTCAGTCTTTTAAACACATACAAAAGCATCGTCGATACGATCAGTTGCGATAAGGTGATGACGTTTGCAAACGGAAAATCGTACAAAGATAACGCGGTTTTATTGAAACAGAGTAAAGCGACCGCGCACGCCATGTAGCTAAACGCCACCGACGCGCATTGGAAAGCCGTCGCTTTCGGTTTCTTTTGTAAATGGAGCAGACCAGCGCCGGCGATTTGGAGCGTGGAAAACGGGTTGTTTTTGGAGGAAAGCAACATGCGCACAGCCGCGAACAATGAATGATGCCGTTCTTAAAACGTGGAAGAGAGAGAGAGAGAGAGAAAGAGAGCGTTCGTTGTTCTTCGTCGTCGCTCAAAAGAAGTCGCTCTTTTTCTTCTGAAGAAAAGTCTGTTGTTGTTTTATCCAAAATGCTGTACTATTTGGTAGCATAGTATCAATGTATAGAAATAGTCTCTCTCTTCTGCTATCTAGTATGTGTTATATTGTTGTTATTGTGAGTGCGTTGTTACTTAATGGACATCTTGGCGAACGCCGCGGCGGCATCCATGGCTTCGGTCATCGCTTCAGCGTTTGGTCCTTGGCCTTGCGCGACGCCTTTTTTACCGCCGCCTTTCCCTCCGAGCGGCTTCAAGCACACATCTAACCAGTTTTTAGCCTCGTTGGTTTTGTTCTTCACGTCGGAAGGGACCGAACACAACGCGACGGCTTTCCCGTCGTTCGTGGCGAACAATGCGCACGATAAACCTTTCGCGGCGACCGATTGCGCGCACTCGCCCAACACTTTCGCGTCTAAACCTTCGCCGAGGTTGGCGACGAGAAAGTTTTCGCTCTTGGAGGAGGCTTCGCCGCACATGACGGAGAGTTGCTCGATGGCTTTAGCGGCTGCTTCAGCGGCGGCTTTTTTCTTTTCATCCAAGTATCGCTTATTTTCTCGGACGATCAACTCTCTCAAATTTTCTCGAGAAGCGAACGGCATCGTTTTCTCCGCGTCGTCGATGGAACCTTTCAACAAAGACAGTTGCGCGGAGAGCTCGGTTAAATCGGTAATTTTCGCCGTCGCATCAATCATATCCATGAAATCTTTGGCATTCTGGAAGGCTTGCCTCGCTTGGCCTTTCGTGGCTGCAGTGATGCGTCGAATACCTTTCGCTGTGCCGACTTCTTCGATGATGGCAAAATCTTCCGCTTCCGCGGTGCTTTTCAAATGCGTGCCGCCGCAAAACTCAATCGATCGCTTCGCCCACGCCTCGTTGGACGGATTGGATAACAAATCGTCGATGGCTGGACCGACAGAAACGACTCTGACCGGGTCAGGATACACTTCACCGAATACCGCGCGCAAACCGTTGATTTTCTGCGCGTCCGTTAACGCCACCTCTCTCGTGTGGACGGACAAGTTTTCTTTAATTTGCGAGTTGACGATGTCTTGCGCCTCTTGGATTTGCTTCGCCGTGACTGGTTTGTTGTGGGAAAAGTCAAAACGCAACTTTTCGTCGTCCACGACGGAACCTTTCTGGTTGACGTCGTTTCCTAAGACTTCGCGCAAGGCAAAGTTAACGACGTGTGTCATCGTGTGATTAGGCATGATGTCCGAACGTCGAGCAACGTCGACTTGCGCGGTGCACGCGTCGCCAACCGAAACCGAAACGGAATCATCCGATAGGACGTGCAAGATGTACCCAGCAGCCGCTTTCGCCTCGGAAACAGATAAATCTTTACCGTTGACGTTCAGAGACCCGGTATCAGAAACCTGACCTCCAGATTCTGCGTAAAATGGTGTCGATTCTAAAATCAAACCAAACGGCCCGCTTTGTCCTTCCGTAGATTGAACGAATCCGTCCGAGCTCGTCAAAATCGCTTTGACTGTCGTATCCACTTTCGGAACGTTTTCGACGTACTTGAACGAATCATTTGTAGTTGCGATGTTGTTATTCGACAACCATGCCGTCGCTTCCGCTTGGAACAACAAATCCACGCCGGTGTTCTTCTTGGAGCTCATTCTCGATTTCTCTTGCGCCGCTTTGAACACTTGGTCAAACTCTTCGTTGTTCAACGTCAAACCGTTCTCCTCGCACATGATTTCCGTTAAATCGTTCGGGAAACCAAAAGATTCCCACAATAAAAACGCCTCGACGCCAGAAATGACGTTTCTGTTTTCACCTCTCGCGCCTTCCGCAATTTTCTTAAACTTTTCGATACCTTTCAAAAGTGTCTTTCCAAACGATTCCTCTTCTTCGGCGATGATTTCGATGACTCTTTTTTCCTCTTTCTTGATTTCCGGAAACGTTTCGCCGAGCATTTTTACAACCGTCGGTACCAACTTGTGGAAAAAGCCTTGTTTGGCGTTCAATTTCTCGCGTCCAAATCGAACGGCTCTTCTCAAGACTCTTCTCAAGACGTAGTTTCTCCCATCTGACCCGGGACTGGCGCCGTCCGCTATGGCGACGGTTAACGTTCTCACGTGATCTGCGACTACTCTGTACGCCATATCTTTCTCTCCAGCATCAGCGACACCTAACAAACCGGTGTAAGGCGACGAACCGGTCACTCTTTGAATCTCTCTGAAAATCGGGAGAAATACATCCGTATCGTAGTTCGACGGTCGGTCTTGTAAACAACTCGCCAAGCGTTCGAAACCCATGCCGGTATCCACGTGTTTGCTCGGTAACGGTTTCAAAACCCCACCTTCCTCTCGGTTGTATTGAATAAACACCAAGTTCCAAATCTCCAAACAGTTCGGATCGTCCATGTTGACTAAACTCGACGCGTCTCTGTTACCAATTCGATCGAAATGGATTTCGGTACAGGGACCGCACGGTCCAGTATCGCCCATCTCCCAAAAGTTATCCGCGCAATCGAAGGGTAGCACTTTCGAGGCTGGGAGAAACTTCAACCAAATATCTCTCGCTTCTAAATCCGGTTCTAAACCTTGCTTTGGATCGCCACCGAAATACGTCGCGTATAATCGATCCGGGTCGATTTTGTACACCTCCGTTAACAACTCCCACGCCATGGAAATGGCGCCTTCTTTAAAGTAATCGCCAAATGACCAGTTCCCGAGCATTTCAAAGAACGTGTGATGATACGTGTCTTTCCCGACGTCGTCTAAATCGTTATGTTTACCTCCGGCGCGAATGCACTTTTGCGAATCCGTGACTCTTTTCAACGTATACAGCGGTGATTTCGGGTCGCACGTGCCTAAAAAGATTGGTTTGAACTGGTTCATGCCGGCGTTGGCAAAGAGTAAAGTCGGATCGTCGTGCGGCACAACTGGCGAAGACGGCACGATCGTGTGCGCGTGCTTGCTTTCAAAAAAAGAGGTGAACGTATTTCGAACTTTCGCCGCGGACCAACTGCAATTTTCGGTTTGATCGATGGGCAAGTTTTTCAGCGCTTTCACTTCGCCTTCCCATCGCATCGGTTCTTGACAACACGTCATCTTCCCGACCGCTTCTAACCATTCCGGCAACGCGTACACCGTTTCCAACCAAAACTTCACCGCCGGATACTCTTCGTTCCACTCGTTCTCAGGAATCAGGTGTAAAAACAAATTCTCGCAACTCGACGCGCCGACGATATCCGCCAACGTAAAGCCTCTCTCTGGGACTAAAAACGCGCCTCTCTTCTCCGCCATCGTTTTCTTCAAGTGCTGTTCTAAACTCGTCAAAAAAGAGCGACATGTTTTCTTCGTCCTCTCCTCGTTTATTTCGTCGTACGCGACACCTCTGGCTTTCCCGATCCCGATGATTGGGTACAACCACCCCGGTCCGCTCGCGTCCAACTGGTTAAAACTATCCATAAAGCCGTCGATTTTCGCTCGCAATTCCGCACCCCCGCTTTCCTTCGGGTATACCATCTCGCCACTCACAGAGCACAAATATCGGCAAATCGCGTTCGATTCAAACACCGCCGTCTCATTCGCGTCGTCGCACACCAGCATCGGCACCTTACCGAACGGGTTCATCTTCAGATACTCTTCCGTTTTGTTCGTTTCCCCCATCGTCACCGGGACGTAGTCCAATCGAATCGAACAATACTTCGCGGTGACTGCAATCCGATGCGAACGAGACGTCGGCCCGTACAGCTTCATTTTTTTCAATTTTAATAAGAACAACAATAAGAATAACTGCACGTTACGTGTGTATATATATCTCAAAGATGCGTGCGATTGCGTGTCCGTTTATAAATAATAAAGAGAGATTACGAACACGTCTCACACAACAACATCAAGAACAGAAATGAGGCAAGTTTGTGGCCAAAATCAACTCTAAAACGCAAGAATTTTTTCTCATGCACACAAACACATCAAGCCCTACTGAAAACTGGTAAGCAGCGAGCGCTTTCGCGAAAAACGCGACGATACTCATTGAATTCAAATTTTAGTTTTAGAAGCAAAGAGAGGCGATTGCTCTTTAGTAGTAGTATTCGTGTGTGTTTTTTTTTGTGTGTGTCGAAGTAAATATATACGTTATGCGTTAAAGTCTTAATAGTAAAACTCGTCTCGCGGAGGAGGACGGGTTCGTCCCTCTCTCTCTTTCATTCATTCATTCTCTCTCTCTCTCTCTGTCTCTTTCTCTTTACAAGTGGTAATCCTTCGGGACGTGCTCGATCCACCCTTTGGTATCCTTTAAACGACCTTGTTGGATGCCGGTGAGCTCGTCGTATAACATTTGTCCGGTGGCGCCAATTTTGCCGTCGCAAAAGACGGTTTTCTTGCCTCGGTGCGTGACCGAGCCAACCGGGACGACGACGACCGCGGTGCCGGTGCAAAAGCACTCGTCCGCGGACAAGACTTCATCCAAGCCCACTTTTCTTTCCTCGACCGTGTATCCTTTGTCTCTGGCCAATTCGATGATGCTCTTTCTCGTGATGCCGGGTAAAATGGTCCCTTCCAAAGCCGGCGTGGCGATCGTTTTGCCCTTCACCACGAAAAAGTTGCACGAAGACACCTCTTCGATGTATTTGTTCTCTTTGGCGTCTAAATAAATAACGTCCGAAAACCCCTCTTTTTTCGCTTGCAATTGCACTTTCAAAACTGGAGAGTAGTTTCCGACGCATTTCGTGGATCCGGTCCCGCCTGGCGCGGCTCGATGGTAATCCTCTTCGACGATCAAATCGATCGGCGACAACTGACCTCCCTTGAAATACGAAGCAACCGGACTGACGTAAATCAAAAATGTATACGATGGCGCCGGACCTAACCCCAAAATCGCCCCAGTCCCAATCAACAACGGTCGAATGTACAAGGATCCAACCCCAACTGGCGGCACGTAGTCTCTGTTCGCGCTGATAACCTTCTTCACCGCGTCTTCGAAGATGTCCTTCGGTACCGGCGGCATTGACATCCTCCCGGCGCCTTCCGCAAACCTCTTCGCGTTTTCATCCGGACGAAACGTAACGATCTCATCCTCGGGCGTTCGAAAAGCTTTCATGCCTTCAAAGATCCCTTGACCGTAATTCAACACCGCCGCGGATGGTGACACCGAAATGTTTCCGTACGGGTGAATTGACCCAACTTTCCACTGCCCATCGATGGTGCACTCGGCGATATACATGGATTCGGTTTCGGTTAAACCAAAACCAAGTTTCGACCAGTCAATCTCCGGCCTCGTTATCGCGTTGTTCACAGCGAGATTTCCTCTCGTTATTCTCTTCTCTCGTCTTCTTCTATTTAATATTCTGTTCTTCTCGTTGTTGTTGTTACTAAACTTGTTGTTCTGCATTATTGCACTTCGTCTCCCCGCCGCAGAGGACGATGATGATGATGCCGAAGAAGAGGCGACTACGCTAGAACTATTCGAAACCGTTGGTCGAAAAACCATCGTCGTCGTCGTCGAAGATGCGTTGGACGCCATCATTTTTTCTAGGTCTGTCTTTGTCTTCTCTCTCTCTCTCTCTCTCTCTCAACAGGAGGAGTGCAACACGCTCGTCGGTGTGAAAAGTAAAGTCCTCTTATCTCTCTCTTTTCACCAATGGGGCTGCTAAACCCTAGACCCTAAACTTTTTTCAGTCTTTTTTTCTCTCTCTCTCTCCTTTTTCCTTTTTCCTCTTCCTTCTTCAAAACAAGGTAAAAAGGAGAAGCATTATTAAAATGAAGATCGACGAAGTCGCCTCGACGACGAAGAAAGCGCGAGTGGCCACGCACACGCACATCAAGGTATTTAATAATACTCTTTAACGAATTTAAATTCGCCTTTTTGATTGATTGTTATTGTTATTGTTATTGTTATTGTTATTGTTATTGATTGTTGTTTTAAACAATTCTTTTCATCATCTTCGCGTGGCGTCTCGCAATCGGTCAATTTTGTTTTGAATCCTTCCCATCGTTTTCATCGTCATCGTTCGATTATTTCATCATCGGAGGATGAAACCTTTACTCAAATTGAACGCTCATCGCATCACAGGGTCTCGGGCTGAACGAAAAAGGCGCGGCCGTCGCGCAAGCCGCCGGATGGGTCGGCCAAGAATCCGCTCGGGAAGCCTCCGGCGTCGTCGTGGACATGATCAAAGAGAAAAAAATGGCTGGAAGAGCCTTGTTATTTACGGGCGCGCCGGGGACGGGGAAGACGGCGTTGGCGCTAGGGATCGCGCAAGAATTAGGGACGAAAGTACCGTTTTGTCCCATGGTCGGGTCAGAGGTGTATTCGCACGAGGTGAAGAAGACGGAAGTGTTGATGGAGAACTTTCGAAGAGCGATTGGTTTGCGGATTAAAGAGAACAAGGAGGTGTACGAAGGCGAGATTGTGGAAATGACGCCGGAAGAGACGGAGAGCACTTCGGGCGGGTACGGGAAAGTTATCACGAGCGTAGTCGTTGGATTGAAAACGGTGAAAGGGACGAAACAGTTGAAATTAGACCCGTCGATTTACGACGCGATGCAGAAAGAAAAGGTGAAGTTGGGCGACGTGATTTACTTGGAGGCAAACTCGGGGTCGGTGAAACGAGTTGGGAGGTGCGATGCGTACGCTTCGGAGTTCGATTTAGAAGCGGAAGAGTACGTTCCGTTACCGAAAGGCGACGTGCATAAAAGAAAAGAGATTGTGCAGGATGTAACTTTACACGATTTGGACGCCGCCAACGCGAGACCGCAAGGCGGATCCGATATCATTTCAATGATGAGTCAAATCATGAAACCGAAGAAAACAGAGATTACGGAAAAGTTAAGGAGAGAAATCAATAACGTGGTTAACAGATACATCGATAGTGGCATCGCCGAGTTAGTCCCGGGAGTGTTGTTTATCGACGAGGTGCACATGTTGGATCAAGAATGTTTCACATTTTTGAACAAAGCGTTGGAGTCGCAATTGGCACCGATTGTTATTTTTGCCACCAACAGAGGGGTGTGCCCGGTGAAAGGCTCAGACGGGATGGTGGCACCGCACGGTATTCCGGTAGATTTGTTAGATCGCTTGCTGATTGTTCGAACGATTCCTTACACGAGCGAAGAAAACGTACGGATTTTAGCCGTGCGAGCGGACGTGGAAGAGATTGAGATGGACGAAGCGAGTTTGGCGAGATTAGGCGAGGTTGGCGACGAGACGACTTTGAGACACGCGGCGCAGTTGATGACGCCGGCGGCGGTGATTGCGCAACAAAGCGGGAGAGAGGAGATATCGATTGCGGATTTAGAGGAGTGTCAAAGATTGTTTTTTGACCCGAAGAAGAGCGCTAAGTTATTGCAAGAGCAAGCGGATAAATTTATCACGTATTGATAACTCAATAAAATTGCTTCGCGTTCGTCATCAGTGCAGTAGTCCTAATATTTATTATGTATGTAGTGGTGAAACAAATAAGAAATGTACTAAATGAAAATAATGGGTACTCTACAGTATGGTACACTTGGTTTTATTCGATATTACAAAACGCAAATCGAAGCGCGCGCAGCTTTCGTCCTTTTTTCCTTCCCTCTTGTTCTCATTTTATTGAACAGCCGCTGCCGCTGCACGCTTCTTATCAGCGACTACATCCATAAAGGTTTGTTGAGATTGTCCAGTCCCACCCGATCCGCCATCGGATCCTTTCTTTTCGTTCCCGGAATCGTTGTTCCCGGAATCCGTGTTCGTGTTGTTATTATCGTCTCCGTTGTTGGCTTCCTCAAACGTGCCATCGGAATCTCTCTTCGTCATTTGCATGTATGGATGTGGCCGCGTTTGCTGCGTCGCCATGGACGTTGGCACGAGCGCGTCACTTGTAAGCGTGGCCGTGGTCGCATCGCGAGCACTTTCGCTGTTAAACTTCATAGAGTTCACCGCACTCTCCACCAACTTGGCTTGTTTCTCCTCCGCGCTCGCGTCGGAAGAGGCGTTTAAGAAGGTTTGGTACCCGCTGCCGACGAGTTGCATTTGATCTTCCCACATTCGCTTCGATAGCAAATTCTTCTTCAAGTTATTGACGAGTAAAACGGTCGTTTCTCGATCAATCGGTCGCATATTTTGTAAATTCTCCGCCGCTTCTTCCGCAGAGATGCTATCGTTTTCCAACATTCTCGCAAACGCGGAGTACACGACTTGGAAGTTTGGCGTGTTTTGATTCGCTTTCTTTCTTTGCGCATCGGTCAGCGAATTGTTCTGCGTAGGATTCCAAGCCGAATGTTGCAACTGGTCGCCGCCGTTCACTTGCTGCCCCGCGCCACCTAAGTTCGAGCCGTGTGCAGACTGGTTCGTATTTTGTTGGTGTTGCTGATGAAAGCCTCCCAAACGCGAGGGACCTCCAGAACCGATGCTTTTTTTCCTGTCTGTACCTTTTGAAGTTGGGGTGTTCGGTGCTTTCCTTTTTGATCCTTTTTGCACCTCGTACGTTGCGCCCGTCAAGGAATTTCGAACTTGCTCTTGCATTTCATTCATTTGCTGCGTGATGTATTCGTGCGTCATGCATTGGTGGTTGCTCTTGGAACCGCCGCCGCTATTATCGTCCTCGTCACTAATATTATTGTTGTTTATGAAATCTGTCGCAGTCATCATCAACTCTTTATTATGACCGCCGGTTTCTTTGTACGAAGTTGTCGCCGTGCCGTTGTTGCTATCTACTAAACGGTTAATCGCGTCGTCTTCCGCCGAACCGCCACCAGAGGCGTCGTTGCTATTCATGATTTCTCTATTATTCTCGTCGTCGTCGTCTTCATCATCTTCTGCTTCGTCATCGACCATACCCGCAAGTTGATCGTCGCTTCTAAATAAGTCATCCATCGGCGGTTCGTTTCCGGGATGAAGCAAGGAGGATTTCTGTGTTTTCGTATTCTTCTTCATAGTGTTGGCGTTCTTTTTCGTTCCAGTAGTCTTCGGTTTCGCAGCTTTCTTTTCTTTTTTCGGCGTCGATTGCTTCGCTTTCTTATTACCCTCGTCGCTCGCGTTCGTATTATTATTGTAATTATTACTCTGCGATACTTCTTGCTTCTGCAACTGTTTCTTCGGCGAGAGTTTCTTCGAAGGAGAAGACGGGAGACCAGAGGCGGCGTCTACTAACGACGAACCGTTCTTAGTTGCAGTGGCATCAGCAGTTCCATCGCCTGTTGTTTTCACCGGTACTTCATGTTGCTGCTGCTCATGTACTACTACTTTAGCTGATGGCGGCGGTGCTACTGGTGGTGGTTTCACCGCTTTGTGCGGATACGGTCGACTCGCCTTCTTCTTCGGCCTCGGCGGCGGCACCGCTTCTCCGGTGCCCAACTTTTCAATCTTCAAGAAATATTTTTGCGCGTGCGAACGGATTTGAATGATCGATTTCGATTTCACGTGCTCTTTGATTTGCTTCCAGTTTCGCTGGTATCTGTGTATTCGAAGACGATACAAAAGAAGAAGAAGAAGAAGAAAAATGTCAGCAATAGTTGTTTTCGCGTTTTCGTCACGACGCCATAATCACAAGGAGAAAGAAGAGACGCGTCATCATCCTCCTCGCACGAAAGAAGCAGAAAAACAAAAAAACAAACGCACAGCGCGATAGCCTCCACGAACAGCCCGTGTTCTTCGTCCGTCCAACTTTCTCTGGATTTTGTGATGGTGTATTCTTTCCTCGCTTTAATGTTCACTTCTTCTTGTTCTTCCTTCTCCATCTCATTGTTAGTATTATTATTCGTCGTCTCTTCGTCGTTCGTCGTCATCTCTCCTCCCGCTCTCAAATTTGGACGTTTCCCTCCTCCGCCTCCGAAAAGATATTCTCGAGATATCTCAAAGCGGGGCGAAAATTCTCTCTCGAGAGATCTCTTTCAACGACGAAAGAAGAAGCGTTGATGCCGACGATCGAAAATGGTCAGATCACAAAGACAGAAGAGAGAGAGAGAGAAGAAGCTTGAATGAAGGAGATCAGACGGCAGAGAAGGCGGACGACGGGTGATCAAAGCGGCGCGTTGTTTCTTTTCTGCGCGTCGTCGTCGTACTATAATTTGGTACACAGATTAGACGAAAGAAAAGAAAGAGCTGAGTCAATTATAATTTAGGGTTTGTGAAAAAAAATTTTTTGAAGAAAAAAAAAGCCACAGACAGAGAGACCGTTGGGGAGAAAATCTTATTAAAAAAGAAGAGGAGGAGGAAGCGGAAGAGAAGTGAAGCGGTGAAGCGGTGAGAAGAAGCATGGCGAATACTACTGCTGGAGGAGCAGCAGAAGAAGAAGAAGATAACATCAACACCGGAATGATGGAATCGACGAAACATCCGACCGCGTTACTCGTGCACGTCGTCTTTAAATGTAGCGCCGTGCTCGTCTATGTCTTTTGCAACTGGTTTTCGGACGATTTCGTCATCATATTCGTCCTTTTGACTCTTTTACTGACGATGGACTTTTGGTGGACGAAGAACGTCTCCGGTCGCTTGTTAGTTGGGTTGAGGTATTGGAACGAAGTCGAAGAACAAAGCGGGGAGAGCAAGTGGCAGTTTGAATCGAGAGACGCGGATGGAATGCGGTTGGTGGATGCGACCGAGAAGCGGATTTTCTGGTGGACGATATACGGCGCGCCGTTGATTTGGGCGTTCTTTTTAACCACGTCGTTGACAAAGTTGAATTTCAACTACGCGTTGGTGTGTTTAATGGCATTGGGGATGTTGTTGACGAATACGATCGGGTACATGAAGTGTTCGAAGGATCAGAGGGAACAGATTAGCGGGTTGGCGCAAAGAGGCGCTCTGAGTTTTTTAACGAGAGGATACTTTTGAGTTTGTAGTAGATATATTTAGTAGTTTTGTCGTAGTAGTGAGCTTGTTCTATGCACACGTAGTGCTCTGCTTTATAGCCGAGACCGAATTTCGGCTGTTTCGTTTCTCTTCGATACCGTTGCCGCAATCGTACCGTGCGGCTCCGACGTGGCAATGTATACGTCGTCGTTGAATTTATGGTCTCCTCCGTTTGGCGTCATCGGTATGAAATGGATGTTTGGTAACGTAAATTTCACGTCTTTCACTTCTTTGATGTTGTTTACGATCGCATCGCCCATATTGTATAACGTCGCTTGCACCGATGGCGAATACACGCCTCTCTGCGCGTCGCCGAAGAACTGGTCTTTGATGTTTTCGAGCACTCGCTGGTAGACTAAATCGTAATCAATGTTGTTGTTGTTACTAGAATTGTTATTACCGAACCATCCTTTCCGTTTACTGGTATCAATTCCTCCTTCCAAGTCGTACGTCCACACGCAATCAATAGCAGTCGCTAAAATCCGTTCATTCGTTTCACCGAGTTTGGTAAACTTGTCCTTGATATATCCTTCGTAGCCGCTTTGCGTCGTTTTCAACACCCGATAATCTTTCAACCCACTCGTTACGGTTGGATGATCCATTCGTTCTCTCATCACGTTCACGAAACACGTGCGTATACCGCTACTAAACGTAAAACCGTGACTGTGCTCGACACCTCCTCTGACTTTAGCCCGCTCCCACGGCGCTTGGTCCACCGTCACCGACACCCCGTCTATGAGCGGATACGTTTCTATAAACGTTCTCGCGAGACGGATGGCGTAGTCCTCCATAGACGTGCGCTCTTTACATCTTTGCGCGACCACGTAACACATATTTCTCGTCGTATCCGTGGTCGTCATCCCACCGTTATCTCCGCTCGTGTACGCTTTTTCCATTTCCGGCGATATGAGTCGAACGCACACCTCCCACTCGACGAAATAATGCGCGTTTTCTTTCGCATCTCTCCACGTCCGCCCCAAGCGGACTTTCGATTTCCCGTGCTCGTGTTCGGTTAAAAATCCCATTCTGTGACGCTCTCGTTCGTCGGTATATTCAATAAATACTAAAGAAGTCTTCTCAAACAGCAAAAAAAGCGAAACTGCTTTTTACGGTTCTTCGATGCGTCTGTAGAATAACAACAGCGCGAGGAAGCAGCGCAGGATATGCGCGGATAAAAAGATTGATTACTTTGCGGCGTTTCAGAAAATTTTCTGCAGTTTTGTGACTGCTTCTTCTGTGAAACGACAGACGGACAAAAAAGCTTTCGCGAGAGACGAAAACAAAAAAAAAACAGACTTCTCGAGTGATTTCTCAGAGGAGATCTCGTCAGATGCACGAAAGAAAAGTCTCTCTCGGATACTAAAGAAACACACCGAACGCTTTTAGTATCATCATCATCATCATCATTAATAGGAGTAGTAGTCTATTACGCAGTTAAAAAAAAGATAAAGATGGCGGACCAAACGCCGCCGGTCCTTTCCGGCACTTTAACCAAGAGAGGCGGGAAAGACTTGTACGGCAAAAACACCTGGCGGTTGAGGCATTTTCAATTACATCTCGCGAGCGAGAAAAAATTCTTTCATCACCAGCAACGGTTTAATGACGAGGAGGAAAAAGACGCGGACGAGGAGGAAGAGAGAAGAGCTTTTAATAAAAAGGAAAAGTCGACGCTGAAGTATTACGCGTCCGAGCCGACGCACTCGAGGCAACAACCGAAAGGCATGTTCGAGGTGACCAGTAAGAGTACCGTTGTGACTTTAGAGGACGAGAAGATTCTCGAGGAACACGGCTTAGGGAGCAAATATTTAGGGAAGAAGTTGTTCGCGTTTTACTCCAAGATGGACGTCTCCGCGAAAGAAATCAATTCAGGAGTTTCGAATTCCGTGGTCGTTTGCGAGTGCGAGAATCAGCAAGTGTTGCAATCGTGGGTGACGGCGCTGAGCGACGCGATTGCGCGAGAGCGGAGTCGGAAAGCGAAGAACGGGGAGAAGGACGGAAACGGTAGCGACGACGAGAGCGATACGGAAGTCGACGCGAACGGGAGGAAAAGGAAAAGTGGTGGAGAGAAGAAGAATTCGTTGCAAAGACACCAGACGAAACACGCGAGAAGGAGTTTCTTTAAAGGCGCGCTGGAGAGAGCGGGGTTGACGGGACCGTTGGGGGGCGTCGGGGTGCCCACGCACTTGGAAGCGGTGTGGGAGCAAATCGCGTTCGTGGACGTCATGGCGGACGACGCGCTCGGGTTTGACGAACGGTTAATGCGCATACGAGATGAGAAAATGGCAGTTAGAGAAACGCTAGAAACTATGAGCGATTCGTGCTCGACAATTTCGAGAGCTTTGGGAAGTTTGCAATTTCCGATGTCGGTTCCGGAAACAAACGCGATTATGGAAGTCAGAAGATCGTTGGATGATTTGACCTTGTTATGTCGGCAAATCCCCGCAGGAACGCAAGATAACAACGCGTTTACTGCGTTTTTGTCTGTGTTTATCGATAGAGTGCGTTCGATGCGTCCGGGTGCTTTATTAATGTTCCCGGGTGGGTGGTCCACGCAAAACGACGGGAAGAGTCGCGCGCTGATTTACACCTTGCAACGACTGCAAGGCTCCTTTGTGTTTTCCGTGACCAACACGGGCGATGGATTAGAGTATCATCCCGTGAAAGCGGATCCGTCCTCGGATGGATTTTTATACGGGTTGACGACGCAATTGACGGAAATTCCAATGGATATGTGTTTAGATTCTTCCACTTGGGCTCTGTTACTTAGACCGATTGTCCATCCGCAGAAAACGGCTGAGATTGCAAAAGACCAAATTTACGCCAAAGTGTTGCCAATGTTGAACGGTCGTCCGTTATTCGCATCGGTTGGTGCCACGCCGCTTCGGACGGTTCAGTTTGCACCAAAGCCAGCCGGTGGCGATTTATCGTTTTCCTTGTGCGCGTTAGAAGCTGCGAGGTGCGCGTTGTGCTCTTTAGGATGCCCGCCAAAACGAGCAAACGCGTTAGTCGAGGTTGGCGTGAGACACGTCATGTTAGAAGAAGCCTTGCGGAACGTTTCTGAAATTTCGCTTCTGAATACTTCCGCGTGCGTAGCTCTAGAAACTGCGTGTAAAACTTTAGCTCGATTTGCGACGCCGTACGCGGAAAAATTAGCCAAGATGGAACGAGAAAATGGAGGGCAAAACGCAGACGCGAGCAACGTCGGACCGGTGCCTCCGGAAATCCTCGCGAGGATTTTGAAGTGCGTGGAAGCGACAAGACTGAGAGCTGCAAACGCCCGAAGGCCGACGTTACTTCCGCCACCGTTAGCCTCACCGATAGCGCCTAGAGATGCGAGCAACATGCAGTTGTTCGGTAAAATTATGCTCGAAGGCGGGACGAATTTACTCGCCGGCGACGCCAAGCCGCCGCCGATTATTCGTCCGGTCGAGTTGTCCATGGTTCCAGATATAGTCACTAGCGTAGAAGAAGCCGCATTAGCCATGCGAAAAGCAGCACACTGTTGCTCCATATTGGCTAACCAAGCCGATTTGACTACGAATTCGTATTCGCACAGAGTTGCGTTGTTGGTGCATTTGTTCGTGCACGTTTTGCCTTGTCCGATGCCGTTGACGCACAAAGACAGAGAGACTCACTGCTTTTGGCGGTCGGCGAGACCAAAGTACGAGACGCAATTAGAGCTCGCCCGGTCTTTGAATTTATGTTTACGACATTTCGCCACGGCGTCGATGTCAGTTTCCGCCACGCGATCGTTTGACGCCAACCGATTGTTGACGTTGTCGTGCATGGCGGCGATTACCGACGCGACGTTGAGAATGAAACCGTGCGATTTCCCGAGCGTTTTTTGCGAGCATTACGACGGCGTCAACGAAGGCCCGACGACTCTATTTGGGTTTGATACCGGTCCATTTGCAGTGGAGGCGGAGTATTTACGATTTCACTGCCCGGAAAGAATGACAAAATTGACGAAAGTTTTAGATTACTTCCATTCGCTCACCGAGTCCGTTCAATCCTCGCACACTTTGTTTCGATGGGAAGACGATCAACAAGGCATGACTTTCGGCCCGGGAGAGGCTCGATTATTAGACCAAGTTGCATTAGCGATCGGCTACGAACGGTCGCCGGATGCCTTGTCGAATTACTTTTCTTGCGAAAACAGAGACATGGCGGATCATTACCCGGAACTCGTGGCGTTGCGAGACTCTGTTTTCATGTTCAAAGCGTTGATGGCACCGACGAGCGATTCGCTCCCGGACTTGCGTCGATGGACGTTTCAAGATTCTCAACTGAATTGGAAGATTGAGCGCGACGAAAGATCCGGAGCGTATAACCTCAATGTCACCGCTTTCGATCGTCAAATGCGAGTTGCGCCTTGGGCGCGAGAGTTACGCATGGTCGCCGATAAAGATGTCGACCCGAAAACAGGGAAAAAGAAGAGGATATATGGGTTTCGCTCTGTCTTCGGAGGTGGTTTTTTAGCTAAATCCGTCGGCGATAAACGGCCGCGATGTCCACCGTCCGGAGGGAATCCGTCTAATTTAGTCGGCATGCGAATCGATACGGAGGAGGACGTTTTGCATTTGCAAACGTTGCCGACGTTTGACGATTTGCTCAAACCAAGCGAAACGGAACTTTTGTTGACGTACTTGACTGCGCCAATGGTCCGCGTTCCGTTATCTTTGAGACTATTTGCGGACGCAACCAGGTGTCGTGCGTTATCATCGCACGAAATCCAACAAGTTTTAGATGCGGTTTTGTTTGAGCCTGGTCCGTGGCAACCGCCCGGGTTGGTCTTTGTCCCCCAAGAGATTCCTGCGAGCACGAGACAGCATATGGCGACACCGTGTGGGGTTTTATTCCACGAGCTCTCCCACGCGCCGGCGCCTTTAATCGATGCTGCGGAAGAGTTATTGGCTTTAAGTTTAGAACTCGATACCGGCAGGCACGACGCTCCAGCCGTCCCGGGCGTTTTGTTTTCCACGCGAGCCTTGACTCGAATGCTCGCGTTTATCACGACGCTGATGGAGCAAGAACACATCGAAGATCCAAAGATGAGAACG
>Ga0182095_1217811_pt1 | contig 28879 bp, 15 predicted proteins | sample 041ome_19_FD_127784 | JGI IMG/M metagenome (GOLD analysis project Ga0182095, IMG submission 127784) | Metatranscriptome of coastal salt marsh microbial communities from the Groves Creek Marsh, Georgia, USA - 041412BS metaT (Metagenome... | ecosystem: Environmental > Aquatic > Marine > Intertidal...
ATGATGATGATGATGATGATGCTAGATATCTCGTCCCAGTGACGACGTCGTAATCTCCTTCCTCTTGTTTTCGTATAAACTCAGGAATCGCTTTTGGATTGTGCGATAAGTCCGCATCCATTATAATCACAAACTCACCTCTCGCAAACTGTAAACCGTGAATGTATGCCGATCCTAAACCTAGTTTCCCTTTCCTCGGTTTCAGTCGCACGATATCTCGATACTTTTCAATCTTTTGCAACTTGCGAATGGTTTGCTGCGTCTGGTCTTGCGAGTTGTCGTCCACGACGATGACTTCGTAAAACGGTGGCGGTGATGGTGGTGATGGTGGTGATGGTGGTGGTGGTGATGATGGTGAAGATATTTTCTGACTTCTCTTTCTTTTGCTCGCTGTTTCCTCCTTTTCTTCCATCGCTTCCACGATGAGGCTGATGAGCATGGCAATGTTCAGCTGTTCGTTGTACGTCGGAACGATGATTGAATATTTGACGCCATCGGCAATGCCACCACCGTTTTGTTTCCGTTCCCTTTCCCTTTTTCTCGTTGAGGTCGTGGTGGTGGTGGTCCTCGTGGTGGTGGTCCTCGTGGTGGGCATCCGTCTTGTCGTTTTTTTTGGAGCTTGGAGAAAAAAAAGCAGAGTGATGCTTTTTTTCCTCCCTCTTTCCCTGCTTTTTGCTGCTGCTGCTCGATTCTCGATTTCTTTTTTTTCCCGCCAAAAATTGAAGAGCGACAAACCACACACTGACACACACACGCACAGAACATCTTACTCGCAAGCGAGTTTCAAAATATCGTCACAGTACTTGGGCGCGCGCACAAACGCTCTCTCGGAGTACTCACCAACTCATTCGAAATGACTCAAATCGCATTCTCACCGTCCGCTTCCGTCCTTAAAATGATCCGGACGCCAACGACGACGACGCCGATCTCTTCTTCTTCTTCTTGTTCTTCGTCGTCGAGGAAAATTTGTTCCGTGGCTAGCGTTCGTCGTCCTCGTTCCTCGGGTTCAAATCGAAGAAGAGATTTAAAAATCAACGCTTTGACGCAAGATTACGATGATAATAAAGATCAGTTCATGAAAATGGTCTCCTCGGAAGGGAAAATGAACGCTTTGAAGTCAATCTCTGCGGCCGATCAAAAGTTAACGTCCTCCGCGTCGAGGTCGAGCGCGAATAACGTCATCTCCATCGATCAATCCATTTTGAAAGTCGATCCGTATGCCAAAGACGCGTTAGATATGATCGGTTCTCGAACAAAATCGACGCCGGTGAACTTTAGCGTTCACTATGATACAAAATGGGGTGAAAATTTATTCGTATTAGGTTCTCATAAGAAGTTAGGCGCTTGGGACGAAGCCAAAGCGATTCCAATGCACTACAAAGAAGGCGGACAGTGGAGTTGCGAGGTGGAGTTGCAACCGGGTGGGATTTTTTTCTACAAATATCTCGTGCGTTCGATATTCGGAACGAGGTGGCAAGAAGGAGCGAACAACTTGCTCGTATTACCAGAAGCTATCGATTTACCGAAAAATGCGACGTATTTAGTCGAAGACTGCTTCAACGGGGGGCCGACGCAGTTGACGAGAACGAACCAAACTTTGTTGGCGGCCAAGTTGATCGAGACGCAAAAGGAGAAGGTGTTGTACGCGAAGGAGTTATCTAAGCAACAACAAATGACAAAGTCCGCGTTAGAAGAGTTGTTAATCGCGAGAGAAGAGCTGGCAGCGGCGCAGATGCAGCTGGCCCGAGCGATTGGGGACGGACGCTCTTACGACGTCGATACGACCACCACCACCGCCACAAACAACGATACTAGCAGCAAGGAAGAGGAGGAGAAAAAGTCAGGCTTCTGGTCTTCGCGATAAGAACGCGTAACATTATACATTATTACGAACAAAATTGCATTTACCGGCGCGGTAAAAGCGATTAAATACAATCTTTCTTGGCATCATTTGATGTGTGTTTTTAATTGGAAAAATTTAAATCACGCACAGGCTATATTTTGTACTTGCATCAAGCTTTTTCTATAGTTCCTTTTCAATTTCCTCCTCGTCGTCATTCATCAGAAGCTCGTCTCGTGTGACCATGCGATGAGTTCTTCTGTTCACCCTTCGATGGCTTTTTGTTTCTAGTTTTGCCTCTACTCTATCTGCTCCTCCGGCGGCTTGTTTCATTCGCACGCGCGTCTCTCTTTTATACGCCGCCTCTTTCTCTTTTACCGCAAGTTTCTTGACTTCCTCTAACAACTCCATATATAAATCTAATCTTTCCTGCGTCCAATTTGAATCATCGACTACACACCCTGGCTCGTGGACGTGGGTACAATCGGTAAATGCGCATCGTTCACCTCGCTCTTCCTCGGCTCGTTGAACAGCGTCTCGGATCTCCGGGAAACAAAGCGCCACATCTTTAACAACCATGCTCTCTAAAGACGGATATCCAAACCCGGGTGTATCGGCGAGTAAATTACCACCTTTCATGCGAAGTAAGCTAACGTGTCGAGTCGTGTGTTTCCCTCTCCCACTTCGAGCTGATACTTGTTTCACCGATTGCAAATCTGCCGATTCTAAAATCTCTCTTGCTTTTTCGTTTTCCACCGATCTCGAGCCTTTTTTTAGTTTACCGCCTCCTCCCCCTTCTACGTCTAAATCCGTCACAAAGGAGATCTTCACCTCCTCGCCTTGTGCGGATGCATCGCTCTTCCATTTTTCCCCGTGTTCGTTTTGTTGTCTCTTTTCGACCGAAAGCGCCGATTCCAAAGCGCTCGTCGCGCGAAGTCGATTTATTAAACTCGATTTCCCAACCCCAGAAGGTCCAGCCAAAGCGACGGTTTTCCCTCTTCCGATAACCTTCACGATCTCATCGATACCGTCCCCAGTTGCTACAGAGATAAATTTTGGGTCGTATCCCCACTTTCGCATCTTCTCTCGCCACTCCTCTACTCTCTCTTCTTCTATCAGATCCTTCTTATTTAATACCAGATGAAAAGGTACGCGCGCGTATTCAAACGCGACTAAAAAACGCGTCAATTGCTTCTCTTCCAACGGCGGCTGCGACAACGAAAATGTTAGCAGCGTCACGTCGACGTTTGCGATTGCCAAGTTGTTTCCACCCTCATTCCTCCTCTTTTCAATGCCATGAATGGTTCCAGATCCTTGCACCCAATCGATTCCTGACTTTTCAGCGTCCAAAGTGACGATATCGCCGACTAAAACTTTTTGCTTCATCTTTTTCAAAAGCGCTCGACAGTTGCACAACAACTCGACGTTGTCTTCTTCTACTTCTACTTCTTCGGCGTCGTCAAACTTTCGGAGTTTCTCGTCTAAGATTTCAACGTCGTTCATCGCTTGCGCCTCCTCCGCTTTTTTTCGCGCGGCTTGGAACTGTTCTCGCACGCGGTTCAACTCTTTCGGGGGAAGCTGTCGTCGGTTCACGATGACTCGGAAGTAGTTGGCTTGCGCAGTCACGACGGTACCCAACACATTTTCGCTCGTATTTTTATTCTCTCGAAGAGTACCAACAGACCGCATCGATAGTTCTCCGTCGTCTCCGCCTTCGTGTCCTTCCTCCCGGTCGGCGTCGAGCGTCGATGATGATGACGCCGCCCGCGCCATCGTCGTTCTACTTCTTCTTACTTGTTGCTCTCCTCGATAATTTGCGTCGTTGAAAAGAAGCGGCGTCGCATATTGTTGAGGAACGTTGTATACTCCTCTTCCGCTGAAACTAGCGGCGCACGAGCGATATCCGCAACGGAGCGAACGACGAAGGAGCGATGTCATTTTGTGACGATTCGTTGCCGTCGCTTTTGTCGTCGCAATGAGCGACGCTTCGACGCAGAGCATAAAAGAAAACGAAAAGGAGAGAGAGAAAAAAGAGCTCGTGTGTTTGAGAAAAATAAGTGAAGTGTGGAGTATATATAGCATATGGTGTGAAGTGTGAGTATAGAAAAAATTGATTGTAAAGAAAACGGGGTACGATTAGATTCAGTGAACGCATATCTGACGTGAGTGGTAGTATTTCTTTCATCTATTCATCGTTATTGTTATTTAGCGTTCTCTCGACGTACTCCATCGCTCTCGCCTTCACGTACGTCATTCGTTCCGTGTTACCGTGAGATCTTTCGTATTCTAAGTACCTCTTGAATAAGAACTTCATCGACCGAGCGTTCAGCTCCAAGTGCGTGGCCCGTTCAAACAAAGCGCGAATTCTCTCCGGGATATTCTGCTTAATCTCTTGATCGATATATACGGACCAGATGTCAGTTCTCTTCGGGTAGTTGCGCAAAATCCCTTCAAACATTGTGCGTCCACGCTCGGGGTCTCCCTCTTTCATCTCCAACAAAGCAACTTTGACTAACAGTTTGATGTGTTTGCGTTTGGGTAAAGAAGTCGTTGCGCGGTCGAGGAGCTTTCTAGAACCTTCCGCATCACCTTTGAGTGTAACGTGGCGAATGTACGTCAGCCACACTTTACAACTCGAGCGAAACTTCTTCACGATGAGCTTGAGCGTTTCTTCTAGAGCTTCCGTTTGTTCCGTGCGCGTGTACATGTCTACCAAGACGAGGTACAGTTTCTTTGGATCGGCTAAATTCACTGCGCGCTTGAACAGTCTCGAGACGGCCTCTTTTGGATTTGGCAATCCGTGGGAGTTTTCTAAATTCAAATAAGCGATCCAAATATTCATTCTCTCGTCTTCTTCTTGCGCTGGAATCGCCTCCAACGCTCGTTCGGCGACCGCTCGCGCGTCCTCATACGCACCGACGCTCACTTGGAAGGCGACATATTGAATCCAAAGATAGGAGGAAAGCGGCGATGCCAAGATCAACTTTTCGTACTCGGATGGACTTTCAGGAAGACGACCTTCGTCGCGCAACTGTTGCTCTTGTCTCAGAATTTCCAGTTCAGCCTCGCGAGCTTTGCGACGCTTCGCGCGTTTCGAAAGTTTACCGGAGTTTTCTCCGTCGTCGAGATGGGTCGACTCGTCTCGACCTCGTTTCATCGCGTTGAGTTTTTGTTTTTGTTCATTCTCTTCCTCTTCCCAGGCAAAACCAACATCTTCTTCCTTCTCAGACGTTTTGTTGTTATCGTCATCGTCATCGTCGTCGTCGTCCTCCTCTTCGTCATCGCTTTCGGAGTCTTCTACCCCTCCTTCCTCTGAATCGGATAAATGCTCAACCTCCTCGTCCGGCTCATCCAAGTCCATTTTACCAGCGTTGTTTTTGTCATTGTTGTCACCGTCGTCGTCGTCGTCATCGTCGTCGTCGTCGTCGTCGTCGTCGTCGTCGTCGTCAGAAAGTAACAGGTCTTCCTGCATTTCATCTTCGTCGTCTGAATCGCCATCACGTTGTGCACCACTATCATCGTTGTCATCGTCATCTGCAAAAACAGAAGCTTTTATGCCAAGAGAAACTTTACCCGTCTCGTAATCTACTTTCATGATTTTAGCGCGCACTCGTTCCCCGGCTCGGATGTGGTTGGCTAAATCGTCCTTCACGTGCATATCCGCAAACATTGAAATGTGGCATAAACCAGAGACGCCAGTCTCGTCTAAAGTGACGAATACGCCGTAAGATTGCACGCTGCGTACAGTTCCCATGACTGCATCACCAACTTTCAACGATGCAACCGCTTCTTTGTTTGGCATTTTGGAATCAGATTGTGAAGTGCGCAGCGACATCTCGACTCGATTCGTTTTCGCATCGGCGGACAAGATGCGTCCGCGAACTAATCTTCCAGTTGGGAACTCAACCGTTGGCTTTTCGACAAAGCCATCCGCGAGATTGGTGAGCTTTATCAGCGCGTCCACGTTACGCGAAAGCGCGACGAAGCATCCAACTTTGCTGACAGATTTGACGTATCCGGAAACTTCCTTTCCTACTTCGAGGCTCTTGGCGTCGTTGATCTCGGGATTTTCCACCCTCTTCTTCTTTTCTTCAGATTTACTCAACAAAGACGGCCGCATCGAAAGATCGATTTCACCGCTCGATTTCATGGAAATCACGCGAACTTCTACAACATCACCAACCTTCGTGTCGGAAAATGGATTTTCTTTAAACTCGTCGGATACGTCGGTCAAGAAAACCCGTCCCGTGACGTGCGCACCTAGCCTCACCATCATAGAAGTACCTTTATTAAAGCGAGAAACGATGCCAAAGAGCTTTTCACCGACGCTGATAGACCTTTGATCCCTGAAAGAAACATCGACGTGTTTCTTAGAAACGTTGACGTTGACGATTGTTGCTTTAATCTTTTCTCCTTTTGAAAATCTCTTCTCGAGTGGTCTTTTGAGCTCTTTGAGTGAGCTCGCCGTCTCAATCAAAGGAACAAAAGCAGTTATTTCCGGACGAATGCTCACTTTAACACCATCTGGTAACACTGAGATAACGTACGCATGGATTGATTGACCTGCTTCGAGCGTTTGTAGGGTTGGTCTTTTTAATGATAATTTTTCATCAAAGTTGTCCTCACCATTCTTGGCATTCTTGTTCACATTTTCGTCGTCTTCGTCCTCGTCTACGGTGCTCATGAGAGTAAGATCTAATAGCCCCCCTCGATCACCAGCCATGCCAAGAACTGCAACATTTACAGTCGATCCGAGAGATAATTCTTCCAGTGGAAACTTTGATTTCACAAGAACGCCAGTTTCAGTAATGTGAATGCGTCCTTTTTTACTGTTCGGAAGCGATACAAGCGCTTGAAGTGGCTGAAGCTCCGAAACGACGCCCTGGAATTTAGTCCCAACCTCAGGACCATGATTTGCTTTATTCGAGTCCACAAATGGGACGGTGAGTAAAAGTCGGTTGCTGTAGAACTTACCGCCTTTAACATCGTCTGAAGATGAGGAAGGAACTTGCGCAATCACCACATTCACTCTTTGATTGACCTCAAATCGTTCAGATGCGTCGTTCAAACGCACGTTACAGTAGTGAACGGGAGCATATCCAATAATGTCAGAATACTTTGGAAGGGACAAAATGACGTACTGAGCTTTGATAAGCTCTACGATCGCTTCTGTTTTCTCACCTACTTTCAACTTTTTCAGCAGTGCGGAGGTTGTTTTTGCTTTTTTCTTCTTCTTCTTCGATAAATCCTTCTTCGTCACCACGCTCACTTTACCGATATCAATTACACCTTCGCGTCTGGAAACGTCCAAAACTTTTCCAGATAATCGAGTCTCGGGAGTTAAATCTTCCATTTCTACGCTTTCAGGCACTTGATGCGGAGAAACCAACCCGACTGCATTCTCGTCTTCATCGATATCGATCAAAACGCCGTAATCCTTCGTTTCGTTAATCGAGCCTTCAATATCGCATCCAGGTTCAAACATACGTGCTGTTTTATCGGATAACAGAGTCTCCGCCTCCTTGGGATTCTGAGCAACCTTATAATCTAGAAACTCAAGGTCCGAGAAGAATGACCGAATCAAAGGCGCATCTGATAAAGGTTGCGCAGTAGTTTGTAATCTAAGCGAAAGCGAAAGTCGTGGTGGAGAACATTCAACATCCACCGAAAGGACCATAGCTTGAACAGTTTGACCGACAAAGAACGAATCCGTGGCACTGCAACCATCTGGTATTTGCGAGGGGGGCGCTAATCCGGTGAGAGATCCTAAAAATCTTACAAATACGCCCGTCGATGATGTCGAGGCGACATATCCTGGATAAATCTTTCCAGCCTTTACTTTATCAGCTCTTTCGGGTAGACTTGAACTTCTTACTGCCTCTATGATCGAAAGTTTCCGACTCATTATAACCCGTTTGGGCTTTCTTTCGATAACCACGAAAGTATCAGTTAAAACTTCTCCAACATTTAAAGTTGACGCCATACTCAGAGCCGTGACAGGATTATCGGATAAATGCTGAAACGCGATAAGTCCTTGAAACGATCCTTCTTCCGTGCTGGAAGTCACCTCGATTATGCTCGAGCCTTGGACTATTTTAGTAATGGTCGCGGATGCAACAATTCTACCGATCGGTACTGCGTCGGTCGACAAGGAGATAGAAGCACCAGTTGCTGCTCCGGCAGCATCGTCGTCTTCATTACCGTCGCCGCTTAGCGAAAGTCTCAGTTTGTTTTCTCCTCGATCAGCAGAAACGATTGTAACTCGAACGACTTGACCCACTGCATAGGCATCGGCAATACTTTGACCTTCGACCAACCCGAGATCTTGCGATCCTGCTAGTCCCTTCAAGTTACCATAAAGTGTGACGAATACTCCGTAATCGACAACACCTGAAATTATGCCGTGTGTCGTTCTTCCAGGAATCGCATCCTCGATCGTTTTCAACACGGGTAATTCCGACTTTATCAACGCACGCTTATGCGTTACAATAGCTCTGTGTCTCGATCGATCGACATTGATGACTCGAAACTTTAAGATTGCGCCAGGAGCAACTTTGGATGATGTCGTTCGTCCGACAATGTCTGATACATGAATTGGCGGACATAGAGCTTTGACACCTTCAGCAAGTTTTACGATGGCTCCAAAATGCTCCGTCGCTAAAACTTCGCCCTTGACAATCATTCCAGGAACTAGCTCTTCTAAACTAAAGAAGGGTTGTTCCAAAACAGATTTCTTCAAACTGACGTTGGCGACGGCGTCTAACAATCGATGTCCTATCACCCGAACTTTTACTTGTTTCCCTACTTTATACTTTTTTTCTACTTTTTCTACGTGATCGTCGGAGAGATGCGAAACGTGCGCGTACCCAGTGACACTTCTTTTCGTACCACCTTGGCTGATTTGAAGGGATACACCAACGTTAGGATCCACTCGGTTAATCACGGCGTTCTCAAAGATAGATCCGGTCGATGGAAGAATGCTTGCTGATGAGTGCGCCTCGAGCAAGTGCGGTTGAAGAGATAGACCGACGCGTTTATTTTGAGCATCCACAAAAATCACGCGCGAACGTAATTTCTGCCCTTCTTTAAACGATCCCGTGTCTTCGGCTGCGATGTGAAAGCAGTCAATCGTTCCCGAAAAATACGTCATAAACGAGACAGAAATGCCATCTTCGAGAACAGACTTCACGCGCGCTTTTACCAACATCCCCGGAAGAATCGTGGATATCGACGTCGATTTATTTTCAAGCGCAATTGCACTTGAACATCGTTTCGCTTCTGCGCAGACTTTATACACGTTACCCCCTCCAAGTTTACTGCCTGATTCGTTCTTCTTCTTCTTCTTGTTGTCGTGGTTGTTATCCTTCTTTGCTGTTGGAGTTGACGTGATAACAACTTCTATAAGTTGACCGATGAGAAGCGAATCGCGCTCACCATCCACACTTTTGCGCGGCAAAAATCCAGTAGAATCATCGATACCGAACTCTACAATGTATCCGTGATCCTCTACGGAAGTGACTACCGCTGGTATTGCCGTGCCTTCCGTTAAGCATCCTTTATCCAATCCCGCACAAACTTGCGAGAGACGCAGAGTCAACTCAATCCGTTTACCACCAGTTTTACCCTCGTCGAGGTTTAAAACCGCGCTTCGCACGATTTGCCCGACTTTAAACAAAGATTCCAAACCAATCTTTGCTTTTTTGCTTCCGTCTTCCTCTTCCTCTTCACTACTTTCGTCGCTGCTACTGCCGCTGCTGCTGCTACTAAACTCATCGTCAGACGAGGACGGCTTGTTCTTACTCCTTCTCTTCACTCTATTCTTGTCGTGGATGTAAAACGCGTCCGAGGCTTCCGATCTTGAGACCGTACCTTTCAATCCGTTTTGTAATGAGATGATTAATCCTTTGTTCGAAACGTGAGAAACAATGCCGAGCAACTTGACGCCTCTGCGTAACGTCTTCCACTTCAAGGCTTCGATGTATTTACCGCCACCTCCTTTACCTCCAGCTTTTTTCCCTTTCAAGCTCGAAGATGAACCTTTGTATATCGCCGCGAATCGCTCCGTCGCAGTAGTGGCTGTCTTTGTTCGCGAAGCGCGACGAGATCGTTCGTTTTCTTCTTCATCTTCCCCTTCCTCTTCGTCGACGAAATTCCCGCGAGGAAACGCCTCTTCGTCTTCGTCGTTTTCCCCGTCTCCATTCGCGGCACCTCTTCCACGCTTCATCGCTTTAACGAATGCGTGCGATTTTTCCACCGCCTCGTGCGATGTTACGTGTGTTTGTAGTTCTTCTTCTTCTTCTCCAAGACGTCTTTTGCGTTCGTGCGCTCGCGAGAACGACGATGGTACGTGTTGTGTTACGCGTGCGCTCAAAATTTGGAGAGAGAGAGTTTTTATTTTTTTGGCGGCGGCGGCTCTCTTGTCCTTTGTCCGTCTCTTCCCTTTTTTTTTCGTTTCTTCTCTCTTTTTCTCTCTCGTGTCTTCCTCCTTCTCCTCCTTTTGGAGGCGCACGAACGCAGCGCCACAAACGACACCCCGCAGCAGAGAAAAAAAAGAAGGAGAAGTGAGAAAAAGAGTATTGCTACCGCTGTGGTATTACGTACGCACGGCCCCAATCACCCCGTTCTCGTTATCTCTCTCTCTTTCAGTCAGTCTTTGTCTGAAAATTTGGTTTTTGCTTTCGCGGTAAAAAGTTCCATACACAGGGGAGAAAAAAACTCGCGCTTTGGGGGAAAGCGCGCGGAAAGAACAGTCTCCTCGACTCCGAATAACACTTTACTTGGCACTCGAGAGGTCTTCTTCTTCTTCTTCTTCTTCTTCTTTGGGCGATTTAACGAAAAACAATGGCGAAGAAGAAGAAGAAACCGTCGAAACCGTCCAACCCTCGCGTGAAGAAGTACAAGCATTTCGAGAACGCCGGCGGAGCAGCAGGAGCGAGCGATTGGGAAAACAACAAAAAAGCGGAAGACAACGCTTCCGTTTTTGATAGAAAAAGTTCGAAGCAAAAATTTGAGATTTTAGGACGGAAAATCAAAGGCAAAAGTGGGAATGTGTTGAAAGCGAGAAGAGAAGGATTCGAACGACGGGAAAGAACGTTGTTGGTGGAACACAAATTGAGCGGGAAAGCGAACGCGTTTGTGGATTTACGGTTCGGAGAGTTGGATGACAGCTTGACGCAGGAGGAAAAGTCAATAGGACGCTTGGCGCGAGCGCGATTAGGGCAACTAAGGAAAAAACGAAAGAATACGTATTCACTCGAAGGAAATGAGAACGATGGAGACGATGAAGACGACGGCGGCAACAATAGTAATAGAAACAATTTGATGTCGTTGACGCATCTCGGTAAACCTTTGGATGAAAGGAGAATTGCAAACGCAAAGTTCGATTCGGATTCTGACGATGAGGACGGCACGAGACGATTAATGAACGAGGAAATGACGCGAAGAATGCATTTCGGCGGGGGCGATTTCGACGACGTCGATGATGATACCAGTGGATTTCTTCGGAAAGGAAGAAAGAGCACAGCCGAGGGTGGCGGTGGCGGCAATGAGGAGGGGGAGGAGGAGGAGGACGACGACGATGAAAACGGCGCCGAGAGAAGGAAAACTAAAAAGGAAGTAATGGACGAACTCATCGCGAAGAGTAAGATGTATAAAGCAGAGAAAGCCAAACAACGCGACGAAGACGAAGAACTTTTGGATAAACTCGACGCAGATTTTAGAGTCATCAGCCAAGGCGGCTTGTTACAAGGCGCACTGCGCAAAGCAGTTGGTCATTTGAAACCGACAAACAAAAATACTTCATTGAACATTTTGCAATCAGGACTACCGAAAGATGACAACACAAAAAGTGATTACGATAAGATTGCGAAATCGTTGGCTTTAGATGCACGAGCGCATGCAGCAGAAATAGCAAAGACATCGGAACATATCGAAGCTAGACAAAAGCGACAGCTCGAGGAAGCTGAACGCGCGAGATTGAAACGCATGCGAGGCGATCTCTCGGACGACGACGACGACGACAACGATGAGAGAAGAAACGGCCGGGACGACGATGCACCCTTAGGAGGATACGCCTTGAGAAGACACAAAGCCCGAAAATTAGAAAAAGAAAATGGAGAAAGAGGTGATCCATCTTCGACAGCGAGAGGTGGTGGTGAAGATCTCGATGACGGTTTTGCACTCGATGAAGATGGGAAAGATGAATACGATAGCGATGACGATGATGACGAGGACAACGACGACGAGGAAGAAGAAGAAGATGATGATAATGAAGATAGCGATGAAGAAAATTTAGATGAGACCGGAAAGTTCCGCAAAGAAGCGAACAAGATGGATGAGAAATTAGAAAAGGGTAAAAATCGGTTGAGAGAACTTGGCATTCTCAACGATGGCGTAGAAGTTAAGAAGAAAGCAGAGAGGATTGAAAAAAGTGATGAAGCCGCAGAAAGTGACGACGACGACGACGACGATGATATCATGAATAGAGAAATTCTTCTCGATGATGATGATTCAAAAGAAGACAGCGATGACAAAGATGACGACAATCTCGTTAAAAAATCCAAAGAAGTAAAAAAGAAGAAGGATGCCAAAGCTCGAGATGATCTCATTCGTGCTGAAGAAGCGAAAGAAGCGGGATCGTCGGAAATTCCGTATACGTTTGATGTTCCAGAAACGTACGGAGCATTTGAAACTCTCTTAACGAAGTACACTTCTGATGAAGTTTCGATTGTGCTTACTCGCATGCGCGTGTGCAACGCACCAAGTCTAGCGACTGAAAATAGGCGGAAAATTCAAATGCTTCTCGGACTTTTGCTTCAACGCTTTGAAATGTTATGCGGCAACGATGAATTACCAGTCACAGATTTGAATGTGACCACGAAGCACATTTCTGAAATAGCAACGCAAGTTCCGTTTTATGCCGCTACCGCAGCGAAAGCGCGCATCGAAAAGATGGGCAAACGATTGCAAAAAGCTTTGCGATCAGGAGAAACTGGCTTACCGCCATCGAGGACAATATTGCTTCTTGGATTATTTGCGGATATCTTTAGTTCTACAGATAAGCAACACGCCGTCATTACGCCAGCTTCTCTGTACATAGGAAATGTTCTCTCACATTGCGCCATTCGATCGACCGATGACGCGAATCGTGCGGTGGTTTTATGTGCTCTCGGGAGCGCATATGTCGTTCCTGCCATGCGTATTTTTCCAGAGGCTCTCAATTTACTCACTGCTTTGATCCACGCCTCAGGCGAGAGCGAGAAGTGCAAGCAAACATGGAACGAGGGATTACCGACGCATCTTCAGGAGCAGTGTGGTGGATCGTGGCTGCGACCTTTCGCAGATGCGGAGAGTTGTAAAAAGTCATCCTCAAAGACGATTGAAGTGCTTTCTCTGTCGAAGTTGTTGTCGACACGAGGCCGAAAAAAATCGAAAACTGTGGAAGAATCTAACGCCCAAGAACGCTCGGCAATGCTTCGATACGCGATTTCGACGCTGAGAAATCTCATCAAACCCGTCCAAAAAGTAGCGTGCGCGCCTGAAATGTTGCAGAAAGTGCAAATTGCGCTGAACAGATTAATTTGTTCGCTGAAAACTCTCGGCAAAAAAGATGGCGCAGCGTACGACGAAACTTTGAAAATGTGTGAAACAATTTTTGACGAAATCGAGAAGACGAAGAAAAGCAGCGTTCGCCTCTCGCTCGCCTGGCACACAAAGTCGGTTGAAGCCATTAAACAGTTCAATCCCATGTACGAGGAAGATGGCTTTCAGAAAGGACGCGATTACGATCCGAATCGCGAACGTGCGGAAAATAGAAAACTCAAGAAAGAGTTGCGCAAAGAAGCGAGAGGCACCGTGCGCGAGCTTCGGAAAGATAACCAGTTTATGCATCACGCGCGCGAGCAAGAGAAAGCTGCTGAAGCTGAAGAAAGAGACGCAAAACACAGAGAAGTGTTATCATTCCTCGAAAAACAAGAAAGCGACTTCAAGTCCGGCGGTCAAGGTGGTCTTATCGTCAAGAATAAACGGAGACCCCAAGGCGGCGCTTCAAAGAAAGGTGGTAACCGACGGCGATTTTAAAAAAATAGTAATTGTCTTGGGGATTGTAAGTACGAAATTTTCGTTTCTACAAACTTTGCGCGGGATTCGACCGTCGAACCCCAAAGCTCTACGTCAATTTCTTGGCGCAAAGCTTCGCTCAAGTCCTCAACTTGTTGTAACCCGAGAACAGTCAATTCTGTCAAACCTACTATCACGCTTTCTCGCACACTTTCGAGCTCGCTTTCAGCTATTTCGCTATTTCTATTAAACTTTTTTCGTTGGGTTTTCTTCCGAGTTTTCAAACGCCTCTTTCAAAAGCGCGTTGGCACGGTGAACCAACTCTGTTACCTTTTGCGCGTGAATCTTTCCAGACTTCTTCGCGGGAGAGGTTTCCGCTTCGTGATGCTGCATATCCATCTCTTCAAATTCCTGATTCGTATTGATTTTCATTGGAGATCCAACTTCATGACTTTCTGGAGGAGATACGCATGTTTCTATTACTACTTTATTTTGCAATGTCTCAATTTTTACGATTCATTTCTCAACTCCATCATAATGCGCTCCATGTCATCTTTCGTCACCGTGTATCCAGCACCATTCTTCTCCGAAATCTCTCGTAATTTCTGCATTAGTTTTCCTTTCATCTGCGTAAACCCAGTCGCTAATCTGAGCTGTTGGTCCATCGGCAACGTCCCGAACGCCTTTTCGCTCGCACCCGCTAACGTATCTCCATCTCCAGCATCTCCATCAATTTTCGTCTGATACTCGAGCACGTCTTGCATCGTCATTTCCTCCTCCAAATCATCATCCTCTCCATCACCGTCCACAACAAAGGTAGAATCCCCTTCCTTTCTCCAATAAAATTTTATACTCGGGTCGTCGCCGTCTCGGCACTCGTGTTCAGAAAGTAACACGACTTTACCCGCTTCCGCCGGAAATTCTTCCGTTCGCGCGTCGTAAATGACTTCACACACGTCACTGTTACTATTGGTGCTGGTATTGTTTCCTTCTCCTCGCTTTGTGACAGTGGCGCCCCACCAGACAATCTCTTCTTTTATTTGTTTCGTCTCGTTCGTTGCTGGTACGTTCTCTTCGTCCGACAGCGTATTTTCAATCACCCAACGGATTTCAATTCTCGAACCTTCCTTCACGTACGGTGCAACACCAATCATCGGCTGCTGTCCTTTTCCTTCGTCATTTTGTGCGAGAATGTTAGCTATTGAGTTCTCGACGAGTCGACGGATTATCGACTGAGTGTTTTTGAAATCATCGTCCTCTTTGTTGTCACCGTTGGTCAAGTGTTGTTTTTTAACGCTCGCGCATTCCCCTTCTTGGTGGTGTTGCTGAAGATGGTTGTCCGTAGCGAGGGACGGGGCGGGACGCTTCATACCGACGACTGATGTCGATGCAACAATGTCAGTCGTGTTTGTGGTGTTTTCAGTCGCCACCATTATTATTGTTATTATTGTTGTTGTTGTTCTTATTCTTGTTTTTTCTCGTTCTCCCTGCGTTCTTATGAGGAAGGGGGAGAGTGTGTGGTTGTTTGTGGTAATTTTGTCCTTACAAAAACAATGATGGCGCGCATCTGTTCTTCTTCTTTCCTCCGAAGCGTTTGCGCATCGAAGAATGGATCAGAAACAAACAACTACAGTAAGAAGCAACCAACATCACAAAAGAGAAGAGACGTGTTGATTGGTTTAAGTGGCGCTTCTTTGCTCCCGAACACAGCGTATTCGAATGCATCATCTTCTAAGATTCCCCAACAACCTTGGAATCCCTCCCAAAAAGATTTTGGAGAAATTGGTTTAGGATGCTGGAGTTGGGGGAACTCGTTCGTATGGGGATACGAAGAGTCGATGGACGATGAATTGCAACGCGTTTTCAACGTAGCCGTGGATAGAGGAGTGCGCCTATTCGATAGCGCAGATTCGTACGGCAAAGACGGTCGGAGCGAACAGCTTTTAGGTAAATTCATCAGAGAGTATCCAGGGGAAGACGAAAAGAAAAATCAGATAATTTTGGCGACTAAGTTTGCGCCATATCCTTGGAGAGTGACATCCAAAAGCTTCGTGAATGCCGCCAAGGAAAGCGCAAAGAGGTTTGGGAAAGATAAGATTGATTTAGGACAGTTGCATTGGTCCACTGGGAATTATCAACCGCTTCAAGAAGGCGCTCTCTGGAGTGGCATCGCCGACGCGTACGAGGAAGGAATAATAGGCGCGGTTGGGTTATCAAATTACGGTCCGAAACAGTTACAAAAAATTCACAAGTATATGAGCCAAAGGGGCGTTCCGATTTCAACTCTGCAAGTGCAGTATCATCTTTTATCTCGATTCCCGGAATTGAATGGAACAAAGGAAACTTGTGACGAGTTAGGTATTAAATTAATTGCGTACTCTCCCTTGGCGCTTGGTTTATTGACGGGGAAATATAGCGTAGCTAATCCTCCGCCTGGATTGAGAGGCCAAGCGTATAAAGGCGTATTACCACCTTTACCAACTCTCCTGGAAACAATGCGAGAGGTTGGGGACGCGCATGGAGGAAAATCGCTGCCTCAAGTCGCTCTCAACTGGTGCATGTGTAAAGACACGGTGCCGATTCCCGGAGCGAAGAATGTCCAGCAGTTGGAGGATAATCTCGGCGCATTGGGCTGGCGATTGAGTGCGGCCGAGGTTGCTGAATTAGACAAGGCTGCCGAAAAAGTTGGCGTATCGACGTCACAAAACATCTTCCAAACAGCGTGATTACAAACTTTCAAAAGATCTAATGCTCCATATGTAGCAAAAGCAAAATTTAAAGCAGCAAATAAGAAACACAGCAGCGTAGGGGAAAATCCAAAAACGAAAACTTGAAATCGCCCCAAGTACACCACAACCCACACTAATACGAAATCTTTTCCCCTCGCTTATTTAACAACTCCATACTCGCCGCAAAAGAGAAATCATGCATCGCGAGAGATAATAAAGGAGAAAGGGACTCCAGTTGTGTAAACAAAAGCACTGCTCCTTTCTTACCTATATACACACACATTTTACTTCACCAGACGACGACGAAGAAGAAGAAAAAGAAGAAAAAGAACAAGAAAAATAAATAAGCGCGCGAGAATGCGCGAGCGCGTGAACACGACAAAAGAGATCGAAGATTCGAACACTTCATCGAAGAGTGCGGACGTGGAAAGTGGCACAACAATGAAATTGAGGAACAAGCAACATCGAGGAATAAACACTGTCGTTGTGCCGTGCTTGAACGGAAGTGGATTTATATTCCGAGTTCCAACGTTTTTCCTCTGGTTGCTGAGAAGGAATACCAACATGAAACGACGATATTTATTGGCGCTTGTATTCGTAATCGTATTCACACTTTCATCGTTTTGTGGAAGAGATAGTTCGAGGTGCGCAAATATGAGCCACGCGCAATCGAAATCATTGATGGGTGAGAGAGGGCGATTCCGAGCGCACAAGCACGAGGCTGTCTCCGTCGACGAAGCGTTGTTTAAAAACATTCGAGAGCGCAGTGCTTCTTCCTCTTTGTCGTCTTCGTTACTCGCTAAGAATAATAATGGTTATAACATCATCAACATCAACAACAACAATATCGGCAAACGCGTTGGTATCCCCAAACCAAGAAAATCAGATGCCGAGCGGAGACTGGAGCGACGATTTGGACAACAAAGGAAAATACCCCGGATTATTCATCAAACGTATTGGTCACGGGAAGGGATTTCGGAAGAGCTGAGGAGAATTTCAGAAACGTGGAAATCGATGAATCCTGAATACGAATATAAATTTTACGACGACAAAGCTTGTTCTGATTTCGTCGAGCGTGAGTTCCCAGAATATTACGACGCGTACGTCAATTTACCAAAAAACGTGGAGCGGAGCGACTTTTTTAGAATTCTGGTCGTTTTACGCGAAGGCGGAGTGTATGCGGACATGGATGCTGGCTGCATAAAACCCATCGATACGTATCTTTCACCGACAGATGCGCTAGTTGTAGGATGGGAAAACGAATGCGCGACGGACGAACGCGCTTATTCGAGGCATTTTGCGAGAAGGCGGCAAATCACCAACTGGGTTTTTGCGGGTGCCCCTGAACATCCAGCGTTGAGAGAAATGGCTAATCACGTCAGAGAACATGCAAACGCACACTTCATGAACAACACGAATAGGAACACTTTAGAAAAAACGGGACCAGGTGCGTTTACGGATATTATAGTACGTGCATACTGGAAAGATTTCAATAGTGATGAAGAGAAGTGGACGATAAAAGTATTGCCGAGAGTGGCTTTTGGTACACATCCTTCCGAAAGTGACTCGTTAGACGGTCTCAGTCAAATAGAAGAGAAAAACGTTTTTGTTGCGCATTACTTTTTAGGCTCCTGGAAAAAAGATTGGGGTGCGTACGGGAGAGACGGCGTGCTCAATAAATTGAATTTGATCGCGCACTCGGTCAAAGGAACGTTGCCAGAATATCGGGAATCTCTAGTAAAACTTGATCCTGGTTTTAAAAAAATGCATCACCAGGAAGAGAGGTCGCAATATCCAGTCACTGCTTTGTTCGATCCAGCTTTTGAAGTCATCGTAGGTGGAATGGTACCAGGTAACAACGGCGACACTTGCAATAGAAGCGATATCGGCAATGGCTTTTTTCTTGATGATTTCTTGCACGATGATTTCAGTGTTTCCAGTATGAGCGCGCAGTTAACTATCCGTGGTGAATATCAACCCGGTTCTTCGCTTAGAATTCGAACCTCTCCAACGAGCGCAGAAGCCATTATAAATGTGCTCGAAAGGAAACTTCCGCTTCGTTCTAGTCTTGCGCCTTACGAGCAAGATCCCAAAGAGGAAGAGAGAGGATTTTTTATAGATGTTGGTACCAATGTGGGCTACTTTTCGCTCTGCGCAGCTGCACGAGGTCATAAAGTGCTCGCATTCTCGTCGCTGACAACGAATTCGATGGTTTCGGATATGTTGAAGAGTGCCATTGCACGAAATCACAACGGCGATTTAATCATGCATATACCTGACACTTATCCTTCGTTTGCCGATGCGAAAACTTCGTGCTCGAGATTAGCGACGAGCGATGAAGAACGTGATCGTTGCGAGCACACAGCGTTTAGTACAGTTGATGATATTTTGTTTCTTCACGAACGCGAGAGTATTGGTAAGCTATTGGGGTTGAAAAAGGGTCGAAGACGCCGCGTTGCGATGCGGATAGCAGCAACTCGGAGAATTGCACGACCTCTAGCGGGGAGCTTGCGATTGTTTAGTAGTCCTGTGCTGCGTCCAAATGTGATTTTAATAGAACTCGCTGGCGGCTGCAACGCGCACGATGAGGAAGATACGGGTAATAGTTTTGACCGTGAAGATGCTTTGAACGGCGAAGCGAGCAATTACGAGGCGCTGAGCTACCTTAAGAACAAGCTTGAATACTCCGAAATCTACCATGCAGGTCCCGTGTGCGACGGTTATGGATCTGATGCGATTACGAACGTTATGGATGATGGCACCACGGGCATTTGGTGTGAGGTTCACGACGCGGATCGTGCATTTCAAGATCTCACGACACTATTAAAGGAAGATGGTGGCGTAGAAAATATTCTTTTTGTCGGCGCGTAGTACCTGCAGTAAACGACGCGAGATTTAGTTTTAGCTTTTATTTTTTAGGAGTCAAGTAGACTAAACTTATGCGCGCTGTTGTCGCCTATTTTTCCTCCGTATGTCTACTGGAACTCTCAGCACCGGCGCTTTCCTGCAAAAGTCCCGCACGATCTCGTTGACTAAAGCATCTAGAAATGCGTTTACTTCTGCTTTTTCTCTGGCATTTCTCGCCACTTCCAGAGCAGCCTGATCTCTCCTTCTTTGCCGATCTTCTCTCCAAGCTTTCTTCTCGTCTGCAATCCTCTTCTTTTCTCTCATTTCTCTCTTTTCTTCTTCTTCTAACTTTACTTTTTCCTTACGAAGTTCTTCGAGCTTTACTCTCAAGAGTTCTGCCTTTTCGCGCTGTTTCTTAAATGCAATCTTTTCGAGGCGTTTCTTTTCTGCCAGTTCGCGTTCTTTCTCTTCTCTTCGTTCTCTGTTTCGTTTTTGTAGCGCAGATTCTTTTGCTGCAGCTTTCACCACGTCTACAAAGTTTACAATCTTTGCTGGCTTCTTTTCCTTTTTTGTACTTGTTGCCGGAGCAGCGGTTTTCGTGAGACGAAACTCACCCGCCTCTTCGTCCGTAGCTGGTACCGAGCCGAGTATTTCTTTTTCATTTTCATTTGCTTGCATCGCGAGCATCTTAGCACGTTTCCACGCCGCGTTTGATGCACTTCGCACGGTCGCAGCGATGAGCGTCTCCAAAACTTCTTCAATTGCAAGCACCGCGTGCGCGTCGACATCTTTTTCTCTTATCGCTTTCATATAGGACGGCCTTTTTCGTTCGCGCTGAGAACAACGTGGACTATGTCTCTTAATATTTAATTTTTCAGCCGCGGCGTTATTTCTGCAGCCTCGGTCTTTCGTGGTATTCTCTCGCGAAAGAACCACTCGCATCGCCTCCTTTGCTCGCGACTCGAGCTTTAAACGTTTGACCTTGGCTTCTTTTTCCTCTTTCCGCTTCTTCTCTTCCGCTTTCCTCTCTCGCTCTTTTCGCTGACTTTTCGCTCGCTCTATATCTCGCGCGCGACGTTCGCGCATCGAGGACGTCTTTGTTCTTTGCGACGCATAAGACGATGATGATGAAGTTGACGCGTTCGTTTGTACCCGCTCTTCTTCTTCTTCTTCTTCTTCGACTATTCGCGTATTTTTTACCCGCCCGGATTTTTTCCCTCTTCTTTCTTGTGATCCCCTACCCCTAAAAATATTATTATCATCGCAGAGGCGCGATGCCGCCGTCATCGTCGTTGCGTTTGATTCTGTGCCGTGGGGTGCGCTTTCTTTAGTCTCCCGCTTCTCTCTCTTCTTCTTGCACTCTCGAACCCGTTTGCAGCACTCTTGAATCGCCTCGGCGTCGCGCAACGCGGCTCGAGAGACCGTCGCGTTGTCGAGGTTGCACTCCTCTCTCAAATATCTCGCGTGTTTGAGTAGACGTCGAAGAAAGAGTCCTTCTGCAAAAGAGGAGGAGGAGGAGGACGAAGAAGATATCTTGGAATGACGTGAATGATCGGCATCATCAATGGTCTCTAATAATGCGAGCAGTTCACGCATGATTTCGGATGATGAGAGCGATGCATCACAAGTGAAAATACGAGCTCGCACACTATGAAAGACATATAAAACACACCATCACCTATTTTTAGATCTTTTCACACACAACGACAACGAAAAAAAAAGCAGGACAAGAAAAATATAATCCTTGCCGTCACTCTTTCTCGACGCAGAAAGAAACGATGATATGAGACTCATAATAATTACGAACAATCCGAGCGGTGCGCAAGCTGAGGTACAGAAAGCGCTGCTGAGACGATTGGAAGATTGTTTGCATTCAGACGAGAAAAAAGATGGAGAAGAAAGTGGAGTTTTTGTCGCTCTTCCTCGGCATTTCGAGCTGGCAAAACCTGCGGTTACTGCGCACAGAGGTGTTATCGTTCTCGACGTCTTGCACGAGAAACTCGTAACTTCTTCGCCATTAGAGTGGATGTTGGAGAAAAAACTAGCGTTTAAATACGCCAACAGAATCATACCAATCGATGAAACGTTTTCTGTTGATGGTGAAGATGAAGGAGGTGAAGCGTTAAAAGAGAGAGTGAGAGACTTTATCGGAAGGAAGAAGCGGGGCAATATCACCATCCGGAATGCCGTCGTTTGGTGCCGTCGAGATGATTCACCGAAGAGTAACGATGTAAAACTCACAGACGAGAAGATGATACGAAGCGCTTTGGAGAGCATTTTGGTGGATAAATGTGAAAGAGGGGAAAAGTCAGCAACGACGGTTGAAAACCAGGTTCTCGTCGTGTCCCATTTCCGTTCCGGGATGACGCACCGCGCGCCATCGTTTGGGTTAGCTATAATCTCTCGGCAGTATTGCGAGAAGACAAAAAAAGGAAACACATTAGAATTGAAAAGATTTTTGAAGCCCGGCGATGTAGATGGAAGAGGAACAGAGAAAAAGAAGAGAAGAGATACACCGGATGCGAACGCGGTTCCAAAAGAAAGGAGTGCCGCCAATGCGCAGTGCCAATTGTGCGAAAGATATTTCAAGTCACGAAACGCGGTTTTCCGGCATCTCGATGTGTGCGATAAGAACCCAAGCAATATGAATGAAGATGACAGTGGTGATGCAAAATGTGTCGTTCGGAATGTCGTTCCGAATTTAACGTCGTCGAGTTGCGTGAAGCAAGAAAAAAAACGAAAGCGAGAAGAAACGATGAAACCTCCGCCGCATTCAAACGCTGATGTTTGGTTCGGCGGTTTTCCTAAAGGACAGGCGACAATGAAAGGACTTTCTGAACTCATTTGGAATCTCAATCTGAATTTAAGAAATATCCAAGCACCGAAAGTGTTGTGGATTTGTAAGAAAGGATGGCGATCGAAAACGAAGAGTAAGGAATGGCTCTCTTATGCGTTTCTGAGATTTCGCGATCGAGCAGAAGCAGAAATGGCCATCACAGTTTTGGACGGCATCGATGTGAAGATTAGCAGCGATAATTACATTGGTGATGTTCAAAGTAAAGAATATCGTCTCAAAGCAAGCGCGCGTTCGAAAGAAAAGCACGTTTTGGATGTCTCTGCAACGCGCTCGGTGGAGAGCAACGCAGACCCCCTAGAAGAAAGAATTTACTACGCCTGGCTTCGAGAGGTGCGCGATGAACGCGGTGACGAAATCGAAAAGCGCGCGGAAATGAGGGAAGCATACGAGCATCCAGAGACATATTCGTGGTTGAATTATGACAGTGGACGTGAATTGATAGACGTGGAAGGAGTCCCTGTTCCCGAGCATATGCTCGGAAAGCTTTTAAAATGCCTTGAGGCCTATAGGTGGTCAGCTCTCTCGCACCGGCCGGCGATGGAATCCGAGCATTACCTGGTCTTAAAAAGAAAGCCAAAAGAATCTAGCACATGTACGACAACAATTGCAGAAGACAATACTTTGCGCGCTTGTTGCGAAGACATCATGAATTTCGCCGAAAAGGATTTCGAATACGATTCCTTGGCGATAACGAAGAACTTTGTAGCCTCGCCTCACGTTGATAAAGAAGACATGAGCTATCAATTCGCACTGTCGTTGGGCGAATTTGATTCCGGTGGCGAGTTAATGATTGAAAGCCGCCTCGGGAAAAAGAGATATAGAGTAAATACCAAAAATAGAATAGCAAAGTGTGATGGTCGATCGTGCCATTGGGTTAGAGGATATTCGGGAACGCGATATAGCGTCATTTGGTACGTGAATGATAAGAAGAAATTCACTCCACAAATGTTCGACGTCGACGAAAATTTTCAACCCAGCGTTTCAGATGACGAAGATGTAGATAGCAATGGCGGTGGACTTTGGGACGATGAAGGTATTTACGACAGACCGTGGCATTAAATCGATGTTCGATGAGCTATAAATAATTATTTTACAATCGAGACGCAAATAATGACTTTCTCGACAAGAGCGAAAAGGCTTCGTTCAGTGCATTGCCCAAATCATCGAGATCTTTCGTCGTATGCATAGTGTTGATTGCCAAGCGAATAACGCACTCATTTTTGGGAACGGTGGGTGGACGAATTGCGGGTGCATGAAAGCCGCGAAGCAAGAGATGCTTCGCTACTCGTAATGCAGTCTCTTCATCTCCGCAGAATATCGGCACGATATGTGAGTCCCGGATATCAAAAGTACTTTTCGCGCATTCAGAAGCGTTTTTATTCTTTTTAACCATCACTGCGTTACTGTTGTTTTCTTTCCTCGATCGCAAGACGTTGTTATGAAAATAGTGCACATTTCTCCACAGCGTATTCGCAAGATCCGGTCTTTCGAGAGCTACGTCCAAGGCTTCGATCGCCGCCGCTACAATTGGCACAGGTAGCGATGTCGAGTAAATTTGCCCGCGAGCTCTAGAGAGTAAAATTGATTTCATATCTTCTGAGCAACAAACGAATCCACCATGCGCACCGACAGCTTTGGATAATGTCCCAATCGTAATATCAACATCATTTTGTGCGTCTTGGGCTTCCGCTAGGCCGCCACCGAATTCGCCGTATACGAGTGTCGAATGCGCCTCGTCAACTATTAACAAGAACGGATAATTCGTCTTTAAATCTCCTAAGCGTTTTATATCGGCAACGTCTCCATCTATGGAGAAAACTGCGTCCGTGACGACAATCTTGCGTTTCGCTGAGGACTTCTTTAGTTTCGCTTCCAAATCGTCGTAATCTAGGTGTTTGAATATTGAAACGGGCGCCTTTGCGAGTCTACACCCGTCGACGATGGAAGCGTGATTGAGCGCGTCGCTAAATATCTCAACCTCTGGCGGCGTTGAGAATCCTACGTTTGCTATTCTTTTGTACCATCTATCACGGTCATCTCTCTTTCTAAATACACTTTCTGCTAACGTTTGTAAAACTGACACGTTGGCGGCGAAACCCGTAGGGAATAACACGCAACTACTTTTCCGTTCTAAGTTTGCCAATTTCTCTTCGAGTGCTCGATGATAACTCGTATATCCAGCTATTAGCTGCGACGCGCGATACCCCGCACCATATTCCAAAGCTGTGTTTGCAAAAGCTCGACGAACGCGAGCATTTGCGCTCAATCCTAAATAATCGTTCGAAGAAAAAAGCGTCACGATTTTCCCTAAAGGTTTGTGTTCAAGTGACGAATCCGTCGTTGTCGTCAATGATGGTGATGATGTTCCTGCAGTGCTGGCATTATTGAGCCATCTCTCGTACGTCTTCTCATCTACTCCAGCGCGAATAGACTCAAACGAAGTCGTTGGTACATCGTTTATACCTCTATTGCTCGTATCTCCTTCTTCAACACCTAAATTAAGCGGTTTCAAGTCTCGCAACAACCCTCGGGATTTAAGGTGAGACAACGTATCTTCCATCCATATCGTCCAAGGTTCTGATATGAACTTCACAGTGGGAGAGATAGAGGAGGGCGAGACGAACGAAGTAGGAGCAGCCATCGTTTTATATTACAAAACAAACAACCGGTTTAGATGTGTTGGTTTTGTCAAAGGCCATCCCTCCTTGCGCGACGCATGAGTGTTGAAAAAAAACACGAAAAAAGAACAAAGTAACAAACCTGCTACTCGCACTCTTTTTGACTTTTTCTTCCTCTTCTTCGTTTTAAATAAACACGCGAGGAAAGGGCGCGACGATGATGACGAGCACATCGATGACATCTTTGATTTGTGCAGGTATCAGCGATAGAACAATGTCATCTTCGATGGCCACCACTTCATCCTCGTCAGCCTCTTACTCTTACCTACGACGAAATCTTTTTCCTCAAACGAAAACTACGACGAAAAGCCGAACAAAATCAAAGAGAGAAGAACAAAAGTCATCTCGTTTTCCTTCACTTCGCGCTTCTTCTTCACCTTCTTCATCAAACGGGAGCGAAGATATAGACGCGATGATATTCGAGTACGATCCAATATATGAAGATGTTATATTAGATGATGATGATAACGATGGCGGAAACAACAAAAGTAAAAACGACGATGTCGTCGACTTTGATTTCAAAAGCTTCTTTCTTTCTTCGGAGGAAGGAAAACTCGAGAAACAAGCGGAGAAAATCCTAGAAAAGATGGAGAGTTCCTACAAGTTCCCGCTGGATGAATTTCAACGAGACGCCACTCGCGTACTCATTGATGGTCATTCTTTAGTCGTCAGCGCTCCTACTGGATCTGGTAAAACACTTATTGGCGAGACGGCAATCATGAACACGTTGATGCGAGGGAAGAAAGCAATCTATACAACGCCACTGAAAGCGCTGTCTAATCAAAAGTTACGCGAGTTTTCAAAGAAGTTTGGCAAAAGGAGAGTGGGTTTAAAAACTGGCGACGTGGAAGTAAATGCAGAAAAAGCGGAGATTATAGTGATGACGACGGAAATTTTAAGGAACATGTTGTATTCGAGTGCGGCTGGAGGAGTTATGGACAAGCGATTGGACGACGTAGGAGTGGTTATTCTCGACGAGGTGCATTATTTAGGGGACGCGTATCGAGGAACCGTTTGGGAGGAGACTATTATATATTGTCCTTCGAATATTCAATTATTGTGCTTATCTGCGACAATCGGAAATCCGGACGATTTATCTGGGTGGATAGAAGAAGTGCGACGGAGTGATGCGGACGACAAAGGAGCCGAAGACGATCGGGAACAGACGACAAGTGTCCAATGCAAAACGTTAGTTTCCAATTACCGCCCGGTGCCTTTAAATTGGTTTTACTCCATGAAGCCAAACCGAGATTGGCCAGGATTAGGTTATCTATTAAATTCGAGAGGAACAAAAATGAACGCGGACTTGTATCCGTTCACGGAGGAAGGAGTTAGGGAAAGTTTCGCTCGATACGGCGAGGAACAAGAGAGTTATTATTATAACAGAAGAGATAACGACCAAAAATCGATGCGTCGAAGGCTCGTGCCTCACGTCGAAACTACGGTAGGCCAATTGATCTCTGCAGACATGCTCCCCGCGGTTTGGTTCATTTTTTCTCGGAAAGGTTGCGACCAGGCTGTCGAGTATTTATGTCGAGATGCGGGCGCCTGCTTGGTAAGTCGCGAAGAGCAAGCAGAAATTGCGAACGAAATTGATGCATTTATTGCTTCCAACAAAGACGCCGTTCGTTACGAAATGATTGAACCGTTGAAATGCGGCGTCGCCTCTCACCATGCTGGATTACTTCCCGCTTGGAAAGGTTTAATTGAAGCGCTTTTTCAACGAGGACTAGTTAAAGTTGTTTTCGCTACCGAGACGTTGGCCGCGGGTGTAAACATGCCGGCGAGATGCGCGGTTCTTAGCGCACTGAGTAAACGCGGCGACACTGGGCCGCGTACGCTCACGTCTAACGAATTTTTTCAAATGGCGGGCAGAGCTGGGCGAAGAGGTTTTGACGACGTTGGTTACGTCGTTTGCTTACAATCACCTTTTGATGGTCCTGAGGATGCCTTTGCTTTGGTTACCGGGGAGCCCGAGAACCTAAAGTCGCAGTTCGCAATTAGTTACGGCATGGTTCTCAATCTTCTGCGGGGCGATAAATCATTGAATCAGATTCGGAGCATAGTAGAAAAAAGTTTTGGAAATTATCTCGGTGGCAAAGCGCGCTTAAGTCAAATGCGTGAGTTGAATCGTCTCTTGGACAAGCTCAACACGTTGAAAGCACAAGAGAATTCGAGCGAAATCATACAGGACGGCATAGATGAAAGTGAGTGGAAGAGATTTGTGAAATTGGAAGAACGCTTGCGGGTAGAGCAGGGATTATTGGAGCTTTTGGAGTCACAAAGTAAAGAAACGAAAGTGGAGAGTTTGCGTGAAGATGTTTGGGATGCGCTTATGCTCGGAGAGGAAGGGGTGAAGCTGATTGCAGTCGACGTAGGATGGCGAGTAAACCTTGCGACGTCGGGGCAATCCTCGGTGAAAGGCACAACTTTTGGAATAATGGATGACGGTTCTCTCGTCGTTGAGAAAGAGGAATCAGTAAAAGAGTTCTTTGCGGATGAAGACGTGGACGTGGACGGTATTTTTGAGAGCGATTACGCCGCCGAGGACGAGGAGGATGAGGGCGAGTACGGTGAGAACGTTTCGCGCGAAATTATGGAGAGAAAGAAACTTCGAGGATCGCTTCCTGTGCTTGTCGTCAGTGCACAAAGACTAGAACAATCGCTTTCACCTCTGGGTGAATTCACCGGTCTAGGTGCTGATGGTATGTGGTATCGGTTCGATGCTCACAAAATCGTATCGACGAGTTATGACAGCGCCAGTGCGAATGAAGGTGTGTCCTTCACGAAAGTTCGCGATTTGTGCGGCAACCCGCCCTCGGATTCATCTATTCGCTGGAGACGTTCGAGCAAGTTATATCGAGCAAATGGAAACGCGAAAACGAGCGTCGCAGCTGCAAACTTACCGGGAACATGCGACGCCTTCTCCGTATTTGAAGAAGACGCGGACACTGCAAGTTACCTCGAAGCGCAGAGGAAGAAAATCGAGGAGATCCAGATGGACCTTGGGAAATTGAGTAACGTTGGACTACTTCGCCGAGAGATGAAGTTGCAAAAGAAAAGAAGAGCAAAGTCTGAGAAGCTTAGCGAACGCACGCGCAAGTTAGAAGCGCGGATTCGCGAATATTCTGCTGCAGGATGGGACGATTTCATGCGCGTAGTGGACATTTTAGAGCAACGAAACGCGCTCGTGCGCTTGACCAACACATCGGAAAAAGACGACGAGGAAATTGAAATTCTCACCTTTGGCGAAGTGTGCATGGCATTCAGGGGTGAAAATGAACTTTGGATAGGAACTGTTCTCAGCGCGCTGCCAGAATCTATCTCGGTTTCCAGTCTCGCTGGCGTTTGCGGTGCGATTTCTTCAGACGCAAATCGTGCCGTTAACGCATTTTACGGGCCATCTGAGAAGCTCGACGTGATACTCGCCTCTTTCGTTCCGGAACTCGAAGATATTGCTGATCTTCAATACGCATCTCGTATCGACAACGCACCGCTGAGTCTTTCGCAAGACCTCGCCGCTTTACTCGAATCTTGGGCAAGCGGAGTCAGTTGGTCGCAGATTCGAAGCGATACCTCGTTACAAGAGGGAGACATTGCGAGAGTGTTCAAGCGCACCGCGGAACTCTTGGCGCAGATACCCCGAGCTCCGCATCTCTCCGAACAACTCAAAAAAACTGCGAAAGAAGCCGAGAGACTCGTAAATAGGCCGCCAATAAGTGATTTGCTGTAGATATAGATATTTATAATATGCGCATCTAATGAAGAATTCTTAAAAATCCGTTTAGGGTTTAGGGTTTAGGGTTTAGGGTTTAGGGTTTAGGGTTTAGGGTTTAGGGTTTAGGGTTTAGGGTTTAGGGTTTAGGGTTTA
>Ga0182095_1133449_pt1 | contig 27796 bp, 18 predicted proteins | sample 041ome_19_FD_127784 | JGI IMG/M metagenome (GOLD analysis project Ga0182095, IMG submission 127784) | Metatranscriptome of coastal salt marsh microbial communities from the Groves Creek Marsh, Georgia, USA - 041412BS metaT (Metagenome... | ecosystem: Environmental > Aquatic > Marine > Intertidal...
CGCAGATTCATCGGACGATTTATTTTTGCGCTGATCGGATGGAAGCTTGAGGGAAACCTACCAAACCGATCTAAATTGGTGCTAGTAGCGCTGCCGCATAGCTCAAATTTTGATTTTATCTTGGCGCTCTCCGTCATATGGGGGTGGGGTCTGAAGCTCAATTTTATGGGCAAGCACACACTCTTTAAATTTCCACATGGATGGTTCTTCCGTTTAGTTGGGGGAATTCCTGTAGACCGGCGATCACCCCAAGGGCTTATCGAGAAGATGACGAGCGAGTTCAACGCGCGATCATCGCTCCTGCTGGGTATAGCGCCAGAGGGAACACGCAACAGCGACGGGACATTAAAAGCGGGCTTCGCACGAATTGCCAAAGCTGCGTCAGCCCCCGTCATTCCGATTATCGTAAATTACAAAACAAAAACATTAACGTTGGGAGATTTAATAGCTGACCTCAGGGATATCGATGCCATTCTCGAAGCCGTTAAAACGCAAGGTCTAAGTGGCCAACGACGGGCACCGGCAAAACTGTAGCGCCCAGCCTCTGATTCACTTCTCGAGGCACATAGCGTCTCATCCAGACATAAAAAGCGCCCTCAATGACGGTGGCCTGGGGCAACAAACCACGGGTTACATCTAAAACTGGCCTGCAACCGACTCGTCATTTGTCTAAGAAAAACTTGGGTTTTCAAGTTTTGGGAGCAATCCTTTAGTTTTCAAGAAGATCTCTTGATACTGTGAAAAGCAAAGGAGGGCCGTTGTGAAGATGAAACAAGCTAAGGTGACCATTTGGGGGGTCGGCACACCGCGAAGCCTTCGTCCACTGTGGATGGCTGAAGAACTAGGAATCAACTATGAGCACAATCCAATAGGACCGAGGACCGGCGAGACGCAAACCACCGAGTACCAACAGCTGAATCGAAAACAGAAAATTCCTTTCATGCAAGACGGAGCGGTGAAGGTATCGGAGAGTCTTGCGATCTGCCGCTATCTTCGAGATCAGTATCCCTCCAAGCAGGTACTCATGCCGCAGGACCTTGTTACCCGGGCAAAAGAAGACGAGTGGTGTTGCTACATCTACGGCGAGCTAGACGAGACCAGCTTGTACGTCATGCGCCGCCATGGTGATCTGGGCATGATTTACGGCGAGTCGGAAACGGCCGTTAACGCCTCACGTGCCTATGCGGAAAAGCACTTTGAAATAGTGGGACGGCTCTTGGAAAAGCGGTCATATTTAGTGGCTGACCAATTCGGGCTCGCCGACCTATTTTTGGTTTCTTGTATTGATTGGGCGAACGCCTACCGGGTCGCCATACCGGACAACCTACATGCCTATCACGCCCATATCGCTGAGAGGCCTGCCTACGTGCGTGCAATGAAAGTTAACTATCCTGATCGTATAAGAGGTGAATAATGGGTCCACTGGACGGCTTAAAAGTGCTCGATTTGACCAGCATGGTCTCGGGGCCTGTCGCTGCAATGATGTTGGCCGACCAGGGCGCACGCGTGATCAAAGTAGAGCCACTCGCGGGCGAGCAGATGCGGCATATTGGAGGAAAACATAACGGCGTCTCCCCTGCGTTCTATTCGTGTAACCGCGGTAAGGAATCGATCTCTCTCGACCTTAAATCCGATGAGGGCAAAAAGATCCTTCTCGAGCTTGCGGCCGATGCTGATGTGTTCATCCAAAACTTCCGCCCCGGCGCTATCGAGCGAATGGGCTTTGGGGAAGACGTTCTTCGCGAGACCAACAAGAAACTTATCTACGTCTCTATCAGTGGATTCGGGGAGAGCGGCCCCTACTCACAAAAGCGCGTCTACGACCCTGTGATTCAGGCGCTGTCCGGTGCCACCGATATTCAAATGGATCGCGCCTCAGGGCGGCCGCAAATGTTCCGGATTATCCTCGCTGACAAGGTGACGTCCCTGACCGCGGCACAGGCGATTAGCTCAGCGCTGTATGTGCGTGAGAAAACCGGCGAAGGCCAGCACATCCGCTTGTCGATGCTGGAGACGATGCTATCGTTTTTTTGGCCCGAAGGTATGACTGGACTCACCTATGCCGACATGGAGTTTGACGTCACCAAACTACAGGGCACGCAGGACCTCGTTTACGAAACACAAGATCGCTATATCACCGCAGGCGCTATCTCAGATAAAGAGTGGGCCGGAATGTGCCGAGCGCTAAACCGTGAGGATCTCATTGAGGACCCTCGCTTCAAAACTGCGGGAGATCGATTTGTTAACGTCGAAGAGCGCAAGCAAATTACCGCAGGCGAGATCAAGAAATGGGCAAGCAGTGAAGTGCTCGAGCGCCTTGACTCTGAGGGGGTCCCCAGCGCGCCTCTTCTAACGCGGATGGAACTCATGGATCATGCTCAGGTTCTAGCTAACGAATCCATTGACAAAACAGCTTACGAGGGTTTCGGTGAGGTAAGGCAAGCGCGTCCAGCCGCACGCTTTGATAAAACACCTAGCGAGATCGCTGGACCAGCGCCAAAGCTTGGAGAACACGGTCGCAGTTTACTCGAAGAGCTGGGTTACGATGGCGAAACCATCGAGTCGCTTATCGGGAGAGGCCTCCTCAAAATCGGCCACTAAAACCGGAGATAAATGCCATGAAAAAAGTATGTTTGATTATCGGCGCAGGTGCAGGCATTGGTGGTTCCGTAGGCGCAAAATTTGCCGCAAATGGCTATCACGCTGCACTCTGCCGTCGAAGTGATGCTGAGGGCTTAGAAAAGCTCGTCAATGGCATTGAAAAACAAGGCGGGTCAGCCTCAGGCCATATGCTCAATGCCGTTAAAGAGGGCGCTATTGAAAAATTAGTCGAAGAGGTCGAAAAGATTGGCCCTATCGAGGTGGTGCTCTTCAATCTTGGCGCGCAAATTGGCAACCGATCGCTCGAAAGCACAGCGCTGAAAACCTTTGAGCTCGGCTGGCAGATGGCCTGCATGGGCTTATTCCGACTCGCCAAAGCGGTGATTCCAGCCATGGAGTCCCGTGGTAAGGGCACCATCCTCGTGACCTCAGCCACAGCAGCCGTCCGCGGTAACGCAGGGCAACACTCACACGCAGCCGCCATGGGAGGCCGACGCATGCTATGCCAAACCTTGAACGCTGAGTACGCATCCAAAGGCATTCACGTGGCACACATCATCGTTGATGGCGCAGTGGACGCACCCGATACACTTGGAAAAATACTCGGTGCTGAAATGTTCGAGAAACTCCGCGAGACCCGCGGGAAAGAAGACGGGCTTTTGCTACCTCGTGAAATGGCAGAAACCTACTTCCACATAGCTCAGCAACACCGCTCAGCCTGGACGCACGAACTGGACCTGCGCGCCTATTCAGACTTAGCATGGTGGAATCATGCGCCTTAGAAAGGGCAGAGTGATAAGGATTCGTGGCAACAAATAACAAAGGGAGAAGCCACATGAAACTTACCGTTACGCCCTCCGGCCAAGCCTGCGGAGCCCGAATTGAGGGCATCGATCTAACTCAGAATCTTGGCGAAGCACAGATTGCCGAACTTAGGCAGCTGTGGCTTGAGCACAAAGTCATTGCTTTCCCGAATCAGCCATTAACTCCTGAAGACTTGGAGCGTGTCGCCCAATACTTTGGTGAGATTGGTGAGGACCCCTTTTTTGGGCACATTGAAGGCTATCCGAATATTTGTGCCATTCAGCGGGATGCTGATGAACAAACGCCCATCTTTGCGGAGATATTCCATACTGATTGGAGTTTCATGCCAATTCCACCGGCGGGCACCGCGTTGTTTGGTATCACCATCCCTCCCTACGGGGGAGACACCTTGTTTGCTGACCAAGTGAAAGCCTACGAGGAGATGCCTAACGAGCTTCGCGACAAAGTTGAGGGCCTTACTGCCATCCACTCTGCTGCGCTCGGCTATGCCCCTGATGGCGCCTATGGTGATAGCGATAAAGCGAATGGCCGCAGCATGCAGATCAAACCCAGCGAGAGAGCACGAGAAACCTGTCCACACCCACTCGTACGGGAGCACCACGAAACCGGCACAAAAGCACTCTTTTCATCAGCGGCTTACATACAGAGTTTCGAAGGCATGTCCCTTGAGGAGTCCCAAGCCTTCGCTATGGAGTTATATGTCCATCAGACTCAGGAGAAGTTCCAGTACCGCCACAAATGGGAAAAAGACATGCTGGTGATCTGGGACAACCGGTCGCTCCTCCACTCGGCAACCGGTGGTTTCGATGGCTACGACCGACTGCTCCACCGGGTCACGATTGCTGACACGCAGTGGTAGTAAAGTAAAGCCGGTAGTGAAGGAACGCTAAGACGTATGATTTCGGATTCATTACTCGACAGCCTTGCTACGGCGATAAGCAAAAAAACACAACTGCCCGAGTTTCCTGCAGGCATTTCCGTGGCCGACGCCTACCCTTGCCTGCCAATACTCACTCAGAAAGTCTCAGGGAGCTCAGCTGGGATCAAGGCCGGGATTACCAACGTCGATTCACAAAAGCTGTTTGGTCTTGAGGAAGCCCTCATTGGACTTCTCTACCAAAATGGCGAGATCCAAAATGGCTCTAATCTGCCGTATTCGCCGCACAGACGTATCGAGTGCGAGATGGCCGTTACCTTTGACGCACACGGCAATCCGATTGCCGTGGGTCCAGCGGTGGAGTTTGTCAGTCTAGACTTCGCGCGTCCGGAAGATATGTCGCCGGGTAACGTCACACTCTGCAATCTCGGTGCGGATCAGTTTATCTGTGGTGACATGAGAGACTGGGATAGCTTCGATTTTGACGCGCTTTCTGCACTTGAAATCGTGGCAACACGCGACGGCGAAATAGTACTTACAACCTCACCGATGGATTCCCTCGGCGGACCAAAATCTGCGCATGCATGGTGTATGGCAAAAGCCAACGAACTGGGCTACTCACTGCCTCAAGGTGGCATTTTATTGGCGGGAACTAACGGCTCAGCTCTCCCAGGCGAACCGGGTGAATACAAGATTCATTTTGGCCATCTGGGATCGATCCAATTCACGATCGAGGGCGCATAGCGCGCACTAGTAAGCTGGTTTCTTTGAGCTTAACGTTGACAACGACACAATAATTTAAAAGAGCAAATCCATGACTTCATCTTCACCAACACTAAGCTTCAAAAGGGCAGTCGGTTTTTTCGCTGTTGTCAGCCTTCTTTCCATCACCGCCTGTGGCAAGTCAGACAGTAATTTGACCTCGCCAAAGTACACAGCAACCGTGACAAAAACCGAGTTTGGTATTCCACACATCACTGCTGATTCATGGGGTTCATTAGGTTTTGGTGAGGCATATACGGCGGCCGAGGATCAGCTATGCAACATGGCCCTTGCGCTAGTCCAATCCCGCGGTGAGAGCGCCGCCGTCTTCGGTCCTGGACCCAAAAACCGAAACGCGAGCCGCGATATTGTCATCAAAGCGCTCGGCATTTCAGAGAAATCGAAGCGCGCATTGGCGGACCAAACCCCTGAAATTCGCCAGTGGATAGAGGGCTATGCTGCGGGGTATAGCCAATATGTGACCGAGCAGCAGGGGGGGTTTGGATCTTGGTGCGATCAGGCTGATTGGGTACAGCCTGCCACGGCCGCGGACTTCATGGCGCAGTACGTGACCTTGGTACACACACTACCTCGTATCGCAGGCGCAATTACCGCCGCGGCACCCCCGTCTATCGAGTCTTCAGCTGAAGCAGTCACCCTCCAGACGTCAGCGCCCGTCAGTGATCGACTTAGCCGTATCGCCGCATTGGACAAAGCCCCCGCGATGGCCGATACGCTAACCGACATGAAGCTCCGCGACATGGGCTCAAACGCATGGGCAATCGGCGCCAATCGCTCAGAAAACGGGAAGGGCTTACTACTCGCCAATCCCCACTACCCTTGGTATGGCATCGCACGCTTTTGGGAAAAGCACCTCACCATCCCTGGCGTCTATAACGCCTATGGCGCGGGTTTGGTCGGTACGCCAGGTGTGGCAATTGGCTTTAACGATGCGGTGGGTTGGTCACATACTGTATCGAATTCAAAGCGGACCGTAATTTATCAGCTCCAGTTAAACCCCGAAGATCCCAATCAATATCGCTTTGAGGACGGGTGGCGCGCACTTACGCCCACTGAGGTTAACGTCGCCATCAAGACTCCCGAAGGTTTAGTCGATAAAAAGCACACGGTTTGGTTCTCGCATCACGGCCCACTGATGGCCCTGCCAGGGCTGAGCCAAGATCCGATGACGGTCTTCGCCGTCAGAGATGCGAATGCCGAGAACATCCACACCTTTGCTCAGTGGCAGGCTATGGGTAGCGCGAAAAGTATGGATCAATTTATCGATGCTCACCGGCAATACAACGCAATGCCCTGGGTAAATACCATTGCTGCTTCAGCAGATGGTCGGGCGGTTTATATCGATAATTCTAATGTCGGCGCCTTGAGTGACGTCGCTATCGGCGCGTGGCACGAGACGATCAAAGCAGTCCCCAAGTTACAGTACCTCTTCCTGTCTAAGGGGTTAGTAATTTTAGATGGAAGCAAAGCAATGAACGACTGGCTCGAGACAGCATCTCCCGTCCCGAATACTGAGCCGTTTGAACGCCGACCACTGATCGAAAGCGCGCAGTATGTTTTCAACGCAAATGACAGCTACTGGTTGAGCGACCCTGAAAACCCTGCTGCGTCCTTATCACCGCTGTACGGTCCTACTATGACGCCGCGTAGCGTCCGAACACGGATGAACATCGCCTTACTGAAACCAGACAGCGACTATGGCTATGCAGGGGCAGATGGGAAATTTAATCGAGATGAGATTCAGAATGCGTTGTTCAGCAACGACAGCCTCACAGCAGAAATGCTTTTGCCCGAGCTCTTAGCAGCGTGCCGGAGCAACCCCAACCGCGTCCTCGATGAGGCGAGTGTGAATCTCGAGGAAGCCTGTGCTGTACTCACAGGTTGGGACAGACGCTTCGACAGCGAGTCACGCGGCGCGGTTCTGTTTCGCGAGTGGATAACACGCTATCCCTACGACGAAACGTATCTGGGGTCGTCACTTTTCCAGAACGGTTTCAACCCAACTGAACCGGCCACCACACCCTCGGGTCTCGCAAATGCAGACGCGGCGTTGGACAAACTCGGGGAGGCCGTCTTACTGCTCCAAGGTGAAGGCATCGCGCTCGACACTGCACTGGGAAATTTACAAATCGGTCACCGATTCGATCGACAGTACCCTATCCACGGCGGAAATCGATACGAGGGTATAGCGAATCTGCAAGTGACAAATACCCCCGGCAACAACCCGACAGAAACACCGATATTTTCAGGGAGCAATCGGTTCGTCGCTGATAGTTATAGCCTGTCAGAGACCGGCTACAATGTGGTCCACGGTTCTAGCTTCATCATGACTCTAGGCTGGACGGATGAGGGCCCTGAGGCCGAGGCGCTTCTATCGTACTCACAGTCAAGCGACCCCAGCTCACCTTACTTTGACGACCAAACACAGTTGTACGCAGAAAAAGCATGGCGCCCTATTCGCTATACCCCCGCGGATATTGAGGAAAACGCCGGTTCGACGCGTATTATCAACTCAATGAACTAACACAAAAAAGCCCGCAAAAGCGGGCTTTTCATTGATTGCAGCAATTAAAACTTACCCTTAATCCGGCGCCTTCGATAGATCCTCGCGAATAAAGCGCGAAGCGATCACGTAGAACACGCCGGAGATGAACATGGCGGTGGGGACGATGTACATCATGGCATAGCGCAATGAATCAGTACCGTGGTGATCAACCAGCATGTCGCTCACCAGGCCGACCGTCGTTGGCCCCATCCCCAGCCCAATGATATTCAGAATAAAGAACAGCAGTGCAGAAGAAACTGCGCGCATTTTTAGGCCTACCATGCTGTGGACACAGGCGATAGTCGCACCCAAATAAGCATTAGAAAGCACTGAAGGGATGATCATACAGATCAACGCAGTGTAGGGTCCGTCGACCCAGAACGTGCTGATCTGCAGTGGTATCGAGATAGCACAGGCGCACACGGCGACCCACATATACCAACGCTTGTCGTTCTTACCGAGTTTATCGGCAATCACGCCCGAGCCGAATACACCTATGGCACCGCCGACTCCGATGATCAGAGCCAACCATGTACCGAGCTCGCCCGTGGGCATCTGATGCGTTCGAATCATGAAAGAAGCCACCCAGTTTGCCGTGCTGTAACCGGCGAACGCGTTCATCGCAGCACCGAGCGCCATAAAAATAAACGAGGGGCGACTAATCAGTAGCTTGAAAACAGTCAGCATCGAGGGGTTGTCGCCACTAGTGACGCGATTCTCAGTCAACCCACGGATCGGCTCAGGTACTGTGAGATACAGAACCAAAGCGAGGAGGACACCGGGAACGCCCACCACAAAAAAGGCCACTCGCCAGCCGAAGAATTCGTTGAGCCAGCCACCGAAAAGGAAGCCAAATAAAATGCCGATACTGATACCTGTTGAGTAAAAACCAATGGCACTAGCGCGTTTCTCGGGAGGAAACATGTCCGAAATCATTGAGTGCGAGGGAGGACTTCCTCCGGCCTCGCCAATACCGACACCCACACGGGCAAGTAATAACTGCCAGTAATTTTGGGCAAGACCGCTGAGCGCCGTCATGCCACTCCAAATCGTGAGTGAGATGGCCACAATATTTCGTCGGTTACTTCGATCTGCCAAGCTGGCAATGGGTAATCCAGCAAAGGTATAAAACAGTGCAAATGCAAAGCCAGTGAGCAGCCCCAGCTGCGCATCGCTCAACATGAGATCGGCTTTAATTGACTCCTGAAGAATCGATAGAAGCTGCCGATCGATGAAGTTGATACTGTAGACGATGGTAAGGATACACAGCGCATAGTACGCGGTCTTCGTTGAACCGTAGGGATTGGTAGCGGGTTGATCCGCCGAGTTAGAGTCTGTCATTAGTTACCACTATTTGAATTATGTTTTGCGGTGAACACGGGCAATGCCGCATTCATGACTTAAAGCTACACCAACATCGCCGTCATGGACCAGCTATAACCACCAAAACTTAAGGGCCAATACGTAGAAGCGATTAAAGCTCGGTCTTTTGCTACGCGATACCACGTGAGAAAGACCATTCTCCGATCTCGTAGTATCAGGTTAAGCGGCGCTCAAGTAGTCGAAACAGTGGATATCCGGCGGCGATTAATCCGAGGGTTAGTCCTAGCTGTAACGGGTATTGAACCGCCGTGTAGAGCACTGTCCAACCTGTGATGCCAAGAAAAATAATGGCTGGCACTGGGTATAACGGGATGGTGAATACAGAATGCTGGGGCGCTTTCTTTCGCCGTGCTCGGCTGACGAAGACAGCCATCACAGTGAACAGTGTGTTCGTGGCCATGACGAGTCCAGCGAAGAGAAGTATCTGCTCGAACGTCGACGTCCATAGAAAGATGAGCGCAACCACGCCCATCAAGACAATCGCGTTACGAGGCAGTCCATGCGCGTTGGTGCTACCAAGCCAGCTGAGGCCGACATAATCCTCACCCAAGCGTTGTAAAGCACGGGGTCCCGCCATAACCATGGCGCTGACCGTTGATATCAGAATCCCTGATAGTAGTAACGAGACGATGAAGGCACCCTCAGGCCCCAAAACCGCGTCTGCAACGATATAAGCGATCTCCACCTCCCCCGACAAATCGGCAGTAGGTGCGGAAGTCAGAAAAACAGTGTTTAACAGTACGTAGATAAGCGTGACGACCGCACAACCAACCACGAGCGCGCGCGGCAAATCACGCTGTGGCTCCTCTAGCTCCCCCAAAATATAGGTCGCTGCGTTCCACCCCGAATAAGCGTAGGTCACGTAAATGAGTGCAACAGCACCAGCGCCTGTCACTATCTCGCCCGCATCTATCAAGGAAGACAAGGGCAGCTGTTGGGAATATTGGCTCCCCGCGACCCAAGCAGTCCCAATGAAAAGCATAATGAGCGCTAGTTTGAGAACCGTGAGCATCACTTGCCCTCGAGAGCTCTCTCGATAGGTGCGGCTGTGAATGGCAACCATGGCGATAATCAGCAAGGTCGCCGTTACCTTTGGCGGTGCGGCCGGAAACGCTGTCGCCAAATACACGCCGAAAGTCAGGGCAGCCAGCGCAATTGGCGCTGCAAAACCTACCGTTGCAGATACACCGCCCGACAAAAACCCCGCATAAGGATGAATCAGCTCAGATAGAAAATGATATTCGCCGCCCGAGCCAACGTGATGTGCGCCGAGTTCGGCGTAACACAACGCACCACAGAGGGCGCACAAACCTCCTAGCACCCAAAGCCAAACTATCGCGCCCGTCGACTCGATCGCCAGCAGTTGGAACCCGAGTGACGTGAACACGCCGGTGCCGACCATATTTGCGATCACCACTGCTGTGGCAACATTGACTGAGTAACCCTTTGACTGCGACATAGACTCCAAATCCGAAACCACACAAGGCCTGCGAAAAAGCGCGCTCACTCAATGGTAAGAATCGCAGCCCCCTAATCTAACAGGTATGCTTGGTGCTGACATAAGCGAGACTCATTCGAGCCTTAAACCTGACTTAAACGAGAACATCAGTTGCGAATTGCTCTCTTCTATAACCGCGATATCTACGCACATAAAGCGCTATTTTTATTGACTCAAAGACTAAGTGAGCACTCGCTTTCTTTTTTTTACTCACAGCAGGTGGGCGGCAATGTCGTGCGGGATATTCGCCTGCAAAAACTCGCTGAAGTTGAAAAGAACTTCAACGCGAGACCAGGTTGGAGCTTCGAGCAACTCGCGCAATCGGCTGGCACCATTGAGCATGGGGTATCGGATATCAATGGTAGTGACGCTGCAATACTTGCCGACTTCAAACCAGACTTAGTCATCAGTATTCGCTTCGGACAGATCTTTAAGGCCCCTGTCATCTCAATTCCTAGACTTGGCATCATTAATCTTCACTCGGGTCTACTGCCTGCCTACAAGGGCGTTATGGCGAGCTTCTGGTCTCTGCTTAACGGCGAGTCATATTTGGGCACCACACTCCATTGGGTAACCGACAGTAAAATCGATTCAGGACAGGTCATTTCCCGGTGTCGTCAGAGCGTTAAGACAGACCTTACCTACAGCGAGCAGGTCCTTGCACTTTACGAGCCTGGGGTGGAACAAATCCTCGAAGCTGTCGCAAATATCGAGATACTGGCCAATCACGTTAAGACAGACCTTCCCAAGGGAAGCTACTACAGCTTCCCCAAAACTGCGGATTTAGACACTTTCGAAGCGGCGGGCTGGGCTTTATTTTAGACGCTACGCTTTTAGAACCGCCAACTTCATCCACTCCCCCACTATCACCTGACGCAGACTTGCAGTGTTCGCGGACTGTATTTTCCTACTACACTGGCGCTTTTCGAATAAACCTTACAGGCGAGGCCATACATTATGGGCAATACTCTAAAGCGCGCGCTGACTGCACTTTCTTTTACGCTACTCACCCTTCCGCACATTGGTAGCACTGCTAATGCGAGCGAAACTGATCGTGGTTTTGCTGACCTGCTGCTCTCAGGCACGATCTACACCGCTAATGATACGGCGCCGACGGTAGAAGCCGTAATCATCCGCGATGGCCGCTTTTACTATGTCGGAAGCTTGGAAGGTGCTTTAGGAAATGTTGCCGAAGACCACCAACGAATTGAGCTGGGCTCACGAGTTGCTTACCCAGGGTTTATCGAAAGTCACGGGCACTTATCAAGTCTCGGCGAAGCCATCACCAACCTTGATTTAAATGGGGTGGACAGCTATCAAACCATCGTTGGTATGGTAGCCGACGCAGCCGCAAAGGCAGCCCCCGGGCAAGTTATCAAAGGCCGCGGCTGGCATCAGAGTAAGTGGGATTCTCAGCCCAAAACCTCGGTTGACGGCTTTCCCACACACCGGTCTTTATCAGAGGTGAGCCCAAATAATCCGGTTTTCCTCGGCCACGCTAATGGACACTCGGCGCTTATAAATCAAGCCGCCATGGACGCGATCAATCTTTCTTACAACACAACACCCCCTGAAGGTGGCGTTATTGTTAAGGACGCTAATGGCAATCCGACAGGCATCCTGCACGAAAACGCCGTTGATCTTGCCTATCCACTGATCGCGCTGTCTTCCGACTCTGCCAAGACGGCCACTTTGGCCGCACAAGATCACGCGTTTCGCTGGGGTATTACCAACTTCCACGATGCGGGCGCAGGCAAGACCGACATCGACGCACAGCAAGCGCTCGACGCTTCAGGTGAGCTTAAGCTTCGCGTTTATACGATGGTAAGTGCGCAAGACGAAGCGCTCGCCAACCACTGGCTTGGGCGCCCACCGGTGGTTGCTGACGAAAATTCTCGATTGACCATTCGCTCGTTTAAGGCTGTTATGGATGGGGCTTTGGGGTCAAGAACAGCCTGGCTCCACGCGCCTTATACCGATGATCCTGGTACGTCAGGTGTGCAAACCTTCGACGAAGATCGTCTAGTCGAGATTATGAAGCAATCGACTCAGCATGGTTGGCAAATCAATACGCACGCGATTGGCGATAAGGCAAATACGGTGGTCTTAGACGCGATTGCTTCTGCGGGGCTGGAAGATCGTGACCACCGTGCGCGCATTGAACACTCCCAACATCTGATTTCCTCCGATATTTCGCGTTTTGCAGACCTAGGCGTTATCGCGTCTATTCAAACCATCCATATGAGTTCAGATAGACCCTGGGCGATCGATCGCCTTGGTCAGGAACGCATCGAATCCGGTGCTTATGTGTGGCGCGACCTTTTAAACGCAGGAGTCCATCTAGCGAACGGTACGGACGTACCGGTTGAGCCAATCAACCCCATCGCTAACTTTTATGCTGCAGTGGCAAGAAAGACGTTAGAGGGCACACCCGAGAATGGCTTCGAACTAGAGCAGCGAATGACACGCGAGGAAACATTGAAGTCAATGACGATTTGGAACGCGTATGCGGCCTTTGAAGAGCGCGACTTGGGATCGATTGAAGTGGGTAAGCGTGCAGACTTAACCTTACTGGATAGGGACATCATGACCATTGAAGAAACAGAAATTCTCTCAACGGATGTGGCAATGACCATTGTCGCAGGTGAGGTTGTCTATACAGCCCCCTGAAAGCAGTGCCGAAAACTGCGTAAGAGCAAATATTCTTCTATCGACTCATCTCCGCTAATTCGAGACAAAAAAAACCCGCCATAACGGCGGGTTTCTTTTTTAGGTATTCAACTCCCTTAGAAGTTGTAACGACCTTGAACGTACCAGCTACCGCCATTGAAGCCGAAGGGGCTGTCCTCTGGGTAAAGCTGGCCTAGGCCACCGGCGCCTGGGTTACGATCAGGGTACTCGTCGAAGAGGTTATCGACACCCACAGTAAGCTCTAGGCTTTCAGTGACCTGATACGCCAACTGAACGTCTACCAACGTGGTTGCACCTACGCTGTAACCGTTACTTGTCGATGTCCAGGCACCATAGTAGTTCGCACGAACAAGTGCACGTATGTCACCCATGGTGTGGTTCCACGCAACATTACCTTTGATGTTAGGAAGCTGATCTTCCAGTGCTTCAACACGACTATCAGAGATAGGGTTGATCGATCCTCGGTTATCAACGGTGGTTTCGTTGTAGTTAAACGCAAATGTCAGAGTAGACGCACCACCCATGGCATCGAAGTCGACACTACCGACCAAATCCAACCCTTTTGTGGTTGTGCCAAAGCCATTAGTGAAGAAACGGAACTCGGCAAGATCATCCAATCCTAGGAACTGCTGACGGTTAATAGTGCCATTCGCGTCGAGTGCTGTTAGCGCCTCACCCACAGAGTTGTAGCTGCCACCAGCTGTGTCTGCAAACTCAAGCGCAGCCAAGAAGTCGACGTTGGCGCCAAGCGCAATTCGGTCTTCAACCTTGATGTTGTAGTAGTCCAGTGTGAACGACCAGTTTTCAACATCAACCGCAATGCCTATTGAGTAGTTATCCGCATCTTCTGTACCCAGCGTAGGACGTCCGTTACCAAAACTCTCAATGTAGTCTGCCGCCAACTGACCCGCCGCCGAGGCGAAAGGCAAAGTACCTTGATCGACAAGAACACCATTAACGTTTTGCGTGGTTACGTTGGTGATATTTGCCTGACCCGAAGTCGGTGCGTGGAAGCCCGTTGAGCGCGCTGCACGTATACGCACGTCGTCACTCAGACGGTAAACACCCGCCAACTTGTAGTTGGTGGTTGTGCCGAAGGCGCTGAAGTCTTCGTAGCGTGCTGCTACTTGCAGAGTCAACGCGTCAGTCACATCAGCTTCGAGATCGACGAAGTAAGCAGTACTGTCTTGAGAAGCAGATGTATCGTTGGGGAAGCCACCAAAGCCGTTAGAACTTGATGAGAATCCTTGCGACGACAACGGACCTAAGGCATAGGATGCTGCGTCACCGGCGAAAAGATCGAACTCTTCCTCACGGTATTCTGCACCAAATGCGATATTGAGATCAGATGCGAGGCCAGCATCAACACCCTTAACGAAGTTAAGGTTGTATACCGTCTCAGTCTGCTCTTGACCACCGGGTACGAAATCACGAGGTGTGTTTGGGCCGAGCGATGCATTCACAGTGTTACGGATAAAGTAGTCAGTGCGGTTCGAACCACGCTGCGCACTCAGATCGTAAGAAATGCCACCCATGAAGCTGGAATCACCACGGATACCAACCGCGATTGCTGAGTCTTCGTTATCGCCACCAAAACGAGGTACGAAGCCACCTGGAATGGTTTCGATGAATGAGAAGCAATTTGGATCTGCTGTTACAGATGCCAAGAAGCCTGCATCAGGGATAACACCGTTGCCGGGCAATGGAATACCGTCGATACAGCTACTTCCACCATCCATGTCGCCAACAAGTACGGAGGCGACAGCGTCAGGACCGCTAGATGCCAAGCCTGTGGCAGGATCAACAAGAGGTCCACGATATACACCACCCCGCTGACCTCCGCCGGTACCGTTACCAACAACGTTACGATAGAAGAAGCCACCGGTTACAGATCGCTCTGCATAGTTACCAAAAGCATAGACTTCCGTCGAATCATTAAGTTCGATAGCTGCATTAATCAAGAGCTTGACGTCATCTTCAACGTCTGGCTGACCCCAATATTGAGGTACTTCGTTCGTGTACGAGTTGATTGTCTGGAAATCTGATACAGGCGCGTAACCGCCGGCAATGCCCGCAAGAACGTCATTTCGAACAACCGAGCGGACCGTGCCTTCCACATCACGAACTTCACCCGTAATGTTAACAAACCCATTGTCACCGAGAGGCAGACCTAGGTTTGCCGCAACCATGTAATTAGCGCCATCGTCTTCAAAGGTGGAACCGTAGCGAGTAACAACCTCGAAGCCTTCAGCATCGTCTCGGAGCAAGAAGTTCATTACACCGGCAATCGCATCAGAGCCGTACTGAGAAGAGGCGCCGTCACGCAACACTTCGACTTGTTTGAGTGCGAGTGATGGAATTGAAGAAATATCAACGCCTTGCGCGCCGTCGGAAATACCACCACCGAGGAATGAAATAACAGAACCACGGTGACGACGCTTACCGTTTACCAGTACCAGCGTATTGTCAGGCGACAAGCCACGAAGGTTTGCTGGACGAACGATGGTTGCCGCGTCACTGATGGGTTGAGCGTTTACGTCGAATGAAGGAACCGACGTTCGCAACATGTCTTGGATGTCAGTTGAGCCGTTATTACGGAATTCAGATCCCGTAATGACGTCTACAGGAACGGGAGAATCGGCAGCTGAACGATCAGCAACGCGTGTACCCGTTACGATGACTTCCTCAAGATCGCTATCCTGTGCAGCAGCTTGGAGGGGAAGACCCAAAGCTACGGGGACAGCTAAAGCCAGTATTGCCAGCTTTTTGCGTGGGAAAAATGTATTCACAATCACTCTCCTTTAGAGATTCATGATGTTTTGGAGTGGCTACTCCACCTAAGACCACCTGTTGTAAATCAATCTTTCGAAAAATTTGTCAGTTTTTATAACTGCTCCTGACGGTCAGGGTCGCGAAATTACAGAAAAGTGACAGTCGGTACCAGTATTTTGATGTGCACTTTTTACGATGAAGGTCTTGCTAAATTGGACAGCTTTTGTCCGAAGAGGGCATCCAAGCAATCGAAGTGTACGCACGTAAAATACGTCTAATGCTCAACGACCTACAACGGCTTCGTAGTCAGAGTCATAACGACAGGCAATGAAAAACTAGCAGTAAGTCCGAATTCGTAAGGACGCGATTATTGGTGCATCCTTGATCTAGGAGACTAATCTGGGTGCTTCGGTACTCTCCCGTATCAGGCGTTATCAGTTACCGAAACCAAAGGTGGTCAACGACAAAGCGTTATGTCGTACGCGAATAAGGATTACGAGGGAACACAGAATGACTGGTCACAAGAGCCATTTTGGAATGCGCTCTAAAAGAGCGCACGTCCGCTGACGGATCGCAACCGCGTCAGCGTAAAGTAGGTGCTCTGTCCGAGGGATGAGGACCGAGCAATAAAACAGTCGAGCGTTTTAAACGCCCTCTTTCTCTTTCCAATAGGCAGCAACCGTTTGCGCACCAAAGTCGGCAATCGCATTAAAGAAGGTATCGGGGTCACTGTGACGCATCTGCGCTAAGCCCATTTCCATCTCTTTGGCATAAATGTATTCGGGTTTGTCAGCGTTCACTGCCTCCCAAATACAGCGTGCGCAATCCATAGGATCATCACCCGCATCGATCACCGCATCTGAGATACCCCGTTGCGAGCCATCACCCGTCAAGGCATTACGCGAAACGTCGGTCGCGACAGAGCCGGGAAGAATGTTCGTCACTTTGATGTTGTGAGTACGATCAACCTCAGTGCGCAGCGCATCCATATAACCAATCAAACCAAACTTAGCGGCGGAGTATGCCGTTCGAAGCGGAGCACCAATACGGCCTGCTACTGAGCTAATGCCAATAATATGACCCCCGCCCGCGTCCGCCATGCGTGAGAGTTGCAGCTGCGTCAGCCAAATCGGTGCAATCAAATCGATGTTGATCAGCTCCGTGTATACCTCTGGCTTTGCGTCGATTGCTAGGCACCGCTGGCTGATACCCGCATTGTTCACAAGTACATCAACCCTTCCTTGCCACGCCCACGCTTCATCCACCTTCTGTGCAAGCACCGCATAATCTGTCACCTCGAAGGGCAGTACCAAGCAATCGACGGGCAACTCTGCTGACAACGCCTCGAGTGCATCCAACCTTCGGCCGGAGAGAATCAGCTTTGTGTCCTGTTGCGCTGCGGTTTGCGCGAGCGCTTTGCCAATGCCTGATGAGGCACCGGTAATCCAGATAACCTTGTTTGCTAAATCCGTCATATGTCTCTCCTCTTTGGCTGTTCGCAGCCCGGGCTGGCTTTTATAAGTATTTGTGCCCTGACTGTACTCAATCTCTAGTCAGAGTTCAGCCTTAACGTTAAATCAACGACGCGACTCCTATCGCACAACTCCTATTGCACAACTCCACCTTGGGTATGCCCTAAAACAGTGCAGGGCGATATCATTACAAAAAAGCAAAGCGCTCGAACGAGTTTGAAGCTGTCTGATACAAACTTGCGTATAGCTATCGCATTATCAAGGATTTCAAAATGTCAGATCAAAGACCCTTAGCAGGACTTCGTGTTGTTGAGTTGGGACAACTACTCGCAGGACCTTTTACCGGCACTATTCTCGGCTACTTCGGCGCCGAGGTAATAAAAGTTGAACCCCCGACCGGCGACCCCATTCGGCAGTGGCGAGAGGTAAAAGACGGCACCTCGCTGTGGTATCACTCACTCGCACGAAACAAGAAAAGTGTGACGCTGGATCTTAAATCCGAACGAGGCCAAGAGATCGCCTTCGATTTGCTCTGTAAGGCAGATGTCGTCGTGGAAAACTTCAGACCCGGACTGATGGAGAGCTGGGGACTCGGTCCGGAGAAAGTGAAAGAAAAGAACCCTGGCGTTATCTACGCACGCATTTCCGGCTACGGGCAGACAGGTCCGTTCGCGACCAAGCCCGGTTATGCATCGGTGACCGAGGGCTATGGTGGTTTTCGTTACATTAACGGCGAACCCGGGCAGGCGCCGGTGCGGCCCAACATTTCAATTGGCGATACACTCGCCGGAATTCATGCGGCACTCGGCGTTGCGCTCGCTATTATACAGCGCCACCAATCAGGCGAAGGACAGGTAGTGGACGTTGCACTTTACGAGTCTGTTTTCAATCTGCTCGAGGGCATCGTGCCTGAATTCGATGGCGCTGGTGTTATCCGTGAACCCTCAGGCACGACGATTACCGGCATTGTTCCGACAAATACGTACCTCTGTAAGGATGGAAAACACGTTGTGATCGGTGGCAATGGAGATAGCATATTTAAACGGCTAATGACCGAAGCCGGAAGATCTGACATGGCAGAGGACCCCGAGCTTGCGCACAATCCAGGGCGCGTAGTTCACCAAGAGCGGATCGATAAAGCCCTTTCAGATTGGTGCGCAGAGAATGACTCTTCAAAGATCATCGAAAAGCTAGAGGCCGTTCGCGTGCCCGTTGGCCCTATATATAGTGTCGAAGATATGATGGCCGATCCGCACTACAACGCGCGCGGCATGTTCGAGACCGTCGAGATAAACGGCGAACCGCTGAAGATTCCGGCAATCATGCCAAAGCTTTCACGAACGCCCGGAGAAACTCACTGGCCGGGTGCGGCTATTGGCGAGCACAATGCAGAGATCTTAGGTGGCTTGCTCGGCTTATCAGATGCGGAAATTGCTGACCTTGGCTAGAGCCCTTGACGTCTTGGCTAGAGCCTGTGGCGGAAAGTAGCGCGTATCCATAGCAGTTCTCTCCAAAATACCGTCGCCTTGGTTCAAATTTTTGTGCACAACCAGAAACACACTGCTGGCAACTAGGACCGGGGACATCTGCTCGTGGTAAGCACCGCTTGATAAGGTCACCCGCAGAACGCGCTAGAAAATGCTTATCGCCCTATTTTGAGAGGCTCTGAGCACAGCGGGCCAGGAGTCCCGAGCAACTATAAATACAGTGGCTCTTTTTTGAGCGACGGGATGTAGTGCTCAGATAGGAATGCTATCGCGGCTGGAGCGTCAGAGCTAAATGCGCTCTGGGGCGCCTCGCCTACGGGCGCACCCTCGGTGCTGGTGCGTGGTACGCCAAAAACGAAGAACTGCCGATGATCCCATAATAGGAGCATCGCGAAAGCATTCTCAGCCGCTGCTCTACACTTACGCAGACCGACTTATCATGGAAAGCGCGTGACTTGCGATCGCAGTGTCCTGCACGCCCATGCCCGTAAGATCAGCAATAGTAATGTCGGACTGATCTCTTCGCCCACGATGCCGCCCTGTCACAACGTCACTCAGTTCGGCTGGATCAGAGTCCATGAAACCATGCGCGCGAGCAGTACGAAGCTCACCCAATAGTGCTGCTTGAGACACTCGATCACAGACATAAAGATCAGCATCACGAAGACACTCTGCCGCTAACTCGTTCTTCGCCTCTTGGTCCGATCCCATGGCTGTTATGTGCAGACCGGGATGCAACCAACTCGCATCAACTAATGGCTCTGCTGAAGGCGTGGTGGTGACTACGAGCTGGCTTGTGCGTACACCCTCCTCGGCATCGGCAATCGCGCTACTAGGTATACCCAGGGATGCCTCTAACTCACTGGCGCAAACAACAGCCTTCTCGTAATCACGACCCCACACTTTGATCTCGCCGATATTGCGAACCAACGCTGCCGCCTGCGCCTGCAGTCTCGCCTGCACGCCGGTGCCCATAACGCACAGGGTACCAACATGGTCGGGAGCCAAATATTTTGCCGCAACCGCGCCAGCTGCAGCCGTCCTAACATCGGTCAAATAACCATTATCCAACAGCACCGCCTCAACGAGTCCCGTTTTAGCAGAGAGAACGATCATTAACCCATTGAGGCTTGCTAAACCCAAAGACGGATTATTGAAAAAGCCAGGGCTTACTTTGATTGCAAATCCATCAAAACCGGGGATAAACGCAGTCTTGATATCGACTTCCGCATTTACCGCCGGCAACTCCATGGAAAGAACGGGCGGCATGACGACAGCTTGTTCTTTAAGTGCCTTAAACGCACGCTCAATAACGTCAACAGTGGTGAGATCCAAACCCACCACCTCACGCAATTGCGCCTCTTCCACTATGTGTCGTGTCACGTCACACCTCCTGTCAGCGTTAAGGAATCAAGTGTTATAGAGGACCCCGTAATTACCTGCGAGAACTGCCCCGGGTCTACATTACGGCCACTAATAATGGTCGCGGTAGGTCCACTCACCTGCACTTTGCCCGAGAGGATCGCCGCAATACCAACGGCACAGGCACCCTCAGCGACAATGAGATCTTTCCAATAGAGCTCACTCATTCCATCGTAGATCTCTTGCTCAGTGACAAGAACAACCTCATCAAGTAACGACTTGCAAAGTTCCAGCGTATAGCGGTTATCTAAACCAATACCTCCTCCCAGGGAGTCAGCTAACGATGCGTATTCAGGAACAGCGACCGGTTTCCCCGCGCGCAAACTCTCGTGCATTGCGGCACCACGATCCATCGAAATACCAATAATCCGGGTGCTAGGCTTCAGCGTCTTCACCGCTGTCGCCACCCCCCCTGCTAAACCACCACCGGACAAGGGTATCAGTAAGGTATCGATATCCGGCATCTGCTGGCAGATTTCGAGCCCTATCGTACCCTGCCCTCCCAACACGAGAGGATCGTCAAACGGGGGAATCAGTTTGGCTCCAGAGTTTTTAGCGACGTCAATAGCCACCTCTAAGGCGTCGTCCTGCGATATACCCTGCTGAATTACTTTAGCGCCAGACGCACTCACGAGATCAACCTTGGTTTTTGGCACTAAGGTCGATAGGCAAACTGTAATTGGAATACCGAGTTTCTTGGCAGCGAACGCCAGCGCTCGTCCGTGATTGCCTGTTGAACAACAAACCACGCCTAATTCCCGCTCCTCTGGGGTAAGAGCGAGAACCGCATTAGTCGCGCCGCGGATTTTAAATGATCCGGTGGGCTGCACATGCTCCAGCTTCAAGCTAAGCATACCGTCAGAAAGTACTTGAGACGCCACCAAGGGCGTCTCTGAGGCAATGTCGTAGACCCGTTGCTTCGCCGCTTCGATTTGATCGAAGATTTCCTCCTTCACATTGCCTAAGGACACGGTCAGCCCCCGGTCAAGCAGCAGACGCGGTAGCGACTGACTGATTAATGGCGATGTCCAACCAACCTTGAGGCGTGGTCTTTAGTTCATCATCTGGACCCACCAATACAGTGGTCGTCTTTGATTCGATAATGGCTGGCCCTCTGATAGATGCGTGCGGGCGCAACATATCCATATCGTAAACAGGTACCGACATCCATTCACCATTGATGCAAACATCACGATTTTTAACGGCATTGACTATGTTTGCTTGAGGCATCGGTGCCTCATGAGGTACCGATGCCATGACGCCAACACCGCTGAGCCGAACGTTAACTACGACAACTTCCTGCTCAGGTATGGAATAGGTATACAACTCTTCATGCTTTTTGTGGAAGGCTGCAGCAAGCGCCTCGGCAAAGTCGCCGTCCCTGAGAGAAGTGATATCTGTAGGCACGCGAATTTCAAAGATCTGCTCGCCATAACGCATATCCATGGCAACGTCGTGACGCCGGGATTTCAGTAAGGACTCCAGTCTGTTTAACTTTTCATCGACTAGCCCCTGCATATCCTCAACCAGTCCAAGGAGATGATCTTGGCTTATCTCTCTAACGCTCTTCATCACAGACCTGACCTGCTCATATCGGAGGTCAGAAGCCAACATGCCAAATGCGGATAGTACGGAGGCCGACCGAGGGATAATCACGCGCTTAATATCGAGCAGGCGCGCGATATCAGCGATATGCAAACCGGCCGCACCGCCAAAGCTCAAAAGAGCAAAGTGCCTGGGGTCTGCACCCGCACGCACAGAAACAATGCGAATACCCTCAGCCATCTGTGTATTGATGAGCCGAACAATGCCGTGAGCTGCATCCGTTATGGACACACCCATGTCGGACGCGATTGCACCAACAGCGTCTCTTGACGCCTGCCCATCAAAGTCAACTCGCCCCCCCAGAAAGTTTTCTTCGTCGTAGTAGCCCAAAACCACATTCGCGTCGGTGGTAGTCGCTTTAACACCACCACGTGAATAACAGGCCGGCCCTGGGGTCGAACCCGCGCTTTCAGGACCTACTTTAAGGATGTTTCCAGGCAATAATTCGGCAATAGAACCGCCACCTGACCCGATGGTGTGGATATCAATGGAAGGCAATGCAACGCAGGTATTCGCCACTAGACGGTTTCCCGTATAGCTGGGGGTTGCGTCTTTTAGCAATGCGATATCGGAACTCGTTCCACCCATATCAAAGGTAATGAAATCTTTGACATCTGTTACGTCAGCGCAGTACTGCCCACCCGCGATACCTCCCGCAGGACCAGAAAGTACCAATCCGGCGCCTAATTCAATTGCATCCTCGATGGTCGATAAACCTCCATGAGAATGCATGATAAGAACATCACCGCTGTAACCTGCACTCTCCAGTCGGCTACTCAAGCGTTGCATGTACTCACCGATAAGTGGCCCAACGAAGGCGTTCACTACCGTACTGGAGAATCGCTCAAACTCTTTGATTTCAGGTAAAACCTTGCTCGACAATGAGACATAAACACCGGGGAGCTCCCGCTCGACCAATTCGGCAATACGAAGTTCAGTCGCCGAGTCGATGTAGGAATGCATACAACAAATAGCGACCGCTTCGACGCCTTCCTCACGGAATACCTCGAGGGCATCGAGAACAGATTGCTCATCGAGCGCTTTGATGAGCTCTCCGTCAAATCGACGACGCTCAACAATGGGTAGCCTTAGATGCCTAGGCACAAGGGGTGGCTCAGCCGGCATTTGCACGTTGTAGCGATCAGGTTTGAGTCCCTCTCGCTGCTCAATCACATCGCGAAAGCCCTCTGTCGTGAGCATTCCGACTTTGGCACCTTTTCCTTCCAGCAACGCGTTTGTAGCCACCGTCGTGCCATGGAGAATCAAATCAGTCTGTGCGAGTAACTCGTCCCGCGTCAGCGCCAACTCATCAGCCAGCGCACAAAGTCCCTCCGTGAGCCCAATCGAGGGGTCTTCTGGGGTACTCGGATACTTTGCGAAAACCACGCTACCCGACTGATCCACTGCAGCGAAATCGGTGAACGTCCCACCTATATCAATCCCAATTCTGTACACGTTACTCCTCCGAGGTCAGCTCTAGACCCGACTTCGCGTCAAGTGCTTTTAGATGTGGAGGGCGCTCTGCACTATCGCCATAGCCACCACCTCCAGCAGACTCGATGACCAGCACTTCGCCGGGCTCAAACGTCAAATCAACCGTTTTCGTTGGGATATCTATAATCTGCGAAGACCCAGGCGGTCTTCGACCGTAAGAATGAGGTAGCCCAGCATCGCCACCAAAAAGGCCAAAAGGGGCATGATGCTTACCCTCTCCCGCAGCAACTGCAGAAACGGGTTCGTCGGTCTCCAACTTCAATGCCAACGAAACGCCATAACCGCCTCGATATTTACCTGCACCTGCCGAGCCCTTTCGGAACTCGTGTTTCTCAAACAACAACGGAAAACGTGTTTCCATTACCTCTATAGGACCAAACTTGAGCCCGCCACCGTTGGCTAACTCGCCAATATTTGACCATCCATCGCCGTTACAGGACGCACCGGCACCCGGCCTCGCATGAAACAAATGCCAAATAAAAGGCTTATTATTTCGTGGGTTCTTGCCACTGATGGCGATGCGGTAACGCTTACCCCAGCCCGCCACCACACGATCTGGACAGGCCGGCGCCAGAGCCATCATCACCGCCTCGGCAATTTCCTGTGATGGGTGGTTCGTTGATAGGGTTACTGCAGCACCCTCAAACGGATGAACTACCGTGCCGGGCGCTGTCTTAACTTGCACTGACCGAAACGTACCGGCGTTTTTCGCAATCGTTGGGTCAACTAAATAAGCTAGCGCATAATGCACAGAAGACACTGTGTTTGCATAAGAACTGTTATTGAAGCCTTTTACTTGAGGGTCACTTTGGGTCAGGTCGACTATTAATTCGCTTCCTGACACCGTCACCGCGGCTCTGATAGCGATATCCGTTGTTCCATGGCCATCGTCATCCATGAAGGCCTCGCCGAAGTAGTCGCCATCTTCCCAGCTCTCTATGGCAGCCCGTGCCTGCACCTCAGAACTATTCAGGATATGGTCGATCGAATCGTTGACGATATTCAGACCGTATTCTGCGACCAACTCCTTGAGTCGACCCGCGCCAATCCTTGCAGAGCCAATCATGGCAGCCAAATCGCCTCTAAAGTCAGGGCCGTGTCGGACGTTTGCCGCAATCATAGCCAGCAAGTCCTCTCTCATAATCCCACGGTCCACAAGCTTCAGCGGCGGAATTCGGATCCCTTCCTGCCAGATCTCAGTCGCGGCCGGGTTGTAGGAGCCGGTTGCAGAACCGCCAATGTCACTTTGGTGAGCCCTGTTTAATGTCCAAAACTGCGGCCGATCGTGCCCGTCCAGAAATACAGGTATGAAACACGTCAGATCAGGGAGATGATTTCCGCCATGATAGGGGTCGTTCAGCAGGATGACATCGCCATCGTGGATGTCGTCACCGAAATAGTCAGTGACTGCTTTCATCGCAAACGGTAAACCACCGACATGGAGTGGTATGTGTTCCGCCTGACCAATGAGTCGACCAGACGCGTCGAACATACCGATCGAGAAGTCGCGACTTGCGTTTAGGATTTGGGAATAGGCTGTTCTCAACATAGCCTCACCCATCTCTTCACTGATAGAGAAAAAGCGCCGCTGAATAACAGATGCTGTGATTGCGTCCGCCATTTTAAATCGCACCCTCTGCTCTTAATTCAGCAGCAACTGCATCTAGCGCAGCTCCCGTCCGCTCTACAATGAGGTCAACAATGTCATTACCTATGATCAAGGGCGGTGCAAAGCCCAGAATGTCACCGTGTGGCATGGCCCGCGCGATCATCTTGTTCGCAAGGGCTGCAGCAGAGGCTCTTGCCCCAACTTTGAGCGCGGGGTCAAAGCGACTTCCTGGGTGTTTATCGGGGGCAAACTCAATAGCCGCCAACATGCCAACACCGCGTATTTCCCCTACGATCGGGTGATCCGCAAAGTTCTCCCTTAGCTTTGCGAGTAATGTGGGCCCCACTTGTTGCACATTCTCAATCACCTTCTCGTTTTCTAAGATATCGAGGTTGGCCATAGCGGCCGCTGCGCCGAGCGCATGTCCAGAGTAAGTCCAGCCATGTCCAAACGGCCCGAACTGCTCGCAGCCTTTTTCAAGAACATCCCAGACTCGCTCGCCAACGATACTTCCAGAAAGTGGCAAATAGGCGCTGGTTAAACCTTTGGCAACCGTAATGATATCGGGCTTTATCCCATAAACATCGCTGCCAAAATAGGACCCAATACGGCCAAACGCAGTCACAACCTCATCAGCAATAAAGAGAATGTCATGCTGGCGGAGCACTTCTTGGATGGCATCCCAATAGCCCTCGGGAGGCGGAATGAGTCCGCCTGTTCCCATCACCGGCTCAGCAATGAAGGCCGCAATGGTATCCGCGCCCTCGCGCTCAATGAGCGCTGCCAAATCCGCCGCACACTTTTGTGAAAACTCGCGCTCCGTCATACCTTCCGTAGCTTCTCGGTAAAAATGGGGCGTCGTTGTGTGAAGTATAAAGTCGAGCGGTAGATTGAAATGGTTATGGAAAACCGGCAAACCGGTCATGCTACCCGTAACGATCCCTGATCCATGATAACCACGCTGCCGCGATATGATTTTGCGTTTTTGGGGAGCGCCCTTAACGTTATGGTAGTACCAGGCAATCTTGATGTTGGTTTCGTTGGCATCAGAGCCTGACATGCCGTAGTAAACCTTGCTCATGCCTTCGGGCGCGTTTTTTATCAACCTATCACTGAGTTCGATGAGCGGCTCATTCGAGTGACCGACATAGGTGTGATAGTAAGCAAGCTGGTCTGCCTGGCGATGAATAGCCTCGCCAATTTCTTTACGACCGTAACCGATGTTGACGCAATACAGACCGGCGAAGGCATCTAGTAAGGTTTCGCCTCGCGCGTTTCGAATGAAAGCGCCCTCTCCCCCAGTAATAATCGTGTTCGGAGAACTCCCCTCAGCGTGCGCCTTTAAGTCAGTCGACGCGTGAAAAATCGTGTTCCGATCCGCATTGCTTAATGCTTGTATATCCACAGTCCTTTACCTCTTTTAGATTCCTCTTTGATCACGCGACTTGCATACAGCAGTAGCGTGACTCCATAAACTCAAGCATGCCCTGATCAGCACCCTCGCGGCCGATACCAGAGAACTTTATCCCGCCAAATGGAATTTCAGGTCCCGTCATTGACACCCTGTTGATAGCCACCATGCCAAACTCGAGTTGATCTCGAAGCGCGATAGCTTTCCCAATATCAGTCGAAAACACATAGGCCGCCAAACCATACTGAGTGTCATTAGCCAACGTTAGGGCGTCAGCAATACTAGAAAACCGAGTGACGCCAGCAACGGGACCAAACGTTTCTTCCTGCCAAATAGCCATTGAGCTATCGACATCAGCAACTAACGCAGGGCCATGGAAGTAGCCCTTGCTGCCTTGGGCCTCCGCACTCACTACTGCACGAGCGCCTTTAGAGACAGCGTCTTCAAAGTGTCGCGCACTTTTAACTACTTGATTTCGATTTTGTAGCGGCCCAATTTGGACACCCTTATCAAAGCCATTTCCCACTCGAAGCTGCCTAATTCGCTCAGCAAACAGCGCAATAAAGTCCTCGTAAATATCGGCTTCTATTAGGATCCGGTTCGCAGCAAGGCAGTCTTGGCCAGAGGTTTGGAATTTGGCGTCGATTGCCGCATCAACCAGGTCCGATAGGGGGTAATCTGCAAATCCAATAAACGGCGCGTGCCCCCCTAACTCCATAGAGACTTTTTTTACAGTCGATGAGGACTGCGACAACAGCAAGGAGCCGATCTCGGTTGACCCTGTAAATGAGAGCGCTCCCACTCGAGGGTCATCACATAACTGCCCGACAACACGCTTACTGTCACCAGGTAGAATATTGATAAGACCGGATGGGAACCCCGCCTTAACAGCTAATTCGCCCAAAGCGAGAGCAGTCAGAGGTGTCTCTGGCGACGGATGGGCAACAACACCACAACCAGCGGCAAGTGCAGCACCGGCCTTACGGGTCAACATTGCTGCCGGGAAATTCCAGGGCGTCACTAGCGCCGCAACACCGACAGGAATAAGTCGTGTCGATAAATGAGAGTCTTCAAAGTGGCTTGGAATCGTACGCCCGTAGCTGCGGCGTGTTTCTGCAGCAAACCATCTCAGGAAACTTGCCGCATAATCTATTTCACCTAGGGCTTCGGCAAGTGGCTTCCCTTGTTCAAGTACGATAAGTGCGGCAAGGTCTTCGCGCGCTTCTGTAACCTGATCGCACCAGTTGTTCAGCAGTGCTTCGCGGTGCCTCGGATTTTCTTTAAACCATCCCACTTGTGCCGTTTTGGCTTCGGCCACGGC
>Ga0182095_1309877_pt1 | contig 26987 bp, 14 predicted proteins | sample 041ome_19_FD_127784 | JGI IMG/M metagenome (GOLD analysis project Ga0182095, IMG submission 127784) | Metatranscriptome of coastal salt marsh microbial communities from the Groves Creek Marsh, Georgia, USA - 041412BS metaT (Metagenome... | ecosystem: Environmental > Aquatic > Marine > Intertidal...
CCGAAAAAAAAAAAAAAGACCGAAGCCCCCCACCTCCATGCTCGTCCGCCACCCTTGCATGGCGCTGGTCCCAAACTTCACCCGCGCGTTCCCTCCGTCCGAGCTTTCTTTCTCTTTGACCGGTTGCGAGAGGTACGCGCCCATTATTTTTTGTTGTCGTTACTATTCTGTTTCGTGGTTCTTCGCCCGGGTCGTCGTCTTCTTTATTTCTTCGACACGAATCTGAAACCAACTGTTTCCCGAGACGCAGAAGAGAAGAGAGATCGTTTTTTTTTCTTCTTCGGGGGATTCACAATCTCTTTGCTTTGCGCCGCAAGGGGAGAAGGAGAGGAAGAAGAAGAAGAGGACCCCTTTTCTGTACGCGACAGACGAAAGCGTTCGATCGTTCGACCGAGACGAAGAAGAGTAAAAGCGCGCGCGCCGAGAGAGGAAAGAGAGAGAGAGAGAGAGAGTGGAATCTGAGTTTCTTCTCCTCGTGCGCGTGCAATTCAAAATGACGACGACGACAAAAATAAAAGAAAACGTGTGCAAAAAAGAAGAAGAACGTATTAATTTTTCTCAAAAGCAGCGCCCACCAGAGAGAGACGAAGAGAGAGAGGAGTTTTTTTTTCTCGACCATTTACGAGTCGATTGCTTGCTCGCGCAATCGAGCGGATGATGTTAGTGTTAGTACGTTTAGCATTACAAATTATCCGGCCCGTTCGCTCTGCGCACGATGGAGGCGCCGGAGATGTTGGTGAAACCGGCTCCGCCGCCGCCGCCGTCCGCGTTGTTTCCGACGCCGTCGTTAGTACTACCGCCGTTTCGAGCGTCGTTGCCGTGATCGTCGTCGACGTCGTCGTCGTCGTCTTCCCCGGCGTTGCCTTGATAATACGGGATGTACGGTAAGCGTTCGTCGTCGTCGTCGTCGTCGGGGTGGTGGTCGTCGTCGTCGTCGAATTGGTCGTTCCAGTAGTCGTTGGCGCTCGCGCCTCCGCCGCGCTCGTCGACGCCGCGCGCGGACGGTTCGCTTTTCTTCGATTTGAAACGGTCGGCGTAGTCTTGCGAGTACAAGTTCGCGCCTCCGGGGAAGGCATCGGCACCCTCTGCTTCGCCGTCGATGAAAGTGCCACCACCACCACCGCCGCCGCCGCCACCACCCGATCGTCTCTCCGCCATGATTCGTTCCGCTTTTTCGCCCAAGGTTAAACTCGTGTTTTCTTGAATGACATCTTTTCTGGTCATGACACCGACGACTAGAGGTTTATCAGGAGTTACGTACAAGTGTCGTAAACCCATGGTTCGGAAAATGCGGTAGGCTCTGGACACTCTCGCATCTGCGTGGGTGATGAATGGGTGACGTTGCATCAACCGCGAAACGTCAATCCACGCGGAGTCCATCTCTACGGAAGATAGAGACGCGGCAACTTCAGCGACGTGTGGAGATTTGAACGGAATTTGTTTCAACTTATCGAGTAAATCGTCTCTGTCTTTGGCGGTGGTGTAGCCGTAAACGTCCGCCGGTCGAGACTCTGGGTTCCCATCGAAGAAACCGATTCTGTGCGTGATCATTTTTAACAACCGATTTCGAGTAATCGTGCCGTGTAACTCGAAAGGCTCTCCCGGTTTCGTAGGTGGATTTTCCGTCACTGGGAATGCGCCGTGATCGTTCGAGGCCAAGATGCCGATCAAATCTCTCACGCGCATGCGCGGTTTGATCGTAACCATAGTTTTTGCCATGACTTCGTTGACGCGTAATTTATCCCCTGTTGGACCGGCTAATTCGGGTTCTTCTAAGAACGGCGCGCCTCTAATTTTGATGTGCGTGTCGTAAATCCCGTGAGAGAACCGATCGCCGACTGCTTTGGCACAGAAAATAGTCAACATTAACGGGATGATTAATTGCATTGATCCGGTCGTTTCCATGACCAAAACGGTAATGCTTATGGTCATTCGAGTTGCTCCACCTAAACTCGCGGCGGCGCCGATGACCGCGTACGCGTGTAAATCTATTTGCACGTCTGTTAAAATCCATCCGCTCATCGTGTTGACGATTCTCCCACAAATTTGACCCAAGGCCGAGCCTACCGCTAACGATGGGACAAACAAACCCGTCGGTGCACCAACTCCGTACGTCACCGTCATCAACGAAAACATCGCTAAGAAGTAAAACACTAATAAATCAAATCGAAACAAAAACTCGTGCGCTTGCCCGTTCTCGCCAACTTCGCCCAGGTGCAAGAGAAATTTGAACGATTGAGAGAGAGGAACGAAGAATAACTGACCGTAAGAGCTGTAAAATCCCTCTGGACAATACATCTTAGAGAAGAAATCCGTTCGAATTTCCTCTTTACTCGCCTCCCCGTACTCGAACCTGTCCAACTCGTTGGCTAAATTTGTGTGTCCGTCTCGCAACGGTGCCGGGATTTCTAAACAAGGACTCGCTGCCATGAAAACAAACATTACCGTAAACGTCAACGCAGCGACCGCGATGACTTCTAAAAACCTTCTGAACTTATTGTTAACTGGGATGTGTTTCGCTCGCCACGCGGTTACTCGTACATTCAAGTTGACAAACAACGCGCCGATGTAGCCTCCCAAACATCCAACCATCGCAAAGATTGGCACCTCCCAAAAGTACCACCAGTACTGTTTGGAGTAGTTTGCCTCGTCGTCCGTGTATAGACCAAAATCTCTGTGAGTCCCGAACTTCGCTCTCGCAAAATCCGTGGCGTCGAAATCTAACTGCTCTAACCAATGCGAGGTCAACACGCCGACGCACGTAGCCAAGAAACCTCGCCACAACATGGACGAGTTGTAAAACGACGTCCCTTCCTCTACAGTAAACAACATTCCACCGATGGGGGCGCCAAAAGCGACTGCGACACCCGTCGCGGTACCAATAGCCACGAAATCTCGCTTATCTCTATCGTTTCTAAAATGGTTCGGTCTTCTGGTTTTGAATCCGAGCGAGTGCGAACCGAACGAACACAAACCGCCGCCGACCAAACCGCCACCGTGCACGAACGGTCCTTCCTTACCGGCAATTAAACCAGCACCAATACTAAACGCCACACCACCTAATTTTGCCAAAAGCGTTTTCAATCGCAATAATCCTTTCAAGTGCACGCCGTTTAAATACGTCTTCAACTCTGGAATCCCGCTCCCGGCTGCCAACGGTTCCACGTAACTCACCAACCCTCCAGCCACGGCGGCTAAGCAGCACGTCACAAACAGCGAACTGATATACGCATAAAATTTCGACGCGTCTTGGCTTTCCCCGTCCCCGACGACTAATCTCATCGCCATGCCAAAACGAAACGAGTTCAACTTATCCACCAATCCGTCCACGACAAACGCGACGAAACCCATCACGACGCCGATGATGGCCGATAACGTCCACTTCCACCACTCCTCGTTTTGATATTCCGCTCGCTTTCGGCTTCTCAACTGTTCTTCTTCGATGTCGCAATCGATTGGATCGTAATCGTGCGACTCGAACGCCGTCATTCTTCTCAAGCGTAAACTCGCCATGTTCTTCTCTCGGTCCGAAACGGTCGCACCAAACACCACCGCAGGGGCGGATTCTCTCGGACTGTTAGAACTCGTCCGGTTATCTAAAGTACCCGCCGCCGTCGCAGCGATGGCCTGGAACGTCTCTCGAGGGTTTCTAAAACCACCTCTCGTTGTTGTTCGAGGCGAAGAAGACGACGTCGCGTTTCGCCCTCGCGCGGAGTTTCGCGCGAACGCTGACAATCCGCTCGCATTTTGATTCGACGACGACGACGATAAACGCGGAGGTCGATTGGCGTTTAGATTTGATCTCGCGTCGCTGCCGCCGCCGCCGCGGTCCTCGCTGTTCCCCCGAGAAGACGACGAAGGAATCAATGTTTCCTCGTCGTTCATCATCTTCGAACGATATCGATCGGTCGATATCGATGGCGTTTTGGTTTGGGCGTGTGTCAAATTTGACGAAAAGTTTGGTGTGCCTCATCAAACAAACGGAAAAAAAAACAAGAAGTCAGTCAGTGAGAAAAGAGAGACCCTCCGGGCGGGCGGGCGGACGCGACGCGACGGACGATAATATACTGCAATCTATAATAATATTTAAAATTACTCTTTTCTCTTTTTCTAGTGCACAAGCGCACGCGTGCGCATGATATATATATATGTGTGTGTGTGTGTGTGTGTGCGTGTGCGTATGTATAGAGCACTGACTCACGGTAAGTTGTAGTACGAAACGTATTCATTCTCCTCGTCTTCCGGGAACGTGAAGGTTTGCAAAAATCTGTACAAGACTCTGGCGGACATGCCGATATCTTCCGGCGACGTGTACTCGTCGGGCGAGTGTGATTTGCCGTCTTTTGATCGAACGAAGAGCATGGCGACGGGCATGGCGTCGGCCATGGCGAGCGCGTCGTGGCCGGCGCCGGAAACCAAAGTTGGTGGACGCGTGATGACTGGTTCTCGCGTGAAACCTCCTCGGTCGTTTCTGTTTCGTTTGTTGTTGTTTCGACGGCGTTGCTTTGAGCTCATTTTTCTCTTTTGCGCGTCGGAGTAGTAAAACAAATCATCGCTTTGGTCTTCGTCTCGCATTTCTTCGCCGTCGAAATCGTTGTAGTCGCCGTAGTCGTCGTTGTAGTCATCGCTGTAGTCGTCGTCTTCTTCGCGTTGGAGACGCTGTTGTTCCATGTAGAGATCGTAGGCGCGGCGGTGCATTTCTTCCGTCGTTCGATCGCACGCGTCTTCGAGTTGTTTCGTGAGTCTTCGATCCATGGTCACGCCAGAGGCTTCGTGTGTTCGCTGAACTTTGCATTCTAAACCTCGCGCGCGGCAAATCAGTTGGACCTTTCTCGTGACGTCTTGGACGACGTTTTTACGAACGCGATCGGATTGCGCTCTGATATCCACCGAGAACGTTGTTCGAGAACCGATGACGTTGGTCGCGCCTGGAAAGATTTGAAATTCACCGACGGTACACACGAGCATGACTTCTGGCAACGCTTCGCCGACGCCGCCTTTTTTACATCTCTTTTCGATTTCAAGGACAGCTTCAGCCGCGGCTGGAGTTGAATCGCGTCTGGCAACCATCGGCGTCGTCCCTGCATGTCCTTGAACGCCGTTGATTATGACTTTCAATCTAGTTTGCCCTGCGATGCCAGCGACGGCAGCGATGGGGAAACCTCCGAGTTCGAGCACTTTACCTTGTTCGATGTGCACTTCCACGTACGCTCCGAACGATTGTTTTGGTAACCTCGCCTCTTTGATAGATTCCTTCGTTCCCGGTAAACCTGCATTCCTTAACGCTTGCAGAAAAGTTGCGCCTTGTTTATCGACGACGTCGTACACATCGTCTGGCAACGTGCCGACAATCGCTCGCGATCCGAGGAAAGTGGATCCGAAACGAACACCTTCTTCGTCTGAGAAACCGATGATGTGAATATTATACTCTCTTACCGGGTTTGTTCGTCTCAAAGCTTTCGCCGCAGCGATGGCCACTACAACCCCCAGCGCACCGTCAAACTTACCCCCGTCGATGACCGTATCTAAATGCGACCCAACAAACATCTCTTTACGAATCATCTTTTCACCGTGCTCGTCTAACGCCGGCGGTGTCGTTGCGTCCAACACGCCATGAATGTTCCCCGCGGCGTCCGTAAATACCCTCAAGCCGGCATCCGCCATCCACTCTTTAATCTTTGAATGCGCCTCCATGGATGCTTTGGACAAGAATTGTCTCTCTAAATGTCCAGCAGCGTCTGAGAACGTACCCAGAACGTTTAAGCGTCTCACCGGTTGGTCCTCTAACACGTGGTCTAAGTATTCCTCCAACTGCTTCCTTTCCGGCGTCGGAAGTTGTTTCTTTTCCTTCGCCTGCTGCGCTTGCTGCTGTTGCTCTAAGCGCCGTTTTTTTCCTTTTACTTCTTTTTCTTCATAATCGTCTTCGTCTTCTTGGTGCTGTTGCTGCTGCTGCTGCTGCTGTCGCGGAGGCGGTCCGCGCTTCATAGTCGGCGGCGGTTGTTGTCGTTGTCGTTGCTGCTGCTCCTGCTGCTGCAGTTTGGGCGGAGGCGGCTGTTGCTGTTGCTGCTGTTGTGGATCATCCGGGAATGCCTCCGCGTCTCCGTCATCAACAGTATCAGCATCGGCATCAGTAGGTGGCGGTTGTCGTTGCCTCGGTGGCGTTTGCTGCTGCTGTTGCGGCGGCGGCGGCGGCGCGAAGGCACCTTCCTCTTCTCCCAATTCTAACTCTAATCCCTCTTCTTCCATCATCGGCGGTGGCATTCTTTGCTGCTGATGATGATTCTGCGCGTGCGGCGGCGGCATCTGTCCGTGCTGGTGATCGTCTGCGTGTGGAGGTGGTGGTGGCGGAGGAGTAACTTGATGATGTCCTCGCGGTGGCATCACCCCCATCATGTGCGGAACGTGCACTCCCGATTCTCTCGCCGCGATTTCCTCCTCCGTCAACGATTCCTCCGTTCCGTGACGACGACGATGATTATCGTCGCGCTCCCCTCCATCCCGCGCGTTCGCGCTACCGAAAACGATGAAAATCGCAGACAGGAAGAGGAGAAGAACGAGACGAGGAGGTCTCGCAACGATAGCTTTCATCTTCTTTCTCTGTCTCGTCCGTCTCTCTGTCTCTCTTTCTCTCTCTCTCTCTATATATATGAAGTGCGTGTGTGTTTTTGCGGAAAGTTTGTGTGGAAGAGCAGATTTTTGTGGGAAAAAATTTGTCTTTTTCTCTCTTCATTTACATCGTTTTTGTGTGATGTGTGTGTGTGTGTGTGTCTCTCTCTCTCTCTCAATCTTTGAGTGTGTCTCTCTGTCTCTCTCTCTCTCTCAATCTCTCTCTCAATCTCAATCTCTCTTCATTCCTTTTCCTTTCCCTTCTCCTCCTCCTTCTCGTCATCTTGAACGCGAATTTGAGCCTTCGCGACGGCCAATCGCGCGCCGAGAACGCGAAACGCGGAGCACGAGACGGCGTCGATATTGTTGCGAACGAAAAACTCGATGGACTTTGGTTCGGCGGCTTGTTCGCCGCACGCCGAGTATCGAACGGCGCGACCGGCGGTTTCGTCGAGGGCGATTTTGATGAGCCTACCGACGCCGTCGACGTCTAAAACTTCGAACGGGTCGACGAGGGCGACCTTTTCTCGTTCATAGGCTTGGAAGAATTGGCTGTCGTCGCGGGAATATCCGAAAACCATTTGAGTCAAATCGTTCGTGCCGAAGGAGAAGAACGACGCTCGAAGAGGGAAGTTTTCTTGACCGGCATCTTCGATGCCAATTAAGTTCTTCGCGATTAAGCACGATCGAGGCGTTTCGAGCATGCATCCGACTTCAAACGGATGGTAATCGAGCTCGAATTCGCGTTCTTTCGCCAATCGACTCTCAAAGTGATCTTTAGCGAAGCGAAGCGTGTGCCTTCTCGCCAAGTACGCCGCGTGCATCTCGCGATCGATGATGTGCACTTGTTGGAGATATTCGCTGACCGTAGCGACGAGTGGAATCATGATTTTCACTACGGGTTGGATACCCGTTTTCTCGTGCGCGTCGTAGTACGCGTGCGCGATAGCGCGCGTCGTCATAGCGGTGATCTCCGGATACGAAATCCCCAGACGACAGCCTCTATTTCCCAGCATCGGGTTCGTTTCGCGTAATTTTGAGATTTTCGCGCGCAACGTCGTCTCGGAGACGTCGCAATACTTTGTGATTTCTTCCAAGATCTCCGGGTCGTCTAACACTGCATCTTTCGGTAGAAATTCATGCACGGGCGGGTCCAACAACCGAATCGTTATGGGCTTTTCGTGACCCACTGCGTGGAAAAGGTTGGTGAAGTCGTATCGCAGTATCGGTTCGATAGCCTCCAATGCCTTTGAGCGCGCGTCTTCGTCCTTCGCGAGGAAAAGCTGACGCACACATCGAACGCGATCGGGAGATGCTAAGAACATGTGCTCCGTGCGACACAATCCGATACCGGATGCGCCAAAAGTTTCCATCGCGAACCTTATTTCTTTCTCCGTATCGCAGTTCGCGTACACCTGCGTCTTAGACGGAATATTGTCGACCCATTCCATGAAATCCATCAACGCTTTGTTATCTTTCACGGCGGTTCCCAGAGGTTCTAACTCTTTTTCGCCTTCGATGACTTCACCTCGCGTGCCGTCGATGGATATGAAATCACCTTTGCGGAACGAAACGTCTGGGTATTCCTCGAACACGACCGAGCGTTCGACGATAGTTCGTGAACTCGTCGTATTGGCTGGTTCGAGCGCGTCGCGATGAGTTGTCACATCAATATGCTCCACTCGTGGGTGCGGAGCGACGTGATACTCGTGATCGACAAAGTGCATTGACTTTGTTCCCGCGACGCACGGTTTTCCCCAACCTCGCGCCACAACTGCCGCGTGCGACGTCATCCCGCCTCGCGCGGTTAAAAAACCATCGCTTGCGTGCATACCGCCAACATCTTCTGCGCTCGTTTCTTCTCGGACGAGGATAACTTTCTGGCCAAATTTGTGCATTTTGATAGCATCCGCGGATGTGAACGCGATGCGTCCAGACGCACACCCCGGGCTCGCTGCTAAGCCTTCCGCCAGGACGTTCCAAGAAGAGTTGCCGAAAGAGGTAAACGCTGGGCGACGAAACGTCGGGTGGATGACTTGTTCGATGTGTTCGACGTTGACGTACTTCGCGACGGCATCTCGCGGAGAGATTAACTTATCCTTTTCGACGAGATCGGTTGCGATTTTAAGCGCGGCGATTCCGGTTCGTTTACCAACGCGACACTGTAAAATATACAACACGTTGTCTTCCACGGTGAACTCTACGTCCATCATGTTCTTATACGCTTTCTCAAGGACGTCGCAAGCCTCTTTCAACTCCTCCAAAGCGTCGCCGAATCCGAATTTTGCCATATCTGCGATTTGCTCCGGCGTTCGAATACCGGCGACGACGTCTTCACCTTGCGAAGATTGCAACCACTCTCCGTAAATCATATCGTCTCCAGTCGCCGGGGATCTAGTGAAACACACTCCGGACAAACTCTTTTCGTTCAAGTTTCCGTACACCATCGCTTGAATGTTTACGGCAGTCCCGGCTAACCCGGTTGTTTTTGTCACTTCGCGATACACTCGCGCACGCGGATTATTCCACGACTTAAACACCGCTTCGATGGTTAAGATCAACTGTTCTTCCGGGTCTTCCGGAAACTTCTTATCGTGCGCGTCGTAGACGTCTTTATACGCTTCGCACAAGCTTTGTAAATCATCCGCTTTCAAATCGACGTCGTTTTCCACGTTCCTCAGCTCTTTCAACTTTTTCAGCTTCCTCTCGAAATCTTCGTGCGGAATACAAAACACGACGTCACCGAACAAATCCAACAATCGGCGATACGCGTCGTATATGAACCGTCTCTCGGATTCCTCCTTGAACGAAGTTCGCGTCAACGCGTCCACGACTCGATCGTTCAATCCTAAATTCAACACCGTATCCATCATCCCCGGCATGCTCGCCTCGGCTCCAGATCGCACGGACAACAACAAAGGCAACTCTTCGCCGACGAAATCGGTGCTCTTTCTCCAAAACATCTTCGAAACCTGCTCCCCGATCACATCCACCGCTTCGAAAATCAAATCCTCCAAACCTTTCAACGTCTCCGGTCCTTTCTCGAGATACTCTCGGCACATGTTCACCGATAAAGTCGCACCCGGTGGTACTTTCAATCCGAGATTGGTCATCGCCGCTAATCCGGCGCCTTTCCCGCCCAATACTTTCGCCATCGTCGCGTCGCCATCGCATCGCGAGCGCGTGAACAGGTACACTTTTTTGTTCTGTTGTTGTTGTTGTTGTTGTCGTCGTCGTCGTCGTCGTCGTCGTCGTCGCTCTTCCCTCTCGCGGAGGAGGATGATACCGACGAATACGCGAAGACTTTTTTACCGATCGCGCGCAACATTCTCTCGCGTTCGCGTTTCTTCTTTGCGAAAAGTAAAGCGCGAGGTGCGGTGAACGCGCGTCCTCCCGAGTGCGCACCGACGCTCGATGGTGCCATTTGAGGTTTTTTCCGCGTATTTTATCGTATTTTAGATACAAAAAAAAATCGACAGAAAATCAAAGACGCGCGCAAGCAAACACATTCGTAAACGCACGACGACTCGAACAACTCGCGCGCGCGCGAAAAAAGATGGATAAAATGATGAACAGCGCGCTCGACTTGGTCGAAGAACAAATCGTCAACAGGCTCGAAAATACCGGGTTGGTGACGTTCGACGACGAAGAGAACACCATTAGTGGTGGTGGTGGTGGTGGTAAGATGACCGAGAGAGGGAAAGACGTCGTGCGCAAGTTGAAGCAGATTCGAACGCGGAAAGCGCGCGAGAAGAGCGCGAGCGAGAAGAAACGCGAGGCAAAAGAGGAAGAGAAGGCGAAGAAAAAAAAGGAGGATAAGGAAGCGGATTTGAAATTGATGGAGATTGTCAAGAGGGCGCAGAAACCGCCGGCGCAAACAACTGATGGTGATGGTGCATCGACGGACGTGAAGGAAACGAACAAGGAGAAAGACGCGCTGGTGAAGGCGCTGCTGAAAGAGGTGCAACGTTTGCGCGAACGAGTGAAGACGAGTTACGAAGACGATGAAAAGGAAGGAGAGAATGCTTCGTCGACGTCATCGACGGGAGAAGGAGAAGAGGAGGAAGAAGATTCCATCTTGATCTCGGCGATTGAAGAAATAGAAGCTACGTTTGCGTTGCGAAGCGAGTTGGACGTGTCTCTTCGACAGTTGGAAAAGAGCAAGCAAAGCACGGTGGATTCTGAATTGTTAGAGAAAGAGCGAGAAGGTTTCGAAGAGCGCTTGACTCGGGAAGTGGAGAAGAAGACTAAAACGTTGGAGGTTCGAAAAACAGCGGCGGAAAACGCGGCGGATCAAGCGAGGAAGAAATTCGCCGAGGCGGAGCAAAATTTACGAGAGTTGAGGAAGAGACACGATGAGGCACAGAGTCGCATTTTTGATTTAGAAAATAACGAAATGGAGATGAAATCGACGTTAGCAAAAGATCGAGAGAGTTTGAAGCTCGAAGTTGAGAAATTGCAGAAGCGGGAGGAGGAATTCGTGAATAAGACAAACAACGGAGGTGTGATGATGAGGAATAATAGTAACAGTCTCCCAGAACTCGGCATCGCGGCTTTGGAGGAGAAATTACAAGTGAAAGAAAGGATGATTGCCAAACTAGCAGAAGACGTGGAAGAGATGGAGAAGGCATCGGTGGAGAAGGCGAAAGAGGCGGAAAAGAACGTCGCGAGTTTAACGAAACAATTGACGGAGACGAAGTTGAAGTTGGAAGAAACGAAGAGAGAACTTATGAAGGAACAGAGCAATGCGGAAATGAGTGGGGCGAAAGTTGTCGAGGAATTAAAAGAACGCGTGCGAGTTTTGCAAGCGCTGGTGGATTCTGAAGATGGCGACGTGGCCGAAGCTATGGCAATTAGGGGTAGCGACGATACCAACGAAAAAGGCGAAGGAGAGGAAGAAGAAGGCAACGGCGGCAAAGCGCTCATAGCCGTGCGAGATAAAAACAGAAGATTAGCCGCAGAGATTGCCGTCGCGAAACGCGCAAAGGATGATGCAAATAAGGAAAAAGAAGTAGCCATCGAAAGAGCGGTCGCGGCGGAGACGAAATTGATGCAAGCGGCGGAAACTATTTCAGTTTTAGAGGATGACTTAGCGAAGCGCACGACATCGACACCGTCCGCCGCAACAGATGATGCATCATCATCTTCGGCAACGACGACAGGAACAACGTCAAACTCAGATGCTGATATGATTGCAATCTTAGCTTCACAAAGAGACCGATTCAAACGGCGAGTTTCTGAACTCGACGAGGAGAAAGCTCGCGTAACGACTGAACTCTCCTCGACGAGCGCTAAAGTTGCAAAACTCGAAGAAGACAACGTTAAACTTTTCGAAAAGATTAGGTACGTGCAAAAATACTACGCTTCGAAGTTATCGGGTGGTGCCTCCGCGGCGGTCAAAATTCTTCGCGTTGACGAATCCGGCGTGCCTTTGAGCGACTCCTTAGAATCGGAAAAATCAGCCAACAAAAGCGCTAGGTATTCGTGCGGCGTCGGGGGCGTGACGATTGGTGTGGACCGTTTGGCGATTTCAGACGGCATGCGAAAACGCGCGCAGCGATACGGGTGTGGTTTTGGCGGCGGACACGGAGATTTGGAAAGCGCTAGTTTAGGCGGGGACGAAGGCGGCGTCGTGGGTAGATACCGCGAGCGTTATCTGGCGCGCCTGAATCCGTTCAACGCGTTCAAACGCACGGAAAGCGAGGATGGAGGTGCATCCAATTTAGCCACGCACGATCGATTGGCCATGGCTGGAGGGAAAGCGTTGTTATCGAGCAGAGGTTTCCGCAGCTTCTTTGCGCTGTATTTCCTCGCTATGCATCTGTTTTTAGCGATGGTGCTATATTCCCACAGAGCAAAGTTCTCGCTCGATTGAAATGCAGTAGAAGTTTTTTTGCCCCCGGCTCGCGTAGAAAAAAATAGCACGTAGTGGTAATGGATTTGTTAGATCGATGACGATATTTACTGGTACAACACAACTAAAATTATGAAACTCAACTTACTCGCTTACTTGCGGAGCTTTAAAAACGCTCTCGACGATCGGGTTATCGCACGACAATATCAAATGCTTCACAATCTCGTAAGTGGCAAAGGAAACTGCGCTCATCGGCATACAACGCGTCGCGGCTACCTTTGCACCTTTGTACAAACTCCCAATACCTCTATTCATCGCCATTAACCAGAACGTATCGTGAAATGTTAAAGAAAATCTATTCGTCGCCGCTTTTCTCGCGATCAACTCCATCGGAAACGCCGCTAACTGCCCGGTAGTCGCTGAAATTGCGCCCACGCACATGGAAACGTGCGGCTCGACGTACTCTTTGTTAAACGTGTCTTTGTACCATTCGGCAATAATATCGTACGTCCCGAACGTCAGCGCTGCTTCCGGTGCAATCGCCAGCAACGCTGGCGTCAATCCGCGCATTAAACCACCGAAGCCTTCGTTCTTCACCACGTGATGGATTCCCAACCCGACCGAAAACGGCCCCGTAAAATTCTCCGAAATCTTTCCCGCCGCTTTTCTCGTCGCATACGCGTCGAGAGGATACAACAACAAACACGCGCTCACCCCACACAACGCCCCAGCGAGCATTTTAATCGAAATCTCCGAGTCTTTTTTCTTCTCCACTTCTACTTCTTCTTTACGCTTTCTCCTTCTATTGTTATGATTACCGCCATGATTACTCGTAGTAGTAAACGTTTCCGTCGCTCTTTTCTTCTCTCTCCTTTTTTCTACAAACGCGTGTAAATTCGAGTTGAAGAAGTGAAACGTGGCAAAATTTAATCCTTTACTCGGTCCGTACCTCAACATCATCGTGGTGTTGCCGGCAAACAAAGCCTTGATGCCTTCATTTTTCGCGATTTTCACGAGCGACGGCACCAGTTTGCACTGATTCGTCAGCTGGTTGGTCATTTTTCGCACCTGAACGACATTCAACGGCGACGTGACCGTCCTCGATAACGCGCCGCCGCAAAAGCCGGCGACTAAGTGCGTCATGAACGTCGCCTGCTCACGTTCGGTTTTCTTCGTCTCTTCCTCCTTCTCGTTCTTTTTCTTGCTCTCGTTCTTCTTCTTCTTCTTCTTTTCCAATAAAAGCGTCTCTTCGGAGCGAACCGATAAGCTGCTCACGGATTGATTTCTTCTCCCTCTTCTCCCTCTTCCGACGCAATCATCATCATCGAGCAAAACTTTTGAAGTCGACGACGAAGACGAAGACGACGAAGACAAAGACCCGAAAAAGACGACGTTTTTCTGGCGGTGGTGTTTTTGCTGCGCGGCCGCGCGCTCTCGAGGATGATGCGCGCTCATAGTAGGGGTGGACATTTTATTTTGCGTGGGCTTTTTTTGTGGAATATTCTCGAGATGTGACTTATTTTTACAAAATGGCATCAAAAACTATCGTATTAAAATGCTACGCTTTTACTACGTTACGGCTCTGTTATTGCTACTACTAGGTACTATTAATCTCACTTTATGTTGTTTATGTTTATGTTGTTGTGGTGGTGGTGTTCATCTTGACTTCCTCAGCCGCTCGTCTCGGCGTTTACACGCGTGCGTGTGCGCGCTGAGGTACGCGCGCGTCGTCGTCGTCAGCCGTCTTCTTCTTTCGTAGACGACGAGATACTTTGCTTTACGTTACTTACTTTTTTTCAAAACCTTTGGCACCGACTGACTCTAAAGCCGCGCTCGCGCACGAGTTTATGACTTTGAACCTTTGCGGTCCTAAGTGGGTTCCGCCGAACCACCGCGTCACGGCGACGAAGACGTTTTCGCTCCCTCGTAGACGCAAAACGTTGGCTAAGTTTTTCCCGGCGCCGGTCTCGCCGTCGTCGTTGAAATCGTCGTCGTTCGGTATTCGGTACGCGAAGATTCTCGGGTGCGTGGCAGTTTGGACTTTCGGGTCGAGCAAGATGAGCTTCAGCGCTATTTTGATTTCTTTGATGGTTTGGACGTCGGTCACCGTGTGCGCTTGAAAACGACATTTTTCAAAACACACGATGTCGTGCGATTTGAACCGTTTCCGAACGTCGTCGGCTAGCTCCGTCTCTAACAACGGCGTCACGTTCGGGTCGCCCTCGTGTTTCCAACTCACCAGATGATCTTTAAATATTGCCGCTTTCGTCTTTGCATCTTCTTCGCTCATGCGTTTCTGCTTCTCTCTCCGTTCTCGCGCGCTTCGCTCGTTCTCCTCTCTCTCTTTCTCCTCTCGTCTCTTCGCCTCCGCTTCTTCTCGTTCGAACATTTCTTTGTATTTCTCGATGAATTCAAACGCGAAGACTTCGTTCTCATGCATCGCATCCTTCGTCTTTCTCACGAGCTTCTCGAAATCCCAGTCAAAGTTATCTGGCGTTTTCATCTCTTCGATCGCGAACGGCGCGCGCGACGGGTACGCGGCGGCATCCATGCACAAGACGAGACGCGATTTCGTTCCAAAATTCACGCTCACGCGAAACGCGTTTGTTTTTTTTCCTTCTGATTCTTTATCGACTTCTTCTTCTTCTTCTCGAATTTTAACGACGACGACTGCATTATTCGTCGTCGCGTTTTCGTCTTCTTTTTCTTCGCCGCATCCCCCGCGGTGGTCGATCATCTCGTCGTCATCATCATCGTTGATGTTATATATCGCTTTCAGAGCTTCGATTTCGTCTCGAATCTTACCCGCGTTTTCTTCTTCTTCTTCTTCTCGCTTCGACATTCTCTCTCTGTATCTTTTAATTCAGTCTCTCCGCATAAAAGACCACCGCGCGATCGAGCGTTTGAACGCTCACGATAAACAAAAAACGCGCGTTAAATAGAGTATTTTAAAAGAGAGAGTTTATGAAATGAAGCAAATCCCCTAAAATTAGATATTACACACTTTCGGATGATACGCGCGCGCACATGCGCATCATCTCTATTCTCTCTTCTCAATTCCCAAACGTCGTTGTCGTCGCAGTTTCACCTTCCCCGACTTTAGCATCAATCAGTTTTTGTAATTTCAACCGCCGGTGCCTCCAATAATGTCGTTTCGGGGACTTTACTCTTCTTCGCTTCGAGCGCTCTGACATATGCTTCCTCTGCCGCTTTCGCCGGGTCGTACTGACTTCCCGGTAAAATATATCTCGGTTCGCCGTTCGGTGGCGGGTTCGTGCACGGGGTGATGAGGTTACACTCGACGGCGGCGTAGGCGGCTGAAGAAAAAGACGCAGAGGTGAGAAAGAGCGCGGCGGCGGTGGTGGCGGTGGTAAGACGCGCGGCGTTGTTCTTCGTCGTCGATATCTTCTCGTCGTTGTCGTTATCCGAAACGGCAGCGCGGGGAGTTGAATAATGCATTCTTCTCTTCGAAGAAGAAGAAGAAGAGGAAGAGAGGAGAACTCTCGTCGTCGGCGTCGTCGCGGCGGTCGTAGAAGAAGCAAACATATCAGTTATATGTATGTGTATCAAACGAGCGGGAAAAGGATCGATCGATGATATACTTTTTATGAATTTGAGCAAATGAAGTGAGGGGAAGTTCCCTAACAAAGCGTATCTGGATATCTTCAATACGCGAGCACGCCCAGAGAAAAAAGAAGAAGAAGCGACAACAACAACAATATAAATGAGTCGCGTTCTGGTGGAACACAAAACGCTTTTCGCGACAAACGACGTGTGCGTGATCACCATCTCCGACGTTCAAAGTCGAAACTCGTTAACGGAACTTTCGTTGAAAGCGTTGGCGAAAGCCATCGGAAAGGCGTCTTCTTCGTCGGAAGAAGACGCCTTTCCGACGCGATGCGTGATACTCACGGGCGATGGAGAAGACGCGTTTTCGTCTGGAATTAACTTATCGGCCGCGAAGAGCGTGTTTCGAATGTCCGAAGAAGACTACGAGTCCGACCCGGTGCACGCGATGGAAACGTCTCGAGTGCCAATAATATGCGTGGTGAACGGCGCGGCGATAAACGCGGGGTTTGAGATCGCGTTAGCAGCGGACGTGATATTAGTGACGAAAAACGCGCGATTTATGGACGTGCACATGGAGTTAGGTTTGATGCCGTCGTGGGGGTTATCTTCGAAACTGAGCAGAGCGATTGGGATAAACAACGCGAAGTTGTTCAGCGCGTTTGGAGACACGCTCACGGGGGATGAAGCGGTGCGATTAGGATTGGCGCAGAAGAAGGTATTTGACAGCAAGAGCGATGCGATGGAAGAGGCTATTCGTCTCGCTGGGAAGATGATTGAGAAGAGCAGGAGTAAAGAGAGAGCTCGCGTCGCTTTGGAAATAATCGATGAAGGATGGAAGAAAGCGTACGGCGAGGCGAGACGAATAGAACGCGAAAAAGCGTTTGCGCAATACAGATCGCTCCCTCTCGAGGATATGTTCAAAAGTCGTCGAAGGGACAAAAGTGGTGGAGGAGGAGAATTGCGCTCAAAACTTTAGAACATAACCCCGTGGTAGTTTTTTAGCAACGCATAGCCTCGTAGAAGCGTAGTTTTATGTAGAGATTTAGACCAGCAAGCGCTTTGCGCAAAAATTATTTCGCGAATCGATTCTTTTGTTACATATGCGCTCGCGCACGCGTCGGAATTAGCTAGTACCATCATAGCATCGCTCGCTACTAATATTTCGTGTTGCTACTGTTTTTTTTGCGATGAAACTACGGTCGAGCGCCGTCGTCGCAATTGATTCGCCAACTCTTCCATCATCATCATTTGCGCGCTCCCTCCTCTCGAGGCGTTGGCAGTTTTCGCTTTATCTCCTTCGGCAGCCGAGTTATCGGTGGTGTCATCAACGCCACTCGCATTCGACGCGCGAGGCGCATCTCGCTCCGTAGAAACGCTAACTTTTCTCAATTTAGCACCTCTTCGAATAGCTTCCATTAGGGCGCCTCGTCCACCGTCGTCCGCGGCAGGGGAAGGCACTTCTTGCCTCGAGTTGTTCGAAGCCGGAGGTGGCGGAGGTGGCGGAGGTGGCGGAGAAGGTGATGATGACGGTGCCTGCCTGTTGATAGCGATGATGCTATTGTTGCTACTTCTAACGCTACTTTTTTGACTCGTCGGCGTGGAACTTTTTTTCTTTTTCCTCGACGATGGAGCTTTCTTCTTCTGAGGATTGCGTAGAAACGCGCTCGGACTGTACGGATTCTCGGACGTTAGCGTAAACTCGTACACATCAGACCCACCAAAGCCTTCTTTTCTTTGCTCTCCGGTTGCACTCTTCGACGCAGATGGTATCGGCGACGGAAGTGTTCCAGGAAAGACGACAACGGGGGCTTCTGAAGCCTTTGGTCGAAAACTGAACACGCTTTCTAACGACTTTTTCGCGCTCACGACGTTCGCGTCTCCGCCATCATCGTTCTCGCCCGAGGTTGAAGTGTTTGTATTCACGTCGGCATCCGGCATCCGCACGCTTCGAACGATTTCCGGAGGTACGATTGATTTCGGCGGCGGCGAAGAAAGCAAAAGTTTTTTCGCAAAACCGTCGCTCAGATCTTCCACTTTTTCATTACCGTCCCTGCTGACTTCTTCTTCTTCTTCGTTCTCTCCGTCGCCGTCTTTTGCTTTCCCTCTAAAACGCAACGCTTCGCAATCGTAAAACGCCGTCTTTGCTGGCATCACGTCCGCCAAAGATCCTTTTCGATTCATGAGCCTAACATGCGCTCTATTACCTCCCAGTTTCCTCGAACTTGCGTTATCTTCGCGATCTAATCTTTCGTGGTCCGCCTCGCTTTCCCCTAACGCCGACTTCCCGTCGCCTTTCATTAAAGACCGCGCCAACGCTCTCGCGCTCTCACCGTAGCATCTCGCGCGCATCGCCATATTCTCCACGTCTTTAAACGCCCTCCTCTTTGGCCTGTTTTCGTTCGCTCTTTGAATCGCGTTTCGTACCTCATCGTCGTAATACATCATCCTTCTCGTCGTCGTCCGCTGCTTCGCTCCGTCCTCCTCGTCGTCCGCGACGACGACGTACTTCCTCGATGACTCCAACACCAGCAAATCTTCTTCTCCTCCTTCTCCACCAACATTACCACTATTATTATTATTATTACAATCGTAATACTTCCTCTGCGCTTCCGCTATTTTCCGTTCGCACCGCCTCACTCTCCCGTCCATCTCCAGCGCTTTCGAAACCAACCGGTCGATTTCCTTTTCCACGTTCCCAAAAATCTCGTCCGACGCGTCCGCGACCGCGCGCAGCGACTGTAAAATAGATTCGTAACTATCGTTACTGCGAACAGAATCATTCGTTTTCGAGCCTGCGCCTACGCCGCTACTCGCGGAGGAGACGACCGAGGCTAACGGTATCTCAAACGTCTTTTTCTCTTCCTTTCCCCGCTGCTGTTGTTGTTGTTGTTGCGAATTCATTTTCGATGTTCACGTCTCCTCCTCCTCCTCCTTTTCGTCTTCTCGATTCAAAAGCTGAAAAGATGAAACGCACTCAACCGAGACACCGCATTCGTCTTCCGTCTTTCTTTCTCTCTCTCTCTCTTTCGCGCGTCTTCTTCGTATCGCGAGTGTCGCACGTGTGATACACGTGTTTATGAGTTTTACAAATGAAGAAATTTTCTCCAAAAACGCAAAAGACAAAAAAAAGGATGTTGAGAAGACTGACCACGAAGCGCTCCAATAACGACGTCTTCGCCGCGCGTCCCATGCATTCCTCCTCTTCTCTCTCTCTTTTAAACGTGGAGGAGTGCTTCGCGCATTTTCGAGCGGGCGAAAAGAACAACAACAACAACAACAACAACGACGCGTTTTCGAACGTTCGCGTCGAGAGATATCGAGAAAGACAGTTACGCGATGACGACGAGGAGGTGGTGGTCGTGCGCAACGCGGCGACCGGTGCCGCGATCGCGACGGTGACGAGCGAGCTAAAAGGCGAAAAAGAGTCGTCGTCGTCGTCGTCGTCGTCTTCTTCGAGACGGATAAAAGATGAGTGCGCGCGAAAGGTGGCGTTTTTAGCGGAACACTTTTATAACACCAAAAGTTCGACCAAACGCGAGAGCAATGTAGGAGGAAGATGGAAATCGCAAACGGCTCGACACAGAGCTAACGTTCTGAGAAAATGGCACGAGAACATCGAGAGAGAGAAAGAGACGCTGGCGAAACTGATGACGTTTGAAAACGGGAAACCGAGGAGCGAAGCGTTGGGGGAGGTGGCGTACGCGAACTCATTCGTGCAGTGGTTTTCGGAGGAGGCGAGCAGGGCGTACGGGAGAAACATGGCGTCGTCGACGTCGACATCGAGTCGGTGTTCGGTGATCAAACAACCCGTTGGTGTGGTTGGGTTAATTGCACCGTGGAATTTTCCGGCGGCGATGGTGACGAGGAAAGTCGCGGCGGCGCTCGCGAGCGGGTGCTCGGTGTTGTTGAAACCGAGCGAAGTGACGCCGTTGTGCGCGTTGAAGTTAGTAGAATTAGCGTACGAGGCGGGAGTCCCGCAAAGTGCGCTACAAGTTATAGTGACGAACGAAAGCGAGCAAATTGGGGAAGCGATGACGGAACTGGACGCGGTGAAAAAGATTAGTTTTACCGGGTCGACGAGAGTCGGGAAATGGTTGGCCAATCGAGGAGGTTTGAAAAAGATGTCTCTGGAACTCGGAGGGAACGCACCTTTCATCGTATTCGAGGACGCGGATATCGATAGCGCGGTTTCCGGCGCAATGATGGCAAAGTTTCGGAACGCCGGGCAGACGTGCGTGAGTCCTCAACGGTTCATCGTTCACGAGAGTGTGTTTGATGAATTTTTCGAGAAGTTTAGCGAGCGCGCCGGGAAATTAACCGTCGGTGACAACACGAAAACGTATCCAAAAGGCCAATTTTCTTTGGGACCTTTGATCAACGCGAAAGCAAAGGAGAAAATTATGCGAGCGTGCGAAGATTTTTACGGAGGTGCGGATAAAATTACGACGCCGTGGTGGTCGACGGACGATTTGGATTCTAATTTCGTGTATCCGCAAATTTTGCGAATGGACAAAGATATCAAACGCAAACGCATCGTCGCCGATGGAGAAGATGAAAAAAAGGCTTTGGTATGGAGAGAAGAATTATTTGGACCGATTGCAGTCGTGACCGATTTTGAAACCGAGAAGGAAGCGTACGAGTTGGCCAACGATACGAGCGCCGGTTTGTGCGCGTACGCGTACACGAAAGATATATCGAAAGCAACCAGAGCTTCGGAAAGTTTAAATTTCGGCATCATCGGTATAAATACCGGGGCCATATCCGCGCCCGAGGCGCCGTTTGGAGGTATGAACGATTCTGGTTATGGACGCGAAGGCGCGATAGAAGGCATGGAAGCATTTTTAGAAACGAAATACGTAGCGTTAGGAGGTGTTTAATAATAGTAAGTTGTTTGTGTGACCATTTGGTCCAGTGTAGTTTACATCGGTGCTTTTTGCATCTTTAAGTTAAGTTATATGTTATTATCCGCGATACTTTTCGTACTCCTTATCCGCGTTAAATGGCGTCCAGATAATCTTCTTCGCGTCTACTCTCACTCCTGGTCCTCCTGCATTTTTCAAATGCTTCTGAATTAAATCCGGAGCCGCGCAAATCACGTACGCGCCTTTCTGATACGCCAACAAGTTTAAGTGTTGCAACGTCGTGATGATATCTTCCGTTTTAATCATCGTTAAATCTGATAAATCTTTAATCGACACAAACTGTCTGTTTGGATCCGCCAACAACGCCAACAACTCTCTCGTCCAATACCCACGGTAGGAAACTAACCCAAGATCGGACAAAGGCCGCTCCGGCGTACCGACTTTCCCTTCCTTCTTTGATAACTCGTACGAAAATGCAATCAGTAACTTTCCGTAGCCTTTCCGTTGGTACGGCGGTAGCGTCAAAATACACGCCAAATTATACCCTTCCTCCGAACACTTCTCCTTGGAAAAGTATCCGACGACGTGGTAACCTCTCTCGTCCCATTCACACAAGACGTAAAACAAAAACAAATCCACGTCGTAATACAAAGTCTTGTGATCCAAAAACAACTTTGCCAAGTAACACAAATTCTGACAAAACATCTTGTGCTTTTTCCCGTCGATTTCAAAGAAGGAAATTTTGCCGTTTCGGTAGATTTCCTCCCCCGGCGGGTGTTGCACCTTGCACTTCTTTAAATGTCTTTGCAATTGCTCTTTCCGCTTAAAAAATGCCAAAGTGTACTCGCAAAAGTACAACTTTTTGGTTCCGTTGTACTCCGGAGGAAACGGCGAGAAATACCACGTGTCCATCTCGTGATTCCCAAGCTCGATGCTTAAAATATTCCTGACTTTTGTAAACTCCTCGTGTTCTTGCAACGCCCTCGGATCAAACTCGGCGTGCTCCGGGTCCGGATGCGCGTTCCCGTGGCCGCCCCCGTGGCCTTTCATCTTGTTCTCCGCCGCGACTCCATCGTTTTCTACTTTCACATCGTTTTTATCGTTATCTCTCTTCTGTTTCTTTTTCTTCGGATCCTTCTCCCCGTCGTCTTTGCTCGGCTGAGTCTCCGCCGCTTCCTTCGTTCTCGGTTTCTCCAGCGTCCCTAAATCAAAATCCATCAAGCTCACCCACGTGTCCAAGCGTCTGTTGAACGCTTCGTAGTGCACGTAATATTCCACGTGTTTCGCGTCTCCCGGTTTCTCCTGACTCTCTCGCTTTTCGATGATTTTCACCATGTAAAACTCCTCGCCCGAGCGAAATCGGCACATCAGTCGCGAGTGCACGTCTAAAGGCAACGACACGTCCCGGGGGACGACCACATCGTCGTTCGATTTGGGGCGTTTCTTGTTGGTGTCGTCCTGCTTCGTAGTCGTCGTCGTTGTTTTTGTAATAATAATAATAAGAATAACAATAAGAATAAGAATATAAGGTCAGTCGTTTGTGAGCGTTTCCGCGCGGTTTTACCGCGAATCGCAACTACGACGAGGGCGTGTGCGCGCTAAAACACGAGAGTAAAATTCGATCACGAGCGAAGACTGTGGGCGGGTGGGGAATTTACCCCCCGCCCATCGTACTACTAAAAGGAAAAGAGTATTCCAGAAAACTCTCTCTCTCTCTCTTCTCGATGACGAACACGATGTCAATATGGGATAATCGATTTTTACCTTTGTTTTGACCATGATGATGTGGTCGTCTCTTGGTTTGTTCTCTTTCTAAAAGCGCACGCCTGAGCGCAAAGCAGAGTGTGCGGAGCCTTTTGCGTTGGAACGAATTTTGCCGCCAAAACGGCGTGGTTTTAGGGTTTCATTTGGTAGGTGGTTTCTAAACACAGGAGTTGGTTGCATTACATACCTCTCTTTCTCTCTCTCTCTCTCACTCTCTCACGCTCGGTTTTTTACGGGCGCGTTTCGCGATCATTCGTAAAATCAGATTTTTATTTCACCAATCACTCGGTTGCTCCCTTCGAACAGCTTCTCTTGGACGTTCATCAATCTGTTTTCCGCGCGCATTCTAAACCGTTTCGCGAGTAGTCGGAGTTTTCGAAGGGCGTGACTCGCCGCGTTCGCGCGGTGGCCGATGGAGGCGGACGCGGCTACGCGTCCTTTTTTGAGCGATCGTTTGAGACCCAATCGGTAAGCTTTGAGTCGCATGCGGACGGATTCTTCTTTTGTCAGTTCAATTTTGCGTTGTTTTTCTTCGTCTTCGTGATCTTCTTCTTCTTCGCCGTCGCGTTCCTTTTCAAAGTCAGATCCGCTCTCGCTGTCATCGTAAGAGTCGCTTTCAGCGCCTTCTTTGCCCGAAAGCGGGCGGAGAAAGTACGATTTTTCAAGAAACTCGGCTTGTTCTAAAAGACACACGAGCAAGACGAAATCCGGAAAATCGATGGCTATTTTCGAACGTTCGCTCTCGTCGTCGTCTTGGATTTGCTGTTCGAGACTTTCGGAGAAGGAGATGTGATAGGGACTGCGAACGGCGTTGTCATCCGTTCTTCTCGGGCTCAACTGTATCGTGTTCTTTCCTTCTCCTCGAATGGATCGTAATTTTTGAAATTTGCCTTCTTTCAAATTATATACCGTGTTTTCCCAGCGGGTATTATGAAATTTGGTGACTATTTTTTGTGCGATTGCGTTCCTATTCTGAGCGCTCCACACTTGAATCACGCGTCGCAAATATCCGGGCTTATGCTCGACTTGTACCTTTGTCAAAAGCTCCTCGACGTGCGAAAGGTTCATCTTTTTGTGACCTTCCCAGTTCATCAAATGATACGTCTCTTCTAAATCATGTTTTTTTTGTATCCCGACATCGAAGTGTTCTCTGATAGCATCGATTCTTCGTTTCAGGTTGATTTGACCGATCATGGAAGCCGTGGCTTCTTGCATACCGTTGACGATGACCCCGATGAACACGGAAACAAACACCAAAGCGTTGATAATCACAAACGAGAAGAAATACACGAACGCGGTGATTCGATTTACTTTCGGATTGTCGCACGGATATGGAGGTTCTTCTTCCATTTCTTGCAAGTTATGATAGAAAAATCCATTGTCTTTGACGCCAAATTTATCAACGTTGCAGCCGAACATGTTCACCCATAACACGTTAGTCCAGTCTTCCAACATGGACACTTGAAACAACGTCACAGCAGAAACCGGAACCGTTCGAAAATTGAACGGGTCGTTCAGTGAAAATAATACCACACCGATGATGGAGTAGGCATAAAATACAAACATCATCAAAACGAGCACGTAAATCAGAGAAAGCATTCCGAGCCATAACGATTGAATGATAATGTTCAATTGCGGGACCATGCGCATGACTTTCACCAGTCGCGCTAAACGCAGCGCTCGAACGACTCTCGTGAAAGATGATAACGATTGCGCCTGATCGAAAGCACGCTCAGCAATCTCACCGGCTAAACCTACCATAACGGTGACTAAATCGAATATGTTCCAAAACTTTTGCCTCCCCGTGAAAAAAGTCATCACCGGCGGATCCCAGTACACGATGAACTTTATTGAAACTTCAAACAAGAAGAGATATATGAAAGTCGACTCGACGTCTCTGATCCAAGTTGGGTAGTCCTTTTTCATTTCATGATCGTCGCTGTATCCCATGAACTTCGTGGAGTATCCACTCAAAACAGCCGATGCAAGTATTGCGAGCATGATCAGAGATTCGAACCATTTCGTGTCGACTATATTTCTCGCCATCCAGCTTTGTATTTGTACCATTCTCGAATCTGGAGTACCAAATTGATCCTTCTCCTCGTCGTCCATTTTACCTGAAAACAAATGCAAATAAGACATGACTTTGTTGTATTGGTACAAAGGCAAAGCATCGTCTAAAGCTTTGCGCGATTTCCAAATAGCACCAACCGTTCTCGAGGCAAACTTTTTCTTCTTTTCGTTTCTCAACTCGTCGACGCGCTCGTTCGCTTCATCCATTTTTGCGGTGATGATACCGATAACTAAGGACATCATGATGTTTCCGATTATTAAAATCATGGAAATAAAATAAATGCCAGCAACGAGTGGTTGCCCCGGGGCGTAAACTTTCGTTTCTCCATCGTCGGCTAACAAATACGGGCACTTGTCCAAATAATCGTCCTCGGTGTATCCGAAATGCTCGCATCCGTACATGGTCGTCAGTAAATATGTCCGCCAATCGTTCATAGTGGCTATGTTTGCGGCAGATAGGAACGACGTGGATAAATCTCGAAAGTGCATCGGGTCGTTCACTGAAAATAAAGTGGCGCCTAACACTGCATACACGTACATGACGACGAGAAGTAAAATAACCACCCATCCCATACCTTTGATTCCGGCGGCAATACCGGATAAAATTACAGAAAACGATCTGAAGGAATAGAAGAACTTCAACACGCGAATCATTCTCAACAATCGAAACGCGGTGATTCTCCCGGGATTGAACCACCCATCGTCGAGGCCGCATTCGTCTATTATATACCCGTAAATGATTAAAATGTTCACCGTAAAATCGTAAATGTTGCCCAAATTGAAAAAATACGACCACGGTTCCCATCTCGCTAATCGATACGTCACCTCGGTCTTTTCCACAGCTTCTTTAAGATCGTCATTGTAAACCATTTCGGTGTGCGTAAGTCTTACCACCGGTCCGGCGCCACCGATTTTTATAGTCGCTTCAATCAGAAACGTGATGTTGATCATGATCTGTACGGCGTTGAAAAACGCCAAGCGCCATCCGCCAACCTCTTTTACCGTTGCAATTCCGTTCCAGTTATCTATGCCTTCCGAGAGGACGTACAAAAAAACCATCGTCGCGATCCATCTCGAAAAGAATCTCGTCTGCGAAAACTCAAAAAATCTTGTACCTCGCACCCAGCCGCTGTCGTCCATTCTTACGTTCGAGTCGTTGCGTCTTCGTTTGCTCTCAATGTTCAAAACGTCCATGGTCCATTTAACCTGTTTCTTTCGCACACCGCTCGAGTCTTTCCCTATCCGCGTGTCCGATTTTGTCACTTTCTTTGCGACTTCGTTTAAAACGTTCTTGAACGCTTTGTTGACGATATCTAAGGACGGATACCACGTGTTCTCTGGGTTTGGTAACTGGTACCGGCTCGCTTTCGTTTGCGTGCGTTCAATCTTCATTTTATTTCCGTATTCGTAGCCATCATCAAGAAACGAGTCTACGAAATCGAAATCCGATCGACTGTTCATTTGACTTTTACTTCGTTGTAATTCTTTCCTGTAGCTAGCATCGTCGGAAGTGGTATTCGTGTCATTCCTGGTCGCGGCTACGGACGTTTTCGTTCTTCTCATGTACGGTTGGCTTCTCTTCGCGTGGTGATCGTTGTTTTCGCCCAATAAATCGTCGAACGAATCCTCCATCAAAACACCTAATTCCTCCTTTCTATCTAAAGCCATCTCATACTCTTCTTCTTCGTCTTCGTTTTCCGTCGCTCCGTCCGCTTTCGCGCTCTTCGCGCTACGGAACGTCAACGTTCGCATAGTTCCGGGTTTCTTGTGATTTTTAACTTGAATCGTACTCGAGGAGGTTTCTTCCTCATCTCTCGTCCCATTCTCTGTGAACGACGGCGAAGTGAGTCGTCTTCTTCGCGTAAAAAAACCGCCCTCTTTTCTTTCCTCGTTATCCTCCTCTTGCACCAAAGCTGCACCAGACTCATTCCTCGCGCGTTCAGCGATCGCGACGGCAGCGCCCACTTGTCGAGCGCGAAATTGCGACATGATCGACGCGCGCGGATACCGTTTGCTCTCCGTCTCTCTACTTTTACGCGTAATAAATACACCCTCCGCGTCTCTGTCTCGAACTCAACGCGCTGTACCTCTCAACACCCAGAAATGTGCCAGAAATTTTGTGCGCGAGAAAAGAAATCAAAGAGCGCACAACTTACCAGAAAGAAAGAAAAGAAGAGAAGTTCCGCGCGTCTTCTCCGCGCTCTTTAATTAAATCTCTCTCTCTCTCTCTCTGTGTGTGTGTGTGTGTCTGTCTCTCG
>Ga0182095_1511575_pt1 | contig 26959 bp, 26 predicted proteins | sample 041ome_19_FD_127784 | JGI IMG/M metagenome (GOLD analysis project Ga0182095, IMG submission 127784) | Metatranscriptome of coastal salt marsh microbial communities from the Groves Creek Marsh, Georgia, USA - 041412BS metaT (Metagenome... | ecosystem: Environmental > Aquatic > Marine > Intertidal...
GGATAGCCGAGCTTTTGTGTAAGCTTGGTTAGCAGGGCCGCGCCCTCACCCTGAATGACACCGCCTCCGGCATAGATCATAGGTCGCTTTGCGCCTAACAGGGCATCGACTGCTTTCTTAATCTGCCCACTGTGTCCTTTGCCAGGCACAGTATAGGAGCGCATTTTTATATCCTTCGGATATTCATAGGGATTTTTCACCTTGGGATCAGTGACGTCTTTTGGAATATCGATAACCACTGGCCCCGGACGACCTGTTGTCGCAATATGAAAGGCCTTCTTTACAATCATAGGGATATCAGCGGGGTCTTCGACCATGAAGCTGTGTTTTACGATAGGCCGCGAGATGCCCACCATGTCGGTCTCTTGAAAACCGTCGGTGCCAATGAGGCGACTCTCGACCTGCCCCGACAGAATCACCATAGGAATCGAATCCATATAGGCTGTTGCGATGCCGGTTATGGCATTGGTTGCTCCCGGACCCGAGGTCACAAGTACAACGCCGGGCTTGCCCGTCGCCCGCGCATAGCCGTCAGCGGCATGCGTTGCCGCTTGCTCATGCCGAACCAGAATATGCTCGATTTTGTCTTGTCTAAAGATCGCGTCGTAAATATGGAGTACTGCGCCACCGGGGTAGCCAAAAATAAGGTCTACGCCCTCGTCATGTAACGCACGAGTGAGCATGTCGCCACCGGATAGTTGTTCCACTTGTTTCGCCTCTTAGTTTGCATCTGCATTATTGCAGTCATTGGGTTAACGCTAGAATAGTTTGAGCTGATCACCTACCCAGTCCCGCGGCAGCAGCGCCACGTTGCACATTCGCTTGAAGGACAACCGCCTAGAGGACATGCGAACGCAGTGAATCCTCGCATAGCGAATAAGCCGAATTGATTAGGTTTAGGCGCGAGTGCTCGAATACTCGCTATTTAGTCGGCCTCATACGCGATAACGTGATAGAGACCTTAGGTGGCTGTTTTTAACACCTAGGGGTCGATCTGCAGCTTAGCCGGGTGCGGCAAGCAGATCGAGTCGATGGAAGCAGGGTTTCGCCTGTTTCCATGACGTAATAGGCGAAGTCTGACATCTCGCCTAGGAAAGTCAAGTGACTGAAAGGGATTTAGGCACCAAGAAGGCAGAAAATGCTGCGCATTGGCTTCTAACAAATCTTCGAGACCTCAATGCACCGCCGAGGCCTCGAAACTGAGGCCACCGGCAGGATTAGCATCCACAAGGATCACGCTGCCCGGCGCGAAGGAACCCTTAAGCACCTCCTGTGCCAGCGGATTCTCGATGTGGTTCTGAATAGCGCGCTTCAGCGGTCGCGCGCCGTAGACAGGGTCATAGCCCGCCTCTGCCAGTTTATCGAGCGCCGCACTCGATACCTCTAAAACTAAGTCTCGCTCGCGTAACCGATCATTAAGCAGTTCAATCTGTATCTCAGAAATTGCACGGATCTGACCAGACTGAAGCGGCTGAAACACGACAGTTTCATCTATGCGATTCACAAATTCTGGCGAAAAGTGTTTGACGACATCCTGTAGTACCGTTTCCTTCATCGCCGAGTAAGCCGCCTCTTCACCGATCGCCCCCGTAATCGCCCCCTTTAGCATCGCTTCTTGAATGTGGTCTGAGCCGAGGTTCGCGGTCATTACGATCACTGTATTGCGAAAGTCAACTGTACGGCCATGCCCATCGGTTAGCCGACCATCGTCCATGACCTGCAAAAGAATATTGAACACGTCGGGATGCGCTTTCTCGATCTCATCCAATAGCAGAACAGAATAAGGTCTGCGCCTCACCGCTTCGGTTAAATAGCCGCCCTCCTCATAGCCAACATAGCCAGGCGGGGCACCGATCAACCGCGCAACTGAATGGCGCTCCATGAATTCCGACATATCGATCCGCACCATGGCGTCTTCGGTATCGAACAAAAACTCTGCTAAAGCCTTACACAATTCAGTCTTTCCGACCCCAGTCGGGCCAAGAAATAGAAACGACCCATTCGGCCGATTCGGATCCGAAAGGCCCGAACGAGAGCGACGCACGGCATTAGACACAGCGGAAACCGCCTCGTTCTGGCCTATAACTCGCTCGTGCAAACTGCCCTCCATCTGCAAAAGTTTTTCGCGATCGCCTTCAAGCATTTTGCTCACCGGAATTCCCGTTGCCCGGGCAACCACTTCGGCGATCTCTTCATCTGTTACGCGACTGCGCAGCAGTTGCTTCTCCTGCGCCTCAACCGTAGTGGCAGACTCGAGTTTCGCTTCGAGTTCGGGAATAATGCCGTATTGAATTTCGGACATGCGCCCCAGATCGCCTGCGCGCCGAGCATGTTCCATATCGCTTCGCGCCTGCTCTAGCGAGCTTTTAATGGTTTGCACACCCTGCACTGAGGCTTTCTCAGCTTTCCAAATTTCTTCGAGGTCGGAGAATTCTCGCTCTAATTCCTCAATCGATTCGGCCAGCTTTTCTTTGCGTTTTTGCGTAGCGGGATCTTCGTCTTTCTTGAGTGCCTCTCGCTCTATTTTAAGCTGAATGAGACGCCGCTCGAGTCTGTCCATTTCCTCAGGTTTAGAGTCAATTTCCATCCGAATAAGGCTTGCCGCTTCATCAATTAAATCGATCGCTTTGTCGGGCAACTGCCTGTCTGTAATGTAACGTTGTGACAGCTTAGTCGCCGCGATAATCGCGCCATCGGAAATCGCAACGCCGTGGTGAACCTCGTAACGCTCTTTAAGCCCTCGCAGTATTGCGATCGTATCTTCCTCGGAAGGCTCATCGACCAGTACCTTCTGAAAGCGGCGCTCCAACGCTGCATCTTTCTCGATATACTGACGATATTCATCAAGCGTTGTAGCACCGACACAGTGCAGTTCACCTCTCGCGAGCGCCGGTTTCAGCATATTGCCCGCATCCATTGCACCCTCGGCTTTGCCTGCCCCAACCATCGTATGTAGCTCATCGATAAAAAGAATAACGTTACCCTCAAGCTTCGCGATCTCGGCAAGTACCGACTTGAGCCTTTCCTCAAACTCACCTCGAAATTTCGCGCCGGCGATAAGCGCGCCCATGTCCAAGGAGAGAATTTTTTTCTCTTTTAGGCCTTCGGGAACTTCGCCATTAATAATGCGCTGTGCCAGCCCTTCAATGATTGCCGTTTTGCCAACACCAGGTTCGCCAATCAGCACAGGATTGTTTTTAGTGCGGCGTTGCAAAACCTGAATCGTCCGCCTAATTTCGGCATCGCGTCCGATCACAGGATCCAGTTTGTCCTCGGCGGCGCGCGCAGTGAGGTCGACACAGAATTTCGACAGCGCCTGCCAGCTATCCTCGGCATTAGCACCATCGACATTCGCACCACCGCGAAGGTTTTGTGCGGCAGTTTCTAATGCCTGCGCTGACACCCCAAAACTATTGAGCAGTTTGCCAAGCGCGCCGCTCTCGTGCATTGCTGCTAGCAATACCAACTCGCTAGAGACAAAACTATCGCCCTTAGTTTGAGCAAGTTTGTTGGCCTGATTTAACAACTTGGACATTTCTGGAGAAATGCCTACCTCGCCGCCGTTGTCTGCTACGCGCGGCAAATCATCGATGAGTGTTGCCAGGCCTTGCTCTAGTTGACTCAGATTAAACCCTGTCTGCGATAGCAATGGACGCACTGAACCGTCTCGCTGTTGCACGAGGGCATGCATCAAATGCGCAGGGGCAATCATGTTGTTCTCTTTACCAAGCGCTAAAGACTGCGCGTCGGCAAGTGCCGACTGCAATTTGCTTGTGAGTCTGTCCATTCGCATACCCGTGCCCTCTGCATTGAGTTGAGCGGTGTATCAACCGCCAAATTATTCAGCTTGTAGTCTCTAAATTGGGGCGCTGCGAGAAAAACAAAGGGGGGGATACTCTAAATAGAGGAGGCAGAAGATCTTACTTGATAAATATCAAGCTTAAGAGCCTGCCGGATTCGGCTTCTCGCCTGAAAGAATAAAAACGCTCGGGCTCGCAAAAAGTGCATAGCCCTGCCCCAGAGATGGCCCGAATACCGAGGGTTTTGAGCCTTATCACGGCTAATGCATAGATATCTGCCATAAATTTCCCTGCATTCTTACTCGGCGTGAAAGCAGCGTGAACCGCTGTTAAGCTTTCCGCTGACTCGCTTGCCGCAGAGAATTGGTTACGAACCTCAGCACCAACCTCAAAGTGGCAAGGGCCTATTGCAGGACCGAACCATACCTGAATAGCCGATGCCTCCCCGCCCATAGCTCGAACCGTCGCCTCAAGCACGCCTTCGGCTAGTCCACGCCATCCTGCATGGGCAAGCGCTACTTGAGACGTTGTGGGATTATAGAAAAACACGGGGAGGCAATCTGCGGTCACAATGCAGCACACCTGCCGCGGAATGCGGGTAACGACTGCATCCGCTTCGGGGCACTCACCCACAGACACCTGCGGGATTCTGTCAATTTCGTGAACAGCCGTTCCATGAACTTGATTTAACCAGTGCCACGAAAGCCCATGCTCAGCAGTACCCCTGCGACGCTGCAGGTCAACGCTAGGTGCTTCTTTCTGAATCTGAGACAGAGTCTTAGGCGCCAACTTCAAATTATTAAAGACTTGATTGGCAATAAGTGTGCGATGCTGCGCAACTCGCTCGACATTATCGCCAACATGATCAGCAAAATTAAAACCAGTAAAGCCGCTCTTTCCGGCCGACTCGCCGCGAAGCGTGACACCAGCAAACACTTGGCCATCGTCATTCCACGGCGATTCAATCAATTCAACGGTGGGCATCGCCGGCACTCCTGGTACACAAATTAGGCTCAGCTATTTTCCGCAGCACTGCCGCGTTCAGACAGCGCGGACATCGTCATCAAGAACGGTCAATAAATCCTTAAAATCCTGTGGCAACTGCGCCTCCCAAACCATCGTCTCGCCCGTTGCTGGGTGCTGCAAGGTGAGCCTGCGGGCATGCAGGGCTTGGCGCTTAAAGCTGCGCAGACACGCAGCTAACACTGGCGAGCATCCGGCCGGCATCTGTAACCTGCCAGAATAAAGAGGATCGCCAACCAGCGGTATATTGATATGCGATAGATGCGCACGAATCTGATGCGTCCTCCCCGTCTCGAGTTGAACGTGAATATGCGTGTGAGAACGATAGCGATTGAGAACTCGGTAGTGAGTCACCGCTTCCTGCCCGTCTTCGACAACGGCGCGTCGCTTTCGATTAACAGGGTGCCGTCCTAGAGGTGCATCAACTTTGCCGCCTCCGGTTAATACACCTTGTGCGACCGCTTCGTACTCGCGCTTGACCTCTCTCAGCCGCAGCTGTTCGACGAGTTGCACATGAGACTCTAGTGTCTTGGCTACCATCAGTAACCCGGTCGTGTCCTTGTCGAGACGGTGGACTATACCCGCCCGCGGCACCTCTTTAAGCGAGGGGCAGTGACTCAGCAAGCCATTTAACAACGTCCCATCCCGGTGACCTGCCGCGGGGTGAACCACCACATCGGTCGCCTTATTTACAATAATGAGATGTTCATCTTCAAACACTATATCGATGGGCATAGCCTGCGCTTCCCATTCGCGCTCGGCTTGCAGCACTACATCGACACTTAGTTCGTCGCCAAGGTAGACCGTGTCTCGAGGTCGCGCGGCGCTCGAATTCACCTTGAGCTGCCCCTCTTTTATCCATGTCTGGAGGCGAGCACGCGAATAATCAGGAAACAATTGCGCTGCGACGAGGTCTAAGCGTTGATTCGCGAACGTTTCGGGCACTTGTGCACTAAGTACAATATGAGTCATGGCTTTCAGCTTTTACTACGATTGAGGGTTTAAGCCGTGCATAATACTCGATATTCGCAGTCTACACAGGCCAAACCTCGCCGCGCTCCGTGAGCTGTGGTTAAATAGCGCGCATTATCCAAGATAGAGCTTAACTCATGAAATTACGCACCATAGCCCTCTGGCTCGTACTGAGCTCATTTCTCTCAGGTTGCGGCCTGTTTGGAGGAGATGAGGAAAGAGATGAATTCGCTGGTTTAACCAACGAAGAGCAGTTCTATCGCCGTGCGTTAGATCAGCTTAATGGGCAAAATTTTACAGGGGCGATCGCAACGTATCAGGGGCTCGAGTCGCGCTTTCCGTTCGGGCGCTTTGCTGAGCAATCGCAGATAGAAATTGTCTACGCTTATTACCGCAACAGTGATGTGGAGGCCGCGCGCGCCGCTGCCGACCGTTTCATTCGCTTACATCCAGACAGTGACAATATCGACTATGCCTATTACATGAAAGGCTTAGCGTCTTTTAGTGAGAATTCAGGCTTTCTAAACCGCTTTCTCCCCGTAGATCAGACCAAACGCGACCCCGGTAGAGCACGCGAGTCGTTTTCAGACTTTGCTCAGTTAATCGCGCTCTATCCTGATAGTCCTTACGCTGCGGATGCACGTTCGCGCATGGTCTATTTACGCAATAACTTGGCTGCCTATGAAATTCATGTGTCTAATTACTACCTCGAGCGCAGGGCTTATATTGCCGCACTCCGACGGGCTCAGTATGTGGTCGAAAATTTCCAAGAGTCGCCCGCAGTGGCAGATGGCGTAGCTATAATGGCAGAATGTTATCTGCGTCTGGGCCTGAACGATCTGGCCGACACCTCACTCGCGCTTCTGCGCAGCAATTACCCAGAACATGCCTCTTTAACAGAAGCGGGAGATTTCAATGTCCGTACGGAAATCACGAATCCCTCGCTTCTCTACACAGTGAGTTTCGGCTTGATAGGCGACAATCGAATCGAGCCACCATTGGCGCCAACCCGCCGCCCTTACTCCTCGGGCAGCCAGCAAATCATCGACGAACAGGGTCAGGTTCCTAGCGAATCGGGAAAGCGCTCATGGCTGAGCATACTTACGCTTGGCGTACTTTAATTCGTGGGTAGCTAGCCGCCAATGGGCCAACCATTGGTGATCGGGTAGCGCCGGTCACGCCCAAAGCCGCGTCGCGTTAAACGAACGCCCGTAGGACTCTGCCGGCGTTTGTATTCATTCATGTCGACCAACCTTAGCACTCGCCTGACCAATTGCTCGTCGAAGCCTTCGGCAACAATTGCTGACGCACTAGCATCCTCTTCGATATAGAGCTCGAGTATCCTGTCGAGTATGTCATAGGGAGGCAGATTATCTTGATCCACTTGCCCAGGTGCGAGTTCAGCTGACGGTGGTCTGTCGATTACTCTCTGAGGAATTGCCTCAAACGTGCCACTTTCACCAGCCCCTCCCAGCTCATTCCGATACTTTGATAGCTCATATACCAGAGTTTTAGACACATCCTTGAGCACATCGAAGCCGCCAGCCATGTCGCCATAGAGCGTAGAATAGCCAACAGCAATCTCACTCTTGTTGCCTGTCGTGAGTACCAGATAGCCTTTCTTATTAGAAATGGCCATCAATAGCACTCCGCGACATCGAGCCTGAAGATTTTGCTCTGTCACGTCTTCAGCTAAGCCTTCGAATTCTGAGGCAAGCGCCCCCACAAACTGATCGTAAATCGACTTGATAGAAATCGATCGGTAGGCCACGCCGAGTGTCGCCGCCTGCTCGGCGGCAGCATCGCGACTCAGTTGAGAGGTATATTCGAACGGCATCATTACGGCGTGAACAGCATGCGCACCAAGTGCGTCGACGGCAATCGCCAAAGTTAATGCAGAATCGATTCCACCTGACAGCCCGAGCACAACGCCTTTGAATCCATTTTTTGTCACATAGTCACGCACGCCGATGGTGAGCGCCTTGTAGACCTGAGCGAGATCACTTGGTTGAGTCGCGCATGACACACGGGCTGGTTCATAGCGACCTGAACTCGATAGCTTAAAGACAGCCGGATAGAGGCCCGCTTCGAACTGCGGCGCTTGCACCACCGCGTTGCCGACGCTGTCAACTGCAAGGGAGCCTCCATCAAAAACCAACTCGTCCTGCCCGCCAACCAAATTAACGTAGGCGATTGGAGCGCCGATAGCTTGCGCCCTTCGTTTAAGTAGCTGGCGGCGCTCGCATGCTTTGCCACGATGAAAAGGCGATGCGTTGATATTCAACAACAAGTCGAGTGACTGGTGCTCAAATTGTTGAGTGGGCATCTCCTCCCAGAGATCTTCGCAAATTGTGAATCCAAGCCGAAGGCCATGTATTTCTAAAACACAGGGCTGATTTCCCGCTTGAAAATACCTCCTCTCATCGAAAACTTGATAGTTAGGCAGGCACTGCTTTCGATAAGTCGCAAGAAGTTTGCCATGATCGACAACGGCAAGAGAATTATACAATTTCCCATCAGAGCTTTCGGGGTAACCAAAAACAAGCGTTGTTGGTAGCTTTGCTGCAAGAATTCGATCCATCGCTACTTTCATCCGAGGCGCAAGACTGGGTCTTAGCAACAGATCTTCGGGTGGATAGCTTGTAAGCGTGAGTTCGGGGAAGATCACAAATTGAGCATTAAACTCGGCGATCGCTCTCCGTGCTGAATCGATCAGCAGCGTGGTGTTATCGTCTATTGCACCCACAACGAAATTAAGCTGCGCCATGACTACGGTAAAAGGACGTGTGGTCGACATAATGTTCTCTGAATCGTGGGCGTAGCTCAAATTTTAGGCCTTTTCAAACCCTAGGCCCTTTCAAATTTCAAACCCTTTAAGCAGCTCTAAAGATGGAGCGCGCCTTTTAGTTACGCAATTGTAGCGAAATCTGTCGATGAAGACAGCGCTGTCGCACTACCATTCAACATTGTGTACGCAATTCGTCTGGCCTTTAGACCTTAAAACACCAAGCCCATACACGCGCCCCCACCGCACACCGATAAAATAGTGACATTAAAAACGGAACATGCCCTCTCGAGGGGATTTTGTATTTGATGTTATGTCGCTCCAAGGTTGCCTGGCGACTATCGTTCATAGAGCGCACATTACTGTGCAAGAGAGCTGACTGGTACTGAAAACCGTTCTTTCATATAGAAGCGCTCGAAAAGGAACTCGTCATGGCAAGGTCTCACTCATTTTTTAGCCCGACCGAAACAGCAAGCGGGATAACGCTCGCCGAGCTTTCGCTAGCGATGCTATTGATAAGTATTTTAGTGGGGCTTTCGTTTCCTAATATTCGGCATCTTAACGCCCTTGCTCAGTCAACACTTACTCTTCAACGACTTAGCAAGGCTGTCGAAAGCGCCAAAGTATCGGCGATTTCAAGCGGAGAAATCGTCACACTGTGCGGCTCTGAAGACAGCAGAAGTTGCCAAGGAAAATGGAGTGAGGGGGTGCTGAGCTTTATAGACAGGAATGGCAATCGCGAGCTAGACAATATCGATCAACTGCTTAACTGGCAGTCAATGAAAGATATCGAAGGAGTCATTAGCTGGAAGGCCTTCGGTAATCGACAGTATTTACTCATGGATCCACAGGGGATGATGGGCACTCAAAATGGAAGCTTCACCTATTGTACTGAAGAAGCCGATCATAGCTTCGCTGTTCAGTTGGTCATCAACCGTACTGCGAGAACGCGCATGCGGCGCGATCTCGATCCGCTCGACTATTGCCATAATTAAGCGTCAGTGAGCCCAGCATTCGTTTAGATCCGACAGGCTGCCTTTTGCGCCCCGTACTCCTCTACTATCTATACTTAACGACGTGCAGCCGTCGGCGCTTTGCGAGCCTAATGGCGTAGCGGTAGCCACGAAACAAAAATCTAGGTGCCCATCTGCGCAAGCATCAACCGAAATAGTGTAGAGGCCGCTGGTGGTGTGTTTCTCTCTGCCGGCCGAAGCCGGTGAATTTAGAGGGGACGAATCATCGATATAACGGTTAAACCTCGAAAAGTAGCGCTCTTGATCAGAGCTCACGACGAGTAACATCGATTTGGCTTCAGCGCGTCGAGAGCTTAGAACCACATCTCGATAACTCGGCCAAGTCAATACCGCGACCAGCGCCACAATGAATAGCACCACAAGCATTTCGATTAATGAGAAGCCAGTGCTAGAACGCTTAACCCTAATCAAGTAGCCTCCACGATTGTCTGCCAAATAGCGTATTGTTACGCCTAGTCGGTGTATCCCCGATACGTGACGCCAGGTTGGCCCCCAGTGAATGTAATGGCCCCTCTCCTTTAACAGCCCCCCCTTTCAACAACCCGATCCGCACTATCAACATTAACGAACTGATCATCGTCATTTAACCTATCGTAACGTCTCGCGAAAGTAGACTGCAGTCGGACCCTAGTAGTTACCCTGCGCCCTATGCCTATCGCCGTAATTCGGTGAAAAGCGAGGATAGGCTGCAGTCGACCATTAACGTCGACGGACTCCCCGTCGCTTACAAGCCTATACTGCTCGATAACATAATGTGCAGGCACAGCAAGAGAGGTCACATCTCCAACGGCAGTTCCATGGCTTTCCCACCACTGGACATCGGTGCCGGACACGTCCCACCACACCCTACTATCCGATAAATCCTGCCCCAGAACGCCCTCTCGCCAAACCCTTCCAGCCCCCTCAGACGAAGCGATAGGCAAAACCGCTTGTGACCTTAACCATGCCTCCCCTGCTTCTAGCGCGGTTTCCGCTGCGTCGAATGCGCGCGCTCTATCTTCAATGTTCGCTGCCATACGTTCGCCCAGTACAGCTGATTCCATCGTTCCAACACCGAGCAATAAAAGCGGCACTAACAGCAGCAGGCACACCACCAATGTGGTGCCTGAAGCCTTATCAGCGCGAGGAAAGTCGATTACTACTGCTAACATCACAACCCTAACCCATGGTTGCGAAGATAATAAGTTGCAGCGAAGCCATGCCGCAGCCGTCGATCCTCAGACAACCCAACTTTGCCGGTTGCCGAATAGACGACACCATTGAACTTATACTTTTGACTGGGGTCAGTTTGAGCGTAATCGATCGACCGCATCAGTAAATTCAGCCTCACCGATACTACATTTGAGAAATCACTCACTTGGTCAGCTGGCAAATAAGCATGGACGCCGCCAACAACACCATTGCCTTGAGCCACTCCATACAGCAGTTGCATACTTTCCACTCCTTCAACGAGCTCCTCTGCAGCTTCTGGCAATCCATCTGAGCCTAGACTGCGCCGAAACAAAGCTGGCGGATTTTTCGCGTCAGCACCTCGTTTACTCACATAGAAAATATTACTTTTAATACGCATTGCTTCAGCCGGATCTGCCGCAGAGGCGTGAGTCAGTAGTCGAATGTTCGCTCGATTGCCCGGCATGCAGGTGCCAGACATAACTAGTACAGCAGAGGATGGCTGGAGGGCTATCGCGCAAGTCTGAACAATGTCTGCGCTTGCGCAATCACTGACTAAAACGAAATCATTACGCGAAATATCTAGTGCGTTTATTAGCCTTATACTAGACGGTGAATGATCCACTCCAACCACCGTCGATGGTGCCCCTTCGACGCTCCATGTGCGCAGAATGTCAGAATTAGGCAGAGCGGCGAAGCGCGGCAAGACATGTCCTGGCTCTGACGTGTTCCACTTAGACGAAGTTGTTTCAACCAAACTCAGAGTAGTCGCTGAGGGAATCGCGTCCTTAAATGCAGTCCCTGTAGATTCCCAACCCTGCAAACCAAACCAAGGTTGAAAGCTAGCAGGAGCAGCATCAAGGTTATTATTGATTTGACGACCACCCAGCGCGCCAAAGCAGCCTAGGTATCCTGCCATCATGAGTTCATCGCCAAGGAATGAAATTGCGAGACGAGCACCTTCTAGCATTCGCTGTTGGGCGGCCATCTCCGCATGGGTGACACTCGCCCTAACAAAAATTTGCAAAGCGCCCGATAGTAAAATTAGACCAAGTGTCATCGAAATAAGCACTTCAACAAGTGAGTATCCGTTGGTGCGTAGATGAGTGCCCTGTAAGTTCATCACGGAAAAGCAACACCGGCAGTAACCAACGTCTCAGCTATCCCATCTCGATTATCATCCCACCAGATTTTTACTGCGACCCTTGTGCTTGATCCATCACACTCATGTTCAGCAGGCGTCCCATCACTAGGTGTATCGTCCCTGCAAATCACCAATACACCGTAAGGAAGTTCTTCTGCCGCTCTAATGGACAATTCATGCAAGTCAGTTTGGGCCAATGCCTTAGACGAACAGCCCGCTCGCTTAAAACAAGAGTCGTTCGCCTCAGATGTGGCAGAAGAGTAATCACTCGCAACGAATCCTGTTCGATTTGCGCGAATCCTTTCAACCGCATCTGTACTGATTAGCGACGCCGACGTGCGGAAGAACGCACTTCGCTCTGCTTGTAAGCCAAGCGCCTGCAAGCCCATAAAGCCAAGCAGGCCAATATTCAAAAGCAGCATTGACACCAAGATTTCGATCAAGCCAAAACCTTGATAATTTCCTGAAGACAATGAGTTTTTTGCACTCAGGGCAACTCGCATTGCTCTAATTCCCTTTCTTGATGACAAGCCATGTGCGAAAAGAGCATCCTAGTATTTTCAATTGTTAGCTCTATCTTTCGCCCTACCCCTAAATTAGTTCGAAATTGATTCGAAAGCGAATCAAGCGCCACTTTTGATTGCAGCTCCCAAAACCCAGGATCGCAGTAAGCTAAGCATTTGAGTCCAGGCTGACGGCTGCGAGTCAATCATGAGTCCTAACCGTGGGCTTATCCAAAAATCAGGCTATACTTGCGCCGGCCACTCGCTGAGAGTGGCAAATATTTATACATAGCAACGCGCTTTCGCAACATTGAGAAATAGACATGGATATCAATCTAGCGAGTATTGCATTGCTCTGCCTTACGGGGTTTTTCGCAGGCGCAATTAATACAGTGGCAGGAGGCGGTTCTAATCTAACCCTTCCAGTGTTGATGATGCTTGGCTTGCCTGCGGACATCGCCAATGGCAGCAACAGAGTTGCAGTGATGCTTCAGTGCCTCGTTGGCTTGCGAGGATATGACAAGAACAACAGCCTAGACAGGCCCGCGTTAATCCCGATACTTATTCCCACAATGAGCGGAGGCTTAATCGGCGCACTAGCCGCTGCGGTTTTGCCCAACCTCTATTTGAAGCCTCTACTGCTAGGTACTATTCTCTGCATGAGCCTCATCATTCTTGTGCGCCCGAGCATGATCGCTCACTCGCCTGATACAGTGGCGCTGACACCGGATGAGAGCCGAATGGGCTGGTGGGGGCTGTTCGCGGCAGGCGTTTACGGCGGATTTGTCCAAGCTGGCGTTGGATTTATATTGATCGCTGCGCTTGCTGGCGGGCTGCGCTATGACCTATTGAGGGCAAACGCGCTTAAGACTTTATGCGCGCTCGCGTTTACGAGCATTGCGCTGCTCGTTTTCATCATTTTTGACAAAGTGGCTTGGGCGCCGGGGCTGATCTTAGCGATAGGCTCTATGACAGGCGCACATCTCGCAGTCAAACTTGCCGTGCGCGCTTCGCCCGAAGCAATTAAATGGTTTTTGTTTCTAATGACACTGGTTGCCGTGGCGGGAGGACTCTTCCTCTAGCGCATCAGTCACCTTACAGTTCGCCTTGCAAGCCTATAGTGTGCTTCGCCCGCTCAGTCACGCACCCCGTCTATTTCAGGCTGCGGGAAGTAGAGCGAGAACCTTGCTCCACCCAAATCGCTCGTGCTTATAGACACGCTCCCTTGATAGCTCGCCATGATGTCACTCACCACGGCGAGCCCTATCCCCTGCCCTTGGGCAAGCGTGTCAGCTCGCGCACCGCGTTGGAGCACAAACTCTCTCTGATTCGGCGCGACTCCGGGCCCATCATCTTCGATGTAAAACTCTAGGGCTCCAGTGCTACCCTGCCTTGCGATTATCCGCACTTGGGAATCACCATATTTGAACGCATTGTCCAGAGTATTGCCTAGCACTTCGAGCAGATCGCGCTCGTCGCCCCTGAACTGCAACGCTTCTTCACATCGGCTATCGACGATAAAATGACGATCTGCATACACTTTCCTAAATACGGCCAGCAATTCGGTCACTGCTGTGGACACATCGACGCGGACAGCGAGCGTCGAGTGACTTTGGGAGGTCACTGCTCGCTGGAGCTGATAGCCTACAATCTGAGCCATCCTTGCGAGCGTCTGCCTGATCACCGCCAGCTGCTCGTCCAGCTCGTCTGAGTTGTTTTCATAGCGCAACAAATTCGACATATTTTCAATCGACCCAGACGCTACACTTAGCGGTGTTTTCAGACTGTGCGCAAGGTCAGCCAGTGTCGTTCTATAGCGTTCGCGCTGGCGCCTCTCAGAGTCGATGAGTCTGTTGAGGTTTCCCGTCACTGCGCGCAGCTCATCCGGATAGCCTGCGGTCAGGCGCTCGCTGCTTCCTTGCTCGATGTTGCGGAGCTCTAGAGAAAGACGCACCAGCGGACGCAGACCCCAGCGTAGCAAGATCAACAGAACAATCAGTAGCAACGCCGCTGCGCCTCCAAGCCAGCGACCTAGGCTTCTGCGAAAATCACGAATTTCGGAAAAATAAGGCGCAGCTAATTCAACCACGCTCACACTAAAAGGACTCTCAATTCCTTCCCATAAAATCCCGTAGCTGAAGCGAAACAGCTGCTCGCCTGCGGTGTTTGTTACAGTTTCGAACACCGATTCACCAACGCCTGGCATGGGCTGTGCTTGCTGTCCACGCGAAGCAATGGAGAGGGTTAACGCGGAATCACTCCGCCACATTTCAACAAACGCCGCATCGTAAACGAAGCCATAAAGACCGGAATTGATCGACGCGTAGCGTGGATCTTGAATGTCTTCGATAACGAAAAACTCACCGGCCTCTTGCTCAAGTGCGGCGAGAAGGAGATAGACTTGCACCTGGAGCCTCTCCGCTGCGCCCGCCTCGACACTGTTCCGGTAAGCCCGATCTAAGGCCACTCCAGTAAAACCGAGGAACAGCAGTAAGACTGCGCTAAGGACTAATAGCATGCGAGCACGGAGAGAGTAACGAGTGCCTCGAGAAGCCTGAACGCCGCTAGATCTCTGCACGACTACTTTCAGAGGCCAGCTCGAGGTCAAAGCGATAGCCTTGGCCCCGAACAGTTTCGATAGGATTGAGAGATTGATCTGGATCCAATTTCTGCCTTAGTCGCCGCACAAACACCTCGAGCACATTACTGTCTCGGTCGTGGTCCTGAGCATAGAGATGCTCGGTTAGCTGCGCTTTCGAAATCACTTTCCCTGCATTTAACATCAGGTATTCCAGCAATTTGTATTCATAGGCGGTTAGGTCAACAGACTCATTGTTCAGCAGTACACGCTTTGCGCTGAGATCAATATGTATCGGGCCGAATTCAAGAGAAGAGTGAGCAAATCCCGCAGCACGCCGCAGAAGCGCATTGACGCGAGCGACAATTTCTTCCAAATGATACGGCTTTACGACATAGTCATCTGCGCCCGCGTTGAGACCCTTCACTTTCTCATGCCAATCGCCGCGTGCGGTCAAGATCAATACTGGAAAAGTTCGCCCTGCCCGACGAAGCTCTTCGACCAAGGTGATTCCGTCGATTTCTGGCAACCCCAAATCAATGATCGCCGCATCGTAGTCATATTCTGTTCCGTAGTAGAGCCCATTGCGGCCATCCGCCGCGGCATCCACAATAAATCCGTGCTGAACTAACCCCGTTTCGAGCTGTTGCCTGAGCAGGTCTTCGTCCTCTACTATAAGAAGTCGCATTGAATACTCCGAAATATCGTCGCATTACCGACCACCACGCCGCGGATCCTTGTCTCGTTATCCACCTCGAGTGATTTTTCCTGTGCGCGCGTGAACGAACAGCGTAAAGACCTTTCCTTCCTTCTCCATCCTTATCTGATAGCGCCTATTAGCTCCATTGCCCACGAGACTAATGCGCAGCACATTGCCCGAATATTCCGAACGTGCACGAGCAACGGCTTGCCGCTCCGTTAATTCAAGTTTTGAAGCATTGGGGGCTGGAGGCACCGAGGCGCCGCGGCGTGAAGGCTCCAGTTGAGTCTGGATATCCTGTGCAGATTGGCCCGAAACCTCGATCATCGGGACAAGAGCGAGCGCGAAGAACACTACCTTCATCTGCACTTTTATCAATCCTACTTTACTCACACCCGTTCTCCCGGCGCTAGCCTTGGATATTTCTCACTGTAACAATCGCCTAGAAAACAGGCTGTACCTCTACGCGCACTTTCATCTGTGACCCTGGGTCTTGCTCTGTTCGAACACTATACTGCTGACCATTGAATTCATAGATCACATCGTAGCCAAGAAGTCGCTCCTCTTCATGGCTAACAAAAACTGTCTCACACCGCTCGACAGTCTGGTATTCCCTAGTATCGGAGCTTTGACTCTGGCGCGCAATGTCGCGCCCAACGGAGTTACCCAACACCGCGCCCAACACCGCGCCAACCCTTCTGCTGCTTTTATTATTGCCGACTGCGTTGCCTAGCGCCCCTCCGATTATCGTACTCACAATAATCGGTGTACCGGAAGCCTGCTGATTTCTTCTCTCAATCACCACGCGTTCTTCGACACAGCGTTCCTGTGGAGTCTCGATTCGAGTAAGTTGATAGACTGGCTGCGCAGAGATAACCGCGACCGACTCATAGCTCGATTGTGCCAAGGCGGTTCCTGAGACTACAAGAAGACACAGGCCGAGTATGCTGCCTTTTATCACGCTTTTTTGGCGCCCAAATACCCCTATGTCATTTATGCCGCACTGTTTTCTAGTGGAGTTCGTCATGCCAGTTCTCCTCACTGCCGTCGCTACGCAAACGCGAAATGCGTCTGATTGAATGTGACCTTACAGCGAAGCAGCTGAATACTAGCTTAAGCGATACTTAGCAGCGTTTGCTCCACACCACTAGCGCTCCTTGTCTGCATGCTTTAAACTATTTAATTAAGCTGTTGTTAAAACTAGAAAATAGTAGATCAAAGTTAATCACCATGCGGCTTTCTAATCATGGCTAATCATGGCTAATCATGGCTAATCATGCCTAATCACAACTAGTCACGACGCCGCAGCGAAGGCGGCCACTAAAAATCAATAATAAATCGGCAGGGACACCACGTAGCATGCAAAAGAATCCTTATCTCATCGCTCTCCTATTCACACTTCTCTTAGCCTATCCAGTTCACGCGCTTACCAACGCCAATTACACGTTAACCGCTACCGACTTTTTTGCCGGCATGCTTTTAATCGCAACCCTCTCACTTGTGTCAGCAATACTCGCGCGACCGCGTAACGCGATAAAAAATAATCGCGGTAATCGACATTCACGCAGCCGCAGCAAAGCGCCGAGCAAACAGACGGCGGTAAAGGGTAACAGAGAACAGGGAGAGGTGAAGTGGTTCAATTCAACCAAAGGATTCGGCTTCATCACGAGAGATAGCGGTGAGGATATTTTTGTCCATTTCCGCTCGATCCGGGGCGAAGGACATCGAACATTAAAAGATGGAGAGCGAGTTGATTTTGTCGTCACCGATGGAGATAAGGGATTACAAGCAGACGACGTTATCGCCCTCTAAATCGCGCTCAGGAAATAGAACTCAGGAGATAACGTTCACTCGGCAGCATTTAGCCGGAGACTGCCTTGGCTTTGCCGCTCAATAATGCGGTGGCCTCTCGTCGACGGTACCTCCTTCGATGGAAGCGTCGCGTTCACGCAGCCCCTCTAATTGCTCTTTGCAGTTTTTAAGCTGCACCGCCAACTCCATAATCTGCAGCCCCTGTTTCGCGACAACGTCGTTGAGTTGCTGAAGCGTGTCTTCCTGAAAACTAAACTTTTCTTCTAGCCCGGTTACCCGAGCATCGATTTTTACTTCACCGTCACATGCCATCGTTTTATTCCTATCACTTGAGCTGAACCAAGCGTGTTGCCGCTGCGTTGGAGGCTGCACCTAGCCATCAAAGAAAACACCATTAAGCGGCACAATAACCCGGCAGAACACAGCGAGTCACTCTAGGCCTTTCCCTTGCGAACGACGTCTCAATTGAAACATCGTAACACTGATGCGCCATTTCTATTCATGATACAGTTAATGGCATTGTATCAACGCTCTCAGGAAAATTTCATGCATTCTACCGATCAAACACCCCAGACGACTGACCAGGCGCCAATCAACTGGACGAACATGATCCTGTTTACTGTAACGCCTGCTCTCGCGGTGACCCTCGTCCCTGCGTATGGTTGGATCTACGGCTTCGACGCATTCGAATGGGCTATGTTCGCCGTCATGATGGTTTTTTGCGGCATGTCGATTACAGCAGGCTATCACCGCCTCTGGTCACATAAGACCTACGAGGCACATGCATCCGTTCGCTTCTTGTTCGCTCTGGGCGGTGCCTTCGCGTTACAAAATGATGTGCTTAATTGGGCGTCCGACCATCGCCGTCATCATCAGCATGTAGACAATAATGACAATGATCCCTACTCCGCCGGTCGCGGCTTCTGGTTCTCGCATATTGGTTGGATCCTGCGCCACTACGACAGCGCGAAAAATGACTTTTCTAATGTCAAAGACCTTCAGCGCGACCCTATTGTTATGTGGCAGCACAAGAACTATCTCGCACTCGTACTCATTATGAATATCGGCCTGCCAGCCTTCATTGGCTTTCTCCACGGTGACATCATCGCCGGATTACTTTTAGGCGGCCTGCTCCGCTTGGTCTTAAGCCAGCATGCCACTTACTTTATTAACTCGCTTGCTCACATGTGGGGAACCCGCCCCTATAGCGACAATAGCTCTGCACGCGACAATACGCTTCTTGCTCTGATCACCTACGGTGAGGGCTACCATAATTACCACCACACTTTTCAGTGGGATTACCGCAATGGTATTCGCTGGTGGCATTTTGATCCGACAAAATGGTTGATCCGTTCGCTCGAACGCGCGGGCCTCGCCAGCGGCTTAAAACGCTGCGCGCCCGACAAAATCGAGCGGGCGAAACTCGAAAGGCAGTTTCAACTCGCTACAGAGAAATGCGAACGCTTGGCAGTCGAAGGCGATTGGCAGTCGCGGCTAGAAACTGAATACGAAGCGCTGCTTCACACTGTGCAGCAATGGGCAGAGCATAGGCAGGCTTGGTACGAGGCGAAGGGTAAAGAATTACAGGAGCATCTCTCTCATCTTGAGAAGCAGCAGTTAAAAGCGCATTACCTCGAGTTTAAGTACAAATTAAAACTGCAAAAACAACGTTGGCAAATTGTTATACGAACACTCGCAAGCCCAGAACCTGGCGTCGCCTAACGCACAGTGACCAAGCAACTCTGCGGCTTACCCGAGCAGCAACGATTCACGATGAAGAAAGAATGGAGCAATAAAAATGACTAGTCAGATTAGCGGTGCACGACCTTTGACGCCCTCGCAGAAGCGCCTAAGCGGCAGGCAAAAAACAATCACCACACGTCTCGCGATCACCTGCGCGCTCGCGTTTGCTTCTGTCTTCGCGAATGCTGTTGAGGAAGGCGATTTGGCGCCCAACTTCACGCTCCCTTCGATCTATGACGGTAAGCCGACTATCGACTTAGCGTCTCTCAGGGGAAAAACAGTGTATGTCGATTTTTGGGCCTCTTGGTGTGCACCCTGTCTGCGTTCGATGCCCGCTTACAATGAGCTTTACAATCGCTACCATGATCAAGGGTTGGAATTCGTCGCTATCAATGTAGACAATCCAATCGAAGACGGTCTCGACTTCCTCCTCGACACGCCTTTAGATTTCCTAATCCCTTCAGACCCCGACGGCGAGGTTACCGAGCGCTTCGGCGTTGTTGGCATGCCGACCTCTTACTTGATAGATCCAACCGGCAAAGTACGACTGGTCCACATGGGATTCCGCGATGGTGATATGGAGGAGATAGAAGCAGCTATTCAAGCGGTTATGGCGGAGTAAAGTAGGCGTCACATAAGCCTGAGCGTAGGCTCGTCCAATACGGCGAGCTGCTCTCGCAATTCCAAAATATGCTCTGCCCAATAGCGCTGAGTATTAAACCAAGGAAAGCTGAGAGGGAACGCCGGGTCACTCCAACGACGAGCCAGCCACGCACTGTAGTGCATGAGTCGCAGCGCACGCAGACTTTCAATAAGGCTTAGCTCGGACGGCACAAAGTCGAAAAATTCATTATATCCCTCAACAAGTTCGATTAGCTGCCCCTGCTGCTGATCTCTGTCCCCCGAAAGCATCATCCATAGGTCCTGCATCGCAGGGCCCATCATTGTGTCATCGAAGTCGACGAAATGCGGCGTATCATCGCGCCACAGCACGTTGCCCATATGGCAGTCGCCATGCAGCCTGAGCTGACGGATCGGGCCATGGGCATCGAATCTCGCCTCAACCTCTTTCAGCAAATCAGCGCTGAGTGTCTCGTAGGCCCGCTGCAAATCGCCGTCAAGGAAGCCACTTTCAAGCAGAAACTGGCGACTTTCGCAGCCTAGCCGCTCTACACTCAACTCATAACGATGCTCGAATCGAGCGCGTTCGCCAACCGCGTGAATTCGCGCGACGAATCGCCCCATGGACAATAAATCGTCGGGATTTTCGAGATTGACTGCCCGACCGGCCAGACGCTCGAAAATAGAAAATCGAAACCCCTCGTAAACGAAGATCGTCTCTGCGTCGCGCACTATGGGCGCACCAACAGGAATCTCGAGATCACGCAATTCGGCCATAAAGGCGTGCTCTTCTCGAATTTGAGCATCGCTCCAGCGGGCGGGCCGATAAAACTTCACGATCAAGCTGCTTCCGTCTTCGAGGCCGACTTGATAAACCCTGTTCTCGTAGCTATTGAGCGCAAAGACACGCGCATCTGCACGGTAGCCGAGTGATTCGACGGCAGTCAGCACGAGATCTGGACTCAGGGAGGCATAAGGGTGAGGCTGCGAACTTTCGGGGGGAGAGGAAACGCGAACTGCGGCAACATTGCCGTTAACCACAGTTGCACCGCTTTCGCGCTCACCTCCGTGGGACTCGGAATTAGAGATGTTACGAATCCTTGGATTTTGGCTTAACGCCTACGAGTGACATGGGAAATGGTGAAACGTTATCGCCATTGCTGATTTTACTCACGCCGGATTTTTCGACCTCGTCGATCCGAATGACCGCCTGCATGGGAATGAAGCTGCGGCGTACACCGGTAAATTCCGTCTTGAGCCTTTCTTCCGAGGGGTCGACCAAGACCTGGCTGCGTTCGTTGAACACATAGTCTTCTATCTCGATAAAACCATAGAGGTCGCTCTGATAGACCTGCTTCACGAAGACCTCATAGACCTTGCCCTGATTCAGGAAGGTGACTTTGTATATCTCTGAGGTATTATCCATCTAAATCATACTCTTAAAAATGCACTCTCGTGCGTAGACTACTGTGGCGCGCGGGCTCTCGGAGCTGGTTTCGCGCCAAACTGAGGATTGCTTTTATCTCATTTGGCTAAATCACTAGTTTCTAACGTATTATGCGTGAATTCCTAGTTAAGTACCGCAACTATTTACTGCTATAATCGCGTCTCCGTTGGACTTCAGCCCATTGCGGGTCGACTATTTTTTAAAGACACCCCTCTTTTTAGAAACTGAGGCCAAGTTCTCACTTTTCGACAGCGCTGCCGCATCGCCAACGCAGAGTTTCCACCGTCAGCAGGAGTTACCATGAGCGTTCAGACCCAAGACCCACAGCCGGCCTTGCCCATTGCCACCGACAAGCCCGCTGACGCAGGTCAAAATAAAGGCCGCCGCGTCTACATTAAGACCCATGGTTGTCAGATGAACGAATACGATTCTTCGCGCATGCTCGATCTGTTAAAAGACAGTGAAGGTGCGGTGCTGGTCGATGAGCCCGAGCAAGCCGACGTGCTCTTGCTTAACACCTGTTCGATCCGGGAAAAGGCACAAGAGAAAGTCTTCCATCAATTGGGGCGCTGGCGGCTGCTAAAAGAAAAGAATCCTGCGCTCAAAATCGCCGTCGGCGGCTGCGTCGCAAGTCAAGAAGGCGCCGCAATTGGCAAGCGCGCGCCCTATGTGGATGTTGTGTTTGGCCCACAAACCTTGCACAAATTACCCGACATGCTGAGTCGCTCGATACCCGGCGCGCCGCTTGTCGACATTAGCTTCCCCGAGATCGAAAAATTCGACCATCTGCCGCAGCCAGAAGCAACCTCATGCCAAGCGTTCTTATCGGTAATGGAAGGCTGCAGCAAATATTGCAGCTTCTGCGTTGTGCCCTATACCCGTGGCGAAGAGGTTAGCCGTCCACTCGATGACGTCTTGGCAGAGGCATTTCACCTCGCGGAGCAAGGCGTTCGGGAAATCAATCTTTTAGGACAAAACGTCAACGCGTATCGCGGTTTAAACGACGGCGGAGAAATCGCCGACCTCGGACTGCTCATCAAATACATGGCTAGCATCGACGGCATCGACCGCTTGCGGTTCACGACCTCGCACCCTATCGAATTCAGTGAGAGCCTCATCCAGACTTACGCGCAGGTGCCTGAGTTGGTCGACCATCTTCACCTGCCGGTGCAAAGCGGTTCAGATCGCATACTCGCAGCGATGAAGCGCGGCCACACCGCTCTCGAATACAAATCGATCATTCGTAAAATTCGCGCAATTCGTCCCAATATCAGTCTTTCTTCAGACTTCATTGTCGGCTTTCCAGGCGAGACCAACCGCGACTTCGAAGACACCATGAAACTCATTATCGAGATCGGCTTCGACACGTCGTTTAGCTTCATCTACAGCGCACGTCCCGGCACACCGGCGGCCGAGCTTCCTGACGAAACGCCAGAGCAGGAGAAGAAACATCGCTTGGCCACGCTCCAGTCGCAGATTTTGATGCAAGCCAATGCGATCAGCGCAGGCATGGTCGGCAGCGAACAGCGTATTCTCGTCACTGGCGTGTCCAAAAAGGATCCTGGCGATCTCCAAGGCCGCACCGAGAACAACCGCGTAGTTAATTTCCGCTGCGATGACGCATCGCTTATCGGAGGCTTCGCAACAGCTAAAATTACCGACGCTCTACCCAACTCCCTCTTGGGAACACTCGTTTAGTTCTGGTAGATACACTGAGCCATAGAAACCTCGAATTAGGACCGTATGACAGCAGATACTTCGATTAGCAACCACATCGCACTCGAGCCCGATAGCGCCGCTCGCCTCGCCAATCTCTGCGGACGTCTCGACGAACACCTGCGACAGATAGAGAATCATCTCGGGGTTAAGATTACGCACCGCGGCAACAGCTTCAAAATCACCGGCGACGAAGCTGCTGTTAATGCCGCCTCTTCGACACTCGAGCATCTCTATAAGGAAACCGCGACGGGCGAAACACTCAACCCCAATGCAATACATTTGGCGTTGGGCGAGACCGCACAAGCGCTCGATGAGAACGCAGAGGGCACAGACACGGCCAGCAGCCTTTTTATTCGCACGCCAAAGTCCTCGGTCAAACCGCGCAGTTCGCATCAGCGAGACTATGTGGAGAGCATACGCCGCCATGACATTAATTTTGGTATCGGCCCCGCAGGCACTGGCAAAACCTATCTTGCCGTTGCCTGCGCTGTCGAAGCGCTTGTCAGTGAGCGCGTGAATAGGCTGTTACTTGTGCGACCTGCGGTTGAAGCTGGAGAAAAACTTGGTTTCTTACCCGGCGATCTAGCGCAAAAGATTGACCCTTATCTACGCCCGCTCTATGACGCACTCTATGAAATGCTGGGTTTCGAGCGTGTTGGCCGGCTAATTGAGAAAAGCGTCATCGAGGTGGCTCCGCTCGCTTACATGCGCGGTCGCACGCTAAACAACTCGTTTATTATTCTCGACGAAAGCCAGAACACCACGACCGCACAGATGAAGATGTTCCTCACGCGCATTGGCTTCGGTTCAACCGCCGTCATCACAGGAGACGCGACTCAGATCGACCTCCCTAAAGGGGAGCGATCGGGACTTATTCAGGCCGCTCAGATTCTCGAAGGCATCGAAGGTATTAGCTTCAGCCATTTCAACTCGAAAGATGTCGTGAGGCACAGGCTTGTTCAAAAAATTGTCGAAGCCTACGATGAACACGACCGCAAGAACGTCACCTCGCTCACTCATCAAGATTCACGCGGCGAATCGAAGCGCACAAGTGAGAAAGATGAAGCCAGGCATGACTGAAATAACGAGTGAGTCAGCGACGCCGCTGATATCGGTTGCTATCAGTTCTGCGTGGGATCCTGATGACGAGGCCGCAGCATCCGCCATTCCGCCAAACTGGTTACCCAACATGACGTTTTGCGAAAAGTGCCTCAGCGCCGGCATTGCGCTGCTGCGGTCGAGCTCGCAGCAAGCGGATGCTGTCCGATCAGGCGAAGCAGAGCACCAGCCCTGCTCGACAGATGACTACGCTATCAGCATCCGCTTTGCAGATACCGCCGAGTCGCAGCAGCTGAATACAACCTATCGTGGTCGCGCCAAACCTACCAATGTGCTTTCTTTCCCCGTCGTCGATGAAGCCGAGCAGTGGCTACCTGCCGTCGCAAGCACTGAATCTCTAGGTGACGAGAATGCGCTTGGCTTAGGTAGGTTAATGCTTCTAGGCGATCTAGTCTTATGCCCTAGCATTATTGAAAACGAAGCATCGGAACAAAAAAAATCGCTTGAAGATCATTGGGCACATCTTTTAATCCACGGATTACTCCATCTGCTCGGCTTTGATCATATCGATGAAGGCGACGCAGAAGAGATGGAATCGCTAGAAATAGAGGCCTTAAGAAGCCTTGGAATCCCCAACCCGTATTTGTTAGATTAATCGTTCTCAACCGGCAGCAAGACAGGCCATAACGAGATCACAGGAGCAGCAGAGAGAAATGTCAGACGACCAATCACCCCTCGATCCGAGACCTAAGTCTTGGATCGATAAAATTGCACATTACTTCTCAGACGAGCCAACGGACACCAAAAGTCTACTGGAACTTATTCGCAATGCAGAGCAAGACAAAGTGCTCGACGCCGATGCACTCAGCATCATCGAAGGCGCTCTGCAGGTATCAAGCATGCAAGTGCGAGATATCATGATTCCCCGCACACAAGTCATTACCGTGCCCTCAGATTTAGGGCTTAACGAAATCATCGAATTGATTACTAAAGCGTCACACTCTCGATTCCCCGTTATCGGCGAAACTATCGACAATGTGGTCGGCATACTCCTCGCCAAAGACTTACTCCCGGCGATGCTGAACGCGGGTAACTCACGCTTCGATATCAAAGACGTTGTGCGACCTGCAACCTTTGTTCCCGAAAGCAAAAGGCTTAACGTACTGCTTAAGGAGTTTCGCGAGACACGGCAGCATATGGCGATAGTCATCGACGAATACGGCAACGTTGGCGGCGTTGTGACTATCGAAGATGTTCTTGAGCAAATAGTCGGTGAAATCGAAGATGAGCACGACGTGGATGACGACAGCTTTATTAAGAAATTCGACGACCAAAATCACATCGTTAAAGCGCTCACACCAATAGATGAATTCAATGAGTATTTTTCCACTGACTTCAGCGAGCAGGAGTCAGCCACTATCGGCGGCCTCGTTCTTCAGCGCTTCGGGCACATACCCGAGCGCGACGAGACGACTCGCATTGGCGCGTTTACGGTTACTGTCCTGAATGCCGACAGCAGACAAATCAAACTGCTTAAAGTGACTACCGAGGTGGAATAAACAAGACTCGGCTGCGCAGACTCCCTGTTTACCTCGGGCGAGCTAAGGTATCCTTAGCGTCAATCGGGGAGGCCATTCCCTCACCTACCCTAATTTAAGTGTCCGCTGAACAATCAGCTAACGCGTAAAGACTATAGAGATAGCATGAAGACCATTGACGAGAATTACCCAGCACAAGACGTAGAAGTTGCCGCACAGGCGTATTGGGATGATCACGACTGTTTTAAGGTGACTGAAGACCCGAACAAAGAAAAATTCTACTGTCTATCGATGTTTCCGTACCCGAGCGGTCACCTCCATATGGGTCATGTGCGTAATTACACGATCGGCGATGTCATCTCGCGCTTCCAGCGCATGCTCGGCAAGAATGTTTTTCAGCCTATGGGCTGGGACGCCTTCGGTCTCCCCGCAGAAAATGCCGCAATGAAAAACAACGCCGCGCCTGCTGAATGGACCTACGGCAATATCGACTATATGCGCGAGCAATTGCAGCGCCTCGGCTATGCGTACGACTGGAGCCGCGAAGTGGCGACATGCCACCCTGACTATTATCGGTGGGAGCAGTGGTTTTTCACCCGACTCTTCGAACAGGGCCTCGTGTACAAGAAAGAAGCCGAGGTTAACTGGGACCCCGTCGACCAAACCGTGCTCGCCAATGAGCAGGTTGTCGATGGCCGTGGCTGGCGCTCTGGCGCACTCGTCGAACGCCGAAAAATCCCTCAATGGTTTATCAAGATTACCGATTTCGGTGACGAGCTGCTCGAAGACCTCAACAAGCTCGATGGCTGGCCCGATAAAGTGAAGACTATGCAGGCAAACTGGATCGGTCGCTCTGAGGGCATCGAACTCGACTTCACCGTGCAGGATGAAGCGGATGCAGAGCTGAGCACGCTGTCGGTTTACACGACGCGGCCAGATACGCTTATGGGTGTGAGCTACGTAGCTGTGGCAGCACAGCACCCGCTTGCATTGAAGGCCGCCGAAGGTAATCCGGCGCTGCAGAAGTTCATCGCCGAGCAAAGCAACGTCAAAGTTGCCGAAGCTGATATGGCAACGATGGAAAAGCTCGGCATGGACACCGGGCGCCTCGCGATTCATCCCCTTACTAACGACAATGTGCCCATTTTCGTCGCCAATTTTGTCCTGATGAATTACGGATCGGGCGCTGTAATGGCCGTGCCCGGCCACGATCAACGCGACTGGGAATTTGCGCAAAAGTATTCGCTTCCAATACATCAGGTCATCGCGCCAGCGGCTGGCGAGGAATGCGATTTAAGCGCAGCGGCCTAC